>ERZ1673749.1634-NODE-1634-length-14225-cov-6.543754_pt1 | contig 14225 bp, 17 predicted proteins | sample MGYA00580204_ERZ1673749 | MGnify/ENA primary metagenome ERZ1673749 (study PRJEB41218, sample SAMN15661745) | gut metagenome | host: Homo sapiens | place: Canada: London | collected 2015-08-20/2019-03-30 | study: EMG produced TPA metagenomics assembly of...
TCGGAGAAACTGTAGAAAAGTACGAAAAAATAATTGTACCAGTCGTGTTTATTGGACTCGGTCTCTATATATTAACTGAAAATGGAACGATTAATTATCTCATTTCCCTAATCACAAGTTAATAGTCTATTTTTATATTTTAGACCTATTAAAGGAAATGAACTGACCCCCTAAAGTTGGATTTTTTGATCCAACTTTAGGGGGTCAGTTTAGTCTACGTTTTCATAGGCGGTGGGGCTTTCTCCGGAGGATGGTTCGAACGCGCATGTTCCCCCGGAAAGAGTTTGTTGGTATCATGTTCATAGCATGTGTTTTACTCGATAGAAACCGCTTTCGGACGGCATCCGCTGGGGAGACACTGTTAGATGGCACTTCCCCGGAAAGGAAGATTTTTTACGATGTTTTTTAGGAGGATCCTGATGAAAAAGAAGATCAGATACGCAATCCTTATCCTTGCGCTTTTAATCCCCGTCGCCTGTACCCCTTCCCGCCCACCGGAATTTCCCGAACTTGGAAAGACGATGGCAATCGAAATCACAAGTAGCGAGGGCGAAGGAACAAAAAGGATCCGGCAGGCGGACCGGATCGAAAGGATTGTGACGGAAATCGAAGAAAACAGGGAAGCAAGCAGTATGAAAAGCCTGAATGACCAGCCGACCAATGTCGACCGATACTTCATGATCCGATTTTTCTCGGACAAGGAAGAAGAGAAGACTTCGGAGACCGTCTATCTCTACAAGAAGAAAGGCCGCTGCTATGTGGAGCGGCCCTATGCGGGAATTTGGACGATCAAAAATGAAAGTTATGATACGATTATCAGCCTCGCTGGTAACGACAATACGTAGCCGAGCAAAAATCACAAAAGCTGAGGAAAAGAGGATGAACCGACAAAGGCGCTAAACCGATGGAGAAGGCGGTCGGGAGGATTTACGGAAGAGGGCGGGCTCTACAAAACCCTCATTGACCAGAAAAACGTGGCCGTTCACTGGTCCCTGCACAACGGAAGACAAGAGAGTATATCTTGCAGGCACTCTTTCACAGAGGGGGATCCCTCTTTGGAAGGGTGCTTGTTTTTCTCCGAGGAGAAGGGAGCCACCCTCATTTGGAGCTATCGTATGTAAATTTAAGGATGGAATGTTCTGAGTTGTAGCTCGGGAAGATATGGAGTAGATTATCTTCAGAAGGTTGCGTTCCGAAGCAATCGACAAAGGTAAGAGATATTTGTTGGATAAACCAGCAATGAAAAAAACTTGAGGAGCAAGAAAGGGATCATGAAACTAGTCAGCGTGAAATGCCCGGACTGCGGAGCCGTGATGGAAGTAAATCGAGAGGAGAACACGGTGATTTGTTCCCATTGTGGAGCACACTATCTCCTCGATGATGAGGCCACGCATATAGAATACGAGAATGCCGAAGATGCAGGCTACCTTTTTGAGAAGGGACGCCAAAGGGCACAGGCGGAAGCAGCAGCACGCGCCGCTCGCCCAATGAGGAGGACCACGCAGGCACCGGTTCATGCACCGAAAAAGCGGAAAACGTGGCTGTGGGTTTTGGGATGGATTTTCCTCTTTCCCCTGCCCTTGACCATTATCGTGTTACGGAAAAAGGACATGAACAAGCTGCTCCAGACGATTCTTCTCACGGCTGCCTGGCTGTTCTATTTCTATCTTGCTTTCTTTGGGAATTCCAGGGACCCAAGCAGGGAAGGGACGACATCCCTTTCCTCTTCTCCGAAGGAAACCCGACAGGATCTCACTTCTGCGCCGCCGGAAGCCATTCGCGACGAAACCCTGCGAGGAAGAGGACTTCCCGAATCCGGGAGGCAGGAACCATACTACGTCAACCATATTGGCTATGTGGTCATCGATTCCGCGCAAAGGGAGACGCTGAAATCGGAAACGGGAAAGGCGACCGCCCCCATCTGGAAAGTCCCTACCTATCAAAAAGATGCACAAATCTGGAAGCCAAGCGGAAGCTGGGATCATAAGACGGAAGTTCTTGTGAAGGAACAATTTCTCGATTTTCACAGTTGGGGGAGTCGCTTCCGCGGCCACCTACGGGTGCAACGTCTGTCGGATGGAAAAGAGGTCTATATTAACGTAGACAATTTTGTGACCAAGCCCTACTGGACCTATAAGAACAACCCACTCCTGGCGGCGGCCACGGGGTATTATTTGGCGGAATTTCACCAAAAGAGCGGCTCCTATCCCATGACCCAGAGAAAGGAAAAAAGAGAACTGAAGGAGGGAACAAGGATCCTGGTAACGGGGTTGACAGGTATTTATGGCGAGGAGGGACCCAACGAGAAGGAGAATCAGATCGAGGGCCTGGTTTGGGAAGAGGGTCCATCCTCCGCAGAAGCGGAGTACCTGTATTTCCACGGAAACGACCTAAACCTCATATATTAGTAAGAAGATTTTTTCGGCATTGATTCCAAGTGCCACGCCAAGAAAGGAGTGCCAATGATCCATTATCGGAATTTCACGACAGAATGTATGGACCGAGTTCGACAAATCTATGCCGCCAACGGTTGGACGGACTATCTCCGGGACCCGGAAAAGCTGGTTCGGGCCTTTGAAAATTCCCTGTTTATCCTGGGGGCTTTTGAAGAGGGACGCCTGCTCGGGTTTGCACGATGTGTGGGAGATGGGGAACATATTCTTTATATTCAGGACCTCATTTTGGACCCCGATTACCGGCGAAGAGGCATCGGTGGGGAGTTGATGCGGCGCGTCTCCGATACGTATTCGGATGTTCGGCAGTTTTTGTTGATCACGGATCGGGAGGATCCGGATTCCAACGCCTTTTACCGGACTATCGGTCTATCGAACCAATATATGGGCTATCCCATGAATGTGTATTTTCGCTCAGAAAGTGAGAAGCCTCAAGAATGATCATGGGGCGAGCGAACCGGGAGGACGGGGGTGGGTTCCCCTGGGAAAGTGCAAAAAAGGGGATTTCCCAGGGGGGCCCCTTGGGTGAATGCGGCCCATGATCCGAGGCGTCCTGCTAGTCCAGCAGGATCGACCAGGCACGAATCAGGTCCGGAAGCCGGTAGCGAGCGTTGGCGGGACTGGTGGAGGGAAGTTGGATAGCCTTTTGGCGGAGTTTCGGTTCATGATACTTTTGATAGTATTTGAAGGCGGTCGCTCCGTTGCAGAGTACATGGTGTATTTGGGCCGTCTCAAAGATGGGGGCCAGGTTAGCCGGCACCACATTCTTTATGGAAGCATCGCTGGAGCCGGAAATATCGCATTGGAAGATGGAATCGTAGAGGGCGATGTGATGACGGAGCAGGAAGGCCTTGCGAGCGGAAATTTCCGGGCCAATTTCTTCTTTAAATAAAGCGGCCAAGAGAGGCCAAAAGCGATTTTGAGGATTCCCGTAAAAAAAGCCGTATTCGCGGGTCTTCACCGAGGGAAAGGAGCCGAGAATCAGGATCTTAGAATCGCTCCGAAAGACGGGTTTCAAAGGATGGACGATGGTCTGAAGGTGTTCCTGTTGTTTGGGCATGCTGTCTCCTTGCTTGCGGAAGGGGGCTCCTGTCGGAAGAGCCCGCTGGGTTTTGTTTGCTTGAGTGACCTCTATTTTAACAGAAGGCGAGGGCAGAAGAAGAATCGAATCATGACCATGGGGAAACTATTTTTGGCGACACGGTTTCTGTAACTCAGCAACAATTACGATTAGGTAGGTGAATGATGGGACAATTGATGGAATCACCGGAGTACAAGAGATTAAAGCAAGAGGTTCATGACCTTCGGGCCAAGCTGGAGTCTCTGCTTTACTATCGGGACGAATTGAAATATGTCATCTGCGAAAATATTAAAAGTGATTATATGCTGGCCATTGGCGGACTGGAGTATAAGCTGTATGAAGCCTATTGCGAATACTGCCGTCTGCGGCGAAAGCGGGAGATGATTCAGGCAAAGATCAATCGAAATGAGGTCCTGTCCATGGACCTCCTTGAAGACCGGCTGGATTTGGAATTCCGCGATTATCAAAAAAAATTACAGGAGCGAGTTTCCGATTTACAGGCGGCTTTGGAGCGATCGAAGCTCCGGGTCATGTCGGAGGAGGAGAGCAAGGAGTTTAAAGGTCTCTACCGGAGTCTGGTCAAGCTTTTGCATCCGGACCTTCATCCGAATCGATCGGAAAGGGACCGGGAGTTCTTTGTTCAAGCTACACAAGCCTATAAAAATGGGGACTTGCCAACGCTACAGGTAATCTTTCAAATGGTGAAGCAGGAAGAGGAAACTTCTGAAGAGGTCGTTCCTGCCATGACCCTTGAGGGGGAGAAGGAGAAGCTTGTAGGATATATTCAAAAGATGGAGAAAGAGATTGAAGAGATTCAATCGAAGCCACCCTATTCCTGGAAAATTTATTTGGATGATCCGGAGAAAAAGGCACAAAAGATTGCGGAGCTGATGCGGGAACTCAAGGGGTTTCGGGAAGGAATCCAGACACAACAAGAGGCGATTCAAGAGCTTTTGGGGAGGATGAAATGAGTGATTTAGCAAAAAAAGAGCAAGGTGATCTTCTTCCTTATCTCTTTGGAAAAGAAGCAGGGAGCATTCTTCCTCAACCCTTTGAACGGGATATTTTTCTTTTTGATACCTATGTTGCAGGGACGACGCACATTGAGGGGATGGATCGCATCGGGGAGTCGCTGCAAGCGGAGGATCGGGTGAACTTCTTTCGGGAGCCTCAGAATCCTCATGATCCCCAGGCCATTCGCGTGGAAACCATGGGTGGGCAGAAGATCGGCTACATCCCCCAACAGGATAATATTGTCTTTTCTCGCCTGATGGATGCCGGAAAAGAACTCTTTGGCAGGCTGCTTGACAAGGAGCTGCTGGGAAATTGGTGGAAGATCCGAATCAGGATCTACCTACATGAAAGATAGGGGCGTACGATGGCTTTCAAGAACCGCCGGCTTTTGGGAAATATCTTTGTGTCGGATGGACCAATGGAGGGAGTGAACCGCGTTCCCTCCGGGGATCATTGCTTTCTCATCGGTCATCATCCGCATCCTCCCCGTCGATTGGATTCCCTTGCGCGCACCTTGCGAAAGAAAGGCTACCGCTATTTTAATATTTTCGGGCAGGAGGATTTGCTTTGGAAGGAAGCCATTCTCAGAAGTTTTTCCGGAGAGGAGCTGCCGGAAATCCATACCAGCAAGGTGGCAAGAGAAGAACAGGCCTATGCTTTGGCCCTTCTCTCACAAACCCGGCCATCCCGTATCAATTTTGTGCTTTCCGACGATGAGTTTTTCACGGACTACCTCATGGAGGATGTCTAAAACATCCTATCCGGCAATGCACCGTTCTCTCTCTCGGATTGGCAGGAGTTCCTGCATGGATATGAGTTTCGCTACCATGGGAAGGATGCGATTCTCAGCCTTTTTTCCCAAGGGATTGTGGTGGGCTTTCTAGGAAAAGAGAAATCGTACGATTCCATGTGGGAAGCCTTTCAGGAAAGGGCATTTGATGGAAGGAATTTTTATGACATTTGGGACGAACTACGCAATCAAAGAAAGGAGAAAGAATGAAAGGACTCATCGTTTATTCCTCAAAAACGAATAACACCCGGAGGATGGCAGAGGCGATTTTCCACCGCCTGCAACAGGATCATGATCTGGATTTCCTGACGACGGGGGCGGTTGGTTCCCTGTCCGGCTATGACTTCGTCCTTGTGGGTGGCTATAATGATAAAAATGTGCTCGATCGCGCCAGCCGCGAATTTTTGGAGCGAGGCGGTTTCCCCCATCTGGGAATTTTTGCCACGGCCGGGGCAGGATCCGACACCGAACCGGGAAAAGAATTTTTGTCCTATTTGCAGGGGCTGTTGCCCGAGGATTCTCTCGGTTGTTATCTCTGTCCGGGAAAAGTGAGTCCCATGCTCTATCGAGGAATCAAACTTGTTCCCGCGGCACTGCTTGGTATGGTGCGGAAGGATTTACGGAATTCCCTTTCTTCCAAAGAGGTCAAGGAGAATTTATTGAAATTCTGTGAGGCTTCCAGGGAGGCCACGGATCAGGAGTTGGAAGCCGCAGCGGAATATTTTGAGAAGGCGATTCAAACGGTGAAGGAAGGATAACAGAGAAAAGGGAGAAAGGCGGTGCCTTGGGAAAAGGGAGCGAAGGGGCGAGCGGGCGTGGGAGAAGGGAAGGTGCGTTTGTGTAGAGAAGGTTCGATTGGCACACCGCCGCCGACCGGCGCACGAGGGAAGGGGAGGAGAAGATTCGGAGAGGAACCTAAGATGGGTTCTTTTTTTGCAAGGGTCTTCTTCTTTAAGCAGTTAATCTCTTCTTAACAGAAACATAACTTATGGCTTACAAAGAGACGGTATAATCGACAAAGGTGAGCGAATTTATAACGTCAATTGACGGGAGATATCGATCTACCGCTGTGATTTGTAGGAAATTATTGTCGAAGGATCTTCCTCGGCACGGATGAATGTTCCGGGAGCTCCATGAGAGAAGAGCTTCGATACGACAAACAAAAAAATAAATCAATAAGGAGAAGAGAATGAAGAAAAGACTATTTGCCCTCCTGTCCCTGATTTTAGGACTCGGCTTGTTGGCAGGATGCGGGTCAGCCACCAAGAAGTCCGATGAGAGTGCGACATCGACGAAGACAGCATCGGAGGCAACGACTTCCGCAAAGGAAGAAGGGAAAACACAGACCATTGACCGTCTCAAACTTTCCTTTGTGCCCTCCCGGGAGCCGAATGAAATTATTACGGCGACGGAACCACTGAAGGGACTCTTGAAAGAAGAGATGGGAAAACTCGGCTACACCGTAAATAACGTGGACATTAACGTGGGAACGACCTATGAAGCCGTTGGAGAAGGCTTGGACTCCGGCACGGTGGATATTGGTTTGGGAATGCCGGGAGGTACCTATGTTCTCTACGACAAAGGGGCGGATGTGATTCTTACCGCTACTCGTGCCGGATTGAGTAAAGATTCGGAGCAAGCTAAGGACTGGAACGATGGAAAGGCAACCGAGACCTCGGACAAACAGGCGGTATCCTATCGGGCTCTTTTCATTGCGGGTCCCTCGGAAAAGGGAAAAGCCTTAGCCGAGAAAGTGAATAAGGGGGAGCAACTCAGCTGGGAGGATTTGAATGCGGTAAACTGGAGCATTATGGACACGACTTCCTCCGCAGGATATATCTATCCCACCCTCTGGCTACAGAAAAACTTTCAAAAGGGTGTGAGTGATTTAGCAAACAAGGTCAAATCGGATTCTTATGGAAGTGCCTTTGCACGGTTGGCTTCGGGACAGGTGGATGCTTTGGTAACCTATGCCGATGCCCGCAGGGACTTCGAAAAAAAGTGGACTTCCGAGTATGGGCGGAAAGAGGAGATTTGGAACGAAACCAATGTTATTGCGGTCACGCCTCCCATCTATAATGACACCATTTGCGTCAGTAAGAATTCGAAAACCTTAACGCCCGAGATTGTGAAGGCCCTGAAGCAGGCCTTTATCAATATCGGAAAGAGCGAGGCCGGCAAGAAGGTGATCGCGATTTATAGTCACCAAGGTTATCAGGAGGCACAGTCCTCGGATTATGACAATGAACGGGAAGCCCAGAAACTCGTGCAGACCATGAAAAAATAGGATGGCTCCGAGCCAATGAACGGAATGAAAGGCGACTTTTTCGGAAAATATCGAAGGAGTCGCCTTTTCCTGCAGAGAGGATATGTATGATAGTTTTTGATCATGTTTCAAAAGTCTATCCCAATGGGACAGTGGGCCTGAGAGACGTTACTCTCACGATCCGGGATGATGAATTTGTTGCCATAATTGGAAGGAGCGGAGCCGGAAAATCCACCCTGTTGCGGGCGGTGAACCGGATGCACCCCATTAGTGAAGGAACGTTAACGGTCAATGGAACGAATGTGAGTGAGTTACAGGGAGCGGCTCTGCGCCGCTTTCGGCGGAATATTGGAATGGTGTTTCAGTCCTTTAATCTAATCACGCGGACCACCGTTCTTCGCAATGTGCTGATGGCGAAGGTGCCGGACATGGCCCTGTGGCGGGTCGTACTCGGAATTTTCCGAAAGGAAGATAAGCTAAAAGCCCTGGAGGCCTTGGATAAGGTTGCCATCCTGGACAAGGCATATGAGAGAGTCGACCAGCTTTCAGGCGGGCAACAGCAACGCGTGGCGCTGGCACGGACCTTGGCCCAGGAACCCAAGGTCATCCTGGCAGATGAACCGGTGGCGGCCCTGGATCCGGTAACCGCCAAGCAGGTCATGGAAGATTTTGTCCGGATCAACAAGGAGATGGGAATCTCCATTCTGCTGAATATTCACCATGTGGAATTGGCCCTCACCTATGCGGACCGCATCATCGGAATTCGAAAGGGAGAGATTGTTTACGATGGTCCATCCCAAGAGGTCACCCAGGAGGTGCTTCACCAGATTTACGGGGAAGAGGGTGGGAAAGAATGAGCTGGTATGACAAAATCTTTAAACCCAGGTCCATGATCCTGGAGAATGGGAAGCGGGTGTTGGAAAGACGGAGTCGGATGCCCTTTATTCTCCTCATCCTTCTGCTATTGGCGATTCTTTCCATCCAAATTACCCAGTTTTCCCTGACGACGCTTTTGGAGAATGGATCGCGCTTTTTCGATATTTTGCGGGAGATGGTTCCGCCCAATTGGGACTACCTTCCTAACATTTGGGAGCCGCTATTGGACACCCTGAAGATGTCCATCTTAGGATCTTTTGTGGGAGCGGTGCTCGCACTGCCCGTGGCCTATTTTGCCGCAAATAACATGGTGAAAAATCGCCTTGTTCTCGGAGCGGTTCGCCTTTTTCTCTCCCTGGTTCGCACCCTACCAACGCTGGTGGCGGCCCTGATCGCCACCTATGTTTTTGGTCTGGGCACCATGGCGGGAACGACGGCCATTGCCGTCTTTACCTTTGCCTACATCGCCAAGCAACTGTTTGAGATGATTGAGACGGCGGATATGGGAGCCTTTGAGGCCATGGAAGCCCTGGGATCCACCCGCCTGAAGGCCTTTGTCTGTGCCATTCTGCCCCAGATTCTGCCGGCCTACCTGTCCATCTCCCTCTTCTGCCTCGAGGGAAACGTGCGTTACGCTTCCATCCTGGGCTATGTCGGAGCGGGAGGCTTGGGCATTATCATGAACGAGAAGATCGGCTGGCGCGAGTACGACAGCCTGGGCATGATCCTGTTGGTTCTCTTTCTTACCGTGGTCATCATCGAGTGGACCAGTCATGCCATTCGAAAGAGATTGATGTGAGGTGGGTGATGAATGAAAAAATTTTACGGGCTTACGAAAAGGAACCCAAACGCTGGGCGAGCCGGTTTTTGATTGCGCTGGTCATTGTTCTCCTTCTCCTCTGGTCGGGATCCGCCGTCAAAATCACCCAAGCGGCTGGGTCGGGTTGGGAGATTGCCAAGCGGATTCTCTCCGGCATTTTTCACCCGGATACCTCCCTTTTATTTTCATTTAGCAAACAGAGCGTGGGCTACCTTCTCCTGGAAACCTTCTGTATCGCCTTTCTGGGAACGGTGGTGGGAGCCCTGATCTCCCTCCCCTTCTCTTTCCTCGCGGCACCGAATATTGTTCCCAAGCCCATCGCTCTCATCGGAAGATTTGTGATTGCGGCGATTCGGACGATTCCCGCCTTTGTTTACGGGCTCATGTTCATCCGCGTCACGGGACCGGGGGCTTTTGCCGGCCTTCTCACCATGTCACTCACCTCGGTGGGGATGGTTTCCAAAATGTTCATTGAAAGCATCGAAAACCTGGATCCGGGGATCCTGGAATCCATGGATGCGGCAGGCTGCACCACCTTTCAGAAGATTCGCCATGGCATTTTGCCGCAGCTGGCTCCGGACTTCAGCTCCACGATCATCTATCGCTTCGACATGAACCTGAGAGATGCCACCGTTTTGGGCTTGGTAGGGGCAGGCGGTATCGGTGCTCCTTTGATTTTTGCCATGAGTTCCTATCGGTGGAATGAAGTGGGAGCCATTTTATTGGGCCTGATTATCTTAGTTTTGCTCATTGAGGCCCTGTCCTCCCGCATTCGCAAGAAATTGACACGGGGGTAAGGATGACACAAGAACTGACCATTTATTTTACTTCGGATGTTCATGGGTACTTTTATCCGACCGATTTCTCTTCGAACGAAGAGCGGGATTTGGGGCTCTTCAAATGCTGCAACCAATTTACCGCGGATGGCAACACGTTGTGTCTGGATGGGGGGGATAACCTGCAGGGATCTCCTTTGGCGGGCTACTGTCATGAAGTATTGCAGGACGCCCGGCCCCTGGCAAACTGGATGAACCGGGGAAAATACAATCTCCTTTGTCTGGGCAATCATGATTTTAACTATGGAATGGCTTATCAGAAAGAGTTTGTCGACGCCTTACAGGCGGACGTGACCTGTGTCAACCTCAGAGATCCCCGGGGAAAGCAACCCTATCCGGAAAGAATTGTTTCTCTTGAGAATGGGCTGCGGATCGGTGTGGTGGGTCTTGTTACGGATTCTGTCCCCGTTTGGGAGAAGGAAGAGAATTTGGCTGGATATCAGATTACGGATGCAGTCGCTGAGGCTCGTCAAGCACTTGCCCGCCTTCAGGGCAAAGTGGATTTGACCATTGGTATCTACCATGGAGGTTTTGAACGGGGCCTGACCACGGGAGAGGTGCTCTCGCAAAGCAAGGAAAATCGGGCTTTTGAACTTGCTCACGACGTAAATTTTGACATTCTCTTAACCGGCCATCAACATATGCATGTGGAGGGCAGGGATCTTTTTGGAACCTTTGTGGTCCAGCCGGATTGCAATGCCAGGGAGTTTGTCCGCCTCCATGTTACATGGGAAGAAGGACAAAAGCACATCAGCTCGCGGCATTGTTCGGCGAAAGGAGTTCCGTCAGCCTGTCATGATCCGGATTTGGACCGAATTTACCGCGAAGCTCAGGCTTGGTTGGACGAAGAATTGGGCCATCTTCCCGCTCCCTTACTGGTGTCCTCTCATTTAGACATGGCTCTTCACGGGAGTCCCCTTGCCGATTTCTATAACCAAATTCAGAGGGCCTACACCGGGGCGCAGCTTTCTGCCACCTCTTTGGCCAATGAGGTAAGGGGGATTCCCCAACTTGTCCACCGGCGGGACCTCCTGATTGCCTACCCCTATAGCAACACCCTGGTAAAGATTGAGGTGACCGGGGCCATCCTCCGGCAAGCGATGGAGCGTAGTGCCTCCTATTTTGACCTGGATGACCGGGGGCATCCCACCATCTCCGACCGCTTTTTAAAGCCGAAAGTGGAGCACTATAATTATGATTATTATGCAGGCGTGGAGTATTCGCTAGATCTTAACCAACCCTTGGGTCATCGAATTCGAGATTTGAAAGTGGAGGGGCAGCCGGTCCATGACCGGGATCATTTCACCATGTGCTTAAACAGCTATCGGGCCAGCGGAACGGGTGGCTATGCCTTTTATCGCGATTGCCCCGTCCTCTCGGAGTATGGAAAAGAGATGGGGGAATTGTTGGTGGAATTTTTTGAAGAACAAGGAGGGTGCAACTAGGATTTCAACCGGTCCGGGGTGTTGGGGGTAGGCCCCCCCGGGAAATCCCGATTTGTGCATTTCCCGGGGTTCCCAGGCGGCGGAGGGATGCACAAGCCGCCGTCTGCGGGGACGGCCTGCGGTGTCCCATCCCCTGGGAAACTCTGTTTTTTGCCTTTTCCCAGGGTTCTCCACCCCTGGGAAACCCTGTTTTTTGCCTTTTCCCAGGGTCATCTACCCCTGGGAAACACCGTTTTTGGCCATTTCCCAGGATCTCCTGCCCCTGGGAAACTTTGTTTTTCGCACTTACCCAGGGTGCCCCGTCGGCGGGGCGATATATCCCCTGCGTTCTTGACACCAACGTCGGTTTTGCTGTACCATTTCCGGTTTCCCGCTCCGCCTTCTTGTTTTTTTAAGGATGACACATTGTGGAAGCAAAATGGGACATATTTTCCGCAAAAATGAGCTAGACTAAAAGGAGAAACAAGGAATAAGGATCTCAAAAAGGAGGAGACATGGAGCGAACATTGCGGGTTATCGGGCAGGGAAAGGTCTCAGTGGAGGCGGACCGAATCGGACTCTCCGTCTAGGCGGAAGGGCGAGATCGGGAGTATGAGAAGGCCGTGGAAAAGGCAGCCGCGGAAACCCGAGGAATCAAGGAGACCATTGAGAATGCGGGTCTGGATGGTAAGGAGCTGAAAACAACCTACTTTTCCGTTCACCCGGAATATGAGAACGTTGAGGATTCCCGGGGGAACATGCGGCAAGAATTTCTTGATTTCCGATTTGATCATCACACCGAAATTTATTTTCCCAATGATCCGAAGCAGTTGGGTCGCATCTTCTATGCGCTTTCCCATTGTGAATGGGATATCAACTTTTCCTTTCGATACACGGTAGCGGATCCCGGTGCGGTGAAAGAGCAACTATTGAAAAATGCCACTGAGGATGCAAGGCACAAGGCCGAAATCCTGGCGGAATCCGCAGGGGTCAGCCTGGGTGAACTGCTATCGATTGACTTTGACGGCGACGAAGACCTGCCGGAGATTTCTCCCTTCCATCGCATGAGACCGATGGCAAAATTAGCGACCATGGCGGCCGAATCCCCGTCCTATGATCTGGATATCGAGGCGGAGGATATCCAAATGGAGAATTCTGTCTCGATGATTTGGGAAATTCGGTAACAAGCAGCATCGCAAATAGAGCGGAACTTCTGAGAGGAGCAGAAAGGGGAGAAGGATGTCTGCCTGTGATTGGTTCATGAAAAATGAAGAGCGAAAGGCCTACCATGAGGAATGGGGAACGCCGGTTCATGATGACCGCAAGCAGTTTGAGATCCTCTCTTTGGAGGTTATGCAATGCGGGCTGAATTTTGGCCTGATTTTGCAGAAGCGCCCCCTCCTGCGCCGCTGCTTTGAGGAATTCGATGTTGAGAAGGTGGCGCAATACGGGGCCTCCTATGAGAAACGAATTCTTGAAACTCCGGGCATGATCCGATCCGGGCGAAAGATTCGTGCCATCATCCAAAATGCACGTGCTCTCCAAAAAGTCCGGGAAGAGGAGGGGAGTTTCTCGGCCTATCTCTGGTCCTTTACCCAAGGGAAAAGTCTGATCTACCCGGACCATGCCATCCAGACTCCGCCCACGAGCAATGCCCTCTCCGTGAGGATCTGCAAGGATTTGAAGAAGAGAGGCTTTTGCTTTATCGGACCGGTGGTCATCTATTCCCACCTTGAGGCCTGCGGCGTGATCAATGATCATGGGGCGGAATGCCCTCGGCGGCAATGGCTTTTGGATCATTATCCAACGATTTGCGGGGAAGAATAGCCGTTGACAAGATTTTACAGAACTTTAACAATCCTCTGCCTGCTTTTCTCGTAGACTAAAATAACATTCTGTTATCATCCTTCTTGGATGATCCAAGATCGCGGAGAGGAGCCAATGGATGGATATCTTTTATCTCATTTTTATTCCTTTTATGGCAATCGCCACGGCGACCATCGCCTTTGTTTACCATTTCACTGTCGTGCGACAAAAACACAAGGGGAGCCATTGCACCTCCATGACCCGGGGGACCGTGATTCGCTACACCCGTGTCCGCTATAATGGCATTCATCTCCCGATCGTCGCCTATCAGGTCCAGGGGAAGGATTATCAGGTGAAAGGTCCCGATTTTTCCTCCTATCGGGAGACCTCCATCGCCACTCCCTTTCATTCCGCGGAAACAGAATTTAACACCAATCTTAGGGATCGGGAACATCTTCCTCAGACGTTGCTTCTTTCCAGTCGCAGAAACTCCATCATTTCCCGGACCCGGTCCCCCTTATTGACTCTTTATCCCATCGGAGCCGGTGATGTCCAGGTCTACTACAACCCGGATCATCCCGAAGAAGCCTTTATTCAGCGTTACTGTCCTCCCGCCAAATGGCTCGAGGTTCTCTTAAAGGTTAGCTTTGTTATTTCCGTTCTGATTCTCCTCGGCCTCCTCACCGGCTTCTTCATGAGCACTTTCTGATTGCGTTCACATGCTGCCAGGGCTCCTTATCCCAGGGTCCTTCGCCCCCTGGGAAACCTGATTTTTGTCCATTTCCCAGGGTTCCCTACCCCTGGGAAACCCCGGTTTTGACTATTTCCCAGGGTCTCCTACCCCTGGGAAACCCCAGTT
>ERZ1673749.1637-NODE-1637-length-14200-cov-9.109933_pt1 | contig 14200 bp, 11 predicted proteins | sample MGYA00580204_ERZ1673749 | MGnify/ENA primary metagenome ERZ1673749 (study PRJEB41218, sample SAMN15661745) | gut metagenome | host: Homo sapiens | place: Canada: London | collected 2015-08-20/2019-03-30 | study: EMG produced TPA metagenomics assembly of...
GATAACCACCTGTGAGCTGCACAAACAAGCAAGTGTGAGAAGTATTGCACTTTCAACCCAAAACGGAACCGAAGCGACACCACACGCGTCTAATAAGGGTTATCGCAAAACGCGGGCGGTGCCGTCCACGCGGCGGGTCACGCCTGAAGCATCGAGGTGTTCCAGCAGCGGGATCGCGACCCGGCGGGACGTGTCCCACGCCTTGCGCGCCTGCGAGGCGGTGAATGGCGCGTCGAGGGGGCGCAGGAGTTGGGCGGCGTGCGTGGGGGCGTCGGCAAGCAGCACGATGTCGCGCCCCGCGCCGAGCCGGATGATGCGGCCCGCGCGCTCGGCAGCCGCGAGCTCCTTCGCGCCGAGCTGCCAACGCTCGAGGTCAGCTGACTCGGGTGCCTGGAAGGGCGCACGCCGCAAATGCGCCTCGAGCGATGCAATGCCCGGCGCCACCGCTGCGGCAGTGCTGATCACGCCGTCGGCCAGGGTGAGCTTAGCCGCAGCGGCCGCAAGTGCCAGCAGCTTCGGGTCCGGCAGGCCGAGCTGATCGACGGCCGCACCCGCGGACAGCCCCGCCGAGAGCGGATCCGCGCGGGTGTGCTCGTCGACCGCACGCAAAAGCTCGCGCTTCCACTCCATGACCTGGGTGGCGCGGATCCAGTAGCCGGCGAACTCAATGGTGCCCTGCGGCGGCCCCCCATCCACGGGAAAGCCGAGGCGGGCGAGGTGCGCGGGCGTGACCGCGACGCGGCGCGCGATTTCGTGCTCGAGGTTGGGCAACGTTGGCAGCTCCTCGGCCCGGCGCCGCCCGTCGCCGCGGCGCGGCAGCTCGGGCGGGTCCACATCCACGGCGCGTACGCCAGCGAGAATCTGCTGCGCACCCGGGGCGCGCAGGGCGAGCGTGTCGCCGAGCGTGACCGGCAGCGGGCGCTCGAGGATCAGGCGGGCGTAGTGCTCGCCGAAGGGGCGGATCTTCGCCGTGACCTGGGCGGTGCCGATGTGCGCATGGACTTCGTGCGGGAGTGCGGTGGCGGGGGCACCGGTGGTGATGTGGGCGTCGAGAAGCGAGGTGTGCTCCCACGCCTCGGGGGTGCACAACGCGTCGCCGCGGCGTACCTCCTCAGCGCTGATGTCGCGCAGGTTCAGCGCGACGCGCATCGCGGGGATGGCTTTGTCGATGGGGGTGTCCTCGGACTGGAGGCCGCGGACTTTCACGTCGCGCTCGCCAAGGCGCAGCGTGTCGCCGGGGCGGATCGTGCCCGCCGTCAACGTGCCAGTGACCACGGTGCCTGCGCCCTTGACGCTGAAGGCGCGGTCGACCCAGAAGCGCACGCGCGCCGACGGGTCGGGCGCTGGTGCCGCGCGCAGCATCTCTGCGCAAGCCGCCACGAGCGCGTCGATCCCCTCGCCGCTGCGCGCAGAGACCTCGACGATCGGCGCGCCTTCGAGCGTCGTGCCCGCGACCTCGCGGGCGATTTCGGCGCGCACTTCATCTCTGCGCTGCGCGTCGGCCCGGTCCGCGCGGGTCATCGCGATGACCACGTTGGAAATGCCGAAGGCGTCGATCGCCGCGGCGTGGTCGCGCGACTGCGCCATCCAGCCCTCGTCGGCCGCCACCACAAAGAGGACGGCGGGTGCGGGGCCGACGCCGGCGAGCATGTTGGCGATGAAGCGTTCGTGGCCCGGGACGTCGACAAACGCGACGTCCAAGGTATCCAGCTTCGCCCACACAAAGCCAAGATCGATGGTCAGGCCGCGCTGCTGCTCTTCCTCCCAGCGGTCGGGTTCCATGCCGGTGAGTGCCTTGACCAGGGTTGATTTTCCGTGGTCGACGTGGCCCGCGGTGGCGATAACGTACGGCATTAGCTCTCCCCTTCCATGCACTCGAGCACGGCCTGCGCGATCTCCTCGTCGCGGTGCGAGGGCACGCAGCGCAGATCCAAAAGCAAGTCGCCGTCGTGCACGCGCCCGAGCACCGCCGGCCGCCGCCCGCGCAAAGGAGCAGCAAACGCGGGATCCAGCGCGACCGCGTAACCGGGCAGCGGCACGCCGGGCGCTCCCCCGCCGCCGACGCGCCCGTCGTGCGCCACCACGCGCGCGCCCACGCGTTCGGCCAGCGCTTGCGTGCGCGCATGCAACCCTTCGGGGTCAGCGTGCAGCGCGAGCTCGGTCGGTGTGTGCGCCGCGCGCACCGTCGCCTCGAGCGCAGCCAGGCGCAGCTTATCGACGCGCACCGCCCGCGCCAGCGGGTGCCTCCGCAGCTCCGCGACGGCCTCCGCGCGCCCCAAAATCACGCCCGCCTGCGGCCCACCAAGCAGTTTGTCACCGGAAAAGAGCACGATGTCGGCGCCGTGGGCAAGTGCGGTTGTCGCGTCCGGCTCGTCCGGCAGCGCGGGGTCGGGGTTCAGCAGGCCGGAGCCGGTGTCCACAATTAGGGAGAGGCCACGGGCGTTTGCGATCCCGCGCAACTGCGCCACGGAAGCCTCAGCGGTAAAGCCGCGGACGCGGTAGTTCGACGGGTGCACCTTCAAGATGGCACGCAGCGAATCATCCGCGGCGGCGCGCTCGTAGTCGTGCGGGTGCGTGCGGTTGGTCGCGCCGACTTCCACCAACTTCACGTGGGCGGACTCGATGAGCTCGGGCAGGCGGAACCCAGCGCCGATCTCGATGAGCTCGCCTCGCGAGATCGCCACCGAACCGTGCTCGGCGAGCGCTGCGGTGGCCAGCAGCAGCGCGCTCGCGCCGTTGTTCACCACCAGCGCGTCCTCGGCGGCGGGGCACGCTGCTAGAAGCGCATCGCGCGCGCCCGCGCCCCGGTCTCGCGAGCGCACCCCCTTTTCTAGGTCCATCTCCACGTCCACGTAACCCGCAGCGTGGACCAGGGCATCGACCGCAAGCTCGCCGAGTGCTGCGCGCCCAACGTTGGTGTGCACCACCACGCCGGTCGCGTTCAACACGGGGGTAAGCGTGCTCGCGCCGGCCGCAACCAGCGAGTCGACCAGGCTCAGGAAATGCTCGGCGGCGGCGTCGGGGTGGAGCTCGCCGCGTCGACAAGCATCTTGCACCTCGTGCGCACAAGCCTTGAGCGCGTGCGGGGCGAGCGGCGACGCGGACGCGTGTGCAAGCAAAGTATCGGTACCAGGAATGTTGCGGCGCGGATCGCTCAAGCTCGTGTCCTCCCTGAAAAACGCATGGCGGAGACGGACAGGAATCGAACCTGCCAGACCGAGCTACTCGGCCTCACCAGTTTTGAAGACTGGGGCGCCCACCAGGACGCGTACGCCTCCGCGCAAAACGCTACCATAGGCCCTATGAGCACTACGAACCCAGAAATCCGTCTCACCCAGTTTGCTGCCGGCGGGGGCTGCGCCTGCAAGATCCCGCCCGGCGAGCTCGAAGACGCCGTCAAGGGCCTAGTTGGCGTGACCGACCCGAACGTGATCGTCGGCCTGGACGACGGCGATGACGCCTCCGCCATTCGCGTGCGCGAGGACCTCGCCGTGATCTCGACCGCCGACTTCTTCACCCCCGTCGTGGATGATGCGTACACGTGGGGCAAGATCGCCGCGGTCAACGCGCTTTCCGACGTCTACGCCATGGGCGGCACCCCGATCACCGCCATCAACCTGCTGGGGTGGCCGCGCGATGTGCTGCCGCAGGAACTCATCCGCGAGGTGCTGCACGGCGGGCTCGACGGCGCGAGCGCAGCCGGCATTTCGGTGACCGGCGGCCACTCCATTTCCGCGCCCGAGCCGATCTACGGCATGGCGGCAACCGGCACGATCGACCCGGCCCGCCTGATGCGCAACGACGCCGCCGCCCCCGGCCTGCCGATCACGCTGACCAAGCCGATCGGCTCGGGTCTTCTGAACAACCGCCACAAGGCCACCGGCGAGTGGTTCGAGCAGGCAGTCGAGGTCATGACCACGCTCAACCGCGACGCCTCCCGTGCCGCCGTTGACGCAGGCGTGCGCGCGGCGACCGACGTCACCGGCTTCGGGCTGCTCGGCCACCTGTTCAAGATGGCGCGCGCTTCCGGCGTCGACGCGGTGATTGACCACACGAAGGTCCCGCTTATCGACGGCGCACGCGACACCCTCGCTCAAGGCTTCATCCCCGGCGGTTCGCAGCGCAACCTCGACTGGGTGCGCCCGCACGTCGACGCGGACGGCCTCAGCGAAGAGGACTTGCTGCTGCTCGCCGACGCGCAGACCTCCGGCGGCCTGTTGGTCATCGGCGAGGTGCCCGGCTACCCCATCATCGGCGAAACCACCGAGGGCACCGGACGGGTACGGGTGCGCTAGCGCGCGGTCGTGATCGAGTCGCCGACCTGGCCGGCCGCCTGGCGGGCGCGCAGGCGGTTGCGCTGCGGCTCCACCACGTACTTCGGGTCCTCGGTGGAGCGCTTGCCTGCGGCGATGATGCCGAAGCGCGTCAGGCAGGAGGCCGCGGCCAACGCCGCGCCGCTCAGGCCCGCGACAATGCGATTCTTGCCGCCGAGCACGGCACCGACACCGCCGGCGACGACGAGCGCCTCGGCGGCCTTGAGCATGCGGCCGGCCTTGCCCTCGTGCATCGTTTCGGGCAGCGGCTCGTCGAGCGAGCGCTCCACGCTTTTCGACGCCACAACGTCCGCAACCGCACCAGCGCCCGCCAGCACGCGGGCCGGGCCGTTATTCGCCGTGGAGGTGGTCACCAGCGCCACGCCCGCAGACGCGCACGCCGCCGAAGACACGAAGAGGTTTGGCAGTTGTTTGTGCGCGCCCTGCCACATCGGCACCGAAGTGTTGCCGAGCAGCACCGCGGTGTAAACGGCAAGTGGGGCACCCATCAGCCCGGAGAACACGCCCATTGGGGTGGCGAGCGCGTGCAGCGCCTTGCGGGCTGGTGCCGGCAGCGGGATGCGCTCGCCGGTGAGGGTGTCTGCTTCTGCGGCCGCCGCAAGCGCGGCCGCGCTGGAGAAAGAGCCGAGGATCCAGGAACCCACAGACATCGGCGAGGAGAGCTTGAACACGCGGAACATGTTTAACAGGCGCTCCGGCCGACCGAGGTCGAGCACGAGGCAGCCAGAGCCGATGGCCGCGGCAACTGCGGCGGTCAGCCGGGTGTTGCGTTGCAGCTCGCGGTTACCGGTCGCGCCCGCGCCGACGGCGAGCAGCGAGGAGCCGCCGGCGACGCCGCCGAGGAAGAAGTACACGCCAATCGGCCACTCCCAGGGTGGGAACTTGACGATCGGACGCCCGTAGTACGAGTCGTATTGTTCGAAGTCCGCGCGCGGGACCATGAGCTCTTCGCCCCTGCGCTGCTTCTTGCCGCGCGGCCGCTTCGCGTCCTTGCGTTTTGGTCCGCGGGGGGCTTCCGGTGGCCGGAATGCATCAAACTCTGCCATTTATTTTCCGCCTCCAATCACGAATGCTGCGGCCGCGGCACCGACCAGGCCCGCCGCAGCGACGACGGCACGCTTGGCCATCTCGGGCAGGTTTGCGGTGGGCACCTCGGGGTCCGGCGGCAAGCCGTAGACCTCAGGGGCGTCGAGGAGCAGGAAGATCGAGCCGGTGCCGCCCACGCCGTCCTCGCTGTTCGCGCCGTAGAGGCGTGCCTCGGTCATTCCCTGGGCGTGGAGTTCGGCCACGCGCGCCTTCGCCTTGGCCAGCATCTCCGTGTAGGAGCCGTACTGGATGGAGTTGGTGGGGCAGGTCTTCGCGCAGGCAGGTCCCTCGCCGACCTGCTGGCGGTCGAAGCACATGGTGCACTTCTGGGCGACGCCAACGTTCTTGATCGGTGCGACCTCGCCGACGGTGAAGTCTTCGCCCTTTGTGAATCGCTCGTTGCGCTTCTGCACGCCGCCGTCTGAGCGGCGCTCAATCACACCAAAGGGGCAGCCGGCCACACAGGTGCCGCAGCCGTTGCACACGTCGTCTTGCACCACGACGGTGCCGTGCTCGGTGCGGAACAACGCACCGGTCGGGCACACGTCGAGGCACCCGGCGTTCGTGCAGTGCTTGCACACATCCGAGGACATCAGCCAGCGGAAATCCGGGGTGTCGGGCAGCTTGGTCTGCGGCTTTGCTTCTTCCGCCCCCGGCATGTCAGGCATGCCCAGGGAGACGAGCTTTTTGCCCTCTTCCCTGGCCTGCTCGATTTGCGCCTCGCTCTGCTCGATGAAGGCGACGTGGCGCCACGTGTCCGCGCCCAGTGCCCCGGTGTTGTCGTAGGACATGCCGGAGATGGCGTAGTCGCCGTCCTGCGGGTTGCGGTTCCACTCCTTGCAGGCCACCTCGCAGGCCTTGCAGCCGATGCAGATGGACGTGTCGGTGAAAAACGCCTTGCGGTTGTCCCTGTCGTAGCCGACGTTGGCGGGCGATTCAGTGATCCGGTTCTTCGTCTGCAACTTCCGCCTTACCCTTCCTGGTCCGACATGTTGTCCTTCGTGGGATCCTCCTTCGCGGCCGAGGCATCGCCTAGGCCTTGGCGGATGGCTTCCGACGACGCCCCGTCGTGAAGCACTGTCCCTGTGTTTTCATCGAGGCCTGCGCGCTGCTGGTACTCGCGCACCAGCGCGACACGGTCCGCGCCGCGCGGGCGACGACCCGGGCGGATGTCCACGGCAGAGACCTTAGATGCCTGGATGTTCACGTTCGGGTCGAGCATGATGCCCAGCAGGTCGTTCGGCCCGTCACCGGAGACCTCGGCGTAGTCGCCGCGGCCGTAGTGGAAAGGCATACCGATCTGCTCGAAGGTGGCATCGCCGATAGTCAGCGTCTTGATGCGCTCGGTGACCAGCACTCTAGCCTCGATAGCGTTGCGCGGCGAGATAATCGTCGCCCATTCGCCGTTCTCCAGGCCCACGCGACGCGCCAACTCCGGCGAGACCTCGCAGAAGAGCTCCGGCTGCAGTTCGGCAAGGAACGGCAACGTACGGGTCATCGCACCCGAGGTGTACATCTCTGTCAACCGGTAGGTGTTGAGCATGTACGGGTAGACCTCCGTGCCCGGCTCGCCGAAGTTCGGGGCCGAGAGGTTGTTCTCCCCTCGCATCACGATGCGCGACGGCGACTGCTGCTGCGAGTACAGCACGTTCGGGTACGGCGACTCCTGCGGCTCGTAGTGGGTCGGCATCGGGCCGTCCACCATGCCGGTCGGCGCGAACAACCACGCGCGGCCGTCGTTTTGCATGATGAAGGCGTCGCTGCCGGACAGCGCCGCGGGGCCCACTGCGTCGCGGTCCGGCTTGAAGCCGGGCGCGCGATCCACGGGGAAGTCCACGACGTCGTTAGACTGCCACTTCTCGGCATCCTCGTCCCACCAGACCAGCTTCTTGCGCTCGGACCAGGGGTTGCCGTCCTCGTCCGCCGAGGCGCGGTTGTACAGCACGCGGCGGTTCATCGGCCACGCCCAGCCCCAATCCAGCGCCATCTCGTTTTGCTCGGAGCCCGGCCGCTTGTTGGCAGCTCGGTTCACGTCGCCTGCGAAAACACCGCAGTAGATCCAGCAACCAGAGGAGGTGATGCCGTCGGCCTTGAGGTCGGCGAACTTGTCCACCATCTGGCCCTTGCGCGGGCCCTCGAGGTAGTAGCCGTTGATCTCGCGCAGCACCGACTCTGCGTCGATCTCGCCGTGCTCGTCCGTGTCGTAGTCCCAGGTGATCTTCTGCAGCGGCAAGTCGCGCGGGTCGGTCGAGTCCTTCACGCGCTCCTTGATGCGCTGCCCCAGCTCGTAGAAGAACTGGAGGTCACTGTCTGCGTCACCCGGTGCGTCCTTCGCCTTGAAACGCCACTGCAAGAGGCGCTGCGTTTGGGTAAACGTACCCGCCTTCTCCACGTGGTTTGCGGCTGGGAAGAGGAAGACCTCGGTGTCGATCTCCTCGGTGACCAGGTCACCGGACTTGATCTCCGGGGAATCCTTCCAGAACGTGGCGGTCTCGATTTCCTGGAAGTCGCGCACCACCATCCACTTCAGCTTGGACAGCGCGAGGCGCTGCATGCGCCCGTTGGACTGTGCCACCGCAGGGTTCTGGCCGAAGACGAAGTAGCCGTCGACCAATCCCTCGTTCATCAACTGGAGGGTGTGGTACGTCGAGTGCGCGCCTGTCAGGCGCGGCATGAGGTCCATGCCCCAGTTGTTTTCCTCGGTGGCGGCGTCGCCCCAGTAGGCCTTCATCAGCGACACTGCGAAGGTATCGCCCTTCTGCCAGAAGCCCTTCTGGTCGCGCTTCGACACCGCAGCCAGGTAGTCGTCCCAGGTCTGCACGCTCGCCTGCGGCATCGGCAGGTAGCCGGGCAGCAGGTGGAACAGCGTCGGCACATCCGTGGAGCCCTGGATCGAGGCGTGACCGCGCAGCGCCATAATGCCGGAGCCAGGTCGGCCCACGTTGCCCATGAGCAGCTGCAGGATCGCACACGTACGGATGAACTGCGCACCCATAGTGTGCTGTGTCCAGCCGAGCGCGTAGGCGAAGCACGTCGTGCGCTCGCGCCCGGAGTTCTCCACGATGGAGTCCGCCAGGTAGTAGAAGTCCTCCTGCGAGATACCGCAGGCCTGCTCCACTACCTCGGGGGTGTAGCGCGAGTAGTGGCGCTTGAGGATCTGGAAGACCGTGTTCGGGTCCTGCAATGTGGGATCCGTCTTGTGGTCCCAGGACACCTGCGCGTCCCAATTCTTCTGCGGCTGCCAGCTCGAGTTGTCGTAGGAACCGGTCTCCGGGTCGTAGCCAGAGAACAGGCCATCGAGGTCCTCGGTGTCCTGGAACTCTTCACTGATCAGCGTCGAGGCGTTGGTGAACGCCTTGACGTACTCCTCGAAGTACAGGTCGTTTTGCAGCACGTAGTTGATCACTGCGCCGAGGAGCACCACGTCGGAACCGCCGCGGATCGGCACATGCTTGTGCGCCACTGCCGACGTACGCGTGAAGCGCGGGTCGACGTGGATAATCCGGGCACCACGCGCCTTGGCCTCAATGACCCACTGGAACCCGACCGGGTGTGCCTCGGCCATGTTCGAGCCCTGGATGACAATGCAGTCCGCATTGGCCATGTCCTGCAGCGGCTGCGTTGCGCCACCGCGTCCAAACGAGGATCCCAAACTGGGAACCGTGGAGGAGTGTCATATGCGGGCCTGATTTTCGATCTGTACCGCGCCAGAGGCGGTCCAGAGCTTCTTAATCAGGTAGTTTTCCTCGTTGTCCATCGCGGCACCACCCAGGCCAGCAATGCCCATGGTGCGGCGCACCGCGCGCCCCTGCTCGTCAAAATCCTGCCAGCCGTTCTTGCGCGCCTCGAGGAAGCGGTCGGTGACCATGTCCAGCGCGGTGTCGCGGTCCAGGGTCTGCCACTCGGTCGCACCAGGTGCGCGGTAGAGAATCTCGGTCAGACGCCCGGGCGCGTTGACCAGCTGCTCGGAGGCAGCGCCCTTCGGGCACAGGCGGCCGCGCGAGTGCGGCGAGTCCGGGTCACCCTCAATCTGGATGACCTTCTCGTCCTTGACGTACACGCGCTGGCCACAGCCGACAGCACAGTACGGGCAGACACTCTTGACGACGCGGTCCGCATCCTCGATGCGCCCCTGCATCGTCTTACTCTTGTGCGATTCGGTGTTCTCGCCACGGGCGAAAAGGTCACCGTCTCGCATCTGGCGCACAACCGGCCAGTTCAAGGGACTAAAACGAGACATGGTCCCTACATTAGCCGAAATCGCACTCCACCACGAGTTTCCCAGCACTCATTCACGCTGTGTGCATTTCACCGCTACATATTTGAGTCATCTTTGATACATTCAGTGTGCTTGGCCCACACACCTCCAAGCAGCCCGCAGAACTTTCAACAAAACTTCCGCCTTTTCCAAGCTTGAACCGAGTGAGCATGCATATTTCGCCCTTCCGCCGCGCGCTGCGCAGCGCCACCGTCGCCAGTGCCGTCGCCCTGTCCCTCGCCGCTGCTGTACCGAACGCCAACGCCGAGGATCAGGAGCTCACCGATTCGGGCCCAGACGCTTCGGCGGAGTTCTCCGAGGAGTATTACGCCGAGCACGGTGTCGAGTTCCACTACCAGCAGAACCAGGTAGGCACCCAGGATGCAGTGAAGATGCCTGGTGGTGCCACCGTACGGGTAATGGGCGACATCCTCGGCACCTGGTCCCAGGGCGTCGGCATGGGCGCCACCGACCTCGGCGTGATGGCCCCGCTGGGTGGGGGCGACTACGCCATGATCTTCGGCGACTCCTTTACCGGCGGCACGGTCTACGACGGTGATTGGATGAGCCCGACCGGGCTGGTTGGCCACACCGACGAGGGCGGCTTCGTGCAGGTTTCCGGGCCGCTCAACGAGGGCAACCGGGTGCGCCAGCTGATCAGCTACGCCCCGGAGAAGGATTTCACGCTCATCCCCTCGGACATCATTAACGTCGACGGCACGCTGTACATGCAGGGGATGTGGAACCGCGGCGGCATCGGCAAGGTGAGCAATACCCAGATTTGGAAGTCGGACTCGCGCGGCAAGCGCTGGACCTCGGTGGGATACACCAGCCACAACTACCTCAACGGTCTGGGCGACATGATCAGCTGGGAGCAGGGGCCCGACGGCTACATCTACGCCGTGATGTCCTCCTTCGAGCGCAAAGACAACGTGTTCCTCTCCCGGTTCAAGATCGAGGACATCGGCGATCGTGATAAGTGGGAGCTGTTCAACCCGGGCAGCGGCGAATGGGGCGACTACTATGCCCCCATCATCGACCAGCGGATGAAGGCCGGCGAGATGAACCTGCGCTACATCCAGGGGCACTGGGTGCTCGTGATCTTCAACAACGAAACGAGCGCGATCGAGGTGCGCATTTCCGAGGAGATCGCGCGCAATTGGAACGACGTGCCGGTCACCACGATCGCGAAGGGCGGCAGCTGGGCGAACCCGCAGTCCCCCAAGAACTGGTCGCAGCTTTACGGCGGCTACATCGTTCCGGGCTCGACCATTGACAATCTGGACGTGGTGATCTCGCAGTGGAACACCGGCACGCACAAGCGCTACATGGCTACCCAGTTCAACGTGCGCGGCCTCGACGAGATCTACGACATCGACGCCGCTTCCCTGCCCGCGCTGCCCGAGCCGCCCGAGGCCAACGATATTCCCGGCGCGGACGGAGCCCGCTCTGGCAACGGAGGAAGCTCGTTGAGCTCTGGCATGGACGAAACCACCGAGACGATTGTCACCATCGTCGGCGTGCTCAGCGGCATCGCCGCGATCGCCGCGATGTCCTTCCCCTTCTGGCGCGACATGCTGCCCCCGCAGCTGCGCGAGATGCTGCACATCTAACGCCAGCACACAAAAAACGCGCCCCGGCCGGGGCGCGTTTTTTGTCACTTAGTCGTGCTTGCCAAACACGACCCTGCCCTGCGACGCGGTCGTCGCCGGCTGTGACGGGGTCGGGCCGTCCTGTGCAGGCGCGAGGCCCGGCTTGGCGTGCTCCGCGGCGTTTTCCAAGAAGCTCGCCGGCGGGGCGAAGAAGTTCACACCGGTCAGCGCCTCGGAGAAGTCCAAGATGCGATCGTAGTTGCCCTCGGGCTCACCGATGAACATGCGGCGCAGCATAAGCTCGGTGATGCGCACATCCTTGGCGTAGCTCATGAAGTAGGTACCTTGATTGCCCAGCGCATCGCCGAAGGTGAGGTTGTTGCGCACGATCTCGAGCGACTCGCCGTCCTCGTCCTTCACCGAGTTCACGGCCACGTGGGAGTTGACCGGCTTCACGTCTTCGCGGAGCTCAATGTCATCGTGCTTGGTGCGGCCGATGACCTTCTCCTGTTCCTCTACCGGCAGCGCATCCCAATCCTTCAAGTTGTGGATGTATTTCTGCGCCACGATGTAGGAGCCGCCTGCCCACTCGCCCTCGCTGATCAGCGCGGTCTCGATGCCGGCCTGGCCGCGCGGGGACTCCGTGCCGTCGACAAAGCCAAGCGGGTCGCGGAAGTCCTGGTACTGGAAGGCATGCACCTCGTCATACTCGGCGACGGCACCGTCGAGCACCACGTTGATGCGGCGCGCCAGCTCGAAGGCCACGTCGTACTCGTCGGCGCGGATGTGGAAGAAAAGGTCGCCCGGCGTCGACGGTGCGTGGTGCTTGGCGCCCTGGAGCTCGCGGAAGGGGTGCAGGCCCTCCGGCTTCGGGGTGTCAAACATGCGGTCCCACAGCTCGGCACCGATGCCGACGACCGCGCTGAGCTGCGCCGCAGGCCAGCGGAAGCCGACGCCGTTGACTAGGCCTTGCAGGCCGGTGATCACCTCGAGCGCCTGCTTCTCGGCACCCTCTTTCAGTGCGATAGTCAGGAAGATAGCGTCTTTGGACTGGGGCAGGATGACAGTTTGCGAAACGTCAGCTGAGTACTTCTCGGTCATGCGCCCCAGCATACCTACCACTGAGGCGAGTCCACATCCACACCTGCTGCCGCAGCGTGGGCGGTGACCAGCTCCAGGAGGTAGTCCTGCGCGCCGCTGTAAGACTCGTGGAATCGTTCGTCGCTGACGTACATGCGCGCCAGAATCAGCTGGCGGGCCGGGGTGACCTCGTACCATTGCGCGATTGAAGCGCGGTGCTTTTCTACGAGCCGCTCCGCTTCCTCCGTGCCTGGTTCGACGCCCTTCTCGCGTGCGGCGACCAGCTCCGCGGCAAGCTCCTCCTGCTCGCGCATGAGCTGTTGCGCCTTGGACGCGTCGACCTTTGACAGCGCTTTCTGGGATTGCTCCCACTCGGGGGTGTGCCCCCAGCGCTTTTCCGCTTCTTCTTGGTATGCCGGGAATTCTTCGCCGAAGTACTGTTTCATGTCTTCCATAGTCAGTGTGTCTTTCTTGTGCTTGTGCATCATTTCCTCGACCGCTTGGAGTTGGGCCTCGAGTGCATCCCGACGCGAGCGCAGTGCCTCGTGGTGGGCGGAAAGTGCGCGTGCGAGGTGGGACGAGGAAGCGTCGAGAAGCGTGGCGATGCGCGCAAGCGGGATGCCGATGCTCTGGTAGAGGGCGATCGCCGCGCCTCGCTCGAGGTCGGCGTCGCTGTAGACGCGGTAGCCGGTGCTCGTGCGCTCCGGTTGGAGCAGGTCGAGCGACTCCCAGTGGCGCAGCGCTTTCGGGGTCACGCCGAGGATGTCGGCGGCCTCGCCAATCGTGTAAGCGGTCATATTTGGAAGTGAACAGGTTGCCGTAGGGGCAAGGTCAAACTCGAGCGCGCGGAATCCAGATCCAGCCCTCCTCAGCGACGAGTTCTGCCTGGTCCGCAGGCGGGGCGATGCAGCGACCGGCGCGTACCTCGCGGGCAATCAGCGCGGCGATTACCGCGTCGAGGCAGTCCGCGCTTTCCATTGCGAGCTGGTGCCAGTTGCCCCAATCCAGCCCGAAGCGCGCGCTCAGCCCAGCTGCGATCTCCTCGCGGGCAGCTCGCCCGGCATCATCGGCGCCTTTGTATCCGCGATGCCGCATCCCCCACTGCTTGAGCGCGGCGGCCGGGTACACCTCAGCGACCTTGCCTTGACCTCCGCGGTGCGTATCCACGCCAGCGGCCCGGAGGCGCTGCTCGAGGCCAGCCCAGCGCAGGGCGGGGTGTGCGATCCGCTCGGCGGCCACCGGCAGCGGAGTCACGCCAGCGGTGCGGCGCACCTCCAGATCGGTGAAGCGGTTGACCAGCTCACGGCGTACATCGGGACCCGCTTCGTCTGGAAGCACGTCCTCACCCACTGCGTGCGCGTTGAGGAAGAACCGAAACGCCCGCGGCCACCCGAGTGGGATGTCCACGCCGGTGAGTTCGGCGCGGGCAACGAGGGCGGTGAGGTGGTTGTCGGTGGCGGTGCACGTGGCGTCGATAAGCACTGGCCCGGCGGGCGTCTCCTGGATGGTGGCGGTGCCGGTCTTGGCGGGGTCGGCGGCGAGATCGATGCCGGAAAAGTACAGTTCCACGCGCAAGAGCTTAGAGGTAGAGTGACCCTGGTGACGCAGCAACATTCCCCTTGGGCGGCTCTGTGGAGCATGATGCTCGGGTTTTTCATGATCCTGGTCGACTCGACCATCGTTTCCGTGGCGATCCCAGCGATCACCGCCGACCTTTCTGCCAGCTACAGCTCGGTAATCTGGGTCAACAGCGCCTACCTGCTGGCATACGCGGTGCCGCTGCTGATTACGGGACGCCTGGGCGATCGCTTCGGCCCCCGCACGATCTATTTGAGCGGGCTCGCACTGTT
>ERZ1673749.1645-NODE-1645-length-14164-cov-7.472677_pt1 | contig 14164 bp, 7 predicted proteins | sample MGYA00580204_ERZ1673749 | MGnify/ENA primary metagenome ERZ1673749 (study PRJEB41218, sample SAMN15661745) | gut metagenome | host: Homo sapiens | place: Canada: London | collected 2015-08-20/2019-03-30 | study: EMG produced TPA metagenomics assembly of...
ATGGTAGTGTTGATGACTGCTCATAACAGCTTGTTAAGCTTTGGAGATTTAGGTAATGCAACAAACAATCAGAAGCTGTTCGTATTAGTCAACAACTGTCATTAACTGTTTTTAATAAAAATATGATGCCCTAATGGACAGTCATGGATGGGATGCCTGCGTAGATGACGGACATCGTGTTGTTTCCGGTAAGAAAAAGAAAGGGGAAAGGAATTACTTGAAGCGGGTACGGGCTTCAGCGAGTTCGCGTTCCTCGTCGGCTTGTTGGCGAAGACGCAGAACTTCAGGGTCTACATATCCTTCTGGACGAGGATAGTGCCCTTGCCGCTGCATGGTGCGGAGCCACGCGGTGACGTGTTCAGGTCCTGATGAGACGCCATTGGCAAGTTCCCAATCAAGATAACGCAGACACCGCGATACGTTTTCCGGTTCCCATCCCTGTAGCTGATAGGCACGCTTCAGTTGTGCCAGATGGGCTGGTCCGAAACCGGCATCCGCTGCGAAGGGCCACAAAATGGCGATAAGATCCCCATCCGTATTCCATATACACGTGTCCTCAAGTGGTAAAGAGGGGGATATCTCAGTTTTCATGACTGTCTGTGGCTGCTGTTGATAGAGCATTGACTGTCTAGTGCGTGAAGAAGCAGTCATTGTCGGTAATGGATTGTCATCAATAAATTCAACACACACACCATGAGCGTCCCCCGTGCGAACTTGTGTAGTACAGATGACGCCCTCACGTACAAGGCGGCTGATGGTGTTACGGACGGTGCCGTAGGAAAGCCCGATAGCCGGAGCAAGGCGTTTTAGGTTAACGACGACCTGGGGGGATTGTTGCCTCAGCGCAGTGAGTGCATCTAAAAGGATCTGGCGGGCTCCGCCAAGGTGGGCGTCTTGAAGGGTGGCCGCAATGATGGACGGCGAAATACCTTGGGTAATACCATGTTGTGTGGTTATATCCTGTTCTTGTTGAACTTTTCTAGATCCAATAGGTTGTTTATGGTCATCCTCCACTATAGTGATTGCTTGTGACAATTTAAAGCTGTCATCTTGCAATGGAGAATGTGCGACGGTGGATCTTGGAGTGGTAACAGGCTTAGATTGAAAAGGATCTCTTGGAAGAGGAGTCTCTCCGCCAGAATAAGGGGACACCGTTATTGCACTTGAATAAGCTTGACAGTCAGTGACTGTTTGTGACTGGCTATAAGATAGCTGTGAATACATTGAGCGGCTGGCTGCATCCGGTGACTTTTTTACTTCATCATCAGAACTGAGGGCAGTGGCTTTGTAATTCTGTTTTGGCGTAAAACTGTCATTGACAGCTGATATGCTGTTATGAAGCGCTGGAGACTGTTGGTGACAGTTCGTGCCTGTACGGAATGTTTTTGGAGGAATAGTGGTAATGGACGGTTTTTTACTGTCTATTCCTGCTGATTCCTGTATATAGCTATCATCAGCTGTCATTGACGGTTTTTTATCGTAATTCAGGCCGGTTTGAGCTGCCTGTACGGGAATATCAGAAGGTTCATCCTGAATATCTGAGAGAGTGTACGCAGAACCTGTTTCTGGTGCACAAACAGCGTTTAGAGCCTCTACTGAACGTGATTCAGAAGAAGGACTCTGAAAAGGTTCTGTTTTCTCTCCTCCAGTGAGTAGAGTAGAAAGGTCTACCTGAGGAGTTCCCTCCATATTTTCCCTTTCAGGGGATTCAGCAGGTATCTCAGGAGTCTCTACTTCCTTCTGTACAGGCGTTTGGAAGGACTTGGATGTAGTCCCTTCAAGAGGCTGCAAGGCATCAGTTACAGAATAAGTAGAGTCTACAGGTGCAGCAATCTCTCCGGATTGTTCGATTATGACGGTCGACTCTTCACAATATGGTAAATCTGTTGAAGAAACGTCAACGCCAATGGTTGCATCAGAACTTGGCGGCGTTAAGCTCTCTTCAGCAAAGGGAGGTTCTACTGCTGAGGATTCGACGGTGATTTCTGCATCGTCGGACATGGCATCTATGGCCTCATCAGATTGCTGGGCAGATTGATGCTTCGGCGGCTGGCTCATTTTGCGCATCTTAGCGGCCGCTTCTCGAAGGTCGGCACCGAGAGCGAAGGTAAAGTCCGGCATGCTTGATTTCTTAGCCATGTCAGTTCCTTACGGAAGGAAGAGAATAAAGTGGACGGAGAGGAAGGGAGCCTTTTCTTGTCGAGAGGATATTTTACTTATAGGTAACATGTGCGGGGGACAATAGAATTTGGCTCATAAGTGTACACTTTGTTTCTTCCGGGAAAGAATTGAATGTTACCAACTGTAAACTTGTAATCCGAAAAATTAGGAATATAAAACTACAAGACAGGCATCTTTTGTTCCATGCCCATCTTTGAATAATCATGCGTTCTTGGGATCAAGGCGGGCTTCCATTTCCTGTGCCAACTCACGATAGCTGCGGCAGGAAGAACAACCGTCGTCATAGTCACAGACCGCAAGGTTACTCATAACAGCTTTATTTAGTGTAGTATTTCTGGGGATAGTCGTACGGAAGACCATTTCTTCGCCGAAGGTCCCGATTGCCACATTACGGATGGTTTTCGCGGCGTTATTGCGGCCATCGTACATGGTCAGCAGTACGCCCATGATCGCAAGGTTCGATTCGGTGTCAGCGCGCAGGGTTTCCGCGACTTTGATAAGATGGCTTACGCCGGAAAGGGCATAAGTGTCCTCAACCCCAACCGGAATGATGATATAGTCCGTAATGATAAGCGCATTGGTCAGAAGCGCACCCTCAATGGTGGGCGGGCAATCCAGCAGAATGTAATCGTAGGTGTTCAGGGCTGCCTTATCGAGCGCTTGCCGGAAACCGAAAAAGCGCTTGATGGAATTGGAAAGCGTGCTTACCGTAGCGTATACGTTCAGATTGGCAGGGATCAGATCCAGCCCTTCGTATTTGGAAGGCACGGCCGCTGCCGAAAACGAGAGCCCGGTAAAGAGGTTTGCCACTGTGCGGGGTTGCTCGTATGGGGATACGGTTCCGAGGGTCAGCGACGCGTTTCCCTGAGGATCACAGTCCACAACAAGCACACGGCGTTTGCGTTTAGCGAGGCAATACGCTACGTTAACAGTGCTCGCGGTCTTGCCTACGCCACCTTTGTGGTTTGCAAAAGCAATGACTTTCGCTGCCATGAGATCCTCCAATTTGCGTGTGATGTGTCGAATTTTTTGCATGATACTCAAAAAAAGTCAATGATCATCCTCAATAAAAGCGGTAAATGGATGCGGGCAATACTCGCCATCAGTGTTTTTTAGAGTCGGAAATGGGCGGATGGGCCGAGGGAAGAAAGGCCTTTTGCGGAGTTTGACACCTTTTTCTTCTATGGATGCGTGCCCGGCACCTCCGGGGTTCAGCACTTTCCGGCGGCTCTTGCGCCGTCCGGATGGCAAGCTGGCGCTCTAATGCGGAATGTTGCCATGACCAATAAGATGAAATCCGTGGGTGAAGCGTTGCAAGGCTTTCTTGAGACGGCTGTCCCCTCCCCTCTTTCTGCTGAGGAGCGGGAACGCCTGAGGCTGTATAATCCTACGCTTGCCGCACAGATCGATGCGCTCGACTGGAAGGATGTTCCGTCGTTTATCGTTGCGATCATTGAAGAGTGGCGTAGAAGTGGAAGCCCTTCCTCCAAAGCTTGTCATCCGCTTGCCGCGCCTGAGGAACGGAAACGGCCCTCGCCTGTGAGCCTTGAGGAGCTTGCTCGTGAACAGGCGCGAGAGGTGGCGTGCGAGGTTGTCAGGACGGCTTCTCCAAAGCCTATCCCTGCGTTTAGCCCGGTTGAGAGCGTCCCAGCCGCAGCACCCCTGCCAGCTCCTAAGGAGGAACGCCCTTCGCTTTGGTGTGGCTATCCAACCAGTATTGCACGTGTTTCGCCATTTTTTCCGATGAATAACCTTGAAAAGGGACGCCGGGACGCTCTCATGCGTGATCCCGATATTACATCGCGTGAAAAAGGCAGCATCGCGGCATCAGGGGCTTTCTTCTTTAAAGAACGCATTTCTTCGGGGCCGTGGGGTGATATCCTTTATACAGGGCCGAAACTCAGTGTTGAGGAAGAGGATGTGCTGATGGCTCTGCTGGCGATCATTGAATCCGGGGCGGAAGGGGCCGAGGCTCGTCATGCTCGTTCGGCAGGAGCACTTCCCGTGAAGGATACGGAAGAAGGTTTTGTGCCCGTCGCCCCAAATCTTCCCGAGGCGCCGTATGTTTCTGGCGGCGTGGAGGCTTTTCCGGAACCCGTGCGTTCGGCATTCCCGGAGAGCGGTACGGGAAAATTTACGTATCGTGGCCCATTGCTGCCGATTCTGCGTCTGATGGGGCATAAAAGGCCGGGAAAGAACCATTATACGCGCTTGGTAACTGGGCTCACATGCCTCGCGCACGGGACTATAGAATTAGTGGTGCGTGAAAGAGGGCAGGAGACGTTTTACGACCTCACGCACATCATCTCGAATTTGCGCCTGCGCGGGAAAAATGATGCGGAACGGGATATTTCAGTAACGATCAGCCCGTTCTTCCGGGAAATGTATGTGGCCAATCGGCTCACTTGGATTGACGTGGCCAAACGTTTTCAGATCAGGGGAAGTATTGCGAAGGCTATGTATCGCTTCTGCCAGTCGCACAGGGAAAACCCTGTTTTTCGGGGGGATATCCGCACGCTGGCATTGGCGCTGAATATGGATCTGCGTTCGCCGTTAAAGGAAACACGCCGACAGATTCGGGACGCCATCGCGGAACTGGCGGAAAAGAAGGTGTTGGAGAAAACCAGTATTCTGACCAAGGGGAATATCGTGATCCTCAACCGTACAGCTGAAGCCCTCCCGTCCCGGAGGCGAGGGCGCAGGAAAGAGGACTAGACACAAGCGAGGCCGTGTTAAACGGCCTTTTTTATGTGCTACTCTTGCGCCTTACGCGCAGGAATGGTCGCGTAGTCCTTACTGACGCTCCATCATTATGTATGCTCCCCTCCGTTTTCCCTGTTGGCAGTGATGGGATATCTCTTCTGCCAGTGGACGTTTGAACGTTTTGTGTATTAATAAAATATACAATATTTTTCAATATGTTAAATATATTTAGTGGGCATATTGCCGTATGGGTGCCCTTCAATGCTCTTCCATCCTCTCTTCTGAAAAGCCATGTGACAACTGATGCATGTCATAATCCGTCACGAACTCACCTTAGCTGTCATCACCGATAACATGCTGTTTTCGTTGACACCTGGAACAACGTTTCAGAATTTTCCCGTTTAAGCCCTCGGCGGGCTTAGGGGAATCAAACATAAGGGAATATGATCTTTTTGAATCATTTTAACATAATATTTCAATATATTAAGATAAAATAGCGAGTATTTTGCCGACTTGTTTTGGATGGAAAAAATTTATGGCCTCCGCTTTGAGATGACACCTCTCTACCGTATTTCAGCGTTTGTCATTGATGCAAATAAAGCTTGTTATTTTAACATAGTATAGTTTATTCGTGACCATTTTGCCGTGTTGTTTTTGTATGTCTGACAGTGCCAGTCCGGAGCTATCATTGTCAGTCATCCACTGCTGTTTGCAGATGTTGTCTGGCGGTAACAGGTGATGATGACCAGAAACAGTTTGTCCAAAGAAACCGCCGGAGAAACGCGCTGGATGGATACCTGTTGAAAGTTGTCAGTGACAGCCGTTGACTGATGAAAATGACTGTGGAAACAGTATTCTCAAGAAAAGTCACTCTCAGAGAAGATGTTCTTAGCTCTTATGAGAAACGGTATGGGATGGGAGTGCCTGAAGAGCGCCAGCGTACAAGAAGCTCGACGTACCACACTCGCGGAAGATTCCGCACGTCAAGGATTACGGCAAGACAGCCTCATCCGGTGGCAAGGCGGCATAAAAGAGGAGATCCGCTTGAGGTGGCCATGCTACCGTAAGAACTTCATGACGGGGAAAAAGTATCGCCCCGGTTCGGCGGTCGAACCGGGGCGCAAGGAGGAGGTTGGGTCGAAGAGGTCGAGAGGGCTCCGACCCGTTGTGCTCGTAAGGAAACGAGCATTTCGAAGGAAGACGTTCTTAGCGCTTACAGAGTTTCGATGACAGCCTTGGTCCATTCCTGGATTTCCGGCTGGTCGGACTGGGCCTGTCCGTCGATTTTAAGGCCTTCAACGACGACATTCGCGCCAAGCCGTTCAAGAGCGGCTTCGATAACGTCGACAGCTCCACAGAAGTATGTGAAGTTGCTGTCCCCTGTAGCGAAACAGGCTACTTTGTGCCCCTTGGCGTTGATGAGGTCGAACTGCTGGAACAACGCGTCAAAGTCGTCCTGCAGGATTATTTCGTCGTCGCCCCATGCGGAACAACCGAAAAGGATCATATCCCATCCATCGCAAAGGCCGGGTGCACTGGCGTCAGCGGCGTTGAGGAGGGTAGTCTCATGCCCAGCTTCTTGGATAAGGCGTCCGAGGATTTCCGCGAGAGCTTCCGTGTTGCCGGTCGTGGAGCCGTAAACAATCAGTACTTTGCTCATGATGTACTCCATGATGAAACGGTTTTGTCCTTGCACTCTCGCTCTTTTGGGCTGGAAAAGGCAATGAGAACACGCGAAGCTGAGAAACACCCATGTATTAGGAAATTTCTTTGCCGGATGCCGAAGGACTGCTTCCGAGGGGGGGGATCGGCATCCGGCTGGGAAGCCGGGCCAACCACTTCCCGGCTTCTGTGCCGATTTCTCGGCAACAGTTTGACTGGAGACGGGATACTGCCTGTTTCCTCGTCGTCCATAAAAAGATAATAATGAAATTGAAATTCTTTTTCAAGTATAATTTTTGTTTTTTATGGGACTCCCGGAAAGAATATATGCTAATACATTGAAAATAAAATATAAAATTTATATTTGTAAAAAGATGATTCCTCTAAAGAGATGAAAAACAGAAGATGGAACCGTTCCTGGGCGTATCCGGCTGCATCTGCCATCCGGAAGCCCCATGTCGTTGTTATGCGAGGAGAGGGAGAGATTTGTGCATTTCCAAAAACACGCCGTACATTGTGGCCTGCCTCTAGAGACAGTGGCTGGAGCGTTGTTCTTTAAACGAGCTCTCGTTTCAAAGGGAAAACACTTCAGAACGCTGCGGGCAGAAATTCGATCTTTATGGAACCCTCTGGGAAGGGAGATAGATGCAAAGTGACAGCGTTGGGGAAGGGGGGCAGAAAAGCCTCCCTTCCCCAACGCTTCTGTATCCTCTCAAAAGAAATGTACGCTTGCCGAATCCACCATCGCCGATCAGCGATCCTTGGCAAGCGGTTCGAAGGCGGTGTACTGCGGCAGGAAAGCCAGTTCTACGGTCCCGACGCGCCCGTTGCGGTGCTTGCCGATGATAAGTTCCGCGATGCCTTTTTTCGGCGTATCGGGCTTGTATACCTCGTCGCGGTAAAGGAAGATCACGATGTCCGCATCCTGTTCAATGGCTCCGGATTCACGCAGGTCCGAGAGCATGGGGCGGTTGTCTTTACGTTCTTCAACTTTACGGTTGAGCTGCGAAAGGGCCACGACCGGTACGTCGAGTTCTTTGGCTATAGCCTTGAGCGAGCGGGAGATATCCGAAATTTCGAGTTCACGGGAGTCCGTGCGCCGTGAAGAGCGCATAAGTTGCAAATAGTCGACCACGATGAGCCCGAGGCCGTGCTCGGCCTTGAGCCGCCGTGCCTGTGAACGGAGTTCAAGAGTGCTGATGGCGGGCGTTTCGTTGATGAACAGCGGCGCGGTCCGGAGCAGATCTGCGGTTTCGAAGAAGCGTGCTCCCTCGGCTTTGCTGAGGCGGCCTGTGGAAAGCTGCTCCTGCGGAATCTTTCCCCACAGGCTGATCATACGCTGGACAAGCTGGTGTTCGGACATTTCCAGCGAGAAAATGCCCACGGGCGCGCCTTCGCTGATGGCGGCACGCATGGCGAGGTTGAGGGCGAGGGCGGTTTTGCCCATCGCAGGGCGCGCCGCGATGATGATCAGATCCGAAGGCTGGAGCCCCCGTGTGATGGCGTCGAGTTCGGGATAGCCAGTAGCGAGCCCGGTGATCCCCCCCTCTGCGGGTTTGAGCACGGCGTCCACCACGTCTCCCACGAGCGCCTGCACCGGCCGGAATCCGCCGGAACTGGTGCGGCTGGATACCGCCATAACGGATTGCTCGGCCTCGTCGATGAGCCCGGCCAGATCCTTTGAAGTGTCGAAGCCCGTCGAAACGATTTTAGCCCCCGCCTCGATGAGCCCGCGCTGGATGGATTTGTCGCGTACGAGCTTGGCATAATACTCGGCGTTTGCCGCGCTGACATGCGACTGCGCCAGATCCGCGATATAAGCCGCGCCGCCCGCCTGTTCCAGCGAGCCTTGATCGCGCAGATGTTCCGCAAGGGTAACGAGATCCACTGGCCGGTTATCGGTGTGAAGCCCGAGGGCGGCCGCGTACAGCGTCTGATGCGCGGGCAGGTAAAAATCTTCCGGGTGCAGCATGGGGGCGATCTGCCCCATTGCGGAAGGGCGCAGGATCAGTCCGGCGAGCACGGCCCGCTCGGCTTCCACACTGTGGGGCGGGACCCGGCGCGCGAGATCCGTTGTGGCTGTTTCGAATTCTGTCTTCATGGCGTTGTGTGAAAAAGGTTGGAGGCGCCGTCCGCGCCCTTTCTTCCAAGGGTAGGATTTTTCGGCGAAAAGGGAAAGGCCTGCCAAACGAACTCCTTCGGCCTGTTGAAGCGCTGATCCACAGCCGTTTTCCTGTTTGGGGCAGGGTGGCTTCTGCTTTTTCTGTGGGCGGAGGAAGCTTTCTTATGTCCTCCTTTGTTTTCTGAAATACTGAGGAGGCCCTCACAGCCCTTGCGCATGAAGGTGTTTCGGGGGATCGCGGAGGGCATTTGGCCGTATCCCGGTGGCCGATATACCGAAAAAGGGTGGGTATGGAGCCGCATCCTGGAGGGCATATTGCCGCAGGCGGTCATTCTGACGAACCGTACCACTCCTGCCCAACGATAAGGGCAGGCTTATCCCGCTCCGCCTGAGGGCGCCGGGGTTTGCCATCCTTTTCCGTACGGCATAGCCCCCGTTATGGATATGAGGATTTTTATATTTTTCGCCGGGTTTTCACTAAAGGGGTTGGAATGCTTCCTTGGAGCATGTGCATCATACTGCGTAACCTGTTTTTGCAGTCAAGGTAACGGTACGGGAAACGATTGTATGGTAAGGGAGGTGACCGTTTTCCATCTTCCTTTTACGCAGCCGTCCTATTGCTGGGGCCCCTGTGTGAAGAAGGGGAACTGTCCCACATCCGAAAAACCGCGATTTATTCGTGGGGGGATAATCTCTTCAAGAGCCTGTATTTTCCCGTTTGAGGCGCCTTTTTGCCTCCTTGACGCCCTTCGGGACACAGGCTAGTGATCACAAAATATTTTTTGATCTGGTGCCCCTATGCAAACAATCGCTTCCCGTTCCGAGGACGTCGTCCGCCGTTTTTTTGATGCTTACCTCCATTTACGCGATCTGGATAAAACGCTTGAGTGCCTCGCTGACGATATCCGCTGGATAGGGACAGGAGATTTTGAACGTGCCGGCAAGGGTTTTTGCGATTGCCGCGAGCTGCTTATCGAGGAGTTCAAGGCCACGCCGGGCTCCTTCGACGTGAAGCTGCGGAATCTCTATTCCGTGGAAGCGGGCAAGGCGTGCTATACGGACGGCGACATGAGCGTCGTCGATCCATCCAGCGGAAAAGGGGTGAACGTCCGCATTTCCGCGATGTGCGGCGAAGTCCCGGATGGGCGCTGCCTCATCCAGGGCATCCACGCCTCCCTTCCCAGCGGCGAACAGCCGGACGGCGAATTCTTCCCTACCTCTTTCCTTGGGGAAGGGAACGAGCTTTCCTCGCAGTCCCGGCGCAGCGCGTTCCAGCTGCTTAAAAACAGCATTCCCGGCGGGCTTATCGGCGGCTATATCGAAAAGGGCTTCCCCCTCTATTTCATCAACGATCAGCTCCTCGGGTACCTTGGATATAGTTCGTATGAAGATTTTGTGGAGGACACGGGAGGGATGGTTGAAAACGGTATCCATCCCGGCGACCGCGACCGCGTCAACACTCTAGTCAATGAGTCGATGACCGTCACTGACAGCTATGAAGTCTCCTATCGGATGCTCAGGCGGGACGGGTCCTACATTTGGGTCCTTGACCGGGGATTGCGCAATATTTCCGAGGATGGGCGGCCCGTTATCGTCAGCATCGTCGTCGACATCACCCGCTCCCATGAGCTTCAGGAGCAGCTTCAGCAAAGCGTGGTTTCGCTCAAGGAAAAGAACGCCGAACTGGAAGCCTGCCACGCCGTGGTGTTCAACGGTTTTGCAAAGCTCGCCGCCGATGCCGAGTACACCATCCTTGAGGCCAATGATCAGTTTTTCTGTATGATCGGGTATACGCGGGAAGAAGTCCGCGGCCAGTTCGGCAATCGCGCCATCAACTTTGTGTATGCCGAAGATTTGATCGTGGGCAACGACGAGATCCGCAACCGCAAAGCCACCGGGCGGTTCAGCATCCCTTTCCGCGTCCGCCGGAAGGACGGCAGCGACATATGGGTGCGCCTGGACGCCTGCCGCGCGGAAGAGCGGTGGAACGGTCATGAGGTGCTGTACTGCTTCTATACCGACATTGACGAGCAGCAGCGCCGTGAGGCCGACTACCGCCGCCAGCGTTATTTTATGTCTTTGATCGATTCCAGCCTTGAGGGGGGCTTTTTCGTTACTGACGGAGGCGACGAGCGGCGCTTGGCCTACATCAGCGAGGGGATGCTGCATTTCCTCGGCTATGAGCCGGACGTTTTCCAGGGGTTGATGGCGGGCGGCCTTGAGGCCATTGTTTGCTCCGATGACGTGGCCCTTTTCCGCACCGCATGGCGCGAGGCCGTGAACGGCTGCTATGAGCAGGAATACCGCATCAGAAAGGGAGACGGGCAGGTCATCTGGGTCCTTGAAAAGGGGCGGCTCGTTGTGGACGGGGAAGGAGAGCCCGTGTGCATCTGCCTGCTCCTCGACATCACCGAACGCAAAATGCGGCAGGACGAGCTGATCCGCCAGACCCGGCTCGATCCGCTCACGGGGCTCTACAACCGCGAGTACGCGCAGCAGTTTATCCAGACGTATTTGGATATCCACCGCGGAGGGCATTCTTCCGCCCTGCTGGTGTTCGATCTCGATCATTTCAAGCGCGTCAACGATCGCTATGGCCACCTGCGCGGCGACGCCGTGCTGATCGCTTTCGCCAAGCTGTTGCAGGAATCTTTCCGTACCCGGGATTTTGTGGCCCGCACGGGCGGGGATGAATTCATCGCCTTCATGCAGGATGTCCCTTCGCGCACCGAGGCGCTGGACGTCTCCAGGCGCATCCGGGAAGCCATGTCCGCCACGCTTGGCAATGAATATGCGGATTGCAAGCTTTCCGTGAGCATCGGCGTGGCCTATTCCCATGAGCAGATCTCTTACGATGCCCTGTTCCAGCTCGCGGACGACGATATGTACCGGATGAAATTCCGAGCCCGGGGAGGCAGAGAACTGGACGAGCTTCCGGTTTACGACTCGGAAGGAGAGCATTCCTGCCTGTTCCGGTATGCTTACGGCCTTGTTCTGCGCATCGATCTCGATACGGGGTTGTACACCGTGCCGTATGGGGAATTCCTCGCCCGAAAGAAGATCCCGTCCCAAGGCGACTATGAGGCCATGCTCAAGGAGGCGGTACGCTCCAACATCGTCGCTGAGGATAGCGAAGACGTGTATGCGCTTTGCCGCATCGAAAATTTGCGGCAGGTGTTCGAGTCGGACAAACGGGAACTCCTTTGCGAATACCGGGCGAAGATGTCCGCAGGGGGAACCCGGTGGATCCAGTCACGGTTCTTCTTCGCCACGTCGGGCCGTTCCCGGCTGTGCTACAGCACTATCACCGACATCACCGAGACACGGCATGAGCGCGAGCGCAGCCGCGTCGCCCTGCTGTATGACTTTGCCCTGAGTGAGGAGTCCGGGGAAATCTACGAATGCAACCTCACCCGGAACACCTTCCGCATCATCCGGCACTCCAGCGGGACGTTTCTCCCGCTTCCCGATGAGGGCAGGCTGGACGACCTGAAGGCGATGGTGAGGGAGTCCATGATCCACCCCGAAGATCTGGAGCGTTACGACAGGGTTGTCGCAAACGCCCGTTCTCTCCGGCTGAACGACGGCGTGTTGAAGGAAGATTTCCGTTGCCTGTGGCGGGATGACAGTTACCATTGGGTAACAGCAAACGTCCTGTGCGTGGAAGATGCGGACAAGCTTCATTTCGTCTGGGTGCACGGCATCGACGACCGCAAACGGCTGGACGAATTTTCCCGCGAGAATGCCGAGCTCCAGCGGCTGCATATGATGGACGAGCGTTACCGGATCATCGTGGAGCAGACCAAGAGCGTGGTGTTCGACTGGGGGCCGGAACAACAGCTGCATTATGCGCCGTATTTGGGCTCGCTGCTGGATTGCCGCAACAATCCCGGCAATGTGCCGGACATGCTCCGGTCATTGACGGTGCACCCGCGTGACATGGCCGATTTCAAGGCGTTTCACGCTTCGCTGTACCGTGAGGATCAGGTGGAGACGACGGTGCGCCTGCGCCGCCGTGACGGCGCGTTCATTTGGTGCCGCATCGCGGCGACGCTCAAGCGCGATGCGCAGGGCAAGCTCCTGCGTATTGTGGGTACGATCTCGGACATGGATGATAACGTGCGGGCACTGCGCCATCTGCGCTATCAGGCGGAGCACGATCCGGTTACGGGATACAGCAATTTCGCCAAGTTCAAGACGGACGCGGCGGAATTGCTGGCCGCTCGCGGCGACCGCAAATATTCGCTCTGGTACTGCGATATCCGCAACTTCAAGTTCATCAATGATATCTACGGATACGACATCGGCGACGAGTTGCTCAGCTACTGGGCCGAGCTCATCGCGGAAGGCGCGCGCCCGGGAGAGACGTTCGGGCGTATTTCCGGCGACAACTTTGCCCTGCTGCGGTGCTATCGGGATATCGACGATCTGGTGGCGCGGTTCCTGCGCTGTTCGGATCTGCTGACCCGGTTTGAAGGGTTGGCGAATCGCCGGTTCCGCGTGGAGATGATCGCGGGTATTTATCTGGTCGAGCGTCCAGAGGACATTCTCAGCATCGACGATATGCTCGACCGGGCGAACCTTGCGCAGAAGAGCGTAAAACATCTCAGCGGCAGCAAGTACGCCTTATATTCCGAGGAGATGCGCAAGCGGGTTCTTTACGAAAAGAACATCGAGAGCTGCATGGAGGAGGCCCTGCGCAATCGGGAGTTCTGCCTCCATCTTCAGCCGCAGGTGGATATCCAGCACGGCGACGCGCTGTTTGGCGCCGAAGTCCTGGTGCGTTGGGAGCGCCCGGGATACGGGATGGTCTCGCCCGGCGACTTCATCCCGCTGTTCGAGCGCAACGGGTTCATCGTGGATCTGGATGCTTTTGTGTTCGAAGAGGCGTGCGCCTATCTGGCGTCCCGGGGTTCGCGCGGCCTGCCTCCGTTGAGGCTTTCGGTGAATGTGTCTCGCCTGAGCATTGCGCAGGGCGATTTCCTCGACCGTTATTCAGCGATCCGTGACAAGTACGGTATCGATTCCGGAATGCTTGAGCTTGAGTGCACCGAGACGATGGTGATCCGTAACTTCGCGCTGTTCCGTGAACTGATGGCGGCCCTTCCGTCCCGTGGGTTCCGCAGTGCGATGGACGATTTCGGCACGGGGTACTCGTCGCTCAACATGCTCAAGGAGATCGCGCTCGACGTGCTCAAGCTGGACATCGCCTTTTTCCGCGACACCGAAGGCACGCCCCGCGAGCGCGCCGTGGTTGAGAGCATTGTGCAGATGGCCCGCGCACTCGGCATGTCCACCGTCGCCGAAGGCGTTGAGAAGCAGGAGCAGGTGGAGTTTCTCCGCTCGATCGGGTGCAGCGCGATTCAGGGCTACATTTTTTCCCGACCCGTCCCGCTCGCTCTCTTTGAGTCCGTCGAGGCCAGTTTTCCTCTGTATGTAGACGGGTAGGGGGAAAACGGGGGGAGGGGAGGGGGAAACTTTCTAGAGAAAGTTTCC
>ERZ1673749.1647-NODE-1647-length-14155-cov-8.758227_pt1 | contig 14155 bp, 10 predicted proteins | sample MGYA00580204_ERZ1673749 | MGnify/ENA primary metagenome ERZ1673749 (study PRJEB41218, sample SAMN15661745) | gut metagenome | host: Homo sapiens | place: Canada: London | collected 2015-08-20/2019-03-30 | study: EMG produced TPA metagenomics assembly of...
CCCTGTCCATCGCGCACTACGCCTATGTGCTCGAAGTCGGCCGCGTCGTCGCCGAGGCCCCGGGGCAGGAACTCCTCAAAGATCCCAAGGTCAAGGAAGCTTATCTCGGTGGCTGATCTATCCTGCGCATCGGTAGATGGGCTATCTCATGCAAAGGGGATGCTTCAATAACAATCGCCAGTGAAATGTATCTCCCGTGTAAAAGAAGCTGTTTTTTTCTGCAAAAAGCGGATTAAACCTTGACAGGGAACACTCTAAAGCGTATCAACTCAAATTCGGAACGGGACGTTAACTCAGTAGGTAGAGTATCTGCCTTTTAAGCAGAGAGTCGCAGGTTCGACCCCCGCACGTCCCACCAATATTTCCAAGCCCTTACAGGTAAAATCCTGTAGGGGCTTTCTCTTTGAGGATAAGAAAGGGATAAGCAACTTGTAAAAAGTGGGCCAAAGCGTAGATACGTCGCGCAGCTGTGAGGAGTCACCCAAGATGAGAATCTGTTGCAGCCAAGTTAAAAATGTGAACTTGTGAAAAATCTGATTGGCACGATGTTTGGAGATAACAAAAAAGGCTCCACCAAAATGGAGCCTTTGTTATTCGTCAGAAGTTCCGGATCTCCGGTACGGGCATATAATCGACAAGAACCCCCTCCCCCAATTGCGAGGGCCACGCCTACAGCCTGATTCCCTCTCCCGGCGAAAAGGGATAAAAACGGTTCGGAAGCGACGATTCCCTTTCCGACCGCACAACCAGCTGGAGACTCGCATGAATCTGACTGTTGAATATCAGCCCATTACCGAGCTGTTCCGCAACGCCCACACTGAGGGGCGGCATTTTCTCTATGAATTCGAAGTGTACAATCTGCTGAGCCTTTCCGGTTCGGAAACGCCGCCCAAATGCTCCTTCATCCCACGGAACGCCAAACCGATGGAAGAGGAGATCATGTCCCTGCCCGGCGAAAAGGCCGTGCTGAAAATCATCTCCCCCACCATCGTCCACAAGACCGAAGTGGGCGGCGTGCGCATCGTCCCCAAAACGCCCGACAAAGTGCGTTCCGCCGTGCGGCGTATGCTCTCCGAGGTGCCGGAACGCTATGCCGAATGGATCGAACGCTGCCCCGCCTCCGCGCCTGAAAGCTACAAGGGACTGGCGGGAACCGCGCTCCAGAACGCCATCGCCGCAGACCTCAAGGGCGTCCTGCAAGTACAGTTCATGCCGCCTGACTCCGCATCGTTCGGCAACGAGCTGATCGTCGGGCTGCGCCGCACACGCGAGTTCGGCATGGTCATCAGCGCGGGCCTCGGCGGTACGGACACCGAGCTCTACGCCGAGCGTTTCCGCAAAGGGCAGGCCATCGTCGCCGCACTGACGGAACTGACCGACGGCGATGCCTTCTTCGAGCTTTTCCGCAAGACCGTCTCCTACCGGAAACTGGCCGGGCTGACCCGCGGGCAACGCCGCATTGTGACCGACGACCAGCTTATCGAATGCTTCGAGTCGTTCATCCGCATGGGGAACTATTTCTCCCCCTGCAACCCCGATGCACCGTTCATCATTGAAGAACTGGAGATCAACCCGTTCACGTTCACGGACTACCTCATGGTCCCGCTGGACGGCATGTGCCGCTTTTCGACTCCCGGCGAACGCCCCGCTCCCCGTCCCATCCAAAAAATCGCCAACCTGCTGCACCCGAAATCCATCGGCATCATCGGCGTTTCCTCCAAGCGCCGGAATTTCGGGCGGATCATCCTTGAAAACATCATCGACTCCGGTTTTGACCGCGACAAACTCGTCATCATCCGTGACGGCGAAAACGACGCCAGCGGGGTGCGCTGCGTGCCGAACCTCCGTGCGCTTCCTGATCCGCTGGATCTGTTCATCGTCGCCATCGGAGCGGAACAGGTTCCGCCTCTGGTGGATGAAATCATTGAAAACAACGCCGCGCACAGCGTCATGCTCATCCCCGGCGGCCTCGGTGAAACGGAAGAAAGCCGGGAAATGACCGAGCGCATGATCGCCCGCATCACCGAAGCCCACAAGAACCTCGCCGCCGGAGGGGACGGTGGCCCGGCTTTCCTTGGGGCGAATTGCATGGGCGTGATTTCCCGTCCGGGCAAATTCGACACATGGTTCATCCCAGCCGCCAAGATGCCGGATTACAAGCAATACCCTCGCCGCCGCACAGCCATCGTCAGCCAGAGCGGGGCTTTCCTTCTGAACCGGTTCAGCCAGACGCCGGAAATGAGCCCGTCCTATCTCATTTCAATGGGCAACCAGACGGATCTCACGCTCGGGGACATGATGCGCCATTTCATGGACTCCCAAGAAGTGGATGTCATCGCCGTCTACGCGGAAGGCTTCAAGGATCTCGACGGGATCCAGTTTGCGGAGGCCGTGCGCGAGGCCATACGGCGTGACAAGCAAGTGATTTTCTACAAGGCCGGGCGGACGCCCGAAGGCAAAACGGCCACCAGCGGCCACACGGCATCCCTCGCCGGGGACTACATGGTCTGTGAAACCTGCATCCGGCAGGCGGGCGCGATCATGGCCCGCAACTTCACGGAATTCCAGGATCTGATTCTTCTGGCGGAAACCTTCACCAACGCGACCATCCGGGGCAAGCGGCTCGGTGCGGTCAGCGGTGCCGGGTTCGAGGCCGTGGGCATGGCGGATTCGCTCCAATCCGACGAGTACAGCATGTCCCTCGGGACTTATTCCGAAACCACCCGGCTGGCCATGAAACGGCTCATCGCTTCAAAAGGGTTGGAGAAGCTGGTTCCGATCAAGAACCCCCTTGACATAAACCCCGGCGCGGACGACGAGGTTCATGCGTACATGGCCGAGCTGTTGCTCAACGACGAGAACATCGACGCCGTCGTCATCGGCCTTGATCCCCTCTCCCCGGTCACGCACTCGCTTGCCGAAACGGATATCGACGCCTTCCGCATGGACGCCCCGGACGGCATTTTGACGCTGCTTTCCGATGTCCGTTCCCGCACTTCCAAGCCCATGGTCGCAGTTATGGACGGCGGCGAAAAATTCGAACCGCTCCGCAAGGCCCTCCGTGAGCGGGGCATCCCCGTATTCCCCGTGTGCGACCGGGCAGTCGCCGCACTCTCCCTTTATCTGGAGTCCCGTTTGGCCGCCGAAGGCCTCAAGCACGCTTCGTATTGTTTGTTAAGGTAGATAAAAGAATCGGGGGAGGGGGAGGAGGAACTTTCTAAAGAAAGTTCCTCCTCCCCCTCCCCAATGTTCCCATCGGCACAACCCTCTTTTCTATCATGGCTTTCCCCTGAGCCGTTCGCGTATGATGACGGGAAAAGGAGAACCCCATGTCCGTCACGTCCGCACTCGGCAATCAGGCCAAACTGCTCTGGCAATTCCTTGGTTTTTTCCAGAAACCCTACCTGCGGTTCCTGCACGCAATCATCGCCGTCTTGGTCATCCTGCAAATCCTGAGCAGCTTCGCCATGCATATGCTTTCGTCCGGGCAGATCAATCCCGCCCTCAGCAGCTGGCTTGCCTCGTGGTATCATATCCTGTCAGGCTTGCTCGTTGTCATCCTCAGCCTGCTGCTTGCGGCGGACAGCCTCACAAAGCGCGGTTTTCACTATTTTTTCCCGTACCTCTGGGGTGATACGGAACAGCTCAAAAAGGACATTCAGGCCAGCTTGCGCTTCAAGATGGTTCCGCCGCGCCCGAAAGGGTTGGCAACCGCCGTGCAGGGGCTCGGGCTCGGCGCGCTGCTGCTCGTCGTACTGAGCGGCCTGATCTGGTTCATCCTCTGGCGGAACGGCTCATCGTTCGCAGGATTGGCGCTGGAAACCCATAAAAACGTGACGCTCCTCATCGAACTGTATTTGATCGGACACGGCTGTATGGCACTGCTCCACTTCTTCGTCTGGCAGCGCAACAAGGCGCGCCAGGAGTGATCAGTCCTGCTCCTGCCCGTACCGTTTGAGCTTGGTATGCAGGGTCTTGCGGGAAATGCCCAGCCGCTTTGCCGCTTCGCTCTTGTTGTCGCCCACACTGTCCAGCATACGAAGGATGGCTTCGCGCTCCACATCCTCCAGCGTTGCCCCCTCCAAAGGAACGGACAGCGCTGACGGTTCCGCATCGTCCTCTTGTTCGTACGCCTGCGTTACGGCAAGCGGCAATTCGCGTTCCGAAACGTAACTGCCGAACAGCAGCACCACGGCCCGCTCCACCGCATTCTCCAGCTCGCGGACATTCCCCGGCCACGGGTATTTGATCAGCATGTCCATCGCCTTGGGGGTAAATCCCTTCACATCCTTTCGGTTCCGCTCGCCGAAAACCTTGAGGAAGTGCTCCGCCAGAAGGGGGATGTCCTCGCTCCGCTCCTGAAGGGACGGGACCTGTATGCTGACGACGTTGAGCCGATAATACAAATCCTCGCGGAAGCGCCCGGCCGCGACCTCATCCAGCAGGTTGCGGTTCGTAGCCGCCACGATGCGCACATCCACCTTGAGGGTGGCGTCGCCTCCCACGCGCTGGATCTCCCGCTGCTGGATGGCCCGCAGGAGCTTGACCTGCATGAGCAGGGAAATTTCGCCGATTTCATCCAGAAACAGCGTGCCGCCGTCCGCTTGCAGAAAACGCCCGTCCCGGCGCTTGTCCGCGCCCGTGAAAGCGCCTTTCTCGTGCCCGAACAATTCGGATTCCAGAAGGCTTTCGGTCAGGGCCGCACAGTTCACCGCCACCCACGGGCCGTCCTTGCGCTGGCTCTGGTTATGGATGGCCCGCGCCACCAGCTCCTTGCCCGTCCCGGACTTGCCGTTGATCAACACCGTCGCCTCCGAAGGGGCCACAGTGTGGATCATCTCCAACATCCTCCGGACGGCGGGGCTGTTTCCCACGATGCCCTCCACTGGAACGGGAAAACGCTCGCCGGACCGGACGGCCTCGCTGTGTTCCAACGTTTTGAACAAGGTGGACTTGAGCTGATCAAAGTCGAGGGGCTTGATGAGATAATCCACGGCCCCGGACTTCATGGCCTCCACAGCGGACTCCACGGCGGAATACGCCGTCATGAGCACGACCGGCACGGCGGGATTGTACTTGCGGATTTCCTTCAGAGCCGTGATGCCGTCCATGTCGGGCATTCGGATATCCATCAGCACCACGTCAAAAGGCCGTTCGCATACCCGCGCCACAGCCTCTTTGCCATCCCCCGCCGACGTAACGGCCAGCCCCCAGCGCCCAAGGAGCGCCTCAAGCATCCCGCGATGCCCCGGATCGTCATCCACCACAAGAACCGTATGCGAACCTTTCTCAGCCATGCCATTCCTCAATTGATTCTCGATCAATCCAATACACACAATCCCAACAAACCTTTCTCTTCCGCCTTCCGCCACATTATGGACCTCATAAAAAATCAGGAAAAACGGGGATAAGGGATTCAATAAAGTCAAAAGTTTTGGGAAAGGAGGGTTGGGGGACCGGGGAAGGTTTCCCTCCCTTTCCCCGGACCCCGCCTACGCCACAAACGGGAAACGAAGCTTGAACACCGTGCCCTCGCCGGGCGTGCTGGCGACTTCGATCGTGCCGTCGTGCGCTTCCACGATCTTGTGCACAATGGAAAGCCCCAGCCCCGTGCCGCTGGCCTTGGTGGTGAAATACGGGCTGAAAATATCCGCCAGACGTTCGGGGGCGATGCCGCACCCCGTATCCGCAACATCCAGCGCCAGCTCTGTACCTTCCATCCGGGCCCGTACCATCAGCCTACCGCCATCGGGCATGGCCTGTACAGCGTTGAGAAACAAGTTGAGCAACACTTGCGTCATACGGTCCCGGTCCAGCCGTACGGACAACGGCGGCTCCGGCAGCTCGGCCTCAAACCGGATCTTGCGGGCGTCCATATCCGACCGCACCATGTCGCGGGCCCGCTCCACAAGCTCGTTCAGCCCGACATCGGTCAGGTTCAGCACATCGGGGCGCGCAAAATCGAGGAGATCGCCCACCACCTTGTCCAGACGGAGCACCTCCCTCGTCATGATGTCAGCCATGCGGCTTTCGTCGCTGCCTTCGGGGCTCGCTTCCATGAAGAAACGGGCCAACCCCTTAATGGCGCTGAGGGGGTTGCGGACCTCATGGGCGATGCCCGCCGCCATATTGCCGAGCGCCACCAGACGGTCCCGCCGCCGCAGTTCGCTCTGGAGGCGCCGGATTTCCCCGAGATCGCGCATGATCAAAGCCGTGCCGATGGCTTCGCCCTCCTCGGTCACAATGTGCGAGGCGCTGATCGCCAACGGAACCCGACGCTCACCGACCGTGCACCAGGCCTCCTGCTCTCTCGCGGCATCCTGCGCCGTCCGCCCTTCGAGCACGGCCCATACGCCGGGCAGCAGGTCATGAAGGCCCCGCCCCGTCGCCGCCGTCCGGGTCAGCCCGGTGATGTCCTGCGCGGCGGGGTTGATGGATGTAATGCGATCGTCCATGTCCGTGGAAATGATGCCCACCGGAAGCGTCCGCAGGATTTCCGAAGAAAAGGCCGTGGTTTCCTGTACGAGCTTGCGCGAGCGCCTGTAACTCTGGATCAGGAACAGGGTAATGCAGCCCACCAAGCCTACAAAAACAAGAATGCCGAACATGACCGCCATATGCTTTTCGTCGGCGGCCTGTGCCTCCTCAAGGGGGGTGAGATCATACTCGACGAAAATAACCAGCGATGTGCCCTCGGCAATGCTCGCTTCCAACATGCCGCACGAGTCGCCGTCCAGCCCGCGCCTCATCATCCTGTGCCCGCCGCCATGCCTGCGGCGTTCCCCCTGCGGGACGGAAAACTGCTTATACACTTGGAATACGGGCATCCCATCGGGCAATTCCGTCGCATTCCATTTGACCTGCCTGGTCGGATCGAGCTCCGCCAGAACTTCCGGCGACAAGAAACTCGTGCCGATAAGTTTGGTATCGGCCGCCATCAGCACGGTCCCGTTACGGTTGGTGATCACCAGCGAAACGATGTCCGGCTGTTCCCCGACCTTGTTGAGCAGATCGCTCAGCACTTCATCGGACCAGTGATATCCCATACCGGTCCGCAACGCACCTTCCAGCGCGCTGATGAGCGCCGCCCCTTTTTCAAGGGTCAGCTGCGACGTGAAATCCGATTCGCGTTTGGCGTTGTGCAGCCCGAACACCACGATCCCCGCTGAAAACAGCAAGGCGCAGACCATGACGAACCACGGGAACAGCGTGAGCCACCGGGGCATTTTTTTTAACGACGACATGTACACGTGAATATCCTTTTGCGGAGCGGCATCCGGTTGCCGGATCTCGGATCCGAATTTTTTTCTAAGGTACAGCAAAAACCATTCCCGGATTGGAACCGCTTTCGAGCCCCATTATCCGCAGGGTTCCCGGCGTCTCCACCCCGCCCCTGCCCAAGGGGTGTGGCGTTTTTACACACTCGGAAACGCGGTGTGGTTCCATTCTACCCACTCACGGGGCCGCTCGTGAAGCGCTGAATGATGCGTTTTTATTTTAATGAATAAAATTCGTGTATTACAAAACAACACATACTTTGGCACGCCTGTTGCTATATGCTCAGCAAGCCGTTTGGCTTCAACCTTTCAATCAAAACACCATTACTGGAGTACACACTATGAAGACTCGCGCTCTTATCGCCGCTTTCGCCCTTTCCGCCATCGTTCTCGGTTCCGGCGTGTCCGCTTTCGCCTACAACGGGTACCACAACTATGGCAACCACGCCGGGATGTACGCGGTTTCTCCTGAAAAGCAGGGTGCCTATGATGCCATGATGAAGGATTACTACAGCCGCGTATCCCCGATTCAGGACAAGCTGAACGCCAAGGGCATCGAGCTCGACGCCCTGTCCCGCAACCCCAACGCCAAGCCCGAGACCATTTCCAAGCTCGCCAATGAGGTGGCGGAACTCCGCTCCCAGCTCCGCGCCGAACGCATGACCCTCGGCGACAAGATGGAAAAGGAACTCGGTGTCCAGCCCGGCCGCGGCATGATGGGCAACGGCATGGGCTACCACAACGGCGGCCGTCACGGTGGCCATGGCGGACACGGCGGCGGTTACGGTTCCAACTGCAACTACTAGCCTCCGAGCGCCCGGGGACGCTTCCCTCCCCGGAGCGACACACCTGATACGTTACAGGCACGAAGGCCGCATGGAGCCGTTCTCCGCCTCCCGCAGCAACCCGGAACGTGCGCGGCCAACCGCTTCACCATACACTCAGCATTATTCCAATAAGCTTACGTTTAACCTCTCAAACACCGTCACAGGAGTACATACCATGAAGACTCGCGCCCTCATCGCCGCTTTCGCCCTTTCCGCCATCGTTCTCGGTTCCGGCGTGTCCGCTTTCGCCTACAACGGGTACCACAACTATGGCAACCACGCCGGGATGTACGCGGTTTCTCCTGAAAAGCAGGGTGCCTATGATGCCATGATGAAGGATTACTACAGCCGCGTATCCCCGATTCAGGACAAGCTGAACGCCAAGGGCATCGAGCTCGACGCCCTGTCCCGCAACCCCAACGCCAAGCCCGAGACCATTTCCAAGCTCGCCAATGAGGTGGCGGAACTCCGCTCCCAGCTCCGAGCCGAACGCATGACCCTCGGCGACAAGATGGAAAAGGAACTCGGTATCCAGCCCTGCCGCGGCATGATGGGCAACGGTATGATGGGCAACGGCATGGGCTACCACAACGGCGGCCGTCATGGCGGCGGTCATGGTGGCCATGGCGGACACGGCGGCGGTTACGGTTCCAACTGCAACTACTAGCCCCGGGCGCCCGGGGACGCTTCCTTCCCCGGGGCGACACACCTGATACGTTACAAGGCGCGAAGGCCGCATGGAGCCGTTCTCCGCCTCCCGCAGCAACCCGGAACGTGCGCGGCCAGCCGCTTCACCATAACTCCGAACGTTTCTTCAACAACCTCACTTCCGCACCGAGACCGGGGGGACTGCCTCCCTCGGTCTCGGTGTTTTGTGCAAGGTTCTTTGCGGGAAGGAAAAGGATCAAGGCATGAAGCCGGGCGCTGAAACGGCACGGCAACGGCTTTTTGGAACCCCTCGGAGGGAAAGCCTCACCTTTTCGGGAAGGCTCACTGTTTCGCCAACAACAGCCAGACCTGCCCCTGATTGTAAATGGTCATGGCCTGACGGTGGGCGTCTTCGCCTTCCCCGGTGTACATGTCGATGCGCCGCAAACGGATCGCGCCGCCGGTATCGTGTGCGAAGCCGAGCCCTCTCCGGATGCCCTGCCGCTGTCCCGGAAGCGCGTAGGAAACAATGCCGCCAAGCGGCAGGACGCGCGGATCGACCGCCATGCTGACCCACGGCGTCAGTTCGCAACCCGCCGTCCCTTTCGGATGCTCGGCACCGAACCGGAAAAAGACGTAGCCGCTGGAAGCGTTCAAAAAGGCCCTGCGCTTCTGGGGATGGTTGTCCCACCATTGGCGGATACCCTTCATCGAGGCCTTGTTGCGCGGAAGTTCCCCCGAACGGATCAGGTAGCCCGCCATGCTCTGGCCCGAGTGCCCGTTCAGGCCCGCGAACAGGGCCGCCTGCTGCGTCCCGTCGTCAAAGGCCAGAATGCCGGAGCCCTCCAGCATCAGATCATACGTCTCCACCGGATGCTCCAGCCACGCCATTTCCAGATTCCGGCTCTTGAGCGCTCCGTCCAGATCGATGTCCGCCCGGCTGTAATACGGGTCTTCCGGCTTGATCACCTGCAAAAAAGCGTCCTCGGGGCAGCTGTGCGTAGGCAGGCACCACGCCAGATCCGGGGCAAGCTCCTCCGGAAGACGGTAGATCGGGTATTCGTATCCCGGCTTGCGCGTCCGGCTGGCCTGCATCACCGGCGAATAGTACCCCGTAAACTTGACTTCAGGGGCGACGCTCAGCCACTGGAACCCCTCTTCCAGCAGTTCTGGCTGGGCGTCGAGCCGCGGCAGTATCGCTTTCAGCTTTTCCAGCGACGCAACCACTTCTCCCCATGTGATCCGGATTCCGCTGTGTTCGGCTGCCCGCTCGTCCGGATTCCAGCTCCGGGCATACGCAAGGCTCCGCTCCAGCGCGGGGGCCAATTCCATCCACGAACGCAGCCCCATGGATGCCTTGTCCATACGGGCGATCTGCGCACGCGCCTGTTCCGCCGGGGCCTGCCGGAACAACGGGGACGGGGTGTCCAGCGCTTCGACGGCGGGATGGGGCAACCGCCGGATCTCGGAAGAGGCGGTTGAGGCAGGGGCGGGGAAAGGCTCGGGGGAAGGTTTGGCCCCACATGCGGCCAACAGGACGGCAAGGCACAGCACAAACGTTTTCAACATCGATTCCTCTTTGCGTGAAAGGGCGCATCCTCTGCCCGGTTCCCCTCAAAAGGAACGGCGGCGCACAGGTGCGCATATACCCGGAACGGTATTCGCCGGGTATGATAATAATGAAATTTTCCCCTGCAATACGATACACGACAGAGGGCGTTCCCTTTGAAGAGGGGACGTCCCGCACCGCCGCTGAACGGTGCGCGGCCACCATAGAGCCAAGCTCTCGAATACGCAACGCAGGAAGACAACGATGGAAACGCTGATACAGGCTTTGAAGGCGATCAACGACGTGATCTGGGGACCGGGTATGCTGATCCTGCTGATCGGAACGGGCCTCTACCTTACCGTAGGGTTGCGTTTCTATACGTTCCGCAACATCTTTTCAGCGTTTTCCATGCTCTGGAAGGGCCGGACCTCCTCGGCTGGCGACAAGGGCGAGCTGACGCCGTTCAATGCCCTGATGACGGCCCTCGCTGGGACTATAGGCACGGGGAGCATCGTCGGCGTGGCCACGGCCATCCTTTCGGGCGGCCCGGGCGCGCTGTTCTGGATGTGGTGTACCGCTATGGTAGGCATGGCGACCAAATTTTCCGAAATCCTGCTTGCCGTCCGCTACCGTGAAGTGACCCCGGCGGGGAATTTCGTGGGCGGGGCCATGTACTTCATCAAGAACGGGCTCGGCGAAAAATGGAAATGGCTCGGCGGCCTGTTCGCCATTTTTGCGGCAATCACCTGTTTCGGGACCGGCAATGCGGTACAGACCAACGCCATTTCCGGCGTGCTCTGGGGGACCTTCGGCGTCCCGACATGGATTACGGCGCTGATCCTGTTCCTGCTGATCGCTTCCGTCCTGTTGGGCGGCCTGCGGCGCATCGGCAGCGTGGCCGGGAAAATAGTGCCCTTTATGGCGATCCTGTACACGCTCGCCTCGCTGCTCATCATCATTTTGAACATCAAGGAAGTGCCCGCGATGTTCCTGCACGTCATTGAGGAAGCCTTCACGCCCACGGCGGCGCAGGGGGGATTCGCCGGGGCCACGGCCATGATGGCCGTCCGGTTCGGTATGGCGCGGGGCATCTTCGCCAACGAAGCCGGGCTCGGCAGCGGGCCCATCGCCCACGCCACCGCGACCTCCACCCCGCTCAGGCAGGCCACCATCGGGATGCTCGACGTGTTCATCACCACCATGATCGTGTGCAGCATGACCGGTTTCGCCATCCTCGTCACCGGCGAATGGACCGCCGTCGGCGCTCAGGGCGCTTCGCTGACCGCGCGGGCCTTTGAAACCGCCCTGCCGGGCGTGGGTTCGGCCATCGTGGCGATTTCGCTGGTCATGTTCGCCTTCACCACCATCCTCGGCTGGTGCGTGTACGGGGAACGTTCCGCAATATTCCTGTTCGGGGATCGGGTTCTGAAGCCTTTCCGTATCCTCTACACCATCGTCGTGCCCATCGGCGCTCTGGCCCAGCTCGATCTGGTCTGGATTCTTGCCGACACCTTCAACGCGCTGATGGCTTTCCCCAACCTCATCGGCGTGCTCCTGCTGAGCCCTGTGGTGTTCAAAACCGTACAAGAGAGCACACGGCCCTAAAACGCGCCCGAGCCCGGACATTCACCGTCCTGATATCAATCCGTTTATATCTTGGGATCGTTACTATTTTTCGTTCTTCTCCTTTTTCCGTGATCCCCATTGACGGGAAGGCTCTTTACAGATATCTAACGGCAAATTTTCGTCATAGGTGCTGAATGACGCTTTTGAGCCGGTATTGGATACGACATTTCACGAAGAGCTTATGGTGGGCGCTGCTGCCTCTGATAAGCGTCTGCCTGTTGTACCCGAACGCCATTGCGCAAAGGCACCCCGTGCAGCCGTGCCTCATGCACTGTCAGGATGGCGCGTCCCTGATCCCGGCACAGCCGGATCAGCCGTCCGCCTATCTGGAAACCAAGTCGGCGCACCCTTTGGACAGGACTTCCGGAAAGGACGGCCCTCTCCTTTCGCTTAACGCCTCATCCTACGGGTTCTCCCTCGCGCTCCTTCAATGCGCCGCCTTCATTCCCCTTCCCGATCTCCTGCCCGGGCTTTCCGAAATCCGGGGTATGCTTCCCTTGGCCCTCGCGCCGCCTTCCGTCTCCATCTCTCTGTAGCCTTACGCATTCAGCGGTTCTCGCGTTGCGCCCCATCGGGCGGACGAAGCCGTGCGTTATCCGTACCATATGCGCACCCGGGCCGCTTTTCCCGCCCTCAAACTGAAAAGAGATGGATATATGGATCACTCGACGGAATCTCAAACGGATCGCAAGGAACTCAAAAAAACCATGAGCCCGGCCGAAGTCTGGGCACTGGCCGTAGGGGCCATCATCGGCTGGGGCTGCTTCGTCCTTCCCGGAACCCGTTTTCTGCCGGATGCCGGGCCGCTGGGGACATGCCTCGCGTTTCTCATCGGCGGAGGGCTGCTGTGCACGGTGGCGCTCTGCTACAGCATCCTGATTAAAGTCTATCCCGTTGCGGGCGGTTCCTTCACCTACGCCTACGTCGGCTTCGGGACACGGGCCGGTTTCATCTGCGGCTGGGCGCTGGTTCTCGGCTACCTCTGCGTCATCGCCGCCAACGGCACGGCCCTCGCGCTGCTCAGCCGCTTCGTCCTGCCCGGCGTTTTTGATGTGGGCTATCTGTATACGGTCGCCGGATGGGACGTCTACGCGGGCGAACTGGCCATGATGTCGGCTTTCTTCATCTTCTTCGGCTATATGAATTTCAGGGGCATGGACATGGCGAGCAGCCTCCAGCTCATTCTGGCCTTCGCCCTCGCGGGCGGCGTGCTGGTGCTGATCCTTGGAAGCGTCGCCACGGAAACCTCCCACGTCGATAACCTGTTCCCCCTCTTTGCCGAAGGGCGTTCCCCGGTAGCCTGCGTGCTGTCCATCCTCGCCATTACCCCGTGGCTGTTCGTGGGTTTCGACACGATCCCCCAGACCGCTGAAGAATTCGACTTCCCGCCCGAAAAATCCCGCCGCCTGATGATCAATTCCATCGTCTGCGGCGCGCTTCTCTACGCGCTGGTTCTGATCGCTGTCGCGATCATCATTCCCTATACCGATTTGCTCGGCCAGAATCACAGCTGGACCACGGGCGCCGTGGCCAACATGGCTTTCGGCAGGTTCGGCGGCGTCATCCTCGCCATTCCGGTCATGGCCGGGATTTTCACGGGCATGAACGGCTTTTTCATGGCGACGACGCGCCTCCTGTTCAGCATGGGCCGCGGCAAATTCCTGCACCCTTGGTTCGTCAAGGTGCACCCCAAACACGGGACGCCGACCAACGCCGTCCTGTTCACGCTTGGCCTGACCCTCATCGCCCCGTGGTTCGGCCGCTCGGCCCTGAACTGGATCGTCGACATGTCCGCCATGGGCACCGCGCTCGCCTATCTGTTCACCTGCATGACCGCGTACAAGTATGTCGCCAATTTCCCCGACATCCCCGAAGCCCGCTGGGGCAAGCCTGTGGCGATCATCGGTGGCCTGACCTCCATCTCCTGCTTCGCCATGCTCGCTCTGCCCGGTTCTCCCGCCGCCATCGGCATCGAGTCGTGGTTCATGCTTCTTGTCTGGGTCGCCCTCGGCGCGGCCTTCTACTTCAACCGCGCGTCCGAGCTGAACGCCATCCCGCATGAGCAGATGCAGTACCTGCTGCTCGGCACCAAGGATCGGCCTCTCCTCTTTGAGGCCGCCCAGAGCACTTCCGCGGGAATGAACAAGTAATATTGAGGATCATTCGGGGAGGGGAGGGGAGGGAGAAACTTTCTGAGAAAGTTTCTCCCCCCTCCCCTCCCCAAACCC
>ERZ1673749.1651-NODE-1651-length-14138-cov-4.576014_pt1 | contig 14138 bp, 9 predicted proteins | sample MGYA00580204_ERZ1673749 | MGnify/ENA primary metagenome ERZ1673749 (study PRJEB41218, sample SAMN15661745) | gut metagenome | host: Homo sapiens | place: Canada: London | collected 2015-08-20/2019-03-30 | study: EMG produced TPA metagenomics assembly of...
TGACCACCCGGTCTCCGTGGTGACCCAGGGGCGTGGATCGGCGGTCTGGTTTGCTGGGGTGATGACAACTGCCAGGGTTGGTCGCTTCTTCGTTGCGATAGCGATGACCTCACCCACCTGCAAGCGGGCAAGGACCGCCGCGACCTCCTTGCTCCTCTCTTCTTTCTTGGAGGCACGCGCTGACTTTTCCTCCTCAGTCAGTGCGCGGCGCAGCCTCATATAGTCCATGAGGATCTCCGCCGGGTCTTCACCATCAATTGTCGGTGGTGCCAAGTTATCTACGGCCTGATCCAACTGTGCCCGAAGCTCACGGACCCGGTGCTCAGCGCGCTCAATCTCGCGCGTTTCTTCCACGACGGAACCATCCGCCTGGAACTGCGCAAAGGACTTCTCCAGCAGGCGCAGAGAGTCATCGAAACCGAGCATGCCCAGCAGGTTGATGGCCATGTTGTAGCCGGGTTCGAAGGTAGAAATGAGCGGATAGGTGCGGGTCGATGCAAGCCCCGCCACCGCGGTCGGATCCATCGCGGGTGCCCACTGAACGACGGCATTGCCCAAGGTATCGATACCACGCCTGCCCGCGCGGCCAGTCAGCTGCGTGTACTGGCCCGGTGTCAGGTCCACGTGTGCCTCGCCATTAAACTTCACAAGCTTTTCCAACACCACAGTGCGCGCGGGCATATTGATGCCCAGGGCAAGTGTCTCGGTGGCAAAGACCGCACGAACTAGGCCTTTGACGAAGAGCTCCTCCACGATGTGCCGAAAAGCCGGCAGCATACCCGCATGGTGGGCGGCGAAGCCACGCGAAAGTGCCTCGCGCCAACGCTTGAAATCAAGGACCTTGAGGTCTTCTTCCGGGATGCCTTCCACGCCCTTATCGACGATGGCCTTAATCTCAGCTGCCTCCTCTTGGGAGGTCAGCACCATGCGGGAGCGCAGGCACTGATACAGGGCGCCATCGCAGCCCGCACGGGAGAAGATGAAGGTAATCGCTGGCAGCATCTCCATTGCTTGCAGCTCTTTGAGAACCTCCGGACGGCCTAGCGGCCGGTAGCGGTCCTGTGCGCGGGGTGCGCCGCTGCGTCGATCGCTGTGGCGGTCGTTGCGTCCGCCGCCTTTGTGTCGGGCACGTGCACGGAAGCTCGCGCGGTTCTGTGCATAGTCTGCGCGGCCGTTATCGCTGTCTCCTGCTTCTAGGCGCTGGATACGCCGCGCCAACTCAGCATTGACCTGGCCGCCTGAATCAGGCTCGAACAGTGGGTAGATCTTGCGCCCCACCATCATCCACTGGTCCAGCGGTACGGGGCGCTTGTCGGTGACGATGACCTTAGTATCTCCACGCACGGTGGTTAGCCACCGGCCGAACTCCTCGGAGTTGGACACCGTGGCGGATAGGCCAATGATGGAGACATGTTCCTCAAGGTTGAGGATGACCTCTTCCCATACCGCGCCGCGGGAGGCATCCGCCAAGAAGTGGATCTCATCCATCACCACGTGGGTCAAGCGATCCAATGCGCCTGAGCCCGCATAAATCATGTTGCGCAAAACCTCAGTGGTCATCACGAGGATGTCCGCGGAAGAATTGATGGAGACATCACCCGTCAGCAGCCCCACGGCATCCTCGCCGTGTGCCTCAACCAGGTCGTGGTACTTCTGGTTACTCAGCGCCTTGATAGGGGTGGTGTAGAAACAGCGGGTCCCCTGGCGCAGCGCCAGGGACACGGCGAACTCACCAACGACCGTTTTGCCCGCGCCGGTGGGAGCACAGACCAAGACTCCGTGGCCCGCTTCAACTGCTTGGCATCCTTCGATCTGGAAGTCATCCAGTGAGTACGGCAGGGCTTGAGTGAACTCGTCCAGATGCGTCAGTGTCATAAGTCCCCAGGGTACCTGTCAGGTACCGCGAACTAGCGCGACGGTCCCCGGCGCCAAGCGGGAACGTTTGAACAAGGTACCTAAGAAGGCTGACAATCCTACAGAACGTCGTCGAAGAAGCCGCTCTGCGGGGGCTGAGTGTTCCTCTGTTGAGGCTGCGGTGTCGGAGCTTCACCCGTCGAGGTCGGGGGAACAGGCCTGGAAGATACCGGCCGCGAAGACGCAGAAACGCTCGTTGATGCAGACACCGGAGTTGGTGCACCTATGGCACCCGGACCTTCGTCCAAGGACGAGGCTGTTTCATCATCCAGATCCATCCAGTCTGGGCGCTGGCGCTTCTGGCGTTTGTCGTTGATGCGGCAGAACTGGAACGCCATCTCCACGAGAAGTACGAGTGCGCATGCCAGGACCAACATGGAAAATGGTTCTTGGCCGGGTGTAACCACCGCAGCGAAGATCATGATGGCAACAATGATGATGCGGCGCTTGTCCTTAACGTCCTCATATTCCAGGACACCTATCACATTGAGGCACACCACAAGCAGGGGAATCTCAAAGCTCACGCCAAAGATAAGGAGCAACGTTAGGAGGAAGTAGAAGTAGCGCTCACCGGTTAGTGCAGCGGTCTGATATTCCGAGCCCATTCCCATGAGGAACTCCAAACCCACGGAAAGGATGAAGTAGGCAAGAAGCGCGCCCAGCACGAAGAGAACTACCGCCGTGGAGACAAAGAAAAAGGTGAAACGACGCTCGTTCTTATGTAGGCCGGGCACAATGAAAGCCCACACTTGATAGAGCCACACCGGTGAGGACATCACTGCGCCAGCTAACGCGCCTACTTTGAGGCGCAGCAGCAGCATTTCGAAGGGGCTGGTGGCGAGCAAGCGGCATTCGCCATCCGCGGTGAAAGAGATGCGCTTTTCCTCAGGCAGCGAGCAATAGGGCCCACGCAAGATCTCGCCTAGCGGCGCCATATTAAACGGAGCGTTTTGATACCAAATGAATCCGATGATGGTGCCTACCACGAGAGCAAGCAAGGAAATCACGATGCGCCGACGCAGTTCTTGGAGATGTTGGACTAGGGTCATCTCCCCCGTAGGATTCTTGGGCTTGCGGCGCAGCTTTGAGGTCCACTTTTGCTTGCGTGCGCTAGACGCGGGATTCGGCGGTGTACTCGCGGTACTCAATGCAATGCCTCCCTAGAAAGCCCACAGCGGCACACACTCCCTTGGAGTTCCAAGTCCCTTGAGCGTGGTGTGCCTACCGAGAAAGATGATTAGTTCTGATTTCCATCAACCGGCTTGGATGCGCGCGGCTGCATTTCCGGGCTGTTCCAGAAGTCCTCATCGTTCTTCTTCGATGCAGCAATTTGGGCCTGCTGCTCGGGAGTGTTGTTCTCCTCCTTCATCTCCTTGACTTCGGACTTAAAAATGCGCATGGAGCGGCCCATCGAACGAGCTAGCTCCGGCAGCTTCTTGGCGCCGAACAACAGCACGATAACGAGAACGACAAGGCCGATTTCCAAAGGTCCCACGGTCATTGAGGGTGCCCCTTCTTTCTAGGTTGATGAAGCGTACGCTTCCATGCAGCGCAGCGCTGCACGGGGCGCACACAGGAGAGCTCTTAGTCTGGCAGTTGAGTATAACGCTCCAACGCCCGTTTTCTATGTTCCGAAATGGCGTCGACGAGCTTCTGCGGCCCCACGACCCGCAATCGGTCGGCTTGACCGAGAGCGAAACGGCTAAACCATGCTTCAGATCCGACGGGCATCGTCGCAGCTATCCGCCCATTTTCTAGTGTTTTGCCGAGAGTGATGTCGTAGTGTTCTGCTAGCCAGGTGAATTCTTGGTTAATCTCCAGCTGCGCAACGAGAGTGTGATCTAGGCCAAAGGGGGAATCGGGGTTGAAGTCCAGCTTGCGCAGGTGCGGGGTTGCGGTTGCGTCAAGCACCTCAACATCGCTCATGCGGTCCAAGCGGAACGTGCGGTGCTCCCCTACCGATTCGTCCCAGGCCACCAAATAGGGTTCTCCATCCACGATGAAGATTCGTGCTGGGTGCACGGTGCGCTCGCTGGTGCGGTTGGAGGACATGCTCCAATAGGTGAAACGGACCTGCCGGCGCTTGTCGACGGCCCCCGCCAGCGCCGCTTGCACCTGAGATTCCTCCGGATCCGTTGTGGCCAGGGAATCGTAGATGGCGGCGGTCTTTTCATCCATGATCTCGCGCAGCTTCGCGGCGGCGGAATGGACTGCGGAGACGTCGACAAGCCCCGGCATTGCCTCAAGGGACTCGAGCGTCAGCAACAACGCGCCGGCCTCCGTTGGGGTCAAGCGCAGGGCCTGGGTCAGGCCCTGGTCGTTGTAGATCTCGATGCCATCGCGGTAGCTGAAGCTTAAGTCGATGAGGTCCTCAGTATTGCGGCCCACCCCAGAGCAGAAAAGTCTGTCGACGGCATCCTTAAGCTCAGCAGGTGTCATCCCCAAGTCCTCGGCCGCTTCCATCGGGGTCACCCCTGGGTGGTTGCGCAGGTATGGGATGAGGTTGAGGGAGCGAACAAGAGACTGCAGTTTGCGTGGCTGATCAGCCATGGTGCGGTTCCTCCCCATTCAAGAGCGCGATGATGTCCGAGCGAACGTCTTCTGGCTGGGCTACGACGATATCCGGCGCATATCCCGCGGCGGTGCGCACCAGCCAATCGCGGCGCACGCCCGTCAGCTCAAGCAGGCCATCCGAGCGTCTGCGTCCGGCGTCGACAAGCTCCGCGGCCTGGCCATCCGGTACCTCAAGGAGGGCATCGACGGTATCTCCCCGATCCAGCGCCTCCACGACGAGATCTTGCAGCGGCGCGGTGGGTTCGAGGTGCGTGGCCGCAGCGCGCGAGCGCCGGACGTTGTCCACGCGGGTGGCGCGGAAGGTGCGGGGTGCCTCCCGGTCCACATCCCATCCGACGAGATAGACGCGATCACGGTGATTGACCAACCCCCACGGGTCCATGTGGCGGCGAACCGGTTCGGCTGAGGGCGTGGCAAAGTAATCAAAGGAGATGCGCAGCCCCGCACGCACGGCGGTAATCACCCCGGTGACGAGCTCTGGGCTCAGCCTGGTCATGTCGTTGACGGCGGTGTAGACGGGCGCGCCGCGCAGGTCGCGGGAGGCTCCCGAGGCCGCTAGCTTTGTCCACGCGGACAAGCTGAAATCACTCAAACCGCCCGGGGTGCCAATCCCGCCGGCAACGCCCAACACCATGGCTTCCTCGGGTGTAAAATCCACGGGAGGCAGCTGGTAGCTCTCAGGATCGAGGCGATATAGCGAGCCTTCCGCACCACTGCTGTGCACCACCGGCACGCCGGCGCGCTGCAGCGTCACAATGTCGCGGGAAAGCTGCTTATGAAAGGCCTCGTCGCTGCGGGATTGATAACCCTCGACGTTGCTGCGAATCCAGGTAGCGCTGCGATCGGGAACCCCGCCCTGGTGCGCTGCGCCATGGAGGGCAAAGGTGAGGTTGGTGAGCCTTTCGATGGCGCGGTCCCGGGTTGGTGTCCGGGCCGCAGTGCGATCTGCTGACGGCATGATGGCAGGTTCCTTGTTGAGGTTTGGGGCCTTAAGCACCTTGGTGCGAACGCATGTAGTCTAACAACCCGTCTAAGCGCGGGTCCTCGGACACGAAGGGGTCGGAGAACTCTTCGGTCATGGGCTCTGGGCGGTTGACTTTCATCCGCGTCCAATCCACTGTCACAGGAGCATTGAGCTCGCGGGCAACGGCGAGGAACTCACCGCGCAGCTTGGCTCGGGTGGTCTGCGGGGCGGTATCGACGGCGGCATTGATTGCCGCATCATCGATCCACTGAACCACCATGCCGCGCTGTTTCAGCACGCTGTACAGACCGCGCCCAGGGCGGATATCGTGGTAGGTCAGGTCAATTTGGGCCAGTTTGGGGTACGCCCAATCTCCGCCCAAGCGCTCGCGGTAGCGATTCAGCAGGCCACGCTTAATCACCCAATCGATCTCCCGGTCGACTGCGGAAAAGTCTTGTGTGTCAATGGCCTGGAGGATGCGCTTCCACAAATCGACGACGCGTGCGAGCTCAGCCGTAGGCGTGCCAGTGTCCTCGCGGTGCTCCAGCCAGCGCTCGGCGGCGGTACAGAGCTCCTGCTGCACGGCGAGCGCGGTGGTGCTACCGCCTCCCTCGAGCGGAAGCTCGGTGCGGCCGGTAGGGTCGAGCGCGATGGCGCGGATGTGCTGAATTGGGTCGAGCACCGAGAGCTCCGGCACCTCAAAACCGGCCTCCAGCATCTCCAACATGAGCAGCGTGGAGCCAACTTTGAGGGCCATCGTGGGCTCGGCCATGTTGGAGTCGCCGACGATAACGTGCATGCGGCGGAAACGCTTCGAATCACCATGCGGTTCATCGCGGGTATTGATGATGGGTCGCGAGCGAGTTGTCGCGGAAGAAACTCCCTCCCACACTTGGTCGGCGCGCTGTGAAAGCACGAAACGCGCAGGCTCGTCGCCCTTGGCAGGTTTAATCATCCCGGCGCCGCAAATGAGCTGCCGGGTAATCATAAACGGCAGGAGGGCCTTGCCCAGATCCTTGAGCACCACGTGGCGGCCAATGAGGTAGTTCTCGTGGCAGCCGTAGGAATTGCCCGCAGAATCGACGTTATTCTTGAACAAGTAGACGGCGCGCTCCTCCCCCTCCGCCGCCAAGGTCTCCTCTGCTTGCACGGCCATGCGGTTGACCATGGCATCGCCCGCGCGCTCGTACGCGATGAGCTGGCTCAGGCTATCGCATTCAGCGGTGGCGACCTCCGGGTGGGAGCCGACATCGAGGTAGAGGCGCGAGGCGTTGGGGCTAAAGATGTTCGAGGAGGAGTACTTCGACACGATGGGCCGGAAAAGCACGCGGGCTATCTCATCCGGGGACATCACCCGCTGTCCATCGCTTGCGCTCGCAGTAATGCCGTACTCGGTTTCGATGCCCATAATCCGCCGTGCATAAACGGGGGCGTTATCGGAGGGGCGTTCCACCTTTATTCGCCGCCCTTTTGGACGTAGGAGCGCACGAACTCCTCGGCATTGGATTCCAGGAGCCCATCGATCTCATCGAGGAGATCATCAGTTCCGGCGCTGTTGATGCTGACTTGTCCAGCGTCGAACTCTTGAGAGTCTCCTCCCTCACCGTTGCCGCCGCCGGCATTGATCTGAGACTGCTGTCCGCTCATTGTCAGAGCTCCTTTCGCGAGTGGAGGTTTGCTGCGCTAATACAGTGTAGGGTACTCGATTCGCACCCCGAGCTGGCGCAAACCGTCGACGAAATCGGCGGCGCTGTCTGCAGATTCCAGCAAGGTTCCCACTTCGTCCTGTCCGAGCCGCGTGGTGTCATCGAGCGCCACGCAGGCGGCTCCCGAGTTGGCGCCCTCGGCTTCACCAATTCGGAAGGTTAGTGACTGCCACGACGCGGCCAGGACGTCTTCGCCGAACTTCCGAGTGGTGTGTCCACGCAGATAAGCGCGGGTATCCGTGGGCGGGGTGTCGGCGGCCGCAGCGATCTGGTCCTCGCTGACCAAGGTGCGCATCTGCCCCTTGCGCACGAGCGCGTGGTAGAGGGACTTGGCCGGATCGATATCGGTGTACTGCAGATCGATGAGCGCGAGCTTCGGATCATCGGCAGCCACGCCGCGATCAAGATAGCCCTTAATCAAGCGGTACTTGGCTACCCAATCCAGCAGATGGGCCGCTTTCAACGGGTTGTCCGCCAAGAGCGACACGACCTCGTCCCAGGCGGCAAGAACCTTCTCATCTGACTCCGAATTCGAAGTGACCCGCTCCCGGTAGACGGCGAGGATTTCGAGGGCGGTGAGGCGGCGGCCGTCGTGAAGCTCCAGCTGATGAGTCAGGGTGAGGTCGCGGCTTACTCGCTGGACCTCTGCCACGGGGTCCTTCAGACGCAGGTCACTGAAGTCAACGCCTTCCTCTATGGCGTCCAACACCAGTGACGTCATGCCCAGCTTGAGCAGCGTCGAGGTATGGGCCATCGTGGCATCACCGATGATGACGTGCAGGCGGCCAAAGTCTTCTGCCACCGCATGCGGTTCATCACGGGTGTTAATGATGCCGCGGTTGAGCGTGGTTTCCAGGGAAATCTCCTGCTCGATATAGTCGGCGCGCTGCGAAATCTGGAAGCCTGGCTCCTCACCATCAGCGCCCAGGCCCATGCGGCCGGCACCGGTGACCACTTGGCGGGTGACGAAGAACGGGATCAGACCTTGGGCGATGTCATCGAAGTCAGTCTCTCGGGAGTACTGGTAGTTTTCGTGGCTGCCATAGGAAGCTCCCTTGCCATCCACGTTGTTCTTGTAGAACTTCAGCGGCGGGCAGGGATCGTGCGTGGCCAGTACGGACGTGCCCTGGGCGGTCAGAGTTGCCACGGCATCTGCTGCGCGTCGCAGGATGAGGTCGCCGGCGGCGTCGTAAAGCATCGCATCCCAGGCATTGGTGCACTCCGGAGAGGAATACTCAGGGTGGGCGTGATCGACGTAGAAGCGGGCTCCGTTGGCCGTGACCACGTTGGCCACACCTAGCGCGTTTGGGTCCACCACGGGCACGGTGTGGTAGCGCTTGAGATCGAAGCCGCGGCTATCGCGCAGCGGGTGCTCCTCCCGAAAGTCCCAGCGGGAGCGCGCACCGGTATGCAGGGCGGCATAGGCCACTACCGCGTGCGTGGACGTCACGATTGGTGACAACGCCGGGTTCGACGGCGTGGAGATTCCGTACTCGGTTTCGGTTCCTAGGACACGGCTCAAGGTTTTACTCCCATCAATTCGACCCCGGTGACATGCGCGCCGGCGGAGGTCCCGGCGACGATCTTGGCCCACTCCTCCGGGTTGGCGGATGTCGGTACATACTCAGATTCTGCTTGTTCCGCAGCAATGGCCTGGTGCAGGTGCGCGGCGGTGATGCCTGCGGGTTGTTTACCCTCCGCAGCGTTGGTTTCGTCCAAAGCCTCCTTGATAGCCAACTTCTTTGCGCGGGAGACGATGTTGGCGATCATCGCGCCGGAGACGAAATCCCGGTAGTGCAGCACGCGGGGATCCGCGTTGGAGAAGTGCAGCGTGACGAAGGGGCGCTCCGCGTAGAGATCCTCCACTGCGGTATCGATGAGCTGGGAAAGCTCGCCCTCGTGCGGGACTGATTCCGGGAAATGGCGGGCGAAGATCTCGCGCGCGCCCTGCTTGGTGGGCCGGTTGAGGCGAATCTTGATGTCGAGGCGCCCCGGGCGCATGATGGCGGGGTCGATGAGCTCCTCGCGGTTGGTGGCACCGATGACGATGACATTGCTGAGCTTCTCGACGCCATCCAATTCCGTCAGCAGCTGTGGGACGACGGTGGTTTCCATATCGGAGGACACACCGGAGCCGCGCGTGCGGAAGATGGATTCCATCTCATCGAAGAAGATGATGACCGGCCGTTGGCTGCCATCAGCAGTGGGCTCGGAGGCAAGCTCGCGGGCGCGTTCAAAGATGAGGCGGATACGGCGCTCAGTCTCACCCACGAACTTGTTGAGCAGTTCTGGGCCCTTCACGTTGAGGAAGTAGCTGGGGGCAGTAGCGCCCAGGGACGCCGACAGAGAATGCGCGACCGCCTTGGCGATGAGCGTCTTGCCACAGCCAGGTGGGCCATAGAGCAGCACGCCCTTCGGCGGCTGGAGATCGTATTGGCGGTAGAGCTCTGGGTGGAGGAAAGGCAGCTCGACCGAATCGCGGATGAGTGAAATCTGCTCGTCCAGACCACCGATGTCCTCGTAGGATACGTCCGGGACTTCCTCCAGCGTGAGCTGCGCTACCTCAGTTTTGTGCACGCGCTCGGTGGCAACACCTGATTTCGGCTCGACCAGGAGGGTATCGCCGGCACGGACGGTATCGCGCAGCACCGTGCCGAGCAGCACCACCTGCTCTTCGCCCGCGGAATTGATGACCACCGCGCGGTCGGTGCCTAGACGCTCCTGGAGCGTCGCCAGCGCGCCGGTATTCACCGGGGCACAGCCCTCCACCACCACGAATCCTTCGCCCAAGCGAACCTGCTGCCCGACTTCTAAGGAGCCTGGTTCGAGGTTGGGAGAAATCTTCACCCGCATGGCGCGGCCGTTGGTGTATACTTCAGCGTCGCGGCGCGAATCGTGTGCGCGCCCGGAATAGCCAAGAAAGACGCCGTACGTGGAGGCAGGCTCTGCAAGAGCGTCCACCTCCGCGAGCATCTGCTGAAGCTTCGTGCGCGCATCCTTCAACAGGGCAGCAAGCTTGGCATTGCGCTCAGCCAGTTGCTCTATCTGGCGGCGCTGCTGGCCAAGTTCCTGGGAATGAGTGGCATCGTTCATAGAGTCCACCCTAGCGCGCGGTGCGCCACGTTTAACGTGAGGGCTTATTTTCGGGCGCGGCGCTGCGGGCGGGGCGGGGTGACGCCGTCGGCAAGCCGGCGCGTCCAGATCAGGAACGCGGTGTGCGCGTTCATGCGGTGCTCCGGGCGGGTGGCCAAGCCCTCCACCTTCCATTCACGCACGAGGGACTCCCAGGCGCGCGGCTCCGTAAAGCACTTCAGTTCGCGGATTCCCTCCATCACCTTCATCAGCTGCGGCACGGTGGCCACATAAGTCATGAAGACGCCGCCGGGGATGAGGATATCGCGCACCTTCTCGAGGTGCTCCCAGGGTTCGAGCATGTCCAAGATGACGCGATCCACGTGGCCGCCGAGCTCCTCGACGGTCACATCGGCCAAATCGCCAAGCCGCGGGCTCCACCACTCGGGCTGCTCACCGAAGTATTCGGCGACGTTATCCACGGCGTATTCCAAGTGATCATCGCGCACCTCATAGGAGAAAACGTGGCCTTCTGGCCCCACGGCGCGCAAGAGGGTCATTGAGAGTGCTCCGGAGCCTGCGCCGGCCTCGAGCACGCGCGCACCCATGAAGATATCGCCCTCGACCAGGATCTGCGCGGAGTCCTTGGGGTAAATCACCGCGGCGCCGCGCGGCATCGACAAGACGTGATCCACCATGAGGTGGCGGAACAAGAGGAAGGAGCTGCCCAGCGTCGAATCGATAACGGAGCCCTCATCCATGCCGACGATGTCATCGTGGTTGATGATGCCCTTGTGCGAATGGAACTGGCCTCCCTCCTCGAGGACGATGGTGTAATGACGCCGCTTGGCATCCGTGAGCTGCACGCGGTCGCCGTAGCGGAAGGGGCCAGAATAAGCCATAGCGTGAAAAACCTTTCACAAAGTTAGGGGCAAGGATTAACCAACCAAGTATGCCTCAAGGGCGTCACCAAGCCATAGTTGGTCACGCTCGCCTACCAGCTCGCGGATCGAGTGCATCGAGAGCATCGGTACTCCCACATCAACGGTGGGGATGCCCAGACGGGTGGCAGAAATCGGCCCGATGGTGGAGCCACACGGGACATCGTTATTTCCCACGAAGCGCTGGACCGGAGCACCCGCACGGCGGCAGGCAGATTCCCACAGGGCCACGGTATTAGCGTCGGAAGCATAGCGCTGGTTGCCGTTAATCTTGGTCACCGGGCCTTGGCCGATGATCGGGTGATGCGTGGGATCGTGCTTTTCGGCGTAGTTGGGGTGCACGGAGTGCGCGGCGTCGGCCGAGACACAGCTGGAGCGCGCAAACATCTGGAAACGCTGCTCCTCGTTCGCGCCGAGGGCACGGGCGGTGCGGGTCAGGATATCCCCCAGGATCGGGCCACCTGCGCCGTAGCGCGAAGTCGAGCCCACCTCTTCGTGATCAAAGGCCGCCATGACGAGGACGTCCTTGTGCTCGATGGAGTCGGCGTTCTTTGCAGCAGCGAGCAGGGCACGCAGCGAAGCATGAACGGAAGAAAGGTTGTCCATGCGCCCGGCAGCGATGAGCCTTTCGCCGGCGCCAAAGACCTCACCGCGCTGGGCATCCGCGGTAATCAGGTTGAAGGAAGCGATATCCTCTGGGTCTACGCCAAGCTGCTTGCCGACGACCCCCATCACCGACGTCTCCGGAGTACCTACGGAGAGCACCGGCTGCATGTGGCGCTGGCGATCCGGCTTGAACTCATCTTTGCGGTAGAGGTGGATCGCCAAGGAAGGCAAGCGCAGCAAGGGTCCGGTATTGACCAAGTGGCGGTTGCCATCCTTCGTGATGACCTGGCCGCCGACGGTGAGCTCGCGGTCGAACCAGCTGTGGAGAAGCACCCCGCCATAGACCTCGACGGCTACCTGCTGCCACCCTGCGGAATCGAAGTCCGGGGTGGGCTTGAGAGCCAGGCCGGGTGAATCGGTGTGGGAGCCGATAATGCGGAAGCCGGAATCCGGGCCGGCGCCTTCGGGGACGTACCATGCCATGACCGCTCCGCCGCGCACCATGACATGACCGCCTGGTGCAGCTGACCATTCGGCAGACTCATCTTGGCGGCTAAAACCGGCGGCGACGAGCGTGCGCGCCACCTCTTCAGCTGCGTGATAGGACGAGGGGCTGGCTGCGATGAAATCAAGAAAATCGTGCGTAGTGCTCATGCCATCTAGCTTGCCACGGACGGTCGGGAGATGCGGGAAGGTTCGCGGTGGGCTATGCGCTAGGCTGAGAAACACTATGCCGAAACGACTAGCCCTCTCCCCATCCCGTGCCTCCGACTACAAACAATGCCCGCTGCTCTATCGCTTCCGGGCTATTGACAAGTTGCCCGAGCCCAAGACGAAGGCCCAGGTGAAGGGAACGCTGGTCCACGCTGTGCTGGAGAAGATGCATCAGCTGCCCCGCGAGCAACGTGAGTACCCAGCCGCGGTGAAGATGATTAAGCCCGAATGGGCGGTGATGCTGGGCAAAGACCCCGAGCTGCGTGATTTGGTGCCGGAGCCCGAAGAGCTGGCCTTCTTCGTCGAGGCGCGCGAACTGGTCAAGGGCTACTTCCAGATGGAAAACCCCCAAGGCTTCGACGCCCACAAGTGCGAGATGTACGTCGATACAGTTCTGCCCAACGGCGTGCCCGTCCGTGGGTTCATCGACCGCGTTGATGTTGCTCCCACCGGCGAGGTACGCGTGGTGGACTATAAAACCGGTAAGAAGCCGCTCCCCCGCTACTCCCAGGACGCGCAGTTCCAGATGAACTTTTACGCGCTGGTGTACTGGCGGCTGCTCGGCACCATCCCCACGCAGTTGCGGCTGATGTACCTCAAGGTCCTGGATTCGATGTTCCTCACGCCGGGGCCGGAGGAGCTCGAGTACTTCGAGCGCGACCTGGGTGAGCTCTGGGCCAAGATCGAAGGCGATGGCAAGACCGGTGACTTCAGACCCAAGACCTCGAAGCTCTGCGGCTGGTGTTCTTTCCAAGACCTATGCCCCGCCTTCGGCGGCACGCCACCCGAGTATCCCGGGTGGCCGGACCGGGCCTCGTAGACGGCGCCCCGTAGAGCATGCCGCGGCTTAGAACAGGCCAGAGATGGAACCATCCGCAGCAACATCGATGTTGTTGGCCGCGGGCTTCTTCGGTAGACCCGGCATGGTCATGACGTCGCCGGTCAGCGCCACGATGAAACCAGCGCCTGTGCGGGGCTGCAGCTCGCGGACATGAAGGACGTGGCCTTCCGGGGCGCCGAGCTGGCTCGGATCATCCGAGAAGGAATACTGGGTCTTGGAAATGACAACTGGGAACTCCTCCCAACCGTTGTCCTTGATGTACTTCAAATCCTTCAGCGCCTTAGACGAGTACTCCACCCGCTCGGCGCGGTAGATTTCCCTAGCAATGGTGTCGATGGAGGCCTCGATGCCCTCAGCGGGATCATAGAGCTGGTGGGAGTTACCCTCGGAAAGATTCTCCAGAAGACGCTCAGCCAGCGCTGTTGCTCCCGCTCCGCCCTTGGCCCACACTTCTGCTTCTTCGAGCGCGACGTCGAAATCGGCGGCCCACTGGCGCATGAACTCGCGCTCGGTCTCGGTATCGCTCCAGAAGAGGTTGAGTGCGACCACTGGCTTGAGGCCAAATTTGCGCACGTTCTCAACGTGGCGCTCGAGGTTCACCACGCCCTTCTTTAGTGCCTCCAGGTTCTCGGTGGTGAGTTCCTCGCGGGGCTGTCCGCCGTTGTACTTCTGGGAGCGGATAGTCGCAACAACGACGGCGCCGGCGACGTCAAGGTCGCCGAAGCGGGACTTGATATCCATGAACTTTTCGCCGCCGAGATCTGCACCGAAACCTGCTTCTGTGATTGCAATGTCAGAAAGCTTTA
>ERZ1673749.1655-NODE-1655-length-14111-cov-12.626850_pt1 | contig 14111 bp, 10 predicted proteins | sample MGYA00580204_ERZ1673749 | MGnify/ENA primary metagenome ERZ1673749 (study PRJEB41218, sample SAMN15661745) | gut metagenome | host: Homo sapiens | place: Canada: London | collected 2015-08-20/2019-03-30 | study: EMG produced TPA metagenomics assembly of...
GGGAGAACTTTCTGAAGAAAGTTCTCCCCGCCCCCTCCAATCTTCTACAGCTTCCTCAGCTTCTTCTCAAACCGCTCGTATTCGCTGAAAATACACGCACAGTAGTTCTGGCGGTACAGGCCCATTTCCTTGGAGCGGTCGATCCCGGCCTGCCACAAGGGGCGGAAGTCCCGGTACAGGAATTCGGAACCGAATCCGGCGTTGGTCCTGTAGTCACCGGACGCCGCGACGCGGGTTCCGATTCCCCGGATGGCGTCGTGCTGCTGGTGCCGGGAATACAACAGGCTTGTGGTAAAGCAGTCGAAACCGTTCTCCGAGGCGATGGCACAGGTCAGGGCAAGACGGCTCTCGTAGCAGTAGCCGCAGCGGGCATACCCTTGATTGTCCGCGATCCCCAAATCGTGCACCATCTTGAGCCAGCCGGGCAGATCATACACATCGTCCTGCCACAACATGGGCAGATCCATCTGTTCCGCCACCTGTTCCATCGCCTCCCGCCGCCGAAAATATTCGGAGACGGGATGGATGTTCGGATTGGCGAAGTATCCCGTGACGTCATAGCCCTCGTCGCGCAACGACTGGATGCACATGATGCTGCACGGCCCGCAACAGGCGTGCAGGAGCACTTTCTTGCCGTTACCTGCCATTGTTCTGCCCGTTGTGCTGATGGCCCTGCTGCTGTGCTGGAGCTGCCGGCGCGGAAGAAATGCCCTCGATGCGGATATCCAGACGGATGTGGAATTCCTTTTCCATGAGCGAGAGCCGTTCGCGCTTGTGATTCAGAAGATACAGCCCGAGCTCGGCGTCCACGCTGTGGGCGTACTCGGCCTGCCCCGCCGCCGCAGCGCTGCGCATGGCGCGGTGCAGGTCGCGAAGCGTCTGTACGGACTGCCACTCCATATTGCGGCGCTGGCCCGTCCCCTTGCAGTGGGGACAGGTCTCCATGCTGATAGAGATCGCCGAGGAGCCGGTCCGCTGGCGTACGATCTGGAGCAGGCCAAAAGAACTCATCTTGCCGATGTCGTGACGGGCGCGATCGCCCTTCATGGCGTTGCGGAGTTCTTTTTCAACCTCACGGCAATGCTCGGGATCGCGCATTTCAATGAAGTCGATGACGATCTGCCCGCCGATGTCGCGCAGGCGAAGCTGACGGGCGATGGCCGTCGCCGCTTCCATATTCGTACGGAAGGCCATAGCCTCAAAATTCGTCTTGCCGCCGATCTTGCCGGAGTTGATGTCGATGGCCATAAGCGCCTCGGTCTGGTCGAACACCAGACGCCCGCCGGACGGCATGAGCACTTCGCGGGAATGTACCTGCTCGATCTGGTTGAGAAGGCCGAAGTGTTCCCAAAGGGTCTTGTCATGCTTCTCATAGAGGTGCACGAGGTCGCCCTTGCGCGGGAACAGCAGGGAAGCCATCTCCCGGATGGCTTCGGCGGTTTCCGCGTTGTCCACCCAGACTTCGGACACGTCGTCGGACAGATAGTCGCGAACGCTCCGGCTGGCGAGGCCCGGTTCCTGATAGATCAGGGAGGGGACCTTTTCCGTGGTGGCGCGCTTGCGGATATCCTTCCAGACGCGCTTGAGGAAAGAGAGGTCCTTCTGGAGCGTGGTCTTGCTCGTGCCCGCGCTCACGGTGCGGACGATGGCCCCAAGCCCTTCGCCGGGCTCAAGGCCCCGGATGAGCTCGCGCAAACGGTTGCGCTCCTCGCCGTCCTCCACCTTGCGGGAAATGCCGATCTGCTCCTGCCCCGGCGTCAGCACGAGGAAACGCCCGGCGAGCGACAGCCATGTGGTCAGGAACGCGCCTTTGGAGCCGTTGGGCTCCTTCACGACCTGCACGAGGACTTCCTGCCCGGGCTTGAGCACTTTCTGGATGGGCGGGTATTTGCGGCCCTTGGTGGGTTCGTGGGGCTGGAGGTAATATTCGGGGTGCACTTCGTCGATCTGCAGGAACCCGTTCTTCACGTTCCCGTAATTGACGAAGGCGGCTTGCAAATTGGTGTCGATGTTGTTGATGACGCCTTTGTAGATGTTGCCCCGGATCTTGGCCTGATGGGTCATCTCCACGTAGTACTCGCGCACGGAGCCGTCTTCGGTGAGCACCACCTCGACCATATCGCCGGGCAGGACGCTGACCAGCATCTTGCGGTCCACGCCGGACGCGGCGGCCTTGGCGGACTTGCGGCCCTTCTTGGCGTCCTGTTCCTCTTCGCCTTCCTCGGCGGACTCGTCCTCGGCTTCCTGCAGCGCGGCGGCAGCCGAGGCCTTCTTGTTCCGGCGGCGGCGCGGCTTGCGCGGCACGCGAGGCGCGCGCGCCTCCTCACCCTCGGCTTCGGCGGGAGCGGCAGCGGGTCCGTCGTCGTCATCATCATCAAAAACGAACACCTCATCCTCGGGCACGGCGGCCTGCTGGTCCTTCAGCGTCTCCTCAGCCTGTTCGGCGGCGGGACGCGCGGGTTTGCGGCGGCGGGAACGGGAGCGGGGTTTGCGGGGAGCCTCTTCGCCCGTGGCGGCGGATTCCTGCCCGGATTCAGCCCCTGCGGGCTCATCTTCGACGGCGGGCGCGGATTCGGCAAAGGCCTCAGCCGGAGCGTCGGCGGCTACGGGCTCATCAAGAATGGGCGTTTCACCCGCTTCCGGCGCGGCTGCGTCAACGGCGGCATCGCCTTCGGCGGGACGGCGGCGGCCCCGACCGCTGCGGCGGGAACGGCGGCGCTTCGCGGGTGCGGCGGCATCGCCTTCGGCGGTTTCGGAAGCATCGGCGGCAGCGGATTCCTCCGGCGAGGCGACGGCAGGGACGGCGGCGGGTTCGGACACGGCGGGAACGGCGGACGCAACCGCCTCGGCGGGCAGAACGGAAGCGGCGACGGCGGGAATCTGAACGGGATGTTCGGTCAACACGGGCTGTTCAGGCTGCTTCGGCTCCACAGGCGCCTCAACAGGCTGTTTCGGCTGCTCGGACTGTTTCCGGGCTGTTTTCGCCGCGGACTGCTTCGGGGCGGGGCGTTTCCGTGCGGGAACCTCGGGCGCGGGCGGGGCCGACACGGACTGTTCCTCCACGGGTTGCGCCGGCACGGCGTTCTCCGGAGCGGAAAGTTCCAGCGTGGCCTGCTCCACGGCAGGCTTCTTGCGGCGCGGGCGGCGGGGCTTCTTTTCGGGAGCGGGCTCGGAAGGGGTTTCAACGGCATCCGCAGCGGCGGACATGGGCTTTTCGGACGCAGCCGGCTGTTCCGCCGGGGCTGCGATCTTTTCAGAATCGGTCATATGTTTCCTCAAAAAAACAAAAAAGTATCGGGGTGCCGTCCGGCTGGCGCGGGCGGCCGCAAAAATCGCGGGCTCGGACGCGCCGTTCGCTCGGCGTCTCCGAAGGAGCCCCATGCATACGGGCCTCGCCGGGAGAAAGCCTTTCCGGAGAATACGGAGGGCGGGCAAGGCCGCAAGACGCGGGTTTCCAAAAAATTTTTCCGGCGGTGACAAATGCCCCTGCGCACGGACAGGCCAGCGGTCCGGGCGGGGAAGCGACGATCCGGGCGAACCGGTCAGTCCAGCATGTGAAGCGTCACCGACAGGTCGTCCCCCGCAAGCCGCAGGACGGCATAGCCGCCCGTCGCAAACGCGCCGGGATTGACCAGCACGGTGCGTCCGAGGCGATCCACGGCGCGGGATTCATGGATGTGTCCGCACAGGCACACATCAGGCTGCGCGTCCAGAATGAAGTCACGTACGGCGGAGGAACCAACGTGGATTCCGTCCCCGACGATGTCGCACAGCGTGTCATGCGGAGGCGTATGCACGGAAAGCACCACATGACGATACGTCCGGGCCTCCCTCCACATGTGTTCGAGCCAGTCCGCAAAGCGGGACTCGGGAAATTCGCTCGGCGTACCGAACGGCGTGAACGTGGAGCCGCCAAGCCCCATGAGCGCGACGCCGGGAGCCAGCTCACGTACGCATAAATGGGTATTCCATCCCTGCTTGGCAAGCCAGTCCGTGACTTCGGCGCGATCCATGTTGCCGATCTGCGCGTAAATGACGGGATTATAGCGGGTGAGCTTCTCAAGCACATTACGGGCCTGCGCCGCGCCGCCGGTGACGGTCAGATCGCCGGTGACGATGATGCCGTCGGCCTCTTCCAGCCCCTGGATTTCGCCAAGCCGGGCTGCCTTGTCGTGAAGATCGCCCATGACGATCCATGTGCGGACCCCGGAGGACGGGGCCGCCGCACCGGAAGTTCCGGAAGCGGGGACCGCAAAGGACGAAAGAGGCTGGGCGCTTGGCATGTCGGCAACTTCCTTGTACTGTTGGGGTTGCAGGGTATACCGGCTTGCCTTTCCCTGCAAGGGATTCCGCTTCACTGATCTTTCGTACCCTAACCTAGTGTTTCAGGTTTGACAAAGGTGCGCCATGTCCCTTCCCCCGACCTCCCCTTCCGCGACGGGTACGCCCTCCGGCCTCGCCGTACCGGACAGAAATGTCTTGCGTTCCGAGCTGATACGCGCCCGTAAAGCCCTTGACCCCGCCGAGTGGGAACGCCATTCCGCCGCCGTCCAGCGGCGTGTCCTCGCCATCCCCGAGTGGCGCGACGCCCGTACTGTCGCCATGTATATCGCCGTGCGGAACGAAATCTCCACCGATGAAATTATCAGACGCGCGTGGGCCGAAGGCAAACAGGTGCTCCTGCCCCGCTGCCTCCCGCCGAGCGCGGGCGAAGGAATCATGGAATTCGTCCTGTGCCGGGGCTATGATGAACTGGCGCCCGGCGCCTTCGGCCTCTCCGAGCCCGGCCCCGCGTGCGTACCCCTGCCCCGCACGGGATGGGGGCAGGACGCCGCCGGAACCTTCGTCCCGCCTTCCGGGACGGATGCGTCTCTCCGGCTGCCGGATCTGATTCTGGTCCCCGCCGTGGGCATCAGCCCCGCCGGGGCGCGCCTCGGGTACGGCAAGGGCTTCTACGACCGTCTGCTCGCCCTGCCCGGCTGGGGCGGCGCGAAGCGGCTCGCGCTGGTCCACTCCCTCCAGCTCGCCGCATTTCCCGCCGGGCCTCTGGACATCCCCATGCACGGCTACGCTACCGAAAAGGAACTCATATGGCTCTGAGCTTCATCCCCTTCGCCTTTCCCGGCGCCCCGGGCGTCCGCTGCGCCTTCCAGACCCGCGACTGGGGCGTTTCGGAAGGGCCCTATGGAGGCGGGAACATCGCCTATACGGTAGGGGACGATCCCTTGCGCGTCTCGGCCAACCGGCTGGATCTCGCCGCATCTCTTGAGCTTGCCGAAATCGCCGAACTCGATCAGATCCACGGCGATACGCTCGTTTTCGATCCCCCGGCCTCGCCGCTGGAGCGGTTTGTGGAGCCGCCCGCCTTTCCCAAAGGGGACGGCCTTGCCACGGACAAACCCGGCATCGGCCTGATCATCAAGACCGCCGACTGCCAGCCCGTCCTCGTCGCGCACAAGGGAGGGCGGCACATCGCGGCCTTCCACATCGGCTGGCGCGGCAACCGCCTGCGTTTCCTCCAGTCCGGCATCGCGGCCTTCTGCGGGCGCTACGGCCTCGACGCCCGCGATCTGCTCGCCGTGCGCGGCCCGAGCCTCGGGCCGCAGCGCTCGGAATTCGTCAATTACGGCAAGGAATGGGGCCCCGATTTCGCCAACTGGTTCAACGCCCGCGACAAGACCATGAACCTCTGGCGGCTGACCCGCGATCAGCTGCTGGAGGCGGGCCTGCCGGACGAAGGCATCTTCGGCCTCGATCTGTGCACGGCGTCCATGCCGGACAGCTTCTTCTCCTACCGCCGGGACGGGATCTGCGGGCGTCAGGCCAACGTCATCTGGATAGCCTAAATGCCCATGCTGCTGGACATCCGGGATACGGTGGCCGACTATGCGGAACTCATCGCCCGCGTGGTCGGCGTGGACGTGGAAGTCGTGGACGCGGGCCTGAACCGCCTCGCCGGGACGGGCCTCTATGCCTCCGGGGTCGGGGAAAACATCCGCGCCGAGGGCGAAACCTACCGCCACGTCATGCGCATCCGGCGCTCGTTCGTCATGGAGACGCCCCGCGAGCATTTCATCTGCACCCGCTGCCCGGGGCGCGACCTCTGCCGAGAAACCCTTTCCATCAGCACGCCCATCATCGACGGCAGCGACGTGCTCGGCGTCATCGGGCTCGTCTGCTCCACCGACGAGGACCGCGCCCGTGTCCTCGGGCACAAGGACGTGTACGTCCAGTTCATCGAGCGCTGCGCGGAATTCATCCTGCACAAGCTCCACGACCACGCCGACCTGCTCCGCGCCCGGTCATTCCTCGACATCATGCTGCGGATTCTCGAAATCAACAGCCGGGGCATCGTCATCTTCAACGCCAAGGGCGGCATTTCCTACCTGAACGACATCGCCCGCCGTGATCTCGGGCTCAAGGACGACGGCCTGCCCACGGACGTGCAGTTCAAACGGACCGGGGAATCCTTTTCGGATCTCGAGGAATTCGTGGTCACCGCCCGGAGCCGCAAGCACACGCTCATGGGCCAGATGACCCCGCTCGCGCCGTCGGACTACCATTTTGCCACGGTCTTCACCTTCGAGTCCCTGCCGCGCATGGCGGATCGCGTCTCTTCCCTCGGGGACTCCCTTTCCGGCGTCGAAAACCTCGTCGGGCGCTCGCCCGCCATGCTCCAGCTGAAAGATCAAATCCGCCAGATCGCGGGCTCCACGTCCACGGTCCTCGTCACCGGCGAATCCGGCACCGGCAAGGAACTCGTCGCCCGGGCCATCCACGCCGCCAGCGGCCGCCGGGACAAGCCCTTCATCGGCATCAACTGCGGGGCCATCCCCGACGCCCTGCTCGAAAGCGAGCTGTTCGGCTACACGGGCGGCGCGTTCACCGGAGCGAGCGCCAAGGGGCGCATCGGCAAATTCGAGCTGGCCCACAAGGGCGTGCTGTTCCTCGACGAAATCAGCACCATGCCGCTCTACCTGCAAGTGAAGCTGCTCCGCGTCCTGCAGGAACGGGCCTTCACCCGCCTCGGCTCCAACCGGCTCATTGAGGTGGATATCCGTATTATCGCGGCGACGAACGAAGATCTTGCCGGAGCGGTGCGCCAAGGCCGTTTCCGCGAGGATCTCTTCTACCGCCTGAACGTGATCCCGCTGCAGGTGCCTCCCCTGCGCGATCGGCACGGCGACATCGAACTGTTGTCCTCCCATTTCCTCGCCCGCTACAGTGCCCGGTTCAACAAGCCGGTCCCGTCGCTCGGCCCGGACATGCTCGCGGCCCTCTCCGCCTACCCGTGGCCCGGCAACGTGCGCGAGTTCGAGAATGTGATGGAGTTTATGGTCAACATGGCTCCGCCCGGCGGGGTCCTGCATCCTGACATGCTCCCCCCCTCCGTGCGCGGGGCCTTGCCCTCTTCCGCGCCTTCCCCCTCCGCCCCCCTCCCGCCCGGCGGGATCATCCCGCTCCGCGATCTGGAACGCAACGCCATTCTGGACGCCGTCCGCCGCTGCGGGGACGACACGCCCGGAAAGAAGGCCGCTGCCGCCGCCCTCGGCATCGGCGTCGCCACGCTCTACAGGAAGCTGAAGGAGTATGAGGACGAAGCGGCGGCTCTCTCCCGTACCACCTAACCCCACCTGAACAGGATGGAACTTGCGATTTTTGGGATTTCGCAGTAGAGTCCCTCCTTTGTGTGCCGACTGGCGAGAGTGGCGGAATTGGTAGACGCACTGGACTTAGAATCCAGCGGATTTCCGTGGGGGTTCAACTCCCCCCTCTCGCACCAGAAAGCCTTCCGGTGCATTCATAAACTTCGTGTTTTGATTGATAAAAAGCTCGTCCGTCCGCCCTTGAGCAGGTCGGCTCCCCTAAGGAGGGAATCCCCATGGAATTTGTCGTTGAAAACCTTTCCCCTACCCGGAAAAAGATCGCCTTCACCCTGACCGCGGATGATGTGAACGCCGCTATCAACACCGCCGTCAAGGGCTTCCAGAAGGATCTGTCCCTGCCCGGCTTCCGTAAGGGTAAAGTCCCCGCGTCCGTAGTGGAAAAGCGCTTCGGCGAAGACGTGTACGCCCGCGCCACGCAGGACGAGATCAACGGCCTCCTCCAGAAGACCCTCAAGGACTCCAGCCTGACCCCCGTTTCCAGCATGGAAATGGACAACCATGACGCCTTCGCCCGCGATACCGAATTCAAGTGCAACGTCACCTTCGACGTGCTGCCCGAAATCGAGTTCCCCAACTACGAAGGCCTCGAAGTCGATCAGGCCAAGGCCGACGTGTCCGACGACGACGTGAACGAAATCATTGAAAACCTCCGCGGCCGCATGGCGGAACTTACCGAAGTGACCGAAGATCGCCTGCCCCAGGACGGCGACACCGTGGATGTCGACTACTCCGGCACCGATGAGGAAGGCAACAAGATCGACGACGTGCAGGGCGAAAACTTCGGCGTGGCCCTCGGCCAGGGCCAGGCCCTCCCCGATTTCGAAGCCCTCGTGAAGACCGCCAAGGTCGGCGAAGAAAAGACCGGCCCCGTGAACTTCCCCGCCGACTACCCCCACAAGCCGCTTGCCGGCAAGACCGTCATCTTCACCATCAAGGTGAACAAGATCCAGACCAGCCAGAAGCCCGAAGTGAACGAGGAGTTCGCTCAGAAGGTCGGCCAGGAAAGCCTGGAAAAGATGAAGGCCTCCATCGTCGAGCACGTTTCCGCCACGAAGGCTCAGGCCGCCCGCAGCGAAGCCATGAAGAAGCTCATCGACGGCCTCCTTGAAAAGGTTTCTTTCGAAATCCCCGATTCCATGCTGAACGCCCGCGTCGAGCGCGTGGTGCAGGAACAGGCCATGAAGCTCCAGCGCATGGGCCTCGACGACCTCCGCAAGGACCAGGCTCAGGAAGAAAAGCGCGAAGAAGCCAAGAAGGAAGCCCTCGAAACCCTGCGTCCCCAGGTGTTCCTGATGGCCCTCGCCCAGAAGGAAAACATCACCGTCAACGATCAGGAAGTGGAAATGGCCATCTACGGCATGGCCATGCGCGCCCAGCAGGACTACAAGAAGGTCAGCGAAGCCTATCACAAGAGCGGCCTGATCTATGAGCTGCGCGACCGCATCCTCGCTGACAAGGCCCTGGAAATGGTCTACAGCAAGGCGAAGATCAACGAAGTCCCCGCCGTGAGCCTGAGCGAGCCCAAGAACGCGGACTAGTCCGTTTTCCGCCCGCTTTTTGGGAAAAATAAGGAGAGGGGAGTGTCCGCACTCCCCTCTTTATTGTATGGGGGCCCTGTGCTATTTCCCGTTTTTATGGCTTCATCCCGAGACAACGGCGCAATCGTGCTTATCTGACGGGGAAAGCCCTGATGCCCAATTATCATATGGAGACAGTATGCAAGATATTCTTGATATGACGGTGCCCATCGTCGTCGAAACGTCGGGCCGCACCGAACGCGCTTATGATATTTTTTCCCGCCTGCTGAAAGACCGCATCGTGCTCCTCGGCTCCGAGGTCAACGACGCGGTGGCGTCCCTCATCTGCGCCCAGCTGCTTTTCCTCGAATCGCAGGACCCGGAAAAAGAGATTTATCTCTACATCAACAGCCCCGGCGGCTCCGTCACGGCGGGCATGGCCATCTACGATACCATGAACTACATCACCCCGCCCATCGCCACCGTGTGCATGGGCCGCGCCGCCAGCATGGGAGCCTTCCTCCTCAGCGCGGGCCAGAAGGGTATGCGCTACGCCCTGCCCAACAGCCAGGTGATGATCCACCAGCCCCTCGGCGGATTCCAGGGACAGGCCACCGACATCGACATCCATGCCCGCGAGATCCTGCGTATGCGCGAGACCCTCAACGGGCTGCTGGCGAAGCATACCGGCCAGCCCATCGAAAAGATCGCCCAGGATACCGAACGCGACAACTTCATGACCGCCGAAATGGCGCAGGCCTATGGTCTGGTGGACAAGGTTCTCGCCTCCCGCCGTGACCTCCTCGCCGAAAAGTCCGAATAGGAAGAGAGATGCCCAATACCACTCCCCCGAACGAACCCCGCTGCTCTTTCTGCGGCAAAACCGAAACGCAGGCGAACCAGCTCGTCTCCGGGCCGGACGGCGTGCACATCTGCGACGAGTGCATCGCCACCTGCAACGAAATGATGGCCCAGAACGCCATCAAGCAGGTCCGCGAAGACGAACGCCTGCTCACCCCGCAGGAAATCAAGGCCCGCCTCGACGAATACGTCATCGGGCAGGACGAGGCCAAAAAGATCCTCGCCGTGGCGGTGCACAACCACTACAAGCGCGTCTTTTACGCCGACGCCCTCAAGGGCGACGACGGTGTGGAGCTCGAAAAGAGCAACATCCTGCTTGTCGGCCCCTCCGGGAGCGGCAAGACGCTCCTCGCCAAGACGCTGGCCCGCGTCCTGCGCGTGCCGTTCGCCATCGCGGACGCCACCACGCTGACCGAGGCCGGGTATGTGGGCGAAGACGTGGAAAACATTCTGGTCCAGTTGCTTCAAAATGCCGACTACGACCTTGAAGCGGCCCGCAAGGGGATCATCTACATCGACGAAATCGACAAGATCTCCCGTAAGGCAGACGGGCCGTCCATCACCCGCGACGTGTCCGGCGAAGGCGTCCAGCAGGCGCTGCTCAAGATCATCGAAGGCACGGAAGCCAACATCCCTCCCAAAGGCGGCCGCAAGCACCCGCAGCAGGAATTCATCCGCATGGACACCTCGAACATCCTGTTCATCGTGGGCGGGGCGTTCATCGGCCTGGACAAGATCGTCGAGCAGCGTATGCGCGGCGGCAGCATGGGCTTCGGGGCCAAGGTGGAGACCAAAAAGGAGCGTACCCTCGGCGAGCTCCTCGAACAGGTGCATCCCGCCGACCTCGTGCAGTTCGGGCTCATCCCCGAATTCGTGGGCCGTATCCCGGTCCTGACGCACGTGGACGATCTCGGCGAGGACGACCTCGTCCGTATCCTGACCGAGCCCAAGAACGCCCTCACCCGGCAGTACCAGAAGCTGTTCGAGCTCGACAACGTGACCCTGCGCTTCACCTCCGACGCCCTGCGTGCCATCGCCCACAGGGCCATCGAGCGCAAGACCGGCGCGCGCGGCCTGCGCAACGTCATGGAAAGCGTCATGCTCGACATCATGTATCAGCTTCCCTCCATGCCCGGCGTGAAGGAGTGCGTGATCAACGACGCGGTCATCGAAAAGAAGGCCCCGCCGCTGTACATCTACGACACCGAAGCGCACATCGCTTCGTAAGGTTTGTGGTAAGGGAAAATGTGGGGGAAGGGGAACCTTTCTTCAGAAAGGTTCCCCTTCCCCCGCACCCCCAATCCCTCCAAAGACTTTCGACCGGTGGGGAGGAAACGCGGCAGGCGTTTCCCTTTGCAATATGAAAATTTCCATACGGCCCGTCGCGGCATACGAAGCCGGGCTGGGGGCCGTTATAAAAGCCTTGGGAAGATGAGAGGAGGGGAACCGGGGGAGGGGAGAAGGAAGCCCTTCTTCAGAAGGCTTCCTTCTCCCCTCCCCCGGTTCAGTACCTTCTAAAGGAGCGAGCATGAACGAAACGACCGACGCCATCACCAGCAATGCAACACTGGAGGGATTCGAGCTTCCGCTCATGCCCTTACGGGAGGTGGTCATGTCGCCGCACTCGATCATGCCCCTCCTCGTGGGCCGCGAAGCCTCGATCAAGGCCATCGAAAGCGCCGTGAACGACTACGGCAAGCGCATCTGCCTCGTGACGCAGCGCGAACCCGAACTGGAAAAGCCCGATCCGGCGGATCTCTATGCCGTTGGCGTGGTCGGGCGCGTGCTCCAGTACATGAGGCTGCCTGAAGGCCCGATCAAGGTGCTCTTCGAGGGCCTGTACCGCATCAGCTGGCGGCCTCTGACGCCCGAAGATCAGGAAAACCCGTTCGGGACGGATGCCTTCCCCAAGGTCGTGGTCACGCCGTTGCCCATCATGCGCAATGACGGCCCGGAAACCGAAGCGCTGGTACGGGCCACAAAGGAAATCCTCGCGGAATACGCCCATACCAACAAAAAACTCACTCCGGAGATCCTTTCCGCCGTCTCCGCCCTGCGCGATCCCGGACAGCTCGCCGACACCATCCTGCCCCTGCTCAAAATCGAATACCCCAAAAAACAGGAAGCGCTGGAGCTGGCCGATCCAGGACAGCGCCTTGAAAAGGTTTACGAGTTCCTGAATACCGAGATGGAACGGGTCTCGATGGAACGGCGCATCAAGAGCCGCGTCAAGGACCAGATGGATAAAAACCAGCGGGAATACTATCTTTCCGAGCAGATCAAGGCCATCAACAAGGAAATGGGCCGCGAAGACGATCCGCAGGCCGAGATCGCGGAGCTTGAGCAGATGCTCAAGGCCAAGAACATGCCTGAGGAAGCCCGGGAAAAGGGCATGTCCGAGCTCAAGAAGCTGCGCATGATGGCCCCGGCCTCCGCCGAATACGCCATCGTCCGCAACTATGTGGACTGGATTCTGGAACTGCCGTGGAACGACATGCGGGAAACCAGCATCGACATTCCCGAGGCCCGCGCCATCCTCGACGCCGACCATTTCGGCCTTGAGAAGCCCAAGCAGCGCATCCTTGAGTTCCTCGCCGTCCAGAAGCTCACCAACGCGCTCAAAGGCCCCATCCTCTGCCTCGTAGGGCCTCCCGGCGTGGGCAAGACCTCGCTGGCCCGCTCCGTCGCCACGGCCACGGGGCGCGAATACGTGCGCCTGTCCCTCGGCGGGGTGCGCGACGAAGCCGAAATCCGAGGCCACCGGCGCACCTACGTGGGAGCCATGCCCGGCAAGATCATCATGGCCCTCAAACGCGCCAAGTCCAGCAACCCGTTGTTCTGCCTTGATGAAATCGACAAGATGAGCTCCGATTACCGGGGCGATCCCGCGTCCGCCCTGCTGGAGGTACTCGACCCCGAGCAGAACAAGACCTTCAACGACCACTATCTCGACATCGACTACGACCTGTCGAAGGTGTTCTTCATCACCACGGCGAACTCGCTGCACAATATCCCCGCTCCGCTTCAGGACCGTATGGAAATCATTGAGCTTTCCAGCTATCTCGAAGTAGAGAAAAAGCACATCGCCCGTGACTTCCTCCTGCCGCGCCAGATCAAGGAGCATGGCCTCAAGCCCGGGAACATCTCCCTGCCCGAGGAGACGCTCACCGAGGTCATCCGTTCCTACACGCGCGAGGCCGGGGTCCGCAGCCTTGAACGCGAAATCGGCGCACTGTGCCGCAAAACCGCGATCAAGCTGGTGGAAGAGGACAACCTCGACCAGTGCGTGACCATTACGCCGGAGGATCTGGAAACCTATCTCGGCGTGAAGAAGTACCGCATGGACGAGAACGAAAAGTCCCCCAAGGTCGGCGTGGTCAACGGTCTGGCCTATACGGGCGTGGGCGGCGTGCTGCTCAATGTGGAAACGGTGATCATGCCCGGCAAGGGGAATGTGGCCACCACCGGCAAGATCGGCGAAGTCATGAGCGAGTCCGCGAAGGCGGCGCTTTCTTATGTACGTTCCCGGGCCGCGGCGCTGGGGCTCAAGCCCGATTTCCACAGCGAGATCGACATCCACACGCACTTCCCCGAAGGCGCGACCCCCAAGGACGGCCCCTCGGCGGGCACCGCCATCACCACGAGCCTCGTTTCCGCCCTGCTCGGCATCCCCGTGCGGCATGACGTGGCCATGACCGGCGAAGTCACCCTGCGCGGGCGCGTGCTGCCCATCGGCGGCCTGCGCGAAAAGCTTCTCGCCGCCAGCCGCGCCGAGATGGCGACCGTGATCATCCCGCGCGACAACGCCAAGGATCTCAAGGAAGTGCCTGACGAAATCCTCCAGACGCTGCGCATCGAGCTCGTGGACCATGTGGACGAGGTTCTCCCCATTGCCCTCGACGCGCCCGAGGACGCCATTTGGGACAAGAGCGACTGCCCCTCCCTTATCGAGTCCCTCCGCCGCCATCACGAGCCCGCGGTGACGACGGCGCAGTAGGCAGTGAGAGAATTGGGGAGGGGAGGAGGGACCTTTCTGGAGAAAGGTCCCTCCTCCCCTCCCCAAACC
>ERZ1673749.1664-NODE-1664-length-14077-cov-6.547212_pt1 | contig 14077 bp, 8 predicted proteins | sample MGYA00580204_ERZ1673749 | MGnify/ENA primary metagenome ERZ1673749 (study PRJEB41218, sample SAMN15661745) | gut metagenome | host: Homo sapiens | place: Canada: London | collected 2015-08-20/2019-03-30 | study: EMG produced TPA metagenomics assembly of...
AGCTCCCGGCCGATCATCAGGTTGGCCAGCTCCTGGCCGTCGGTCTCGGAGCGATCCAGGGTGGTGATGACCTCGCCGGTGCGCAGGATGGTGATACGGTCGGAGATCTGCAGCACCTCCCGCATCTTGTGGCTGATGAAGATGACGCTTTTGCCCTCCTCCGTCAGCTTATGGATGATCTGGAACAGTCCCTCTACCTCGATGTCTGTCAGGGCGGCGGTGGGCTCGTCCAGAATCAGCAGCTCCGCGCCCCGATACAGGGTTTTCAGGATTTCCACCCGCTGCTGGGCGCCCACGGCAATCTCCGTGATGGGCCGGTCCAGCTCCACGTCCAGACCATAGCGCTCCGCCAGCTCCAGGATTTCCTTCTTCCGGGCCTCTTTGTCGATGAAGATGCCCTTGGTGTTCCGGTCCCCCAGGATGATGTTCTCGAACACCGTCATGGCCTCCACCAGCATGAAGTGCTGATGCACCATACCGATGCCCAGCTTCACCGCCTGGGCAGGAGAGTCGATGCGGACCTCCTTCCCATTCAGGAAGATCTTTCCCTCTGTGGGCTGGTACAGCCCGATGAGGACGTTCATCAGCGTGCTCTTTCCCGCGCCGTTCTCCCCTAACAGGGTATGTACCTCGCCCTTGCGGACGGACAGGTTGATGTCCCTGTTGGCGTAGAAATCGCCGAAGCGTTTGCTGACGTGCTCCATTCTCAGTAACTCATCCAAAGTTTCAGCCCCCTCCTTACATGCGGTGCTTCCCCATGCGGGCAAGCATCAGCTCCTTTTTCTCCTGCAGCGTGCAGACCATGGGCTCCGCCCAGGAATACTGCTGCATGAACACCCCCTGAAACTGGCAGATGGCGTCCTCATCGCCGCTCATGAATGCCTGAAAATCCGAGTCCGCCAGGTCCATCCGCACCCGCAGGCTCCCCCGGCTGCGCAGGAACATCTCCTCCGCGCCATAGTCCCGCAGGGTGTCTGCCAGCTCCTTGATGGTGCGGCGGTAGCCGGTGCCGTCGGCGTTCTCTCCCCATAGGTTTTCCACGATCTCGTGAATGGACACCGGCCGCCCGTCCCGATACACGCACAAGGCCATCAGCTCCTTGGCCTTGCCGGAGCGGAAGTGCACCGGCTCGCCGTCCACCAGCATGTCGAAGGCCCCGAAGGTGTGGAAATGGATGCGCTTGCACTGGCGGCGGCGCAGCAGCTTGGCCCGCTCCATCACATCGGCGATGTCCTCCCGGTCAAAGGGCTTGAAGATGATGTAGTCCGCCTTCATCTTCAGCGCCTCCACCGCAAACTTCGGGTGGGCCGTGGCGAAGACGATGATGATGTCACTCCGCAGCCGCCGCAGGGCCTGGGCCAGATGGATGCCGTCCATCCCCGGCATGTCGATATCCAGCAGGGCAAAATCCACCACATGGCCGGCGGCGTACTCAATGGCCGCGTTGGGATCGGTGAATTTCCCCACAATTTCAAAATCAGGCATGTCCGCACATTTCAGCTCGAAGAGCTGCAGATCCAGCAGCATGTCGTCCACCAGAATGGTTTTCAATCGCGGTCACCCCTGTCTTATGTTTCTATTGTACCAGATGGAGCGTACGGAAACCGTACGCTTTCAGGTCGATTTTGAAAGATTTTCCATGTTTTTCCCCCGCTTTCCATAAGTCAGGACAGCCTGTGTGCCCATGCCCACTGTGCTGGTGATCCGCAGCTCGCTGCCGGGGAAGCGGGCTATGCGCCGCCGCACATTCTCCAGCCCGATGGAGCCCTTCTCTCGGACAGCTTCCAGGCCGAAGCCCACGCCGTCGTCCGTCACCGTGACCTGCCAGTGGTCCGGCAGCTCTTCCAGCTTCAAAGAGACGGTTCCGCCGCCCACCTTGGGCTTGATGCCGTGGAGGATGGCATTCTCCACAATGGGTTGGATGGTCAGCAGGGGGATGGGAAAGTCCACGTCGGGAATCTCGTAGACCATGTGCAGCCGGTCCCCCAGCTGCTGCTGGTTGATATCCGCATAGGCCCGGACCGCCCGGATCTCCTCCCGGAAGGAGCCGATCCCGCCGTCGGCAGTGACGGAGTCCAGTGTGAACCGCAGGTAGCGGGCGAAGTCTCCGGCCATTTTGTAGGCCGCCTCCGGCTTCAGGACGATCAGGGCCTGCAGAGCGTTGAGGGTGTGGTAAAAGAAGTGGGAGCGGATCTGGTTCAGCAGCATATTGCCCTGTTCCCGCTCCAGCTGCTCCTGCAGCTGCTGGATGGCCCGCTGGGATTTTTCCAGCTGCAGCTGCCGCAGCCGGCCCGCGTAATAGACGCCCGCCGCAGCCAGCAACGCCACCAGCAGGCTCACCGCCACCCCCAGCCACAGGCTGATCTGGAGATACCAGGGCCGCAGGGGCGCCAGGGAGACGGTCCAGACAGAGTTGAACAGCTCCTGCGCGTGGTCCACAGTCCGCACACCCTCCGGCAGCGGGTCCGCCGTCTCGAGAATCACCTGTTTCTGTCCGTCGTCCGGATTGATGCGCCAAATTTGGCAGGCGAAGCCCTGGGCATTTACCCGCTCCGCGGAGCTTCCGGACAGGGCGGCCGGAAAGTCCAGCGTCACGGAGACAATGCCCCAGAAATACCGCTGGCCCTGTTCGTCCGTCAGAAAGACCGGCAGCCGCCCGGTGATGCCCAGGCCGCCCTGGATCAGCTGGAAGGGGCCGGCGATATACAGCGCCTCTTTTTCGATGGCAGCTTGAGCCTCCAGATTGCCGGCCCCGTCCCCGTACATGTTCAGCCCGACGACATCCTCGTTTCCCTCCAGGGGAAAGACACCGTCCACGATCCCGTCCGGCGCGAAGAGGACGTTTCGCACATAGTCCTCCCGCAGCAGGACATGGGCGACCCTGCCGAAGTCCGAATAGTCCCCGCTGGTCTGGATGAGATAGGCCTCCAGAACGCGGGTTTTGCTCATCTCGGAGAGCATAAACTCATACGTCTCCGCCCCGATGGCGCTGGCGACATAGCCCATGCGGTCCCGCTCCTGGTTCCGGCGGCTCCACTCCATGCAGCCAACAAGCACCAGTCCGGCCGCCAGGGCCAGTACAAAAGCCCGTCCGGCGTGAATCAGAGGCGTCCGCTTTGCGGTCCGCACCAAGGCGATCCCTCCCTTTTTTTGGCACCTGCCTTTTTTATTAAAGAATACGTCAAATCGGCCCGCAATGCAAGCAGAGGGCCGGGGCCTATCCGTCGGTGTCAGAGCAGTGTTCTGCCGCGCAAAATCCATTGGATACATAGACAGCCGGCCGGAAGGTAAAATATAGAGGATAATTGTACGGGAGGCGATATGCAGTGCAAGACTATACCATCACAGGAGAACAGCTCCAGGCGTTCAGGCAGCGCCTGGTGTGGGAGGAAAAGAGCCCCGCCACCATCGAGAAATACCTGCGGGATGCGGCGGCTTTTACCGCCTGGCTGGACGGCCGGGCGGCGTCCAAGGCGGCGGCGGGGGCCTGGAAGGCCGCCTTGCTGGAGGCGAAGCTGGCGCCGGCCACCATCAACGTCAAGCTGGCGGCGGTCAACCGGTTCCTTGTATTTCTGGGCTGGCCGGCGTTTCGGGTGAAGCCCCTGCGCATCCAGCGGCGGCTGTTCCGGGACGACAGCCGGGAGCTGACGAGGCCGGAGTACCTCCGCCTGCTGGAGACCGCCCGCACCCAGGGCCGGGAACGGCTGGCGCTGCTGCTGGAAACCATTTGCGGCACAGGAATCCGGGTGTCCGAGGTGCGCTATGTCACCGTGGAGGCCGTGTACCGGGGAAGGGCCGAAATCTCCTTGAAGGGCAAGATCCGGACCATCCTGCTGCCGGGCAAGCTCTGCCGCAAGCTCCTCAAATACGCCCGGAAACAAAAAATCGCTTCCGGCGAGATTTTTCTCACCAGAAACGAAAAAGGCATCTCCCGCCGGCAGATCTGGGCGGAGATGAAAGCACTGTGCGACAAGGCGGGCGTGGCACCCAGCAAGGTGTTTCCCCACAATCTGCGGCACCTGTTCGCCAGGACGTTCTACCGCGTCTGCCGGGACGTGGCCAAGCTGGCGGACGTCCTGGGCCACTCCAGTATTGAGACGACCCGGATTTACCTGATCTCCACGGGCACCGAGCACGCCGGGACTCTGGCACGGCTGGGGCTGGTCTGTTAGAAATAGGACAGAATCGCCATTCCGATGCGGATGGCTGCAAAAAAATAACTAGACATACATAATTGATTTTAACAGTAACCAAATTCTAGCACAAAGCACCGCCAGCCGCAAGAGCTTTTACCGATTTGGGCAGCATAAAATGGCCGGAAAAGCGTCGAATTTTGTCCGGCTGCTGTCTTTGCGCCATTTTTGAGCCCGCGCAGGCTGCGCGGGCTTTTTTGCGCACATTTGCCCCTGGTCTGCAGGCCCCGTTTCGGTCCCTTACAGGAGGAAATGGCGATTCTGTTGACAGGAGGCGGGGAGATGAGGAGTCCAGAGGCTCTGAAGCCGCGGGAGACACACCGCACACCGGACTGGCCCGGCGCCGAGCTCAGCATGGAGACCATCCGGGCTTATCTGGCGGACCTGTCCGGCAGGGGACGCCGCAAGGGCACGGTGCAGATGTACAGTGCCAAGCTGCGGGCCCTCTATGACTACCTGCCCCCGGACAAGCAGATCTCCCGGGGAACGCTGGCTGCTTGGCGAGCATTCCTGCTGGAGGCAGGGTATTCCCCCAGCACCGTGAATACCCACCTGTCTGCCGCCAACGGGCTGATGGAGTACATGGGGCGGCGGGACCTGCAGTTGGTGGGGCAGCTGGAGGCGGACAAGGGCCTCCAGCCGGAACTGAGCCGGGTGGAGTATCTGCGGCTGCTGCAGGCTGCCAGGATACTGGAAAAGGAGCGGACCTACCTGCTGGTGAAAATATTCGCCCTGGCGGGCATCCGGGTGGGAGAGTTGCCTCAGGTGACCGTTGAGCGGGTGCGGGCCGGGCGCCTGCCGGTCCGTACCGGCGGGGAGCGGCGGTACGTCCCGTTGCCCGCCTGTCTGCAGGGGGAGCTGCTGGACTACGCCCGGCGGCAGGGCCTGACGGCGGGGCCGGTGTTCTGCACCCGGAACGGGAAAGGCATGAGCCGGACCCAGGTGACGGAGGAGATCCAGACCCTGTGTCATGACGCCCGGGTAGAGGAGGAAAAGGGAACGCCCCGGTGCCTGCGGAAGCTGTATCTGGCTACCCAGGCGGAGGTGGAGCGCGGCGTGCGCCTGTTGGCGGAGCAGTCCTACGAGCGGATGCTGGACACGGAGCAGCTGGCCGCCGGGTGGGCGGAGGGAACCGGTCATTCCATCCATAAGGATGTTTACATATAAGATCACTGAAATATAAAAGGAGGAGAAGTGATGAAGAAACGGATCTTGTCAGCATTTCTGGTCCTCTGTATGATGCTGACAATGGTTCCCACTGCTGCCCTGGCGGCAGAAGACCCTGGCGGCGGCAACGGGAGCGACCGGGTCCACACAGAGAGCAACGACGGCGTCGTGGTGGACAAGACGGTCAACTATGATGAGGACGGAAATTATTCCCTGACCCTGGAGGCCTATGTCACCAACGAGGTGACCAAGGGAAGCAAGACCACACCGCTGGATATTGTGCTGGTGCTGGATGTCTCCGGGTCGATGGATGATGACCTGGGAGAGAGCACGTGGGAATATACCCCCACTGATGAACAGAGATGGTCGTATAGCGACATCAACGGGTCTCGGTGGACGACGTATTATTTCCGCGATGATGACGGCAACTACTACGAAGTGGAAGCTGAAAGTGATGGTTCTTGGGGGAACCGGCAATATTCCATCGGGTATTATACCGGCAGCGGGGTTTACCGGGACTGGAATCAGCTCGGTACTACCAGCAGGAACCAGAATGCCAACCTTTGGACAGGTACTCTTTACACGCGCCAAGAGATAACGACTTCCAAGATGGAGGCCATGCAGAGCGCTGTAAACGGCTTCATTGATCAAGTGGCCGAAAACGCGGCGGGTGCAGACAATGACGTGACCCACCGAATCAGCATTGTCAAGTTTGCGGATGACTCCTACGCGGACAGCGTCGGAAACGACCGCCAAGACGACTATTATGCCTACAACTATACACAGATCGTCAAGGACTTTACCACCGTCGATGCGGCGGGCGTTCAGCAGCTGACCGGCGCAATCGAAGCGCTGGAGCCCGCCGGCGCCACCAGCGTAGACTACGGCCTGACCCTTGCGCAGGACGTCCTGGACGGACAGTGGAGACACGACGGCGGCGAGTGGTGGGTCGAGGATCCGACGCTGACCGGCGCCCGGCAGGACGCCAAGCAGGTCGTGGTGGTCTTTACCGATGGTGAGCCCAACCACGGCAACGACTTTGATGACGATGTCGCAGCAACCGCTGTCAATCTGGCCCACGATTTGAAAAACAACGGCGTGACCGTGTACACCATCGGTATGTTTGAGGATGCGGATCCCGATGATATACGGGACAACTTCAACAAGTACATGAACGGTGTGTCTTCCAACTATCCCAATGCCACGGCAACAAATCGGTTCGGACAAGCAAGCTGGAATTTTTGCAATCTTGGCACCCGCGTGACGGAAGGCAACTACTACTTCGCGGCGGACGATGCCGAGGAGCTGGAAAACGCTTTCAGCACCATCGCCGATAACGTGAGCACCTCCAAGGTGGCGGCCGGCGCGAACACGGTGCTGTCCGACACGCTGTCGGACTTCTTCACCTTCCCGGAGGGGCTGACAGGCAGTTCCGATGCGGTGACGGTCCAGTATGCGAAGGTCACTGGGCAGGACCAATACGGCAAATATACCTGGGATTCTCTGCAGACGCTTGATGGCGTTACCCCTGTGGTAAATGCCGACAGCAAGACCATCACTGTGGAGGGCTTTGACTATACAGACCATGCGGTGACGAAGACTACTGAGAACGGCAACGTCACTTGGTCCGGCGGCAAGCTGGTCCTGACGTTCCCCATCCAGCCCGATGTAAACGGCAGCTGGAGCGCCGCCGAGACCTATGTGACAAATGACACGGACGAACACAAGGCCGGTCTGAGCGGCTACATGGTGGATGAGAAGCCGAATCAGTCTCTGGAGCTGACGGAGTCCCCCGAAGCGCCGGTGGAGACGTATCAGGTGTTGTATGATGCCAACGCCGATGATGCCGACGGTACGGTCACAGACAGCAAGTACTACATCACCGGCGGCGAGGCCATGGTGCTCCAAAACATGTTCACCCGGCCGGGGTATGAGTTTACCGGGTGGAACACCGAGAAGAACGGCACCGGAACGCCTTATGCGGCGGGGAGTGCCATCACTATCAAAAACACCGATGTGACCCTGCACGCCCAGTGGAGATCCACAGCGGCCAGCTATCGGGTAGAGTACTATCAGCAGAATTTGGAAGATGATAACTACTCGATCGTTGCAGCTGATACGTTGACACCCTCTGGTACTGTCGGAGATACTGCCACTGCTGAAATCAAGGAATACGAAGGCTTCACTTATAATGAAAGCCGTTCGAATTCCTCCGGTATCATCGCCGAGGACGGCACGCTGGTGCTGAGGCTGTACTACGACCGGAACGAGTACACAGTGACGTATGAGTATGAAGGTACAGTCCCTGCGGGTGCGCCGGAGGTGCCGGGTGAACAGACCTGCAAGTACGGTGAGACTGTGGAACTGGCAAAGATGCCGGATGTCACAGATTACCGCTTCAGCGGCTGGTATTCTGAAAATGTTGCGCTGAGTGGAGGTTCATTTACAATGCCCGATCATGCTGTTGTGATCAAGGGCAGCTTCTCTCAGCTCAACAGCTATACGGTGACTTACGACTTGAATGGCGGCACAACAACAAGTCCCCAGACCGTATTTCCCGGGCTGGCTTACGGCGGTAAGACACCGAGAATTGAGGATCCGACTAAAGAACCCAGCGAACTTTATTCGTATGAGTTTACCGGATGGTCTCCTGAAATAGCGGATACTGTAACCGGGGACATTACGTATAGAGCGGAGTATACGCGCACAGAACGGGAATTTACCGTAACCTATTATCTGGACGGGAATCCCTACGCTGAACCAGAGTCCTACACCTACGGGGAAACCGTTGTAATCAAGAAGCAGGCAGAAGACGCTACTGAATGGACTACAAATGACCTTCAGGAAAGCGACATTATTGAAGGCCTGTTCTACATGCCTGAGCACAACGTTGTCTTCACCGCAACCACCGACGGCACGGTGACGCCCGACGAGTGCACATACACTGTCGTGTACCATTATTTGGACCGAGATGGGAATGAAGAAACAGAGACCGATCCCAAGGATGAGCCGTCCACGGCAGGCACGCCGGTCAGCGGGTTGTATGACACGAACAGGACGTCTCATAGCGATAGCACCTACATCTTTGACCGGGCGGAACTGAACGATGTCGAGATTATAGACGGTGAGACTCTCCAAGCAGGCCATAACTCCATCGACGTCTACTATGACATCGACGAGCTGGGTCCCGACGACGAACCCGACGGGACCCCCGACAAGGACCAGATTGTCTTCACCTATGTCAGTGCCGATCACGCTATGGGCTTTGTGAGCCTGGAGAAAGAAGTCGTCACCAGAGACCGGACCGGCATGGCCTCTCCGACGGGAGCTGTGGCGACAGCAGAAGAGGGCTGTGAGTTCGTGGAGTGGACCGATGACTACTATCATAGAACTGACACGAACGCGGGAATGAAGTACCTGGCAGGCTTGCCCTACGACGAGGACACCACCTTCACAGCGAAGTTCCAGAAAGCTGGAGAGGAGCCGGGGAATACCATCTCGGTGATTTTCCTTGCGGAAAACGGCACGTTCAGCAATGGGCAGACCACCTACACGGCAATCGTGGAGGTTAATGCAGATGGCGAGTATCGCCTGGCCGAAGGCGATATCTTGGAGGCAACACCTGATACAGGCTATGGGGATCCCAGCTGGACCTACAACTATGAGGACTGTGATGCTCCGAAGATCGGAGACCCGGTAGAGGATTGGGATCTCTTTGTTGTGACCTTCCACCCCGCAGGGGTCGTGCCGACCCAGGTCACGGTTACCTATGCGTGGGCCGGCGATCACCCGGAGGGCGTGGAACTGCCTGAAACGGAAACACTGGCTGCCGGCAGCGATTACACCATTCAGCCGCCCAGTGAATTGCAGGTTTCAGACGAGCAGGGGACCTGGTATTTTATCGGCTGGTATGACAAAGTCGGTGTCCCTTACGGCGGAACGATTTCTGCCATCGATGCCGACACCACTTTGTACGGGCGCTGGGATTTCCAGGCGACTCCCGAAGAGCCCGAGCCCGATCCCGGAGACGGCCGTTTTATGGTGATCAAAGAGCCGGATCAGACCTCTGTCACCGTGGGCGATCCCATCACTTGGACCATCACCATTGCCAGCATGACGGATGAGACGTTGACCCTGGATGTGACTGACAAGTTGGAAGGTGTGACGCTGACAGATGAGGAGGGCAATACGGTCACCAATCCGGTTATTGTCGAAGGCTGGACCTATGCAACGCTGTACGCCAGCTATCAGACCTCACTGGACGATGTGAACCAGAAGATCGTGAACACCGTGGTAGTCACGGACACGGTACATCCGGAGGATCCCCCGGTGGAGGTCCCGGCGGACCCTGTAGAGGTGAAGCCCTATGCCATCACCATCACGCCGGCGGACATTGTGATCTACACCGGCGGAACCGGATACAGCGGTGTGCTGGACGATGCAGGCGATTTTGTCGGCAGCATGGAACAGGGCCTGCCGGAGCCGGGTTATCACATCGATCTGCCCGACTCTGTGGAAGCGTGGCTCACCAGCCATGGCGTGGACCTGACGCAGGCTGCAAACCTGGCGGACTACCTGAGCTTCTACTATTATGACCAGGAGACTGGTGCGGCGATCCGCCGCTGGGATCTGATGGACCAGGGCGTCTACTCGAGAGATGCAACCGGCAACGTGAGCCGCTATGTATATAGCCTGAGCCCGAACCAAATCGAGGGTGAAAATGAAGGCGTCAAGGTCCGGCTCCAGTTCACAGATGACGGCAACATCATCACTACCGACAACATCCGAATGGAAGAGGGCGTTGTTTCTGCCAACTATGAGATGACCATCTACGACGGCGGTCTGAACCAGAGCGAGATTCAGGCGGTGTTCTCCGCCGGCGGTGATACGCTCGTCTGCAGCGTTGATATCGGTACCGGCCATCTCTTGGTCAAGAGCGTCACAGACGAGGGCACTTCCACCAACGAGATCGTGACCAGCGCCGACACTGTGGACGCGAACCAGATCACTGCCGTTGACAACGGCAATGTGACCTATTATGTCAATGACAGTGAGGTCCAGGTGGATTCCGGCCGCGTGCAGCTGCTAGTGGACAGCGTCTCCAACAGCGACGCGTTCGACGCCGCCATGGGCGCTGACGCCCTTGCAAAAGTCGCGGCCACGGACAACACGCTATCCGCCCCCCAGTACGAGATGGCCTATCTGGACCTGGTGGACACCCAGAACGGCAACACCGTGGTAACCCTGGGCAACCAGCAGGCGCTGACCATCTACTGGCCCATGCCCGCCGACGCCGACGAGGACGGCGCGTTCTACCTGGTACACTATACCGGCATGGACCGTGAGAGCGCCAGCGACACAGGCGACTTGGCTGGTACCGCGCATACCGTGGAAAAGATCCAAGCTACCCGCGACGGCGACCATCTGGTCTTCACTGCCGGCAGCTTCTCTCCCTTCGTGCTGGTGTACGAGAAGGAGAGCAGCGGGGGCGGCGGCAGCACCGGAGGCGGCGGTGGAGGCGGCAGCCGGCCCACCCTGAACACGGAGGACCATTACTCCTATATCATCGGCTACTCCGACGGCACGCTGCAGCCCTACGGCACCATCACCCGGGGCGAAGTGGCCACCATCTTCTTCCGCCTGCTGACGGACGACACCCGGGAGGAGTACTGGAGCCAGGTCAACGACTACACGGACTGCAGCTCCGACCTGTGGTGCAACAACGCCATCTCCACCCTGACCAACATGGGCATCATCGACGGGTTCTCGGACGGGACCTTCCGGCCCTATGCCAAGATCACCCGCGCCCAATTTGCCAAGATCGCGGTGGGCTTTTTCGAGACCACCCGGGAGGACTACCAGGGATACTTCACCGATGTGGATATTAACGCCTGGTACACCGAGTACGTAGAGGCGGCAGCCCGCGTGGGCCTGATCGAGGGCTTTAATGACGGGACCTTCCGCCCCAACACCAACATCACCCGGGCACAGGCCTGCGTGATCGTGAACCGCGCCCTGGGCCGCAGCCCGGATGAGGATCGGCTGCTGGACGAGGACGAGATGATCACCTGGCCCGACAACAATCCGGAGGACTGGTTCTATGCCGACATGCAGGAGGCGACCAACAGCCACGACTACACCTGGGTGACCGTCAGCGGTGACAAGGTCGAGAAGTGGACGGAGAAGCTGGAACAGCGCGACTGGGCGGCTCTGGAGCACGCCTGGTCTACGGCTCACTCTGCCCCCGGCGGCGAGGTGACCAAGTAAGCGCGTACTCTGGCAGAATTTGATTCCCCAAAGGCCGTGGGAGAGGCATTTGCCTCTCCCACGGCCTTTTGACGGCCTCCGATGGCGCATCGGGACTCTTCGTGGCCAGCGGTCGCGCCGGCGACATTCCGGAGGCGTGATCCTCCGGGGGTGGAAGAGGAAAAGCGGACGCCAAAACTTTTTTGCCTTTTGGGGCGTCTTATAAGACAGCCGGAGTCCCACAGAGGATGACGCCGGCAAACATCTTGAGGAAAGGATCATAAACGATGCAGAAGAAGCTCATTTTCTTGGCATTAACAGGGCTCCTGTGCCTGTCCCTCGCAGGCTGCGGCCAGAGCGGCAGCACCTCGCCGGAGGGGGGCAGCTCTCCGCAGGCGGAGCAGCCCGCGGAGGAGGCCGCTGGAGAAGATGGGGGCCGGACCCCTGAGGAGGACGGTGCGGATACGGAAGCGCCCCAGTATACAGATAATTTTTCCATAGATACGGAGGCTGTTACAGCATTTGCAGAGCAGATCCAGGCCGCAGTGGCGGAAAAGGATCTGGAGGCGCTGGCGGACCTGGCGTCGTATCCGCTGTACATCGGCTTTTCCGATGGAGGGGAATCTGTGGAGTCCCGGGAGGACCTGATCGCACTGGAAGCGGACCGGATCTTCTCAGAAGAGCTGGTCTCTGAGATCGCCGGGGCGGACCCCGGGGGGCTGGCCCCCAGCAAGGCAGGATTTGCCCTGTCCGCCAGCGGCAGGCCCAATGTGGTGTTCAGTGTTGTCGATGGCAGACTGGCCATTGTGGGAATAAATTACTGACCTGCTCTTCCGCAGGGGACAAAAGGCGGCTGGCGGCGGGGGAGGCGTCGCTGCCGGAAAAGCTGGAGCTGCTGGGCAGGACCATCCGGTATCCGGAGCTGGACGTCTATTCCGCCACCCAACTGCTGGAACAGACGGAGGAGCATAGCAAGGCCTAGGCGGAGGCGGCGTGGTGTATATCCAGGCCGACGGCAGTCTGGCCGCCGGTATGCTGTATTTGCGGGGCGGCCCGGAGCACCGGGATGACCATTGGATGATGGTGGACAAGGGCACGGGGCTGCCGGTGTGGATCGACTCCACACTCCGCTCGGCAAGGGGTTCCCTGGGCACGGCGGAAGCGCTTGGACAGGCCTTCCGCAGAGGTCTCAGGCTGGAGATCTGACAGTACGGCCCGGCCCCAGATGGAAGGCGGAGGGCCGCAGCGGGCGCGTCAGTGTGGAGCTGATGGGATTTGTGTGGGACCTCTCCGGGGAGGAACCGGCCTCCCGTGCCGCAGAAGGGAAATGATGCAACAATGATGCCTTTTTGCGGCTGCTTTGCCGGAAACAGGGCTTATGGTATCGGTATCAAAAGGGAACAGGCGCCCGGACGGGTGCTGCGGATGAATATGGAATGGAGGAATTCATCATGAAAAAGAATCGGATGCAGATTTCCACGCTCCTCACACTGCTGCTCTGTATGCTGCTTCTCACTGCCTGCGGCGCGTCTGCCGCGGAGAGTGAGGGGACGGATCCGGAGACTCCGCCGCAGGAATCGGCGGCTGCGCCGGAGACGGAAGAACCGTCTGCCCAGCAGGAGGACGTCACGCTGGAGGAGCTCCTGGGAGAGGACTATGTGAATTACCTGACGGAGACGATCACGATGCAGATGGCCAACCGCATGGACAAGGACCCGGAGGTCCGCTACTTCCCGATTGAGGACAACACGCCGTTGAGCGACTATGTGACCATCGGCGGGACCACGAAGTTCGAGGTGGACGAGGAGGGAAATCCGGTGATTTACTTCCCGGCCGGAACCGTGACGGATGAGGCAAATGGCGAGCAGAGCTTTCGGCTCCCGAAGCTGTATCAATAACCGGAGAAACTGAAAACAGGCCGTCGGCTGCAGCCGACGGCCTGTTTCATTATTTCTGGGCAGAAAAGAACTGCCGGCCTGAAAGGGGTTCTGCATTGCCGCCATCAGAGCAGGAATACTTTTGCAGACTCCAGCCAGAGTGGGCACAAGATCAAAAGGCGCCGGTTTACACTCCGGCGCACCCTGGTGGCAGGCGCCAACATCGCCGGCTTCAAGCGGGTGGCTGAGGCCATGATGGAGCAGGGCGTATTCTGAGGCAAAGCATCCCACGGCTCTTCAGCCGCATAGCAAGGCGGAGCGTGAATAATGGCGGACATGAGCAGATGGCTGATGTGAGAGATGGCATACCATCAGATATGTACCAGAAATAGGAACGGGCATCCGATAAGAGCATTCTGGTGAAGACCCGGGCGAAAGGTCCTGAAAAAGCCGGGCAGAGCTGCTGCGGACAGACAACATGGTTCTGACAGACCCACCTCAAGCAGAGATAGTAAAGAAGCACAAAAGCCAGCACCGGGCAAGATATTTCCTGTCCGGTGCTGGCTTTTGCTGTACGGATCACGCTGTAAGCTG
>ERZ1673749.1666-NODE-1666-length-14033-cov-4.357204_pt1 | contig 14033 bp, 10 predicted proteins | sample MGYA00580204_ERZ1673749 | MGnify/ENA primary metagenome ERZ1673749 (study PRJEB41218, sample SAMN15661745) | gut metagenome | host: Homo sapiens | place: Canada: London | collected 2015-08-20/2019-03-30 | study: EMG produced TPA metagenomics assembly of...
GTGGAGTAGTTTCGTGCCGACGGCAGCTCTGGCGATTGCTATTCCAATCGTGCTTTCGAGTTGGCATGCGCTTCGGGTAAACAAGGTGGTCAATGTACCCGCACCATCCCATCATGCCAATACCCACTGGCCCATGATTCTTTTCTACGTAATGCTCGCCTGCGCAGTGGCAATTGCGGTATTGTTTTCTCGTTGCCGCGCTCCAGAGTTTGAGGAGCCATGCGAAGAGCAGACACGTCGTTTCGAGAAGCTGATTGCAAAATGGGGTGGAAATGCTTTCTCGCACCTATATTACCTAGGCGACAAGCAGGTCTTCTTTACCGTCGATAAGCGAAATGGTGCGGATAGAGCAGCACTGTTGTATCGCCCGCAGGGTACGACATTGATTGCACTCGGTGACCCATTTGGCGACCCGGATTCTTTCAATCAATTATTCGCGGACTTTATTGATTATGCAGACACCTTTCAGTGTTCCGTCGCATTCTATGAAGTGGGCGAAGAGCATTTGGCGCGGTGCGTCAATGAGGGGATGAGCCTGGTCAAATTAGGTGAAGATGCGACGGTTGATATTTCTGGCTTCACGAGAGTCGGTAGTAAGGGCAAGACCTTCCGGCGCATGCACAACAAGTTGGAAAGCTCCGCTTGTACTTTTGAAATTGTCGAAGCACCGTACAGTCCAGACCTCATTACGGAATTGCGAGATGCATCGCAGGCGTGGCTCGGAAAGCGCACAGAAATGAGTTTTTCTCTCGGCTTCTTCGACGAGAATTATCTATCTCGTGCACCGATTGCCATAGTCCGATCGGCAGACTCAGATCGTATTGAAGGGTTCGCATCGCTAATGCCGCAGGGGTTAAGCGTTGCGTCGGTGGATTTGATGCGCATTCGCCCCGATGCGCCAGATGGCGTGATGGATGGCATTTTCGTGAATCTGATGGAGTGGGCAAAGAACCATGGATATACCGAGTTCAATTTTGGCATGGCACCAATGTCAAACACAGGTGCCCGACCGCATTCTAGGCTCAGCGAAAAAACGATCTATTTGGTGTACAACTACGGTGGACGGATTTATAACTTCCGCGGGCTGCGCAATTACAAGGAGAAGTTCAAGCCTGTATGGAAGTCTCGGTACTTGACCTACACCGATGTGAAATCGTTGCCTGCCATTACCGCAAGTCTGTCGAAACTGATCAATCGGCCAGGGCAGTATTCAGCAATTGCGCTGTCAACGAGTGAAGACGAAATGCCTGCTCCCGAAATGGCAATCAACGCTAATTGATATAAATCCGTGCGTCGTTTCCGCCGCTGCACGCCACGACACCATCGCCCTGCGTGCCGCAGCTGACATCGTAGGTCTGGCCGGTCGCAGGGCTCGTTGCCTGAATATTCGGCTTCAAATTATCGCGAATGTTATCAGCGGTGGCGTTGAGACCGTCGGTCTGCTGATGGAAGACCTCGGTGGCAAACTCACAGCTGGTATTCGGACCGGCAACGACCAGATTCGTGCGGTAACCATCGCCATACACGCAAACAGTCATCTCCTCGCCCCCGGTAAACGTGGTCCCCGGCGACGAGTTGCTGTAGATGATGTCCCTCATCGCCTGGCCGATGTCTGCATTTTCGCTTGACGACGAAGACGTGGTTTCCGTATCCCCATTGGTTTGTCCACCATTTTGTGATGGGGCCGTCTCGGAAGAATTTGCATCGTCGGAGGTGTCGTCGGAGTTTCCGGCAGCGCCACCGTTATTGCTGCCGCCAGCATCAGAGTTTGAGCCGGTTGGGTTCGGCCTATTCTCTGAGCTTGCGTTTGATGCGTTGCCGTCAGTCTGAGTCATGGTGGCGGTGTCAGCTGCCGATTGGCTAGTTACTGCGCCGTCGTTTTGAGAGCAGGCGGTGAAGGTCAATGCGGTTGTGGCGAGGATACCGGCGATGAGTGCACGTCGTGAAGCAAAGGTGTGGTGGGTGTTCGTAGGCGTCACGCAGTGGGCAGTAGGGAGTTTTCGCACTATGAAAGTAATAACGATTCGATGAAAATCAGGGCGGTATTTCGACCTGTTTTCTAGAGCCAACCATTGTCGCGAGCAGTTTTCGCGGCCTCGACGCGGTTTGAGGTATTCGTCTTCGTGATAATTGACGACACCTGATTGCGCACCGTGCCCTTGGCAATGAAGAGCTGGCCGGCGATTGTGCCCGTATCAGCGCCTTGGAGAATCAGTCGAGCGATCTCGACTTCGCGGTCGGTCAGGGGAGAGTCGGCCGTGAAAAGTGAGGCCTCGGCCAAGGCCGGATCGATGACTCGGAGGTCGGAGTGGATGCGTCGAATAGCTTCTGCGAGCTGCTCAGGAGGCGTGTCCTTTGCCAGGAATCCGCTGGCACCGGCCTGAAGTGCGCGTTTGAGGTAGCCGGGGCGAGCAAAAGTAGTAACGACGAGGCAGCGGCAGTGGTCAGAAATTTTCGCGATGGTGTCAATGCCGTTGAGGCGCGGCATTTCGATGTCAATAAGCGCGACATCGACGTCCTGCTCGGTGACTTTTTGCGTTGTTTCAATGCCGTCGGCGGCTTCAGCCACGATGTCCAAGTCCGGTTCGGTTTCCAGTAGAGCCTTTAAAGCCCCTCGAACTAGGTGCTGATCATCAGCTATGAGAACGCGAATCATCTATTCTCCCGCGCATATTCGGTGACGGTTGTGTCAGTGAGGTGGTTTTTGGAGCTTGTGGTGGATGAACGGCCCGCGTGGTGGGAGCGGTGCGAGCGCTGCAAGCGTGACTGCGTCATCGTGGCCACAAGGCGAGTGCCGCGACCTGGTGCGGACTCGATAATGAGGTCACCGCCAGCATCCTGGACACGCTGCTTCAGCCCAGCCAATCCACCAGCGGCGACAGTTTGGCCTTCGCCCGTGGTAGCCGCGGAGGAATCGCAGCCTAGGTCGGAAATGTCGAAGCCGATGCCATCGTCGATGATTTCCACGCTGGATGGTGTGAGTTCGATTGAGACATTCTCCGCCTCAGAATGCCGAATGATATTGGTGGTGGCCTCGCGAATCACCCAGGAGAAGAGTTTCGCATTGGTGGTTACACCGCTGGAATCGTCGGGAAGCGAAGCCTCAATGTGTGCGGTGTGGAATGCCCGCGCGGCGGCGGCGAGCTCGCCTGCGAGATCCGGCTGGCGCATGCGTGTGACTGTTGAGCGGACTTCGGCAAGCGATGTGCGCGACAGAGCGGTGATGGCCTCGAGTTCGGCAGCGGCGGCATCGGGGTTGGTGTGGACCAAACGCCGCGCGACTTCAGATTTGAGCGAGATGACCGTCAGCGAATGGCCCAGCACGTCGTGGACATCGCGGGCGATGGAGTCGCGCTGCTGGCTGAGCTCAATTTCCTGGTTGAGCTGGGCTCGTTCCTGGGAGAACCTGCTGAGTTGAACAACGCAGCAGACAACGACGGCCCAAAACAGGGCATCGATGGGTAAGATGAGACCGCTTTCCGGAGCCAAGAAATGACTAATGGTAACTATTGTTGCGCCGAGCACGCCAATGCTGAGGATGGCGGGGATGATGGGCAGCATCCAACTGAGCAATGCTGCGACAAATGGCAGGAATGCGCTGGCGCCGTTTCCCACAAGCGGGATGGAGAGCAGGCCGAACGCTGCGACTATGCACAGGGCAAGTATGTTGCGAGCTCGTTGCAACCAGCCGCGAGGATAGTAGTGAAGTGAGCCCCAGATGAAGATGTACACCAGCGCAAAGCTGACAATCAGCGCAGTTATCTGAGCGACCTTTTCGGCGACGAAACCGAAGAAGACGAAGGGTAAAACCACAATCCAGATGCCAGCCGACAGTGCGGAGTAGACATGGAATCCCTGGAAGGGATGGCTGAAGCTGCGTCGCAAAGTGGTTGTCATAGATGCCTAGGCGGTCTCGGTCGGTGGCAGAGGGAAGTTGGTCTAGTTAGTCACAGGTTAGATGGAGGCGATGGCTATCGCTTGGGTTTGCTATCTAGCCGTGTTTCGCCGCGTTATTTACAGCCGCGACTTCTCGCGCTTGTTCAGATATATGCAGAAGCCGATTAGCAGGATGCTCCACACTGCAACATTGACAATGGGCACCCACAGTGGCTCGGTGTAGAGTCCTGCGCCAGTATCCGTGCTGGGAGTAAGACCTGCGGTCAGCGGATACCTCGACAGAGTCACAGAACCGAACAGCGGCGTGAAGCGGCTGATTGCCAGCAACGTGCCCTGCATCGGGATAAAGAGGTTGCCGAGGTAAGACAGCACGACAATCGAGCCAGACGCGATACTGAGCGCTGACGGCTTCGGCAGCAGCAGTGCCCAGGCATAGCCGTAGAAACCAAACGGCAGACAGGTTACAACACAGAGAATGAAGCTGACAATCCAGGCCCGTGGCTCCATCTCGGCGCCGATGACGAGGCCGAGAAGATACATTGCCGCAATCGGCAACACTGCGGCGAAGAGCACCAGAATTGCCTGGCTTAGTACAATACGCGACGTCGACATTGGTGTCAGCGCAAGCTGGCGACCCCATCCCGTGGTTTGCTCCATAATCGTTTGTCCGGCGCTGGCCACCGCTGCTGTGACGCCGCCGTAAATAGCCATGCCAATCATCACGTAGGCGGTGACATTGCCGTGAGGGAAGGCATCGCCGCCGCGGTCGAGCGAGGCACCGAACACCAGAAAGAACAAGATGGGCAGGCCGATGGAGAAGAACAGGTTCGACCAGTCGGACAGATAGCGTTTGATCTGAATGGCGATGTATGTCGACAGGCCGTGGGATTCGGTTAGCTTTGTTGCGCTGGTACCAGCAGTCGCGCCGGGTATGTCGGACGAAGTTTCAGTCGCGGTGTACGTCATGGCAATCCTTTCCAGTTATTTCCTTTAGTTCCCAGCAGCCACGGCGACATCGGGCGTGGCATCAGCTGCAACATCTGCGTCACGCTGCATAGAAATGAAAATGTCATCAAGCTTCGCGCGCTGGACCGTGAAGTCGGTCGCATCCGTCTCCGTTACCAAGTGACGAAGCAGTGAGTCCGAATCCCGTGTCCGCAGCCGCACGCGCCTACTGGTCCCGGCCGGTTCCCCAGCAGCGCTACTCAACCAGGTGACCTCATCGACCTCAGTGCGCTCTGAAAGCTCCGGTGCCGCACCCGGAAAATTAGCCTCAACCAGCACTGATTTACTCAGCGCAAGCATGCTCGGCGTATCCAAGTCCGCCATGATACGCCCCTTGTGCAGCATGATGATTCGCTTCGAAAAATCCTCCGCCTCATCCATGTAATGCGTGGTGAACAACACCGTCGTGCCACGCTCCGCCCGGGCATGAATATCCGCCCAAAAATTGCGCCGCGCACTCGGATCCATCCCCGCTGTCGGCTCATCCAACACAATCAACTCCGGATCACCGAGCAGGGCCAACGCAAACTTCAATCGCTGCTGCTCACCGCCCGAGCACTTACCGACTTTCCGCTTCAGCAAGGGTTCCAGCCGCGCTTGCTTTACGACGTCCGCCAACGCCACATGCTCCGAATAGCCACTGGCAATCATCTTGAGTGTGTCCTCGACCGTTACGTCGGGAAGCAAACCGCCCGTCTGCAAGATAGCGCCGACCTGCTGAGCATTGACCGCGTTCCTGGATGATTGGCCGTTGACTTCGATGCGGCCGGCGGTGGGTGTGGTCAGGCCGAGGATGAGATCGATAAGTGTGGTTTTGCCTGCGCCGTTTTCACCGAGGATGGCGACGACCTCACCGCGGCGGACGGTGGCGCTGACATCATCGAGTGCGGTTACTTGGCCTTTGCTGAATTGCTTGGTGATATTGGAGAACTCGAGAATTACGTCCGGATTCATAGTTCCAAGTTCAGCGCGGATTAGAGGTATGGACGTATAGGTGGTGTCACGAATTGCCCATGACAGGTGTCATTGCTTATTTGCGTAGCCAACCGTTGGATTCCATTCCCAAACTTTCTGGCAGGCAGGCCATCCTGGTTTATAGTCCACGCGGGGACGGCGCTTTTGTACCCATCGGATTGCCTGCTCGATCTCGTCGAGGACGCTGTCGAGGTTCCAATTGATGCATGAGTCTGTGAACCGCAGGACTATCCAGCCGTGCAGAGTGCCGGAGTTGGTCTTCCAGCGATCTGTGATGAACGAGTCCACGTTGGCGTGGTACTTCTCTGAGTCGACTTCGATGGCTATTTTCCACTGGTCAAGCAGGATGTCGAAGCAGTAGGGGCCAATGTACTGGTTCATTCGGAAGCAGTACCCGCGTTTGATTAGTGGGCGGGCCAGCTTGCGCTCGAGTTCACTGCATGCGCCGATCGGCGTGGTGGTGATGGTTTCACGCAGCCATGCGGGGACTTTCCGCATCCGGCTGAGGTCGTGGTTGAGGCGTCGATGGCCGTCGCGGCCGGCGTAGTGCGTTTCCAGTATTCTGCGTGCATAGTCTTTTGAAGCTCGTGCTGCCCAGAGCGCTTCGACAACTGGGAGGTCATTGATGCTGGTGTAGGCCGGCAGACGGCTGTGCCTAATGGAGAAGGTCTCGGCCTGAACTGATCCCGCGCCCTCTGCCTGGATAGGAAATGTCAGGGGAAGTCTCAAGTGGATTTGGGCTGCGCTTTTGCCGCTTAGTGCAATGTTTTTGTAATGCCCCGTGATTGCCTGGGCGACTGAGTCGGGAGAGTGGTCGTCAATGTAGAGGCCACGTACTAATTTAGTTAGCCTGCCTTGTTGTAGGAGGGCTTTGGTCTTTTTCTCTCCGATGCCGAGTGCACGTAACTCGGCCGTGGTGAAACTTTCCATGGTCGGGACTTTAAGCTTTTTCGGCCCAGGGGATTCTCTGTGAGAGAGGCTCCGCGTCCAATCTGTGGACAACTTTCAGGGTGTGGATAACCCAGGCCTCCCGCAGCCTCGCAGCCTTGCAGCCGCAGCCTGGCAGCCGCAGCCGCGGACCATCGATAAGACGGCTTGCGCTTCACCAGGAGTCAGTCGCTGCGCACTAAGGGCCAGCTGGTGAAGCGGAACCCCGCCTGCGGTACCTGTGCCGCCTGTACCGTCTGCGCTGGCGCCAAAGCCCTACAGCCGCCCCAAACCTCAGGGGAGCGGGCATAACCAGCCCATGTAAAGCAGCCTTCGCTACGCTGGGAACTATGGCATTTGCAGCAGAGCAACCCGTCCTCGCGCACTCGGAGTTCCGTCCCGTCGGTGAAGTCGAGCGCGCTGAGGGAACCTTCGAGGTCATCAGCGAGTTCGAGCCCTCGGGCGACCAGCCGCAGGCAATCGCGGAACTGTCGGAGCGCCTGGATAGAGGCGAGCGCGAGGTCGTTCTGATGGGTGCCACGGGCACCGGTAAGTCAGCCACCGCAGCGTGGTTGATCGAAAAGGTGCAGCGGCCAACCCTGGTCATGGCGCCGAACAAGACGCTGGCGGCCCAGCTGGCCAATGAGCTCCGCAGCCTGCTGCCAAACAACGCGGTCGAGTACTTCGTTTCGTACTACGACTACTACCAACCCGAGGCCTACATCGCGCAGACCGATACCTATATTGAAAAAGATTCCTCCATCAACGAGGACGTGGAGCGCCTGCGCCACTCGGCTACTTCAGCGCTGTTGTCGCGTCGCGACGTAGTCGTCGTCAGCTCTGTTTCGTGCATCTATGGCCTGGGTACCCCGCAGTCCTACCTCGACCGTTCGGTGTGGCTGAAGGAGGGCGAGGAAGTCGATCGCGACCAGTTCCTGCGCCTTTTGGTGGACATTCAGTACGCTCGCAATGACATCGCCTTTACCCGCGGCACCTTCCGAGTAAAAGGTGACGTGGTCGACATCATCCCGGCCTACGAAGAAAAGGCCGTGCGCGTGGAATTCTTCGGCGACGAGATTGATTCGCTGTACTACCTCAATCCGGTCACAGGCGAAGTCATCGACCAAGTCCCTGATCTGCGCATTTTCCCTGCTACGCACTACGTCGCCGGCCCGGAGCGCATGGAACGTGCCGTCGCGGATATCAAGGCCGAACTCGCCGAACGCCTGGCAGATCTGGAAAACCGAGGCAAGTTGCTGGAAGCACAGCGCCTGCGCATGCGCACGGAGTACGACCTCGAAATGATCGAGCAAGTCGGCTTCTGCTCCGGCATTGAGAACTACTCGCGCCACATCGATGGCCGCGCGCCGGGCTCGGCCCCCGCGACACTCATCGATTACTTCCCGGAGGACTTCCTCACCATCATCGATGAGTCGCACGTCACCGTGCCGCAGATTGGCGGCATGTTCGAAGGCGACGCTTCCCGTAAGCGTAACCTCGTCGACTTCGGTTTCCGCCTCCCATCGGCGTTGGATAACCGCCCGCTGACGTTCGACGAATTCGATGCCCGAGTGGGCCAGGTCGTGTTCATGTCCGCAACGCCGGGTGACTATGAGCTCGAGAAGGCGGGTGGCGAGTATGTGGAGCAGGTCATTCGTCCGACGGGGCTGGTGGACCCCAAGATCGTCGTTAAGCCAACTGAGGGGCAGATCGATGATCTGATCGGCGAGATCCGAAAGCGCACCGAGCGTGACGAGCGCGTTCTCGTGACCACCCTAACGAAGAAGATGGCGGAGGACCTGACCGACTACCTGCTGGAAAACGGCGTGCAGGTGCGGTACATGCACTCGGATGTGGATACGCTCAAGCGCGTTGAGCTGCTGCGACAGTTGCGTCTCGGTGAGTACGACGTGCTGGTCGGCATTAACCTGCTGCGCGAGGGGCTGGACCTGCCCGAGGTTTCGCTGGTGGCAATCCTCGACGCCGACAAGGAGGGGTTCCTGCGTTCGGAGCGCTCGTTGATTCAGACGATTGGTCGTGCCGCGCGAAACGTCTCCGGCGAGGTGCACATGTACGCCGACAAGATCACCGATTCCATGCGGTTCGCCATCGACGAGACGGAGCGCCGCCGTGAAAAGCAGATCGCGTACAACACCGAGCATGGCATCGATCCTCAGCCGCTGCGTAAGAAGATTGCGGACATTCTGGATCAGGTCTACGACAACGCCGACACCGATTACGAAGGTAAGACCGGTGCCGCCGCTGATGCGCTGCTCTCGCGTGCCGACGGCTCGGGCGCAGCCGATGGTGCCAGCGGTAAGCAGATGCCGAGGGCTGAGCTCGAGGCGCTTATCGCGGATCTGTCGGAGCAGATGGCCGCCGCTGCGCGTGAGTTGAAGTTCGAGCTTGCGGGGCGCTTGCGCGATGAGATTTTCGACCTCAAGAAGGAACTTAAGGGGATGATTGAGGCCGGTGTCGAGTAGTTTTTTGCTACTGTTGTGGGAAGTAAAACAGTGTATTCGCGAAAGTGCCTCTGGCCAGTGGGTTCGGGGCAAATACGGCGTTACGCACGATGAACTGTTTTAATGCAACTTCCACAGTGAGGGATAGTTTTCATGAGTGATTACAAGACCATTGTTGTCGGCACGGATGGTTCTAAGTCGTCGCTGCTCGCAGTAGAGCGCGCTGCCTCGATTGCCGCTGCTTTCGATGCCACTTTGGTTATCGGCTGCGCTTACTACGAGACTGCAGAGGATGCTTCCAAGACCCTGCGCCAGGATTCGGTTCAGGTCCTCGGCGATGACCCGGCTCAGAAGAACCTGGCTGCTGCTAAGGAGGCCGCAGAGGCCGTCGGCGCTACCAAGGTTGAGACCGAGGTTCGCTCCGGCTCCCCGGTTGAGGCTCTGATGTCCCTGGTCACCGACCGTCGCGCTGACCTGCTGGTGGTTGGTAACCGTGGTATTAACTCGCTGACTGGTCGTCTGCTGGGCTCCGTGCCGGCTGATGTTGCTCGTCAGTCGGACTGTGACGTCATGATTGTTCACACTGTGAGCTAATAAAACCGTGAGCTAACAAAACGTGAGTTAGCAAAACCGTGAGCTAACAAAACAGTGAGCTATAGCAGTTTAGCTTTCGTTTTAAACCGGCACCTCTGGGTTGAGGTGCCGGTTTTTCCTATTGTCGGCCGGTGATAATCCCTTCTTCAACTACAAAAGGCCAGCTAATTCCGTTTCTGGTTAAGACCTGGTTGCGAAGGGATTCAGGAAGAACTTCGGTGCGGCTGCCGTAGCCCATTAGGTACTCGTCAAAAGCGGGCAGTCGAAGCGTCAGTGAAAGCGCGGCTTCAAGCTCGGACTCAGTTACGTTCTGCTGCCATGCCGGCATGAAGTACTCATTTTGTGCGAGTTTTTCGCCGATGAATTCTGGGTCAGTTGGCGCGTCCGGAGAGGCAGAGGAATCGAGGGAGAAAGGAACTATTAAGTGGTCGATAAGCTTAAGGGCCTTTTTCGCTTGAGTTTTCGTCAGCCCCAGCCACCACGCGAAGTCAGCTACACAGATAGGTCCGCGGGAATTAACATAGCGCCAGGTAATATCGGCCAGCGTGGATTCAGCTGAGTGTTCTGTGCTGGAGTCATCTGTGGTATTTCCTGAGAGGCCGTCTTTGGACGTTACGTCGGCAAGCAGTACGAAGGTATCTTCGGCTCCTTTTCGTGGCCCTTGGACGGCAGCACCTTCGCCGCCGAATGTGCGCAGTAGGTGAGGACCTCTTTGCTCCGTCGGGTCGATTCCATGATCTGCGAAAACCTCATAGGCTTCAGTCCGAGTCAGCGGGTCGGACAGACCACGTGAGCGCAATTCGGAATGAAATGCTGCCCGTGCGGTCTGCACATCATCTTGAGAAAGCCCGAGTGTCGTACGACGTCTTGCTGCCGCCTTTTCGATGCGCGGATTCGTCAACCTCATAATTGCTCCCGCGTCTTGCGCTGAAACAAAGTGCAGGGTGCCTCGTTGAGACCAACAGCGAACGATGTCGAAAGAAGAAATGGCTGCTAAAACATCGTCGGTCGTGCTGCCGCTGCGTAGGGCGATGGCATTAACACCGTTCGAATAATTCTGTCCTTGCAGAGCAACCATGCCATGCGTTGCTGATAATGCAGGCGAGTTGAGGTTTGTATTCCAATCACTGCGTGCTTGAGTTGCAGCTAACCCCTGGGCAATGAGACGGCGTGCGCGAAGTTCAGCTAGCTCGGGCAGATAGTTTTGGGACATTATGTCTCACTCATTCGGTACGGCACTATCCTCGTCATTCTAACCATTGCAGCTCCGGCAAAACGCCCGACTGCTGAGGCGTCACAACAATTAGCCCCTGGGTCGCACGAGTCAGTGCAACATACAGGTCCTGTAGCCCCTGTGGGGATTGCGCCACGATCTGGTCGGGCGCGACGACGATGACCTCGTCGAATTCCAGGCCCTTTGAGGTCGTGATGTCGTAGACCGCGCAGTTGGTGAGCTTGCCGGGGCGAGTAGCAGGTGCGGCATCGGCGGCACTAGCACCGCCAGCATCACCAGCTCCACCAGCATCACCAGCACCGACAGTGGCACTAGCAGCAGCGCCACCATCTCCACCACCGAGGAACTCCCGCACCTCCGCGCGCGTCTCGTCAAGCAACTCGGCCGGGGCGATGACCGCGACCAGGCGTTCCGGCTGCGCCACCTGCTCCACATGCGTCAGAGCCTCCGTCACGGTGCGAGCCTGGACAGGCTTGCGGCCGGTGGCGCGGATCGACTCTGGTGCCTCCAGCTCCGGATCAATCTCAGCCAGGACGCTGGCGGCAACCTCCATCACCTCAGCGGGCGTGCGGTAGTTGACGGTCAGCTCGTGGAGATGCCACCTCGAGCCGATGATGGGTTCCAGCACATCGTCCCAGGTCGCGGCACCTGCGGGGGAGCCTGTCTGTGCCACATCACCGACGAGGGTCATCCAACCATTGGGGCTGCGGCGGCGCAGTATTCGCCAGGCCATTGCGGAGAGCTCCTGAGCCTCGTCGACGATGACATGGCCGTAGGCCCACAGGCGATCCGCCGCTGCTCGTTCGGCGGTGGATCGCAGGTCGCGCTCACGGTGGCGTTCGGCCAGTGCCTCGGCATCGATGACGTCATACGCTGACAAGATCTCGGCCTCGAAGCCGTCGTCAAGATCCTGGGATGCAGAACTGGACAGGGTGTCCAGCGCGCCCTGCGCCTCCTCGACGCGAGCCTGCCAATCCTCTTCATCGGCCTCCGCCTCGCCGATCGGGCCAAGCAGCTCCGCCAGCTCGTCGAGAAGCGGGGCGTCGGAAGGCATCCAGTCGGTGCCTTCCGGCCGGTAGAGAGCCTCGCGAGTCAGCTCGTCGTAATCGCGGGCTGCGTAGTCGATGGCCTCGCGGGAGCTCAGCAGTTCCGACAGCACCTGCTCGGGCGTAAGCGCAGGCCACAGCTCATCGAGGATGTCAGCGACCGCACCGGATTCGTCGATTTCGTCGCGCAGGTCGGCAACGTCGGTCACGGACAGCAGGTTCTCGCCGCCCAGCGGGTCGGCGCCAATGATCTCGGCCATCTGTGCGGCCAGCAGTTCCACCACGTGATCTCGGAAAATCGGCCGGGCCAGATTGTGGGGTTTACGAGTCCTCCGCGCACGTGTCCGCGCGGCTTTCACCATCTCTGGCGTGATGGCCAGGGTGATGTTGTCGTTCCGGACTTCAAGCGGCTCCGCGGGTAGCTCCTGGTAGGCCCGCACGGCTTCGCGCAGGATAGTGAGCATCTCAATCGAGCCCTTAACTTCCTGCGCAACCAGGGGTTCGGGGTTGTGTCCGTCGATAAGCGCGTCGGAAGCGCGCACGCCGGGGTAGAGATCGGCGATGGTGGTCAGCACCACGCCCGTTTCGCCGAGGCTCGGCAGCACGCGCGAGATGTAGTCGAGGAAGGTTGTGTTCGGGCCGATGATGAGGACACCGGTTTTCGCCAGCTGATCGCGGTAGGTGTAGAGAAGCCACGCGACGCGATGCAGCGCCACCGCCGTCTTGCCCGTGCCGGGACCGCCCTGGACGACCAGGGTGCCGCGGGTGGAGTCGCGGATGATGAGGTCCTGCTCGCGCTGAATGGTCTCCACAATGCCGCGCATATGGCCGGTGCGCGCTTGATTCATGACCTCGCGCAGCACCGATTCTCCACCGACGCCAGCCTCAACTTCGGTCTCGTGTGCGCTGTCGGCTTCTTCTCCGGAGAGCCGTTCGTCGTCAATGCTGCGGACCTTCCGGCCGTGCGTGCGCAGGTGTCGACGCAGGCTGACTCCCTCGGGATTCGCGGTCGTGGCCAGGTAAAACGGGCGCGCGCCGTCGGCGCGCCAGTCCATAATCACCGTGCGGTAGTCGTCGTCTTCATCGGACAGGCCGATTCGCCCGATGTATCGCTTATCGACGGTCGCCCCCGGCCCTTCCTCTGCCAGAGGATTGTCGGGGTCTGTGTCATCGATATCGATTCGACCAAAGACCAGGCCAATCTCGGCTGAGCGGTAGCGGTCCAGATTAGCCTGTAGTCGGTGGTATTCCACCTCGCGTTCAACGCGGGCTTGCGGGCCTGGATCATCGATGAGCATGACCTGGCGCAGGTACCCTTGGTCGCGCTCGCGTGCCCGGTCGAGGAAGCTGAACGCGCGATCGACGTAGGCCTGTTCTGCAGCGAGGATCTTTTCTTCTTCTCGTTGTGGTGCTGAACTTGCTTGGTCCGGCAGACCTGCCTGGCCAGTGCGGCCAATGCGGCCTGTCTGGTCCTGCCCGGGCTCGGATGCGCGCGACGCCAACCTGGTCTCCTCAACGAATCGCAAAATTAGTGCTAATTGATGTGCTGAATGAATATAAAAATATGAAAACGCCCCCGCACGCGTAGTGGCGTGGGGAGCGTTTAAGTATACCGTTTTAACTGCGGCAGCAAACTTACTGCAGGCGCTTCTGCGCCTTCTTTGCAGACTTCTTGGCCTCCTTGGAAGCCTTGGCTGCGCGCTTGCGCAGTTCCTTGCGCTGCTTGCGGGTGTCCTTCTTGAGGTCCTTGCCCAGGTCCTCGGCGTAGTCGCGAGCGTCCTCAGCGAGCTCGGTGGCCTTGGCAATCCAGTCGTCCTTGTTGTCCTCGACGTAGCTCTTAGCGGTGTCGAAGGCGTCGGTGAGCTGCTCGCGCCAGCCGTCCTTGTTCTCCTC
>ERZ1673749.1668-NODE-1668-length-14010-cov-3.784593_pt1 | contig 14010 bp, 10 predicted proteins | sample MGYA00580204_ERZ1673749 | MGnify/ENA primary metagenome ERZ1673749 (study PRJEB41218, sample SAMN15661745) | gut metagenome | host: Homo sapiens | place: Canada: London | collected 2015-08-20/2019-03-30 | study: EMG produced TPA metagenomics assembly of...
TCTCGTTCGGAAGCGGTTCACCCAGAATCTGAAGGTTATTCTCCTTGATGTAGTTATTCAACGATTCTCCCAAAACTTTATTGATTTCATCTACCAATAAAGATTTTCCGTACATTTTTTTCACAATTCCCATCGGAGTTTTTCCTGGACGGAAGCCGTTTACTACTACTTTCTTCTGATAATCTTTCAATGCTTTCTCTACGCGGCCGGCGTAATCTTCTTTACCTAGTTCGATCTTAATGGTTGCATTCAGATCGTCGATCTGGTTTTTCGTTATATTCATGCCATTCTTGAATTATAGCAATTGTTATTATATATGACTAACTCTCTTCTCAATCAGAAAAAAGCCACCTCGCATAAGGTGGCTTCCCTACTTTTGTACGGGCGAAGGGACTCGAACCCCCAAGTCTTGCGACACTAGATCCTAAGTCTAGCGTGTCTACCAATTCCACCACGCCCGCGTGCCGGTTTTTGACGCTGCAAAAGTAATATTAAATTTCATATAGTCAAACTTTTTTTGAAAAATTCAGTTTTACAAACATAAGTTACAGAGGGGGTAAACGTTACGGAGGATAACCTGTCTCATGCTCCCTCTGTAACGTTTACTAACACACCTTTGCCCCAACGTCTGTTTCCCAGCCTAAATCGTTTGTGTCATCGAGATCACTTTACCGAAACCGGAGAAGATACTCGGACTATTGGCCGGCCCTCCGAACATCGGTCCGTACATGTCTTCAATCTTTCCGGTAGTAGGACTCACTTCAAATTCTACGATCTTTCCTTCCTGAGTTTTTTCATTCCATACGGCAGCCCACAAAACACGTCCGGCTGTCGGGAATCCCCCCGTTCCGATCATATACAGACAAGTAATGACTTCGTCGTCGTCATCCGAGTTCCACACTTTTACAGATTCCGTTTGCCCGGTAGTATAACTATAAGAATACAAAGTATTACCGACCGAATAAAACAAAACGGAGCCTGCATTGGTCGAAGTAAAACAAGTGGCCCGGTCTAAATTCTCACATCCGGCCAGGGAACGGGAGTAACGAGCCAGCTTTCCATTATCCACGACATTGTAGAAACAAGCCACATCCATCCAATACCCACCGTCACGTTTCATCACCGCCATCGTCTCACCTCCGTTTACGGTGGCCGAATACACCAACTCCCCGTTCATATGGTTCACATCGAATACCGCTTCAGCATCCGCTTCACTAAAACGGCTCAATGACGAAGCCCGGTTGAAGAAAGGCCGGAAACCGTTCTGTTCTTTGTCGAAAACCACCTGGTAAGCCCCGATAGCCCCGGTCACAGGCCCCCAACCCGCAATCGTAGCCGAAGCCAGGTAAGGAGCAAGATCATACGTACCGCTCATCGCTACCGGAAACTTCCGGTCACCGGCACTTTGAATATACAGACAATGCAACCTTCCGTTATTGATCAGGAAATCACAATTATTCACACACATCATCGCCTCAGGACCGTATTCGGGCGCTGAATAAAACATATCGTTCCAGGTGTCCATAATCACCATATTCGCAGGTGAACAACGCAAAGCCTCCTGTCCGGTCAGGATATAATACCATTTTCCCGTAGTAGAATAAAAAATCAGCTTAGCCTCACCGTCCAAAGGATGTTCCGGATGTAAACCACTCCAATAATCCTGTTCGTGCCAATATTCTTCAGCCTGTGATCCGCTGAAAATCAAGGTCCTTTTCGATCCGAAAACATCGACATCCACCCGGCCCTCTTTTTCTTGTAAACAATAAATTCCACTCTTAGAACCCGCCTGAGGAAGAGTCAGGTACGATCTCGCCAGAAAAAATCCCATCGTATTGTATACCGTATCTTTGGCCATCATCCACACCTGATAAGCTTTCCCCGCCTCGAGACTCACCACATAATTCAGATCGAGTGTACGGGAAATGGTGTCGGCCGGCGGATACACCGTCGTATTCCCCACCGTTTCCGGTTTGTAATCGGAATCCATAACAAACCAACGGTATACCAGATTTTCAGGCTTACTATAGGTAACCCGGGGCGTAAAATGAATGGTATCCCCGATTTCCCAGGTCCGGAACAGTTCGGTTTTATCCGTTCCAACCGTATCTATCTTTATTTCAGGCGCCACATCGAAGTCGTAATCATACACGCCTTTATCCTCCAGACATCCCCAAAGTCCTATCGCCAAGAGGCAAAAAGCCCCGATTTTATATTTCATTCTTCTCATGATATGCTATTTTTATTAATTAAAAAGAAACGACAGCCCCATTTTCATCCTTCATATTCTCCGAATGGGTGGCATTATATTCTTCCAGCGCAGCGACCATCCGTAAACGATAGTTCCACATTTCTCCCCAAGTCATCCCCTCTGCTTCTCCATAGGTAAACTGACTGACTCCCAAAGTCGAAATAATAAACCGGTATTTGGTCTCGCTATAGTCACCGAAAAATTCGGTCAAATCCTCCCAATTGCCCGGCTTGGTAATTTTATCGTTCCAGGCGATAGTCAAAGCAGACCACGCATCGACTCCCGGTTGCAGATCACCGGAGCCGTCTATCTTCACCTGAAGACGTACTTCTTCGGTTTGCATCGCTTCCGTCCGGTAAAGCAGGATATCGAACCCCACCGAATCCTGACCGGCTTTCAGTATCACTTCCCGGGGCAGTGAATAATCGGATGCCTGTGCAGTTGTTTTCGACGGATCGACAGCCAATTTCACTGTCCGGTCGTAATCCGCCACTTTCCCTTGTATCACGACACAAGACGCTACAGCAAATTCCTTTACCTCTTCCGGATAAACCGAAAAGGTAAAAGTCATCGAATCTGTATTTCTGGTCCAGATCTCCGGGCCGACAATCCGGGCAAAATCTTCTTTTCCCCAAACAAAATCATCATTTTCGCAGGAATTCAACAAGAGTAATCCCCAAATTCCCAGTAGTATATATTTTATCATAATAATCCAATTTATCAGTTCTACAATCATTGCCGGTTACCGAATTCAACCTCATTCTCCGGCATCGGCAAAACATAGATATCGTCGCTACCGCTGACCGCCGACCCGGGAATAGAAGCAAAATTCAAGCGCTTATAATAGTAAAACAATTGTCCTTCCCCCACCAATTCCTTCCGGTATTCTTTATAGATTTCATTTTGAATCTGTGTCACCGGCAAGTTTTCATCCAACGGGTCGAAATCCAGATACCGGTTGTTCCGGACAGTGTTAAGATAACGGACAGCCTGCCGGGAATCGGTATTCAGTGAAGCTTCGGCAGCGATATAATACATTTCGGACCAACGCAAAACAGGCATAAAATTTTTATATGTACCGTTTTCATACTGCCAGAATTTAGACAGATAAGGATCACTGCCACTATAAGTCCAATGATAAGTATGCCGCCAATCCTGCCCATACGCTTTAGTCGAAACTTCGTAAATATCGTCCCACATTTCCTCGGAAGGAGACAATTTTTTCGTCTTATCGGTCTGTTCTTTAAAATAAGGCCCGATAATATCGTCCATATCGAGCACATTCAAACGGAATAACAGTTCGGAAGCGAACAACAAATCCCTTTCGTAAGCATTCGACGAAGTGATAGAAGTATAGTGTACCCAGGAAAATTTCTTTTCCTCGATCACTTTCCGGGCATAGACCAAAGCCTGCGCCAGATTATCGGCCCCTCCCTTCAATTGATAAGCACTGGCTAAAGTTGCTGCAACGGCATAATAATTAAACCGATAGGAACGATCGTTCCGATAAGTATAAGCTTCCAGACTATCGGCCAGAAACAACGGATCGGTTTCCAGCAGCCCGAGAGCTTCCCGGGCATCCGCAATGACATAATCCAATACTTTATCGACAGTAGACTGCGGGGTTACCGCTGTCGAATAAGTCATTACATAAGGGATGGCTGGAGCTTGTGCATTCGAAGCATACGAAGGAGCGAACATCCGCAATAAATCCAGATGCAGAAAAGCACGCAATCCCAAAGCCTCCCCTTTGTATATGCGATAATTATCCCCACTGAACATCGCCGGATTTTTATCGATATACTCCAGCATAATGTTCAGATTGGCAATCGCCGAATACATCTGCGACCAAACCGTAGTGATCTTATTCTTCACCGCCGTATTCTCATAATTGTAAAGGCCTGCCTCATAATACTCGCTTCCTGTTGCCAGATCATAATTTTGTGTCAAGGCTTCGGCTAACCCGAAGGTCATTTCCTGCCCATACAAAGAGGTCGAAGCCAATCTCTTGTACACTCCGGTCAACTGGTCGCTGAAACCTTCTTCCGTAGAAAAAAGTTCGTCGGCGAGCACCTGTGATTTCGGACGTACATCGAAATAATCCGAACATCCTCCCGTCACGAAAAGGAACAAGGCACCGAGCCAAAAGCTCACATTGTATCTTAATTTGTTCATAGTTGTCCTGTTTTAAAAAGTTACCTGTAATGAGAAAGAGAACGAACGGGCAAACGGATAAGAAGTTCCGCGTTCCGTTTTCACTGAAGAAATGGTAGCAATATCATTCATATAAAAGGTGGCTTTCATGCGTTGCAGAAAACTCTTTTCCATGAAACGACACTCCCGGAAATCATAATAAACATTCAAAGAAGAGAATGTCAGCAGATTATAATCTTCAACAAACCGACTCGTAGGTTTAGTCTCGGAGTCGTCCGTAATCGACTTGAAACGGGCCACTTGCCCCGGTTCACTCCAACGTCCGGTGAAAACCCGCCGGTCGACATTATAATGTACATCGGCATTTTCTACTTTGTCCAACAAAGTCGTATTATACATTTGTCCACCCAGCCGCCAGGTAAAACCCGCATTCAATCCGAACCCATGATACTCCATATTGATACCGAAATTACCGGATACCTTCGGACGGGTATCTCCGCCGGCAATAAAATCGGAACTACTCCAATCGTAAGTCAGCGAACCGTCTTTCTTCACGAACACCTCTTTCCCGGTCTGGGGATCGATACCCAAAGATTTCACTACCCAGATCGTACTCATCGACTGGCCTTCTTCGTAACGGACAGGTACCGAGGTAGCAGAAGACGAGTCGTACTCTTCATCCGTGCTATCGTTCAATGCTTTCAATGAATTAGATATTTTCTTGAGGATATTTTTATTGGCAGCCGCCGACGCATAAAAATTCACATAACTCCGGCTTGGCGTATCTCTCCAAATCCGGCCGTTCAGGTACACTTCCCAACCTTTGTTTTCCACTTCACCCAAATTGGCCATGTAAGAAGAGAATCCCATAGAAGGCGGAGTCGTCACCGAAGTGATCGTCCCTTTGGTCGTCGAAACATAATAATCGAAACGCACATTCACCGCTCCCTGCAAAAAACTCAGATCCGCACCGATATTATTGTCGTATTTTTTTTGCCAGGCCAGATCAGGATTAGCCAATCCCATCAAATAAGACCCCAATTCGCCCTGATAAGCACTTTGGTAATAATTCAAGGTTGCAATAGCATCATAAGAATTAAAACCTTGCGACCCGGTATAACCTGTCGAGGCCCTGAATTTTATCCGCTCGATCCATTTTATATCACTGAAGAAACTCTCTTTATGCAGATTCCAACCCAAACCGAAGGAATAAAAATGTCCCCAACGGTTATTGGTCCCGAAATCGGAAGAACCGTTCAACCGGTAATTGACATCCAACAAATAACGATCGTCGAAAGAATAGTTTAAAGAACCGGTGAACCCCATGTCCCGGGTAATCCCTTCGCTACCGGTCGGTTTGGTATTCTTGTATTCTACCCCCATCGAAATATGATCCATATTATCATTGGCCAATCCCTGCACAGCAACCGTATAATAGTCATATTTCGCCCGGCTCATACTGTATTGGGCATTCAAAAAAAGCGTATGCCTCAATTTTGAGATCGAATAAGCCGCCCCCAAATCCAGACTCAGGTTATTATCTTTACGGGAATAGGTAGAATAGCTACCCCGCTTATACAAATTATCCCCTGTATAGCTGACAAAATTGGTATGTCCGGCAGGATAATAATCTTCCGAACCGGAGTTCTTTTTCGTCAAACCGAACCGGGCAGTCAGACGCAGATTTTGCAACGCCTGGTATTCGGCATAAAAATTTTCGGTAAACGTCGTGTATCTGTCTTCAAACCGGGTATTGATCAGGCCATTTTTCAGATAATTATATTCGGTCACCAAACCCGTCCAGGAATCTTCCATTTCTCCATCCTCGTCATGCAAACGGTTATAAGGATTCAGGTAAGCATAATCGCTGAACGAACCATAAGGTGAATCATTCGATTTATTATCGTCGATCGTAAACTTATTCCGGAACAATAAATTTTTGTATTTATATGAAAATGTAATCCCTCCGCTCAGGGTATTCCGGTTCGACCCCTTCATCACTCCGGCCACATTGTTATAACTCAGATCGATCCCATACAGCATATAATCATCCCCACCCTCCAGATAAAGAGAATGTTTTTGTCCGACCCCCACCCGCAAAGGTTTATCCAGCCAATACGTATCGACACCGGCCGCGATAGCACTGGCAACGGTCGTATATCTTTTGTCCAGATTCATCTGTTCTGTGGCAGATCCCGTCGAAGAAGTATAGAAACCGGCCAGATATTCCGCCCGCAATTTTTCCTCGGCATTACACAAGTCATAACTGGATAAATCCGGAGCTTCGATATCCAGGCTTCCGGTATAGGTAATCTTCATTTTCCCTTTTTCCGGTCGGATCGTTTCTACCACCACCACGCCATTGGCCGCTTTCGACCCATAAATAGCCTTAGCAGTAGCATCTTTCAGCAAAGTAACACTCTGTACCTGATTCATATCAAGGTCCATAATTTTCGTCAGCGTCGTCTCGAATCCATCCAAAATAAATAACGGCTGATTCGGATTTTCCTGATATTCACTGGCCACTTCGGTAAATCCGGTCTGTCCACGCATCTGAAAATCGGGTATCGCATTGGGATTCGAACCAACCTCCAGATTTTCAACCATCAGAAAAGAAGGATCTATATTTTTCAAACTGGACAAGACATTTCCATTCCCGACCGTTTTCAATTCATCCCCCTTGATTGTGGTAACCGAGCCGGTATAACTATTCGCTTTACGGGTGAACATACCGGTTACCACCACTTCTTCCATCTCCTGGGTATCTTCTGTCAGTACAATTTTAAAATCGGTTTTCCCTTTCAGGGCTACCTGCTGGTTTTTATACCCGACAAAAGTAACTTCAATCTGAGTAACCTCCGACGGAATATTCAACTTAAACTTCCCATCGAGATCGGTCGAAGTAGCGATCAGGGTTTTCACTCCCGGAGCTTGTACCGCTTTCACCGTAGCTCCGGGCAGTATTTCTCCCTTCTGATCGACAACAAGCCCGGTAATCGTTCGCATTTCCTGAGCCTTCAGCTGTAATAAAGGTAAACACAAAAGCATACCGATCACAGCCAACAAACGCCACCCTCTCCGGTAATTTTTGTTTTGGACATTTTTTTTCATTTTCATAAGTTTTATAGTAAGTATCGGTTAGTTCAATATTTCGGCAATTTTATCGGACAACGCTTGTCCCCGCAGTTTATCATACTGTACGATTCCGTCTTCGGTAACCAGAAAAATAGCCGGGATCGTACGCCCGTAAAACTGCTCTCCGAACAACTCTTGCCGATCGATCAAATTAGGCCAGGGCAGCTGTTCCTCATCCAAAGCTTTCTGCCAGGCCTTATCCTCCTTATCAATAGATATACTAATGATTTCCAACCCTTTGTCTACATATGCTTCGTAAATTTTCTTCAAATTAGGAATTTCCCGCCGGCAAGGGCCACACCACGATGCCCAAAAATCGATCAAAACGCATTTTTTATTCTTACGCAAATCGCTGTCGGAGTGTATATTTCCATTCCGGTCGGGAGCAGAAAAGGCCGGTAACCGTTTGCCGATCAGATTCTCCGGGATCAGTTCCTTCTTCAACAACTGCCCATAGTAGCCATTTTGTATTTCTTCCGGGAAACTATTGTAAAGTTCAATCTGGGCAGGATCCTCGGTAAAATAATTAAAGCAATACAGCATCAACAGAGGTCCCCAATAGCTATCTTTATTCGCTTTGATCGAAGCCATAGTCTGCTTTTCTACCTGAGTGAAGAAAGCTTTCTCGTCTCTGGCATAGGCCTTCATCTCTTCGGTTTGATTCAGTGAATCTATCTTCACCGCATTTCCGGTACGGCGGGCCTCCCCCAACTGCCGGCTTATATCCTCGTATTTTTGGTGTAACCGAGTATAAGCTTTATCCAACTCCTGCCGGAAAGCTATTTTCTCCCGGAATTCCCGATCTGCCTTACTACCCGTAACAACCGCCTTATTCAATGTCACCATTTCCCGATCTCCGTCGGTCGTAGAGACGGCTTCGCCTGTTATAGTCACCTCACCGTTTTCCAGCATAAAGGCATAATACAACTGCTTCCCCTCTGCCTGCAGATTCAACAACCGCGGCTCGGGTAACTGTCCCTCGAAAACAAATTTTCCATCTTCCACCACAGCTTCACCGATAGGCTTCTCTTGTTTGTGTGTTGCCGCCGGTACCAAAAGCATCCTGGTACCATCCGCTAACCCGCTCAGATTTCCAACCAACCGGTACGAATCCGGCGCAGTACAGGCCCCGGCTAAAAGTAACAGCCCACCCAGGAAATAAAATCCGTTCTTCATAGTCCTTAACATTATCTTCATAACAAATTCTTAAAAATGATTTAGTAGGACAAAGAAAAACAAATCCGGAAAACACCTTATTATTAAAGCAATTCCAAAATCAGCAATTGCTTTTTTTGTAAAAAAATAAATGTTAAAATACAAAAATCGTACGAATTTACACGGACAATTTTTGCATTTTCTTAAGATTTATTTTCTCTCAGCGAGCGGGCATGTTTCCGGTATTGGTCCGGTGACATCTGAACGACAGCTTTGAAAAGAGTATAAAAAGTAGTTACCGAGCTGAATCCCAGATCGGCAGCAATTGCTTTTATCGGTGTATCGTCCTGTGGATCAGCCAATATTCTCCGGGCTTCTTCGATCCGATATTTATTCATATAATGCGTAAAAGTCAATCCGGTTTGTTCATTGATGGTCTGCGAAAGATAGGTACGGTTAGTACCCAATAATTCAGCCATTTTTTCCCGGGTGAATAAACTATTTTTATATACCTGATCGTTTTGCATTAAACGCTCCAACCGGCCGAATAATTCCTGCTGGCTATCTTTATTCAGCGAAGAACCGGAATAACGCCCTCCATCAACAGCTCCGGCCTTACCGATCAATTCCTGCAATTGTTTCTCCTGTTCTGCTATCCGCTTAGAAAACTGTCTTTCCTTCGCCAGCCAATCCACACTTTCCCGAACAATCTGTTTATATAATCGATTTTTTCTCCGATAATTGATGTAGAACAGTAAAACGACGATCAAGACGACAAAAGTGATCCCGACCAAAGCCATCACCCGATTCTGTTCCTTTTGTAACAACATATTTTTTTGAGCCAATTCCTTATTTCGTTTCTCTGTCTCATACCTCACCATCAACTCCTTCTCTGTCCTTTCTTTGTCTTCGTTATACAAACGAAAAGATTCAGCCGTATACTTCTTATAATATTCCAAGGCTTCTTTTGGCTCACCTAACCGATCGTAACAGGCTGAAAGCAACAGGTAGACTTCCCGCCGGAACAGTGAAGTGATATTTTTTTCAGAGATCTCTTTCCCGATCTGTAATTTTTCCAAAGCAGACTTGTATTTTTTCTGAGCGATCAGTGCCCGTCCATAGCCGACATAGGTGGACACGACATAAGCAGCCTGTGAAAAACCATGTTCCCGGATCGCCTGCTCATAGTACAATCCGGCCTTCATATAATCCCCCGCTTCCAACGCTATTTCTCCGTATGTATTATAAATATCCGAACGATTTTTAAAGTCATAACGTTTACTCAACCGATCCGCTTCACGGGTATATCTCCAGGCCTCTTCCATCTTCCGGTTGAGACAAAGATTGCGGGCCATAGAAATCGCCCCGCAATAGATCAGATAAGGATCATTATTCTGCCGGCCCAGCAGGTAACATTTCTCTGCATATTCCAACCCGGCTTCTTCATTTCTTAAAGTCAGTACTTCCGCGATATTAGCGACTAACAAACAATACAACAACCGGTGTCCGCAACGTTCGGCGATATCACACCCCTCCCGGTAATAATTCAAAGAGCGGTAATAGTCACAAGTGACATTTTGTTCGTACAACCCAAGCCCGTTATACACCGAACAAAGTGCCGAATCATTGTGTTGTATCTCAGCCAATCGTTTTGCCCCGAGCAAATCCTGTAATCCCTCCTGCGTTTTGCCCAGCATGATCCGTGCTTGTCCCTGATAGATCAAGGCATAGGTGTAAAACCATTCTTGTCCTCCCCAAACGGTATTTTGTAAAATCTCCTGACAAACTCTTTCCGTCTCCTGATATTCGCCCTTAGAAATATGCCCATAAGCCTTATCTTTCAAGACATACAAAGCCGAATCCGACACCTTTCCCTCCTGCTTGCCACCGAACCCACAAAACCATAGATAACAAACTGATAACAAACAAAATAAACGCATCATAAAACGTCCCATTCTTTTGGTGGAAATCCACCAAAAGAATAATTGACAGACGACAATTACCTATTGACAATTATTTGGAAGCGAAGCTTCCATCGAAAAAGGAATAAGTAAAGACAAATGAAAAAAGGAATAAAGAATAAAGCATTGGTTTTTAGTTGGTTCGATGGATCTTTCCAGTGTGCTGTTTCATTGTCAACTGGTCTCTGGCAATTGTCAATCCCCCACAGGTGCGGGAACTTAGAATTTTTTGTAGACTTTATAAACTTTCGACTAATTTAATGGGACGTTTTCCACACGAAATTAAATATTATTTTGACTTTATTCCCTATCTTTACAGCGAAAATTAAAAGAAATTGGATGATTGAGGTCAAAAATATCAAAAAAAGTTACGGAACACTACAGGTTTTAAAAGGCATCGATCTGATCATTCCCGAAAAACAAATTGTGACGATCGTCGGGGCTAGTGGAGCCGGGAAAAGTACTTTGCTGCACATTATAGGCACCTTAGACTACCCGGATGAAGGAGAGGTATGGTATGAACAGGACAACGTCGCTCACTATTCGGCCAATAAATTAGCAAATTTCCGAAATAACAATATCGGTTTTGTTTTCCAGTTTCACCATTTGCTACCGGAATTCACTGCTTTGGAGAACGTATGTATGCCAGCCTGGATCAAGGGAGTCCCCCGGAAAGAGGCCGAAAAAAAAGCACTCGGACTGCTGGAATTAATGGGATTGCAAGACCGGATCTCTCATAAACCGTCAGAACTTTCGGGAGGAGAACAACAACGGGTATCCGTCGCCAGAGCCCTGATCAATTCCCCAAAAGTGGTCCTGGCCGACGAACCTTCGGGTAATCTGGATACACATACTAAAAACGAACTGCACCAATTATTTTTCTCCTTACGCGACGAGTTAGGACAAACTTTTGTTATCGTCACTCACGATACGGAACTGGCGGAGATGTCGGATTCGAAGATTTGCCTGAGCGATGGACAGATAAAAGGCTAAAGGCTATAAGCTAAAAGCTAGAGGCTATAAGCTAAAAGCTAGAGGCTATAAGCTAAAAGCTAAAAGCTAAAAGCTAAAAGCTAAAGGGAAAATGTATAAGGGAAAAGGGAAAAAAGGGGGGGAAATAAAAGAATCGAGGGGAAAAGGGAAACAGAGGAGAAAGAGTTTACGTAAAACAGACAAGTGTTTATTCAAACACTTTTTAGTCTTAACTTTTTACTTTTTACCATTTTAGTGTATCTTTGCGCGATTAATAATTAATAGATAAAGAATGAAATACACAGACGAACTTGACAAAGTCAGCTACAGCTTAGGACTTAGCATTGCCAGCAATTTGATTTCTTCCGGAGTAACCACGATCAATGCAGAAGCATTTATCGACGGTCTGAATGTCGTATTCAGTGGTAAGATGCCGGAAATCATGCCGGATGAAGCCAATAATATCTTACAGGATTATTTCGACAAACTCCAGCAAGCAAAAGGAAAAGAGGCAAAAGCTGAAGGCGAAAAGTTCCTGGCAGAAAACAAGAAAAAAGAAGGCGTAGTTGCACTTCCGAGCGGATTACAATATAAAATCCTGACTGCTGGCAATGGCCCGAAACCCAAAGCTTCGGATACGGTAAAGTGTCATTATGAAGGTCGTCTGATCAATGGTACTGTTTTCGATTCATCTATCCGCAGAAACGAACCGGCAGAATTCCCGGTAAGCGGAGTGATCGCCGGTTGGGTAGAAGCCCTGCAATTGATGCCTGTAGGATCGAAATGGCAACTTTATATTCCTTCCGAACTGGCTTATGGCACACACGGCGCAGGTCAGTCGATCGGACCGAACCAAACCCTGATTTTCGATGTCGAACTGTTGGCTATTATCTAAAACATTAAAATTTAATTCAATAAAATTCAAAACATGAAAGCTAAAAATTTACTACTTACTCTGGCAGTAGGTGCAATGGCTATCAGCTGTAACAACAGCGGTTCCATGACACAAACTTCTGCTTCTTTGAAAACAACGGCCGACTCAGCCAGTTTTTATATCGGTTACATGTACGGCTCAGGCCTGCAACAAATGGGTTTCTCCGAGGTTAACCGCGAAGCTTTGATCGCCGGTTTGAATTCAGCTATAGCCAAAAAAGAAGTGGGAAAAGACCCACGCGAAATCCAAATGTTCCTGAACGGATTCATGCAGGAAGTGGCTATGAAAAAAGCAACGGAAAATGCAGAAAAAGGAAAGAAATTCCTGGAAGAAAATGCAAAGAAATCCGGCGTAGATACTTTAGCTAACGGTATCCAATACAAGATCATCAAAAAAGGAGAAGGTGCAAAACCGGCAGCTACCGATATGGTCAAAGTACATTACAGAGGCACCTTGATCGACGGAACTGAATTCGATTCTTCTATCAAAAGAGGCGAACCGGTAGAATTTCCTTTGAATCGGGTAATCCCGGGATGGACGACTGCTTTACAACAAATGCCTGTCGGATCGAAATGGGAAATCTTTATCCCGTCGGATCAGGCTTACGGCCCAAGAGGAAACGGCTCCATCGGACCGAACGAAACCCTGATTTTCGAAGTCGAACTGTTAGACATCGTTACACCGGACGCTAAAGAAGCTGATCAAAAATAATCTCCCTATAGGGAACTTCAATGTGAACCCGAGGTAATACCCCCGGGTTTCACTTTTTAATTAGCTAAATCAAAAAAACTCCACATACATGAATTACGAAATAGTCGGGAAACTGATTTTCAAAGAAGAAACCCAACACATCAGTGACCGGTTCCAAAAAAGGGAATTTGTCATCGAAGTAGAGAACGAAAAAAACTCACAATGGAATGACTTCGTAAAAGTACAATTGATACAAGATCGGTGTGACCTGCTCGAAAATATCGATTTAAACGAAAATATTAAAGTATATTTCAATATCCGGGGCAGAAAATGGGAAAATAAAGGACAAGTATCTTATTTTACCAATCTCGAAGGCTGGCGGATTGAAAAAGTAGCCCCCCAGAATCCGGCAAATATTCCCGTACCGGAATATCGTGTAGAAGATATCCCCCCGATGCCTGAAGCCGACGATTTGCCTTTTTAAGAGTTGCTGAGTTTCAGCAACTCTATCCCTGCTTCATCCATACCGTTTTGGCCTGACAATGCGTCAAGTGCTCGGTTTCGTCTTTCACTTCATGCCAAACCACCACTTCATTTTCACCCCGTTCTTCCATGCGATAAGCGGAATGAATCTGACTATCCGGCATAATCTCATGGGCATAAATCACTTCAATTTCTGTCAACACATGCTCTTTTAGAAACCCGAAAGGCAGCGAATTGGTAATCCAGCGGACATACGAAGCCTGAGTCACGTGCCC
>ERZ1673749.1669-NODE-1669-length-14009-cov-9.043930_pt1 | contig 14009 bp, 17 predicted proteins | sample MGYA00580204_ERZ1673749 | MGnify/ENA primary metagenome ERZ1673749 (study PRJEB41218, sample SAMN15661745) | gut metagenome | host: Homo sapiens | place: Canada: London | collected 2015-08-20/2019-03-30 | study: EMG produced TPA metagenomics assembly of...
GCTGTTCGGGGGGTCGAAGTTTTAAAAACCCTGGGGCTAGTGTAGCTCACCAACGTCGAGATGGTTTTGCTCTGCGATTTGTGTTCATTGGATGAAGCTTGAACCATTGATCGAGTGACATGTTTCCCCTTGAGTAGTTGCATGTCGCGTGTGCTGGTCTCAGGTTGTCCAGTGTGTCTTCACCGCCGAGTGATCTTGGGATGAGATGATCTGCTGTCGTCGCGCCTGGCCTACCGCATAGGTGGCAGGTAGTACCCCACCGGGCCAGGGTGGCGGCCACCAGCCCCCGGGACTTGGCGCCCCCCCACTTAGACACGCCCGGCCCCCGCAACATCTACAGGTGGCAGGGCCATGATCTCGGCGGTGATGCGCTCATGCTCATGCTTGATGTACTTGGGGCTGCGGTGCTCGACCTGTGGGGGGATCACAGTTTCCTCATGTGTTGGTGATGGGATGCGGCCCGTCATCTCGATGTAGCGGCCCCGCAGTGCAACGATTAGACTGAATCGCCACCGGAAGTTCCCGCCCCCGAAGTACTCGGCCAGCGCATCATGCAGGCCGCGCCCGCCGGCTACATCGGTCAGGTAGTTCTTATGATTGGACCGCACCCGCGATGAAGTGAACCACTTGTGGTATGGAAGTTCAACGCCCGCCGACACGACGCCTTCCCAACGTTCTTGCAATGCTTGGGCCGCACACTGTTGGATGACCGGGCAGCCCTCGCACTTCTCAAGTGATCTCACGTTAGCGAGCAGGCCCCGATACCCCTTAGCTGACATGTCCTTGCGTGCATCGTACTCACCTGGCTGACCTGAACACTTAGCCCTGTCATGCCACGAGATATCGATGCTGTTGGGGTTGACATCGTAGTAAGTGTCTTGCTGAGTCATGATCTATCCTCCCGTAGTGACTCTGAATGATTCGGTTACGTGATGCATGATATGCAGTCTCAATGCATGAAGTCAAACGATCAATCTCGTTGGGGGTAAGGCTAGGGGGTAAGTCTTGTCCCCGGGGGATGATGCTTCCAGAGGGAGGGAGTGAGGGAGCGGCCCCGGCCCCTGCTCACTTGATTAAAGTTCAGCTACATGAGCAAGGACCAGGGCACGAAGTGATGACTCTATCGATTGACGTTCCGTCAGTCGGTCGGTCGGTCGCTTTACGTGGTGGGGTTATTAGCGCCCACGGCGGCGGCATATGTCCATGGCTCTAATCTCGATACGTCCTCGACACCGTTCACCGCTCTATGGCGGTCGAATCGGGCTGGCTTTGGCGCCCCTTTGCCCCAATGCCTTTCGGTCTATGGGATCAGCCAGGGGCCATGAACTCGTAGCTGGGCCTGAGGCTCTAACCCTCGACATCCACGCTACTTACGTATTTCGCGTGAACCGCTTCCCCGTAGGCTATCGGCACAAGCGGTCATGTACCGTTTATGGCTACAGACTATAACACCCCCGCTGCGAGCTGTGCAAGCGGGGGTGGTTATTGGGGGTTAGAACAGTGGTTGTGTGCGCTCCTTTGGCCCTTTGAGCGCCTCGCGGCAGTCGGCGCATAGGTAGGCCCCCTGGTAGCGCCCGGCCCGTTCACGGCCTTGTGGGGGCAGTGTTCCGGCGTAGAAGGTGCGGTTGCAGCGCCCGCACTTGGCGTGGTCGGGGTCGGGTCGGCGGGGTCGCCAATCTTTGGGGGAGTATTGCTGTGAGGTGGTCTGGTGTGGCCGCTCAGTGCGGACTATCCAGTCGTTCATGGTGTGTCTATACCTGCCTTATTTCGTCACGTTACGTAATTCTTGTTGCGGCTACGGTCGATACTGTCTCTGCCTTAGGGGATCGAACATACACGCGAATGGCATCAGGGTTATCAGTCATGGCAGTGACAGACCACCGATCACGGCGCGTGCGCTCATCCTCGGACGTGTACGTCACTTCCGCCAGCACTGACTCTTCTTCGGCGATGCGGATACCGGAGCAGTGATAGCCGGTGGCGTAGATGACTTGGCGGCGGCCGTCAGTGCTGCTGAACGGTTGCCACGCGGTCCCGTACCCGTTGTAGGTGTTCTGTGCTTTGACCTGCACCCAACCATTTGGGTCTTCCCAACCGGCGTACATGTCGTATGTGATGCGCTTGAGTTGCTGCTCGACGTGTGAGTAGAGCACCTGCCGTGTGTTGGTGATTGCCTGCTGCCACATGTTGCTGTCTTGCTCAAGCGCCTCATACAGGCCGTCAAGGGAAGTCTGTAGGTCATCAATGTCGGCTATCTTATGCCGGTGGCCGGGGCCCGCCTTGAGCTTGAGGGCCGCGTCTATGGCGTTAAGGCGTGCGCGCAGCTTGTCAATGTCGTCAATCTTGTGGGTGTGCGCAGGCACCTCAGTGGGGGCCGGTGGTGTGATGTTGGCTAACTCTTCGAGCTTGGCCACCAGGCCCTCGATGTCGGACATGGTGTGCTTGTGCTTGAGTGGTGCGCTGTTGGCTACGCCCTCATGGAGTGACTTTAGGTCGGCGGCCAGGCCCTCGATGTCGGACATGGTGTGGGTGTGGCCAAGTGGCGCTCGGGCGCCAATGTCGTCTTGGAGTCCAACAATCACGCCGTTTAGCCCATTGATGTCGAGCATGTGGTGTGTGTGTTTGATGTCGGCCTTACCGGCGGCCAGTGCCTCCAATTCGTCACGTGTGACGTAATGCTCTGGGGGCTTGACATCGCCCTCGTCGGCACCTTGTTCCTCGACGAGGTCCGCGAGGTTCGCCACGGGCTTATTGGGGACGTTGACCTTGTAGACGCGCTGCCGGTCCACCCCGTAAGGGATACGGACAACGAGTGGGCCAGGCTCCACGTTTAGCTCAGCTTCCCCGTTGTAGTCGAGGCCTACGACGATGCGGCGCTGGCGCATGATTGCTGTGGTCCCGTCGAGCTTGCGAACTCCGACACGGGGGGTTGGCCCTTCAACGAGGATGAAGCCGCCAGGCTCAATGTCTTTAAGTATCTGCTTGACTTTTATGGTTAGTCGTGTCACTCGGTGTCTCCTTGGTTGGTTTTAAACGGCAAACACCCCCCTAGCATATCCTCAGTGCCGCCAAGCTTGGATACGTTAGGGGGGTGTACTTTTCGCTCTGCCTACGCGTCTCCCCAGTGGCAAAGGACCAAGATCACCGGGGACGGTCTCAGGCATTGCAGCCTAGTGTAGCACACGATGATGTGTAGGCACAAGCAAACCCCCCAACTCTTGATCCGCTTGAAGTGGGGGGCTTACCTGGTGTGAGTAGCGCGTTGCTAAGCGGCCAACCGGGAGAGTATTAGCATTAGCAACAGTGGACAGTGTAACGCATAGGACGGCGGGGGGGTGAAGCGCGTTTGTATTTACTCGCCTGTCCTGCCGCGAGGATTAAGCCTGATCGCATTCCAATGGTGAACCACGCGAGTCTGCGATATGCGTAGCTGGCCGCCGATCGGATACCACCAATCGTCCGTATACAGCTCATGGCCGCGTAGTGGGTCGTACTTGCCTGTCTGCGGGTTGATGAAGCGGGGGCCGTTGAGTTGTCCTGTGAACTTCACCCCATGGTCTGGCAGTTCCCAAGTATTCAGGTGGTACTTTGTCGCTAGTCGCTTATCGGACGGATCGTAGATGCTGACTCGCTGCGGGTCCGCGCGCACATGGTCAGCTAGGAGCAGGCTATCCCAAAGTGCATCCTTACTTCCCCTGTTGTTGTGGTCCCACTGGATAGGTGAATTTAGCTCAAACTGTGGCGAACCAAAGTTGCCGCCGAGCTTGTCCCACCATATCCAAGGAGTCTTGTTACCAAAACCACCACCTGTCGATACAGACCATGCCCTAGGGGTCTTCTCCATCGTTGCGGCGGCGTCTGAGACGTTAACGTTGGACGCGGGAATATATATCGTTGTTGGGGCATTGACCCACCTACGCGTAATCGTTGACCCTATGTGGCTGTGGTTTGGTTTCCACTGTGGCTGGCCAATGAGCGATGCAGACTTATAAGCCATCTCCAGCGTGTCCTTCATGGTGAGCTTATCCGGCTCGTAAAACTTGGCAAACTTTGCCGTCGTTTCACGTATAGCAGATAAGTCTGCGCGAATGCCAGCTTCTAACATTTCGTTCTGCCACTGCGAGATCGGACTTATGGGGTCGCTTATCCATACGTCCTTCTCCTTCATTAGCAACTTGTTGAACAGTGTCCCCTCGACCGCATCCATGTGCATCAATAGCACATGGCTATCGTGCGCGATTGGCTTATGCTCAAATTTCACATGGTCAACTGTTCCGTGGAATACGGTTACCCCATCGACGATTATTTCCGCCCTCTGGTAGAGCCAATCGCCAGGCTTATAATCGGGAGCTTGGGTGGCGATAGTGAATGAAGCTGTTCGGGTCCGTGGGGCACTGTAGAGCGAATCACGGCCCCAGTTTACTACCACATCCTCGGCAATGATTCGAGAGCTAGCCTCAAAATTTGCAGGCGCAGCGCTATCTTTCCAGTGATAGGTGAACTTAATCTTCACCTTAGGTGGAATATCTGACTTTACCATGATTGCCGTAATCCTTCCCGGTCGAGTAGGTGGCGTATCTCGCGTGCGGCGTCCTCGGCGTTGAGTACCCCGTTGATCGTGATGTTGACGGTCTGCCGGACCGCTGGTGACTCTTCGACTGGCGAGGTGCGCAGCGGCATGCTGGCGGCCCACTGTGGCGCGTATGCGGCTGTGAGGTCGGGTGGTGTGGGGTAGAACCGCATTACGTCGTCTGCGAACACTCCGGTGACTTGCGGCGCGCCTGCTGCGAAGTGGAGTCGTCCGCCGAGCGAGCGCACGCTGCTCCATGCGTTTTGCAGCCAGCCGATCAGGCGGCGCACGTGGTAGATCGCCGTGATGATTGGGTTAATCATGTTGTTATACACGGCTGAACCTATGCTGCTGAACGCATTCCAGGCCGTGTTGGCGACTAGGTTCACGGCCCACCGGAACCGCTCTGATGTGTTGTAGGCGTAGATCAGCCCGCCCGCGAGGGCTGCCACGGCGGCCACAACGAGTCCGATAGGGTTGGCGAGCATCGTGGCGTTGAGTAGGGCGAACGCGGTCTGGAAAGTGGTGACCACTTTGACGGCCCCGGCAATGGCGAGTACCGCTCCGACGAAGCCGAGCACGGCCTGTGAGGCGAACATGAACAGCTGTGGGTGTTCCCCAATCTTGACGGCCATGTTCGATAGCCACTCGGTTGCCTGCACCACCATCGGCAGTAGACCTTCACCTAGTTCGGCTTTAGCGTTCTCCCAGTTGGATGTGGCTATTTGCCATGATCCGGCTTGAGTGTCGGTCTCGCGGTTGAAGTTGCCGAGCGCGTCTGCGGACTGCTCGAACAGCATGGATAGCACGGCCTGTGTCTCGGCCTGCTTACGTGCGTCACCGTCGAGCTTGTCAAGCCCCTCAGCAGCGAGGCGGGCATTGATGCCTGCTTGGTTGATTTGGACTGCGTAGCGCTCGATGGGGTCGCGCTCGCCGCGAAGTAGGGAGCCGATAGCGGCGATAGCGTCGGAGGTCGGACCGCCGTACATGGACGCGAGGTCGGCGGCTAGGCGGATCAATTCGTCAGTCTTGCCTGCCACTGCGGTCTGCTCAATGCCCATATTCTTGAGCTGTGACCCCATGATTGCGGCGCTGTTGGCGTACTCGGCGGCGGACAGGCCAACTGCTTGCGCGGCGTTGCGGGCACGCTCCATGACTTCATCCGCCTGCTGCTTGTAGACGGCATGCACTGCGCCGGTTGCCTGCTCCATCTCAGATGCGGCACTCATGGCCTGCTTGCCGAACGCGATGACTGCGCCGCCGGCGACTGCCGAGTACTTGGCCAGCTTATCGAGGTGATCTTTGGTGAAGCCGGTTGACTTGGCAACATCCTTTTCAAACTTATTCACCTCCCCTGATGCTTGCTTGAAGCCCTTAGCAGCTTCGTCGGCGTTGGCGACGATGCGGACTGAGAGTACGGGGGACTTACCCGCCATTGTCTTGACTCCATTCCTCTAATATGGCAACGACCGTGCTAAGTACCTTGTCGTCAAGGTCCAGTAGCGCGGTCGGGTGCAGCTTCAATCTTAGGGCAGTGGCGATCAGGCTGTAATGGATGGTGCCCCTGGGAAAGACTCCGTGTCGGCTTCGTCGGCATCGACCTGCGCGAGGTCGTCAAGACCGTCTGCCCACTCTTCAAAATCAGTGGCGACTGCCTTAGACTCGCGTACGGCTGCCGCGTAGGTGGCTAAGGCCATCCATGTCGAGGGGCCTTGTGTGGGGTTTCCGTAGCCCTTAGCGATCATGGTGCGCTCCGCGCGGAGTCGGTCTCCTAGGCGCACCTCGACCTCGTAGCTATCGCCGGTTGCTGGTGTGACTTTCATAATCATGGTGTTACTCCATCTGTTGAGTTTCGGATCTTGTCAAGTATCTCGTCAAAGGCTTTGTAGTACTCGTTTACCCAAGCTGGTTCGGTGTCCTTCGCTGCCCTTGTGAGGAATAGCGTCGGCTTGATGTGTCGTTTGTGCCAACCCCAGTGGATAGGGTTAGCGTATGGCACTCTAGCGCGCCCGGCTCTAACGATACCAGCCGACTGCGTTACGCCGACACGGATTGATGATTGCAGTTGGCCTGATTTGACAGGAACGAGTGTGAGTGCTTTGGAAAGCACGATGCCACCCACTTTGCGGTGGGTGGCTTTAACGTCTGCAACCACATCCACACCGGCATCTGCGAGGGCCTTTTTAAGCTCCCGCGAGCCGCGTACTTGGAGTGGTGCGCCCGCCATGACTACTTGCCGGGCGTGAACGTCGGGGTACCGACGATCGGGAATGTGAAGTCAGATGTGGCGCGCTGGCCGACTTCACCACCAACACTGATCGGATCGACCACGACGGTGCCCTTGATGGTGGCCGCGTTGGCCTTGTTTGGGGTGTAGACGAATGTGGCCGTCTTGCCTGCCTGCTTCCATGACCAATCAACGATGCCGTTAGCGCTCAAGTCTTGCAGGGCGGTTGCTTCCAGCTCGTAGGTGTAGGTTGCTTCGGCCGGGATGGACTCGCCCGAGAGCACCTTGAGTTCATCGCCACGGTTCACGCCGACGGTGACACGTGCGGAGGTGATCTGCGAGGCGAAGGTTTGACTGTCGGTGGCGAACGTGAGGTCACCGGGGCCTACGGTCACGCTTTTAATTGCCATTGTTTTGCTCCATTTCTGCGTATATGCGGAACATGATATGCGCGGCGGGCATTGTGCCGCCGGTGGGTAGGGTAGCTTGCTGGTTCAGGTCGATAGCCAGGAATTCGGCGCCGAGCGGCTGGAGGGTTGACATGACTTGATCGACCATGTCACTGATCGCATCGATGTCGGCCATGCCGCCAAGGTCTCGGACGAGGCATACGACGCTGCCAGTCAGGGCGTAGTCGTCGGCCAGTGTGGGGCGCTCGAGCCGGTTGATAGTAACGAAGCACCCCGGCGGGTCAACGTTGCGCGCGTCTGCGGTTGCTGCTAGTCCGTTGTCCTGGAGGGCACTGACTAGCTGCTCGATAACTTTCGCGATCATCCAACCACCGGCCTGCGCCACGTGCCCAACTCAAGCAGTTGGGCAACGTCCGGGTCGCGCCGAGACACGTAGACCGGCCCCATCTCGGTGACCGTGTCCACACCGGCCGGGGAGTTGCGCCGCCGGTCGAATCGTGCAATCAGCATGATTGTTCCCAGTCGCCAACTGTCCGGCCACTCGGCAATAGGCTTACCCTTCCACCCCTCAACAAGCGACACAGTGGCCTTAATCAGGTCACCTAGGCCCGGGTCGGGCCGGGTGGTGCCCAAGTGGTCCACTATGTCCTGCAAAGTGATCGGGGCGGCCATGGCTTACTGCGATGCCCCGCTGGATGCTGCCACGTTGACGCGGACGATGCCGCGAGGTTCATTGAGGATGGTGGCGTAGTAGCCAAACAGTGCTTCATCGATGCCGCCCTGGGCGATGTGCTGCGCGTTGACGCGGATCGGTGACCCGGCCAACTCATAGAACGTCACGGCTGGCTTGGCGTAGCCGATCACGGCGTTCTTCGGAACATACGGGGTTGACACGAACTTCGACGGGTCAACGCCAAGCAGTTCGAGGTACTGCGGGACTTGAAGCATGCTGATGTCCAGTAGACCAAACATGGTGTCTGGGTGGACCAGGAACGCGGTCGGCTCGACGCGTGCGTTGTTCTTGATGAGCTGGCGTGCATGAGCCGCTGCGTGAAGCAGGTCCGGCTGCGTTACCGGCTTGAGTGTGGACTCACCAGCGTAGCTGGCGATAGCCTTCGCTGCGCGCTCATCAGTCTTCTGGGCGTAGTCTTCGCGTGCTGCCTCCAGGAATGCCTGGATGAACTCGGTATGCCCAAAATCGTAGTAGGCGCGGTCCATGTCCCAACCTGCCGCAAGGCGCTTAGCGACGACTTCCACGGCCTCAGTGGTGGGCTTATTCGTCGGAATGTCGGCCTTATCGCCCGCGTAGTCGTCCACCTCGGGGCGCTGCTTCCAGCGCCAGCCGGTCGCCTTCATGTCGGTCAGCACGGCCTGCGTCATGGTTGGCACGACCTCGCGCTGGTATGCGAGGCCTTCCCACAGCTGCCCGAGCCACTTCGGTGCCTGTGCTGCGGGGTTGGCGCTGTAGGTGATGTCCTCGAGCGCTGCGGTCAGGGTCGCTTCGCCCCGGCGCAGGGCGGCGATGTTGTTAATCGCTGCTGTGAGAGTGAGTGCTTTGCTTGCGCCTGCCAGCTCGGCGACTGGTGCCTTAGCTGGTTGCTTGTCGGTGGTGTCCATATGGTCTACTTCCTCCTGGTCGTCATCCTGGTCCACTTCCTCCTGCTCGGCAAGGGGAGTGTCTGGCTTGACATTTTCAGATTCTTGTGATTCACCTTCCGGCGAGTCGTCTTCTGGTTCACTGTCGCCACCAACGTATTGCGATGCGGTAATGAGGTCAACGCGAGCATCGGCGAAAGCTGGGATAGGCACAAGTGCCACGGCTGAAAGTTCACCTGCCGTAAGCGTATCATCGTCGCCAACGTTGGTGTGAATCAATTCGACACTGAGTGCGTCACGTACGCCTTCCTTCACGTCCGCGAGGGCTTCGTCACCGTCTGGTGTGGCGGCGATGCGGAACGTGGCGCGGATGCCCTCAGGTGTCTCTTCGATCTGCTCTGCGTAGCCTACGGGCTTGAAGCCGGTGTCTGTGGAGTGGTCCCGCAGTAGCTTGACGCGCTTGACGTCTTCGGGCCAGTGTACGGTGCCCTCAAGCACTGTCACTGCGCCGCTTGATGTGTAGCCGGGCTTATTGAATGGGAGAATCAGGCCCGAGATTGTCCGACTCTTCGGCTGCGCCGCCGGTGCTTGCGCTGCCACGAGGTGAAGCTTGTCCATATGCTTGCCTTCCTTCAATTGCTTGGATGTTGTCGTCGTACGCCCCGGCCGCGAACCACGGCAGGTTGGCGCGTAGCCACGATTCTACTTCCGGTGTTGCCAGAATACGTGTGATAGCCGCCGAGCATGCGACTGCGGTCACCGCAAAGGGGATAGCTTCAATGTCGAATGCGTCAACGACGATAGGCACGATCGGGAGCAGGCCAACGGCCGTGGCGACTGTAGAGCGTGCTACTGCCTGCCACGGCCTGGTGTTTTGTGTTGCTGGCTGCTTCACTTGTCCTCGTTGTGCTTCATCGCGTACCCGATCAGTGCGAGGGTTGACATGTTCGCGGTGGCGACCCCGATAACGATAACTGCGTATAAGACCAGCCATGCGATAATGCTCACTTCCTGTTCACCTCCGCTGGGTCTACATGCGCGCTGCGGATGATTTTGTGTGGCGCGATCATGTCGGCGATGGCGTAGCTGACAATAACGAAGCCTGATGCTACCAATGCGACGATCTGTAGTGTAAGCACTTTAGTTATCCTTTCGTGTGTGCTCGATGGTTGCTGCGAGTGCCCCGGCGATGAAGCCAAAGGCGACACCTGCGAGGAACATTATGCGATCACCCCGGCAAGCAGTGTCAGAAACAGTGCGGTGAATGCGTAGCTTGCGACGACGATTTTGGCATTCATGGTTCCTCCCGTTGTTGTCCTTGCTTGGTACACCACCATTATCTCGGGGTGGTGCTCGCAGGTCAAATGGGGGTGGTTTCACGCCTACCCCCGCTAGTCGCCTAGTTCCTTGCGGATCGCGTCAATCTTGAAGTCGATCAGGCGCACGTACTGGTCGAGCGTGAATGACTTGCTCGGATCGACATACGAGGGGTACGCCTCGCCCTGGATGCCGGTGTACAGGGCGGCAACGTTCATGTCCTTAGGGTCTAGGCACATTTCGTCGTAGATTCGTGTGACCTTCTCATCAATGAAGCGGATGAACTCGCTGTAGCGCAGTGGGCGGCCGTCGATCAGGCTGGGGTACTTCACGCCCGGCTCAACGGGTGCGGGCGGTGGTGGTGGAACTGGTGTTGGGTGGAGCAATGCGTTGACCTTATCTACGAGTACGTCCATGGGGAAACCTTTGCCGGGGTCGGTGTGGTCTGTCTCGCGCCAGGCGATAGCCGCGTCTGCATGGGTTGAGATGCCCCAGCGGTCGGCCTTGAGGTCGGCGGCGTTGCGGTAGATCGCGGGCACGCCGTACGCCTTGCAGTAGGCGGCTACCACGTCGGCAAGCTTGTCGAGCTGCTTGCCACGGCCCAGCCAGGTATCGCGGCCGAACGCTGCCTTGCCCGCCAACGAGATATGGATGCCGTCTCGGTTAGCTTTAGGCCCGGCGGACCAGGGGATGTAGTCGTCGTCGTTCTCGCGGGCGGTCATGCCGTTCACATCAATGACGATGTGGTATGAGCCACCAGCTGAGGGGGAGAGCTGATAGCGGGCCATGGCGATCGAGTCGAGGTCGCGGCCCTCGAACGTGTGGATGTAGATCCGCTTGATGAGGCCCTGTCGGCGTCCGTCGTCGTTGGATGTCAGAATGTCGTGGTCGCACTTGTATGCGTTACTCATTGTTGGTTTCCTCCATGTTGTTGTCTTCTGGCTGGCGGCGGTCGAATGGTCGTAGTTGGTCAACGACCGTTGTCGTGTCGTATTCGATTGCCACGCCGTGTGGTGTGATGTCGTCTTGGCTTAGTCTAGCTGTGACTGAGTTCATAAGTGGGCTTAGCCCGAATGTGATGAGTTCTGCCATGCGGGCGGACGTGTTCGCGTATGAGATTGAGCTGCCTGACAGGTATGCGTCAACCATTGATGCCGGGATGCCTGCGTGGCGTGCCACGTCCACCGATACTGCGTTGCGGGCGTTGATAAGTAGGTGCTCGGATGGTGCCCCGTGTTCGCGCACTTCGATGCCCGCAGAGGTGAAGGCCACGCCGCCGTTCTCGCCCCTACGGGCGGCGGCCCATGAGTTGATGAGTGCGCGCACTTCATCTTCGGTCATCGGGGCATCATTGGTTTGGTGCAGCTCGGTGTGCGCGGATGGTGTCTCGGCTGCTTTCTGCACTGCGTTAGCGAGGTGGATAGCCTCTGCGAGGGTGGCCGCGCCGTAGGTGAGGATACCCTCACTTACACCTGGGATGAGCATAACGTCATCGTCCCAGACTGGTTTGTCGTCCACTTTGATGTTGCCGTTGTCGTCGAAGCCCCAGCGGGCGTAGGGGACACGTGCGGCGGATGTGATGTCACCAGACGACTGGTCGCGCTCAAGTGACCATAGTGACCACCCGTAGAAGAATAAGTCATCAACGGTCCACAGCATGCGGTGGAACGGAGTGACGGTGCCCTCGGAATGGTTGAGCCAGTAGGGCACCACGGCTGGCTCGCCAGTCTCAACGTAGGTTGCCTTGAGCGGCAGGCGGGGGATAGTCGATGTGATGAGCAGGCGGGCGCGGGACAGTGCCGGGATTTGCACGGCCTCATTTCGGGACACGCTGCGCCGCCCTGCCTTGCCGAAGATATCGTTGTAGACGATTGAGTCTAGATGGTGTGGGTGCGCGGACTGCCATGGCGAGGCCAGCGGCATCGATCCCGTGACTGCCCGCGCGATTGGTGCGGTTAGCTTGTCGAATATTGGCATGTGGCCAGTATTCCCCATGAATGTTCTAGCTGAGGATCATGGGGGTAACGGCGGGGGTGGGCTTGTGCGCTGCCGCGTGCAGTGCGAGTGTCGCGGCCTCAAGCGAGGCTATCGACCCGTCTGGCGTGCGCTGCCACGCCCACGCATCGCCGACCTTGCGGGTGTCGACTGCCTCAACGGCTGCGTCTAGCCCGTCGTCGGGGCGGATACGCACCGTGGGCGCGAGTATGCCATTGTCGGTGTGGGTGAGTCGGTCTATGAATTTCGCGCTGGCGCGGGTGAGGTCACGCACCGTGAATGACGGCATGTCGATGCCGCGCCCAACCAGCTCATCATGCAGCGTGCCTGAGGGGCCTACCGGGTCGATGACGGGTGCGGGCGCGTCGTGGTCGGCAATGAGTTGCTGAATACGGTCGGCGGCCCATGAGGTGCCGGGGCGGCGGTCCACCACTTCGATCATGGGCGTGTCGTCTACGACAGCGCATGCGGCAATGACTGTCTCGGTGCGCTCGATGTCGATAGCTGCGCCGAACACCACTGGCGCATCGGCCGGGATGGGGTCGAGGGACTGCGCTGCGGCCCATGCGTCGGCGGGGATGACTCGTTCGCGGGACGCTGTGGCGCGGTTGCCGAAAGCGCGGGCGAACTCTCCGCCCTTCAAGTTGTCTGCTTGCTCGCGGATGAACTCGGCGATAGACGGGTTGTGCCCGAGCGGGTGGCACGCGATGACCGTATCCACGTCGTCTGGGTCAACATCGTCCGGGATCCCGTAGTCAATGACGCACGTGTTGGGCTGCCCGGCGATAGCCTCCGCGAGGCCCTGGTGCCACCACGTCGAGTCGGCGGTGCCCATGGTGGACAGTTTGACCATTTGCACGCCCAGTTTGGTGCCTGCGCGGGACTGGAAAGTTGGTGTGACTGCCTGCATGAGTGCTGCCCCGGATGCGTCATCGTGAATCCATGCCTCATCAGCCATAACGAGATCGGACTGTTCGCCGTGCAGGTACTCGGCGTTAGGCGGCATGGGGCGGAACTCGGAGAAGTTGTGGGGTAGCCACATGCGTGTATCGCCCGCGCCCTTGCGCACCTCGGCGAGTGGTCCGAGTCGGTTAGATACGGGTGTGGCGCACTCTTTGAGCCACCGCTCGCGGGCGGCCTGCCCGGTCTGGGCGGTGTACCACACCTTGGCCTCCTCCTGCATCATCATGCGGAGCATGCCGAGGCCCATGGCCATGACAGTCTTGCCGCACTGGCGGGGCACCGAGATGTAGACGTTGCGGTAGCGCAGGCGGCCGTAATCGTCCAATTCGAGGATCACATCAGCGGCGCGCTGCTGCCACTCGTGGGGCGTGCGGCCCATGGCTGCGGCTATCTTCGCGTACTTGCCGCCGAGCGTCTTAGAACCCGGCGTTCTCGGCGTGTGGTGCCGTGGCTGTGCTGTCATCATCGTCAGCGAACTCCCGCAGTAGTTGTGTCACCGCGTCATCGGCAGCGAGCTGCCGTGAGTCTGGTGTCATGTGTGCTTCCCTTAACGCTTCAAGCATAGGCGAGATCAGCTTTGATGGGCCGTACTGTGATCCGGTCGCCTCCATCTCGTCGAGCGCCCAAGCACCGGCACGCAGCACCGCCGTAAGACCGTCATCGATGTCATCAACGAGATCGTGCTCACGGGCGGCCGCGAGTGCTTTGTTCATGGACTCGGTGTGTCGTCCTGTGCGGAGCTTGCGAGGTGCAGCCTGCGGCACGAATGAACCTAGCTCAGGGAACGCTACGAGTTGGGAGTCTTCGGGGTGTGAGTCTGGCTTACGACCTGGTTTTGCGCCTGCCATGTGTGTTTACACCATCCTTATTTCGTCACGTTACGTAATGCCGAAACCCCGGCCTACCTGCACTGCCTCCAAAAAATAGCAGT
>ERZ1673749.1677-NODE-1677-length-13946-cov-4.060615_pt1 | contig 13946 bp, 8 predicted proteins | sample MGYA00580204_ERZ1673749 | MGnify/ENA primary metagenome ERZ1673749 (study PRJEB41218, sample SAMN15661745) | gut metagenome | host: Homo sapiens | place: Canada: London | collected 2015-08-20/2019-03-30 | study: EMG produced TPA metagenomics assembly of...
CTTATAGGCCCAGCGCGGGGCCCAAGTCAGCGCTTAGAGCGGCTGGCCAGCACCCGCACCAGCCGGTGGCGGGTTGTGGCCGTCGTCATCGGAGTCCGAACCGGACTCTAGGTCGGTTCCAGCGGCGGTGGAACCGCCGTCACCCAGTACATCCGGGGTGATGATATCGGGCTCGCTGGTACCAGCGCTGCCGAGAACGTCCTTGCCTTCCTCGGAGTCATCCAGAGCACCGCCGTCAGCATCGACGTTACCGGCCTTGCCCTTGTTGGTGAAGGTGAACTTCGCCTTGTCGACGTCCTTGGACTCGCCATCCCAGCCTTCGACATCGATGAAGACGGTCTCGCCGAGACCAACCTCACCATAGAGAATCTTCTCGGAGAGCTGATCCTCAATCTCGCGCTGGATGGTGCGACGCAGCGGACGGGCGCCGAGCACCGGATCGAAGCCGCGCTTGGCCAGCAGATTCTTGGCGCGGTCGGAAATCTCCATGGTGATGCGCTTCTCGCCGAGCTGGTCCCTAACGCGGGTCAGCATCAGGTCAACCATCTGGACAATCTCGGCCTGGCTCAGCTGCTTGAAGACCACAATCTCGTCGATACGGTTCAGGAACTCCGGACGGAAGTGCTTCTTCAGCTCATCGTGAACTTTGTCCTTCATCCGCTCGTACTTACCGTCTTCATCGGCCTCACCGATGCCAGAGAAGCCCATGCCGACGGCCTTGGAAATGTCGCTGGTACCGAGGTTCGAGGTGAAGATCAGGACCGTATTCTTGAAGTCCACCACTCGACCCTGCGAATCAGTCAGACGACCGTCTTCCAGGACCTGCAGCAAGGTGTTGTAAATCTCCTTGTGGGCCTTCTCAATCTCGTCGAAAAGCACAACGGAGAACGGCTTGCGGCGCACCTTTTCGGTGAGCTGGCCGCCCTCTTCGTAGCCGACGTATCCGGGAGGGGCACCGAAGAGACGCGAAGCGGTGAAGCGGTCGTGGAACTCACCCATATCAATCTGGATGAGGGCGTCTTCCTCACCAAAGAGGAACTCGGCCAGGGCCTTCGACAGCTCGGTCTTACCCACACCGGACGGGCCGGCGAAGATGAACGAACCGGACGGACGCTTCGGGTCCTTCAGGCCAGCGCGGGTACGACGAATAGCGCGGGAGACAGCACTGACAGCCTCTTCCTGACCGATGATGCGCTTGTGCAGCTCGTCCTCCATACGCAGCAGACGCGAGGACTCTTCCTCGGTGAGCTTGAACACCGGAATGCCAGTCCAGGAAGCCAGGACCTCCGCGATCTGCTCCTCGCCAATCTCAGCGATGGTGTCGGACTCGCCCGCACGCCACTTCTTCTCGCGCTCGCGGCGCTCTTCGCCCAGCTTGCGCTCCTTGTCGCGCAGACCAGCTGCCTTCTCGAAGTCCTGCTCGTCGATAGCGGCTTCCTTCTGGCGGCGCACATCGGCAATCTTGGAGTCAATCTCCTGCAGGTCAGCCGGGGCAGTCATGCGCTTGATACGCATACGAGCACCGGCCTCATCAATCAGGTCAACAGCCTTATCCGGCAGGAAGCGGTCGTTGATGTAGCGATCCGAGAGGGTAGCTGCGGCAACCAGTGCCTTGTCCGAGATGGATACGCGGTGGTGAGCCTCGTACTTATCGCGGACACCGCGCAGAATCTCGATAGTGAGATCCACGCTCGGCTCCGGCACGTTCACCGGCTGGAAACGACGCTCAAGCGCGGCGTCCTTCTCGATGTGCTTACGGTACTCATCCAAAGTGGTAGCACCGATGGTCTGCAGCTCACCGCGAGCCAGCTTCGGCTTCAGAATCGAGGCCGCGTCAATTGCGCCCTCTGCGGCACCCGCACCGACCAGCGTGTGAATCTCATCAATAAACAGGATGATGTCACCGCGCTGGTTAATCTCCTTGAGCACCTTCTTCAGGCGCTCCTCGAAGTCACCGCGGTAACGGGAGCCCGCAACCAGCGAGCCCAGGTCGAGGGAGTAAAGCTGCTTATCCTTCAGCGTCTCCGGCACACGACCGTTGACGATGTCCAGCGCGAGCCCCTCCACAACGGCGGTCTTGCCAACGCCCGGCTCACCAATCAGAACAGGGTTGTTCTTGGTACGACGAGAAAGGACCTGCATAATGCGCTCGATTTCCTTCTCGCGGCCAATGACCGGATCCAGCTTGCCCTCGCGCGCAGCCACGGTCAGGTTACGACCAAACTGATCGAGCACCAGCGAACCGGACTGGTGGTTACCCTCCTGCACACGAGCGCCGGAAGTAGCACCGACCGGACGCTGCTCCGGAGAACCATCGGACTCATCGCCCTGGAAACCGCTGAGCAGCTGAATAACCTGCTGACGTACGCGCGGCAGGTCAGCGCCGAGCTTAACCAGGACCTGAGCGGCAACACCTTCGCCCTCACGAATCAGGCCGAGCAGCAGGTGCTCAGTACCGATGTACTTGTGACCCAGCTGCAGAGCCTCGCGCAGAGAGTACTCCAGCACCTTCTTTGCACGCGGGGTAAACGGCACGTGACCGCTCGGCGGCTGGGAGCCACGACCAATAATGTCGACTACCTCAGAGCGCACAGCGTCCAGGGAAATACCCATGGACTCCAGCGCCTTGGCCGCCACACCGTCGCCTTCACTAATCAAGCCGAGCAGGATGTGCTCCGTGCCGATGTAATTGTGATTGAGCTCGCGTGCCTCATCCTGTGCTAGGACGACAACGCGACGTGCTCGGTCCGTAAACCTCTCGAACATCACTGCCCTTTCAAGTGTCTATTTTCGCCGTAATTCAATAAAGGTTGTTTCACCTAGCTTAAACGCGACGCGACGCAGATTAATCCCTATAGCCGTACGCCAGTAGCGAACAGTCTGGTCAAGAGAGGTACAACGGCAGTTTCATCCTGGAACGGACGCCTAGTTGTTCACGCGGTCGTCGTCGTCATCATCATCGTCGCGATCGTCATCCCAGTCGTCGTCATCCCCGTCGTCGCGGTCATCATCGCGATCGTCGTCCACACTCTCGGTCGAATTCACCGTAGTGGTCTCGACAGGTGCCGGATCGACGTCATCACTATCGCCACATGCTGCAAGACCGAAAGCCGCACCGGTTGCAACTGCTCCGACTACAGCAACTCGGGCTGCTGAAATGCGTAGGAAAGTTTGATTCTTGAGAGTGGACTTCATGGGTTCCCCTAAGACATATCGAATGGCTTCACCCCCGTTACGGCGACGAGAGCGCAGTTGGATTGGAACATCTTTCAAGAACTTTTTAAGAGAAATTACCTCAAAACGGAGGCTCTAAGTGCGGCGACAACATCTCTCGAGATAGAAAAAGCCCCGCGCCTTTGAACGTATTCCCTAGTCATGCCACATATCTTCACAAATATTCGTTTCTGATAAAAAAATTTTGCAAAAAGCTACACAAAAGTGACCTAGGACACTTATTCTTACTGTAAAAGAAACTAAATCGGCGGTCCTACCGATGAGGTTTCGCCTGATTAGGCCTCTCCGAAGACCACAGGACATGAACCACGGAAGATGAGTGACTATGACATCTAATCCACAGACCTCGATTCTCAATAAGGTGCGCAAAGCTTCGCGAGCTACCTCGGACCTCGTCCTCGGACTCGCACCGGTGACGCAGGCTGGCGTCCTCGGCTCGATGGGACCCGGCGCTGCTGGAAAGGCATTGAATTCCATCTACCGTTGGGACTTCCTGCCAGCTGGTCTCCTCGGCATTGCAGCCGGCCGCGACCCGCACCACACCGCGATTATTGATGACGGCGGCTCGCTGACCTACGAAGAACTGCATGAGCGCTCTACTGCCCTGGCTCGAGCACTCCGCCACGGTGATATTCAGCAGCGCAACCGCATCGGTGTGCTGGCTCGCAACCACCGCGGTTTCATTATGGCTCTGTGCGCCCACGGTCGCCTCGGCACCGACCTGGTGCTGCTCAACACCGGCGCCTCTGCCGAGCAGACTCTGGCCGTGATTCGTGAGCAGAAGATTGACTTCCTGTTTATTGATGAGGAATTCACTCACATGCTGCCGGAGGACTTCGATGAGTGCCCGGTCGCCGTGTCGTGGTTTGAAAACTACGGTGACACCTCCTGCGTTCGCGAAGGCTGGACCTCCATGCAGGAGATGCTGAAGACGGCACCGCCGGCAAAGTGGCCGACCGCCGAGCTGCCAAGCCGCCCGCGCCGTGGCCGCGTTATTATTCTGACTTCCGGAACCACCGGCACTCCAAAGGGCGCCAAGCGTCCGGAGCCGCGCAGCTGGATGCCGGCATCTTCTATCATGAGCCGCATTCCGCTGCGTCAGCGTCGCCCGGCTTACCTTGCGGCTCCGCTGTTCCACACTTGGGGCTTCGCAACTGCACAGCTGTGCATCGCACTGCGTTCCACCATGATTATGCGCCGCAAGTTCGATCCGGCCGACAGCCTGCGCATTATCGAACAGCACTCTCCGCACACCATCTTCCTGGTGCCGACCATGCTGCAGCGCATGATTGAGATTCTCCCCGACAACTACGACATCGGTGCGACATCGCTGAAGGTCATCGCATCCTGTGGCTCGGCCATTCCGGAGGGAATTGTTACCAAGACTCTCGAGCGCTTCGGACCGGTTCTCTACAACCAGTACGGCTCCACCGAGGTCAGCTGGGCAACTATTGCCACCCCTGATGAGCTCAAGGCAAATCCGACCACGGCAGGTCGCGCACCGCTGGGCACTCGTGTCCAGATTCTCGACGAAGACGGCAACCGCGTTGCCGACGGCGAGACCGGTCGAATCTTCGTGGGCAACAACATGTTGTACGAGGGCTACACCCGCCCCGGCGCGGACAAGCAGGTCATTGACGGCATGGTCTGTACCGGTGACTTGGGTCGAATGGAAAATGGCCTACTCTACATCTCCGGTCGCGAGGACGACATGATTGTCTCCGGTGGCGAGAACGTCTTCCCACGTCAGACCGAAGATGCACTTAGCCAGCTCGAGGGTATCCGCGAGTGTGCAGTCGCAGGTGTTCCGGATGAGCGCTTCGGTCAGGCTCTGGTCGCCTGGGTTGTCCGCGACGATTCCCCTGAGGGCCGCGCCCTGACCAATGAGCAGATTCGCACATACGTCAAGCAGCACCTCAGCCGCTTCGCCGTTCCGCGCGAGACCGTGTTCCTCGATGAACTGCCACGCAACGCAGTCGGCAAGGTGGTTCCTCGCCACCTGCCGAAGCCGTGGGAGAATGCCGCCGAGGAGAAGGCGGCTTAGGGCGCAGGGACCGTCGTAAAGCGAACGGCAGACACGAAAAGGACGCGGTAGAAACTTCCATTGCGGAAGTTACCGCGTCCTTTTTGCGTGTCCTAGGAAGAACCAGCGCTGATTAGCCTGCGTTCAAAACACCGTAGTCCGTGACGGGTTCCCGGAAAATTTCTTCGCCGTCCTGAGTCACGGTTACCGCATTCGGAGTGACGGTATACGTGTAGCCACCATTTTTCGCGACAGCACGGTTCCCGGAGAAACTATCTACTGTGTACGCATCCGGGGTATCCGAAATCTCACCGAAGTCACCAATGTAATGGCGCTGCTGGCGGTTATTGGAGTTCTCACAAATCACGGCCTTACCCGAAGAAGTCTCCGCCAGCACACGCGCGTAATACCCACCCGAGCAGCGAGCGGTACTGCCAACCCAACCTTTGGCATCGATATCATCGCGATCCATACCGAACGCACGAAGACCGAAATTGCCTCTCTGAGTAGTAGGGGCGCTGCTCTCCGGCTGCTTCGTCGTTTCCGGCTCGACGGTCTGGGTATAGGTTTCCGTGTACGTCTCCCCCGGCGCCGGGGACGCAGTGCTTGACGACGAGTCCCCTGCCGCAATCGTATCGGGAGACTGCGGGGAATTATCGGAGGAATTATTCAGGTAGTACGCCCCACCGATACCAACGACTGCGGCAAGTGCGACACCGACGATGCCCAAGACCACGTACAGACCGTTGTTGCTCTTCTGCTCAGGTGCCGGAGCCTGCTGATAAGCCGGATACTGCTGGGGGTAACCGCCCTGGTTCGGCCCCTGCGTTTGATACTGGTAAAGAGGCTGGTACTGGCTTTGAGCCCCGCCCTGCGGCTGCTCCCAGGCAGATGTTGCATAACCGTCCTGCTCCCAATCCTGCGGGGAGGACGAACGCGGGTTGTACTGGTCGGTCATCGCTAAATTCCTTATTACGTCAGAGCCACACTTGTGCTCGGCCAATAACGTGGCGGCTTGCGACTTCGCCCACAGCGGAACTTGCCACTACGTATTTTCCATTAACACTATGCGTTGCCCAGCGTACCCTGCTTGAAGCTAGCACTAGCTCAGAGCGGCACTTTGTTCTTGAAGAAATTGACGTAGTTCCGATCGGAGATCTTTCCCAGCATAAACTCTGGCTCCAACCCGAACATCGACCAACGAGTCTTCGTGGACCAGGACAGCGACTGCGGTGTTGTAGTGCGGTGGTAGCTAATTTGGTAACCGTCAGTGTGAACTCGAATCTGCGTGTATCCACCCGGATAGCCGAGTGCCGCACCCCTCTCGCAGAAGTCCGTATCCCCATAGTCAGCGATACCACGACGGCTGCGGTGCGTATGGCCAGCGAACACACCTTTGGCACCGGGCGTGGCGGCCAGAATCTCCTGGAAAATCTTGGCCTGCTGAGCCTCGACCATGAATGCCTCACCACCGAAATGCGAACGCACCGCATCCTGAGTAAACGGGTGATGCGCAAACAAAATTGTCGGACGCTCTGGGTCGTCTGTGAGTTCGGCACGCAATGCACGCATCTGGCGCTCATTAATACGCCCACCTGCATAACCAAACTCGGCGGTATCAACACCGATGAGACGCACTTCGCCGACGCGAGTCGACCAGTGCTGCTGCGTCGGCACAAGACACTGGCTGAAGTAATCCGGAACCGCGGTCTTGCCCTTGCGGATTCCGCGTCCCCGGAAACCATTGATATTGGGCAGTCCGGGCGGGTGCACATCGTGATTACCACGGGTGACAAACCAGTTTTTCCCAAACTCACCGAAAGTATCCAAAACCCTGATGAGCTCGTCATACTCCTCAGGACGGTTGCTATCCGTGCAATCGCCATTGACGACGAGAGTGTCTAACCCGGCAGCCTTTACCGTGTCCACCAGACCCTGCAATTGCATAGAGGCGAAAGGCTGCTCTCCCGGATCGGAGGAAAGACCGAGGTTGCCAATGCGAATGCCGTCATGATTGGGCTTACCAATGTGTGTGTCATTCGTCAGCGCGAACGTCGCCAAATGCGCACCCGCCAACGCTGGCAGAGTACTTACGACGCCTGTCTTCTCCGGCGCCGTCTTGCTCATGGTGATATTCAGCGATGGGACTGCGCGGCAGTTGTGGGACCAGCACTCAAAGCGGTACTCCCGTCCCGGCTCCAACCCGTCAATGACCACATGGTGGTAGCCCGACTCTGAATATCCCTCGTGCACGAGCTCTAGGTGCGTCGAATCCGCTGGACCAAGCAGCACCCGCTCATCCGAAGGGACAGTCGGCTTAATAAAGCCATACGCTGTCTGCACCCCAGGAGCATATGTTGCCCATGTAAATGCCACTGACGTGTCTGTGACAGTGATGACCTCTAAGTCACTAGCTAGTACTTGCCACGACTTGGAATCCGACTGGGTAAGCCCCAGCCCTGACGTGACGTACTCCAGGCCGTAAGCTCCCGAGGTTTTTGCGACGGCCATTGAACTTGCAGCAAGAGTCGCAACAGAGAGATAGGCCCGGCGAGAAATGCTCATGGCAATAAAGCCTAGAACCTAAAGATGAAAAATAGATGAACTTTCCCTCTAATCTCAGAAAAATAGGAACGCAACAGCAAACACACGCAACTTGAAACAGCGCAAAAATAAAACACCGTCCTGCCAACTCATGGCAGGACGGCGTTTTAGGAAATGTGGCTTGAGCACCTAGGTGAACAATTACCAGCTCACCAGCATGTAGATCGCTCTGAAACTGTAACTACTTCAGTTCCTTGGAGGACAGACCCAGGGTGCGGCGAGCAACAACTAGCTGCTGAATCTGCTGGGTGCCTTCGAAGATATCCAGGATCTTGACGTCGCGGGACCACTTCTCCAGCAGGTTACGCTCGGAGTAACCGAAAGTACCTGCCAGCTGAACGGCACGCAGGCAGATCTCGGTGCCTGCACGGCCGGCCTTAGCCTTACACTCGGAAGCCTCCAGGGTGTTCGGCTGCTTGTTGTCAGCCATCCACGCAGCGCGTAGAGCCAGGAGGTACGCAGCCTCCCAGTCGGACTCCAGCTTCAGGTACTCAGCTGCAGCAGCGCTCTGGGTGTGCGCTGGTGCATCGTAGTCAATCTCGATGCCAGCCTCTTCCAGGATGCGACGCAGCTCTTCCAGCGAAGCACGGGAGACACCGATGGCCATACCCGCAACCAGCGGACGAGTGTTGTCGAAGGTCGCCATTGCACCGGCGAAGGACTTCTTAACATCAATGTCCGGGGAACCCAGCAGGTTCTCCTTCGGAACGCGGACGTTGTCCAGGCGGAGCACTGCGGTATCCGAGGAACGAATACCCAGCTTTTCCTCCAGGCGCTCCACGGTGAAGCCCGGGGTGCCCTTCTTCACCAGGAAGGACTTGATGGCAGCGCGGCCCTTGGACTTGTCCAGGGTCGCCCACACAACGACGGAGTCAGAACGCTCACCAGCAGTGACGAAGATCTTCTCACCGTTGATGACGTACTCATCACCATCGAGCTTGGCAGTGGTGGAAACAGCGGAGGAGTCAGAACCGAAGGACGGCTCGGTAATTGCCATGGAAGCCCAGGTCTTACCGAAAGCCTCCAGCTGCTCATCAGTAGCAACAGCTGCGATAGCTGCGTTACCCAGACCCTGGTACGGCAGGGACAGGGTCAGACCCACGTCACCCCAGCAGGTCTCAATAACGTTGAGCAGCGAAGCCATGTTGCCACCGTTTTTTACACCGGTACGCTTCTTTTTCTTGTCATCGCCACGTCCGCCGGAAGCACCGGAGAAGCCACGGCCACCATCTGCCATGCCGTCCATCATGGAGGCAAGGGTGTCGAGTTCCTTCGGGTACTCGTGCTCAGCGAGATCGTACTTACGGGAAATCGGTCGGAAGATCTCAGCGGCGGCCTGATGCGACTGGGACGCGCCCGCCTTGAGGAACTTCGGCAGTTCGAGGTTAATCATTTTCTTTCCTCTTAATTCTTTTCGGCTGAAGTATCTAGCGGTTTACAGAACGACGATGCCTTCGGCGACACCAATTGCGCGGAGGTCACGGTACCAACGCTCAACCGGGTGCTCCTTGGTGAAGCCGTGTCCACCGAGCAGCTGCACACCGTCGGAACCAATCTTCATACCCTTTTCCGTGGCGAAGGTCTTAGCCAGAGCTGCCTCGCGAGCGAAGCCGCGACCCTGGTCAGCGCGGGAAGCACCGCGGAGGGTAATCATGCGGAGGCCATCGAGCTCAATCTTGATGTCGGCGACCATGAATGCCACTGCCTGGCGGTGGGAAATCGGCTCGCCGAATGCCTGACGCTCGTTGACGTAAGGAATGACGTAGTCGAGAACTGCCTGAGAAGTACCCATTGCAAGCGCAGCCCAGCCGAGGCGAGAACGACGCAGAATGTCGAGGTATGCCTCTTCACGATCCTCAGCAGAGGTGCTAGCACCGCCGAGAATGTTCTCAGCCGGAACCTTGACATCCTTCAGGATGACACGGCCCATTGCGGCACCGCGCAGACCCATGGACGGGTCAGCCTCAACGTGGAGACCCTCAGTGTCGGACTCAACGATAACCAGAGCTGGCTTACCCTCGAGCTCAACACCGATGATGAACAGCTCAGCTGCGCCGGCGTTCGGAACGAAGGACTTAACACCGTTGAGGACCAGCGAATCGCCCTCGCGCTTCGCGGTGGTTTCAGGCTTGCGTGCGTCGAAAAGCGGGCGCGGCTCTGCGAGAACAACAGCGGCAGCCGGGACGTTCTCGCCAGCGAATGCCGGCAGGTAGGTCTTCTGCTGCGAGTCGGAGCCGTGAGCGGTCAGGGTGGCAGCGACACCGGCCGGAGCCAGCACTGCCAGAGCCAGACCCATGTCACCGTAGGACAGAGCCTCTGCGACCAGCGCGTTGGTGGTGACGTCCTCACCTGTAGCGATGCCCTCGAAAGCCTCCGGGACGTTGATCATGGTGACGCCCAGCTCAGAAGCCTCAGAGACGAGGTTCTCCGGCGGAGTAGCCTCGTGGTCGGACTTGTAAGCAGCCTCGCGCAGACGAGACTCAGCGAACTCCTTCACCGTCTCGACGATCATCTGCTGATCCTCGGTCGGGGTGAGGTCGAAGAGCTTCTTTGCCTTCTCCTCGGCTGCGGCCTCCTGTGCAGCCTGGGCTTCCTCAGCCGGACGCTCCGGCTTACCGGAACCGGAAATCTTCTTAAACTGACGATTCGCGGCACCAAGGGTCTTGAAACCGGACTTGGTGGACTGGTACACCACGCGGTCGATCTTTGGCTGAAGGTCGTACTTCTGGGCGAAGTCCGAACCAGTAATCGACGTGATGAACCGCATTGCCGCTCCGATAGCGTCGCGACCAGGGTTATTGCGGCCGACAGTCGAATCTTCGCGGTTCTTCTTCTCGCTCATGTGATCATGGCCTTTCGAGTCAGAACTATTACTGGCATAACAATAAATGAATCACGTGACCGTTGTCACAAGAATTGAAAAAACATTGCCAAGTAACAGAAAACTTTCAGGTTTCTAACTTGTCAGGCGATAACACGGTTAACAACGTAGTTTCGATCAGCGAGCTCACCAAGCAGTGCCTCGGGCTCGAAGCCGTACATCGCCCAACGGGCACGCGCAGTCCACGCAAGCGCATCTTCGCTGCTCAAACGGTGGAAATTAACCTGGTAACCACCGGAATAGACATGCAGCAGCGTGTAGCCACCGGGGTATGCCTTGCACGCGCCGGTCTCCAAGTAATCAACGCCGGCACCAATATCACCGCGAGTACGCTTTGCACGGTGGGTGTGACCTGCTCCCGCGAAGAATACACCCGGAGCGTCGTTAAGCAGCTGTTGCAAACGGCGTGCATCAGCGCTGTTGAGGATGAATGTGGGGCCGCCAGCATTTGTCCAGCCAGCCTGAGAAGTAATTGGGTGATGAGCCAGCACAACCGTCGGCTTATTGGGGTCACGCTGCAATTCCCGCTCCAGTGCATCGAACTGCTCCGGGCTAATCTCTCCGCCGGACTCATCCAACTTCGATGAATCCAGACCGATGATGCGGACCGGCCCCTGCTGAGTGACCCACAGTTCCTGTCGCGGACGCCCCAGGAGAACACCGAAGGGATCGCGATGATCTTCGGTGCCCTCCAAAACCGGGAATTCGTCGTAGCCAGCAGACGGATCGGCCTCCGGCTTATGCGGACGATCGTGATTGCCGCGGGTGACAAACCACTGCTGCCCCTGAGCGCCAAAAGTGTTCATAATCTCGGCAAATCGACGGACCTCCGCCGGACGTGCCTCCGACGTGGCATCACCGTTGACGAAAACCTTTTCAATACCCATCCCCCGAAGCTCAGCGAGGGCAGCCGTCAACATGACCTCGGGGTACGGTGCGGCACCGGCTTCAGGGAAAATAGGTGCAGGCAAATTGCCGACAACAATACCGTGCCCGTTTTCGCCGATATGAGTGTCGTTGAGGATGGCAATCGTGGTCAAATACTCCCCCTCCGGAGCGACCAGTGTCGTGAACAGTCCGGTTTGCTCAGGTGTATTGGGGAGGTTTCGGGTAATCAATCCCGGCTCGGCGACCAGCCCATTCGATCGGCATTCGAAACGGTACGTGGTTCCAGGCCGCAGCTTATCGACGGTCACAAAATGGTAGCCAACCTGTGCCTCGTCCTTGTGCACCACGGGCAGCTCACCGCCCTCATCAGCGTCGACTGGCACTAGCGCAACTTCAGTGTCGGCCGGTGCCAGTGGAGCCAGCTTCCCCCACGCTGGATGTGGGCCTGCATACGTCGCCCACGAAAAGGTAACCGACGTATCGGTCACGGTCACGACTTCCAGATCCGTCACCACAAGACCGCTGGTCAAACCTGTGAATGGAAACGGCGCCTGGTTCGGAGCCGCCGATGCTACTGCTGAAGTACCGACGCTGTTTACAGCCACTGTTGCGACACTTGCACTTGCTACCGCTCCCGCTGCTGCTCCCAAGCGCAATACGGATCGCCGATTAATTCTCTTATTCCCATTTACCGAAGTCATGGATGAAGAAACTACGGGATAAAAATAATCCCGGTGATAACACCGGGATAACTACACATGAATTCGCCGGCCAGCCGTGGTTTTCCGGCTGGCCGCTGCAGACTACATGCTAAAAAGACACGTCGCTTACGCTTCCGGCTTCACAATCGGGAACAGCACAGTCTCACGAATGCCGAGGCCAGTCAGAGCCATCAGCAGTCGGTCAATGCCCATGCCCACACCGGTCGTCGGCGGCATACCCTGCTCCATTGCGTGCAGGAAGTCCTCATCCAAAACCATGGCCTCGTCGTCGCCACCGGCGGCCAGTCGCGCCTGATCCTCGAAGCGCTCACGCTGGATAACCGGGTCAACCAGCTCGGAGTAGCCGGTAGCCAGCTCGAAGCCACGGACGTAGAGATCCCACTTCTCGGTCACGCCCGGCTTGGAGCGGTGCTGACGAGTCAGCGGAGAGGTCTCGACCGGGAAGTCGCGGACGAAAATAGGACCGTCGAGCTGATCTTCACAGAGGTGCTCCCAGATTTCCTCAACCAGCTTGCCGTGGCCCCAGCCGCCCTTTTCTGGGACCTCAAGACCAATCACATCTGCGATTGCCTTGAGCTCCTCGACGGTGGAATCAATGGTGACTTCCGGCTGACCAGGGAACTTGCGAGCAAGTGCCTCGTTCAGCGACGGGTACATCTCAATCTGCTTCCACTCGCCGCCGAAGTCGAACTCCGTACCGTCGGCAAGCGTAACGGTCGTCGAACCGAAGACCGCGACGCAGATTTCCTGAATAACCTCGCGGACGGTGCGGGCGGAGTCATCGTAGGTACCGAAGGCCTCGTAGTACTCCAGCATCGCGAACTCCGGGCTGTGCGAGGAGTCGATGCCCTCGTTGCGGAAGTTACGGTTGATCTCAAAGACTCGCTCCATACCGCCGACGACGCAGCGCTTGAGGTAAAGCTCCGGCGCGATGCGCAGGTAGAGATCGATGTCCAAAGCGTTGGAATGAGTCACGAATGGACGTGCAGCTGCACCGCCGTGCAGAGTCTGCAGCATCGGGGTTTCGACCTCGAGGAAACCGCGACGTTCAAGGGCGTGGCGCAGCTCGCGGATGACCTTGATGCGAGTCAGTGCGTTAGTACGAGCCTGCTCACGCATAATCAGATCCGTGTAACGGTGACGCACACGGCTGTCCTCGGACAAATCAGCGAACGACACCGGCAATGGACGCAGAGCCTTCGAGGCCATCTGCCACTTGGTAGCCATTACGGACAACTCGCCGCGGCGCGAAGAAATTACGCGGCCAGTAATGAGGACGAAGTCGCCCATATCTACGTCCGACTTCCAAGCAGCCAGGGCGTCCTCGCCGACCTCAGCCTTGGAAAGCATGGCCTGCAGGGTCGTGCCGTCGCCCTCCTGCAGAGCGGCAAAGCAGAGCTTGCCGGTATTACGGATAAACATGACACGACCAATGACGGTCACGACATCCTGAGTCTCCTCGCCGGCCTCGAGGTGGCCCCACTCTTCGCGGACATCCTTGAGAGAGTGTGTACGGGGAACTTCGACCGGGTACGGCTGAATTCCAGCCTCGAGCAGGCGGTCACGCTTCTCGCGGCGAATGCGCAGCTGCTCG
>ERZ1673749.1679-NODE-1679-length-13942-cov-7.571830_pt1 | contig 13942 bp, 19 predicted proteins | sample MGYA00580204_ERZ1673749 | MGnify/ENA primary metagenome ERZ1673749 (study PRJEB41218, sample SAMN15661745) | gut metagenome | host: Homo sapiens | place: Canada: London | collected 2015-08-20/2019-03-30 | study: EMG produced TPA metagenomics assembly of...
TAGTTCATACGTTTTTCTCTTTTATCCCAAACTCTGAATCTCATCTATACCTCCCGGTTTCAATCTGATACAATCTTGAATTTATATTTTTCCTAATTCTATTGATTAACATAGCGTTTATATCTGCGTTATCATCTTCTTTAGCGTTTGATTGATTTCTAAAAATATTCTGTTCTAATTCTTTAAAATCAACCTCACAAGCTAAGAGTAGTTTTTCAACTTCTTTAATTCTCATCTTCTACCTCGATTTCTTCTATATTTATTTCACTGATACTTGAATCTCCTAAATGATATATAGGGTCTATGACTTTTTCAATCATCTCTTTCACATCACTTTTAGTCCAGTAATCATAAGGCTCAAACTCAAAATATATTTTAAACTTTTTCATTCTTCCACCTCAATTTTTAAATTTGAAATATATCCTACTTCTTTCCTGCCATCATTTATAAGTGTCCTTTGATTAATATCATATGTTACAAATTCCTGATATACTTTCTCTATTGTTTGATGATATCCGCCTTTCAATCGTTTTTTAATTTCTTCCATTTCCGTTTGAGTGACTTCAACTTCCGCACTGTAATTAAATGTAGTTCTTACTTTCATCTTTTTCTCCTTTAATTTTTCTAATTCTCGCTTTCAAGCTCTCTAACACATAATTTTGTACATTTTCTTTTCGTTTCAATGCTTCCATCACATCTTCATCCCTTGTTCCTTGCGTGACTAGGTGATGTATAATAACTTTCTCTTTTTGTCCTTGTCTGTGTAGTCTCTTATTTGCTTGTGTATACAATTCGTAATTCCAGTTAAGCCCGAACCATATAACGTGATTTCCGCCTTGCTGTAAATTCAGTCCGTAAGCACTTGACGCTGGATGTGTTAATAGCACGTTAATTTTTCCTGCATTCCAATCTTTTTGGTCTTGTGGCGTTTCCAATTTCCTATAATTGATTTTAGCTTTTTCTAATGCTTTTTGGATTCTCTCAAGATCGTGTTTGTAATTGTAAAATACCAACGCTGATTTTCCATTCAATTGTTCAATTACTTCAAGAAATGCTTGTATTTTACAATCATGTATAACGTGATAATTGTGGTCTTCGTCATAAACTGCCCCATTGGCCAACTGCAACAATTTATTAGAAAGTGCAGCAGCACTAGTTGCATCAATGTCATCTGCATTTTCAATTTCTAAGATCGCATCTCTCTCCATAGTTTCATAAGCTTTCTTGGATTTACTATCAAGTACCACAGGAATTATATTTTCGCTGCATTCAGGAAGCTCCAGGTAGTCATCTGCTTTCATTGATATACAGATATCTGATATTCTTTTTGTGATTTCACTTTCTGAATTTTCTCTCAAATCATATGAGTACCCCATGTAATCGCCCTCAAAGAATGTATTTCTGAAACCATAAAAGCTTCTGCCCAATCTAGTACCACTATCCAATAAATACACTTGTGCCCACAAATCCAACATCCCGTTAGGACTTGGTGTTCCAGTAAGACCCACTAATCTTTTTATGTGTGGCTTGATACTTGCAAGTGCCTTGAATCTTTTTGATTCATGGTTTTTAAAACTTGAAAATTCGTCGCACACTACAAAATCAAACGGCCAATTGTTTTTATAATAGTCTACCAACCACACAACATTATCGCGATTGATAATGTAAATATCGGACGGAGTGTTCAAAGCCTTAACTCTTTGATTTACACTTCCCAAAACAGTAGACACTCTAAGATTTTGTAATTCGTCCCACTTTTCAATTTCATTTTGCCAAGTAGCTTCTGCCACTTTTTTAGGTGCAATCACAAGAACTTTACCAACTTGAAATCTATTATAAATAAGATCTTTAATCGCCGTTAAGGTTATAAGGGTTTTACCCAATCCCATATCCAGGAACAATCCGATATTGTCGTTATCCACAATCTTATCCACACAATACTTTTGATAATCGTGTAGTACCAAATCTCCCATCACTCTTCCTCATCCTTTATCAAATCTAATCTCGACCTCTTAATTTTATCAATCAGATTTTGTATACCATTCAATCCGTACGCAACACATACTCTCTGATTATGATTTTTAAGTTTTCTAATTTGTGATTTTTGCAATGCAGATAAAACACCTTTTTCAGTTTTTAATTCCACGAAAATCACTTCTCCATTTTCTAATATTACAATTCTATCAGGCACACCTGAGTTTCCAGGACTCACAAACTTATAACAAATGCCATTCAAATCTTGAATTTTTTTTCTGAATATTTTTTCTATTTCTCGCTCTCTCATGTCTTCCTCTTTTCTATGTAAACCAATCCTATACGCGTATATGTAGGTATCGTACAAAGGAATTAAAGAAACATAAATACGCTATATATTCTTTAATATCCTTTTTTAATACCTCTATATAGTAAATAGTAAATATTGGTTTACATAGTATCTCAAACCGTTGAATTTACTGTCTTACAGGTGTAAATAATATTTTTTTTATTGGTTTACGCCCCCGTAAACCAATATTTTATGCTGGTTTACGTTTTGAAATGCTGGTTTACGCTCTATTTTTATTTTTTAATGGATTTTATTTCATTAATATTAATAATTTTCGACCTTTCAAAACCTTTTTGCACTCCGTACTTACCATATCTTCTGACGTTTTTATTTCTAACCCAGCCTTGGATTCCATTTAATATGTTTGTGATTTCATTTGAATCACGTCTTTTCATCCACTTGATATCGCTTTGAAAACAGATTTGCCAAATCTCTGCAACACAGACCTTATCTCTTTCTACAAGCTCAACATTTCCAACATCAAACGTGTTGTTAAAAAATGCTTTTTGATTCTGTATAGGAAGTTCGTACCAGTTTTCAGGAATTTTCTTTTCAAGAAATTCAAGGATAACACCTTCTCGTGGATCCTTTTCTCTGAAATCTTCTTGAAGCGCATTCGCTTGAATCTCACTTTCTCCAGACAAATACAATGGCTCTCCCATTACATAATAAAAATATGCCTCAGCCCAAATTTGACTTATCTCACAATCCAAATCTTTGAATATGTCCTTTTTTATTGGAAACTCTCCAACCTTTACTGGCCAGAAACGTCTATTACCTGTTACATCTCTTAAAAACTCATCTGAGTTAGTAGAACCGAAGAACACACACCTTCTCGGATACCTATTTGTCCTTCTTCCGTAAGCTTCACGATAGATGTCGTGTGTTTTACTTAAAAACTGCTTAACAGTCTCCGTCTCACTCTTATTCATCGCCGAAAGCTCCCCAACCTCATTAATAAGTGTACCTTGAATAAGCTCTGCTGCTTCTTTACCTTCAAATGAGTACAAGCTATCAGAAAACCACTCCATACCTAACTTTGATAAAAAAGTACTCTTACCGATTCCTTGTTTTCCTGAAAACACGACCATATAATCGAATTTAACACCTTTATCATCGAATGCCCTTGCAACTGCTGCCGTGAGTGCTTTTTTCATTACATCAGCCGTATACTCACTCTCTTCCGCACCTAGATAATCACTCAACAAGGTAGGAATCCTTTTAACTCCGTCCCATTTGTATGATAAAATTCTGTCTTTAACACCATTTTTACGATTATTAAATCCTACAACCTTTAAACCATTTTCTATTCTGTCTTTACCTGTAATCCCGAACTCTTTTTCAAGCCTTAAAGCAAGTTGTGCATCGTCCGTGTCACTCCACATTCTGTCCCCTTCGCCATTATCCCAAGGAAGAGGGAGACTAACCATACCGCGGTTCGCAAATTCATCTATAAAAATCTTGCCTTTAAAATTTGGATCGTGAGTAAGAATCGCAACAACATTTGCTATAGTCTTGGTATTGTTTCCGTTCTTGTCCGTTTCTAATAACTCATACCAACTATTATCATCTTCGCTAACATCATCTTGCTTTTCAGCCTGACCTATACTCTCAAAAAAATCACTCGCACTATCTTGCTTTTCTTTTGAAAGTAGCCCCATAACTGAATCATCTTCCTTGGCCAAAGTCTTCATAGCAGTATAAGACGGAAGACGAACAACGGGAGTATCCTCGTCCGCCTCTTCGTCTAAATCGGAAAACTTGTGCAACCTTACCAAGTCCCAAGCATTTACCAACTTATTACTGCAAGGATCTGTAGCATGGTGTGAGTATAAGAACAAGCCTTCTTGATACACAACAGCACCGCCAACAGTTGAACCATTGTGATATGTGAACCTACCATCATCTTCTGCATCATAAGCCTCTGGAATAAACTTATCTATCGCAGAATATATGTCATAGGTCTTACAGAAAGCTCCTACAAGGCCTGCTTTTGTTGTTGGGTCCTGTTGTCTAGTTAAAAGAGTTTTATGTTTTGTGTCCTCTCCTGGAACTTGTGGCCAACTTGATACATCCTTCCAATCAGAGTAAGTTTTTAATATTCCGTCAACTGATAAAAAAGGCTTGTCCTCATATTTAAAGACGTATTGGCTATCTCTCGAACAGCTTGGCCAATACATAAGCCTACTCGCTTCAAACGTAGTCGGGTCTGCCATTTGAATGCCAATCATTAACGCCACACGACGTGCTACAGGCTCGTATTCATCAGGTGACATACTTCTATCACTAGGAATGATAATTCTCAATCTAGGCTTGTATTCAGAGTGCTTTCTAGTGCTATATATTACATATCCACAGCCAAGACTCATTACATTTTTAATTACATTTTTAGTTTCTCCACTTAGAATATTATCGAAATCAAGAGTTATTAAATCACGACTTTCAACATTAAAAGCCTTACGTCTTGAACCCTTTAAAGCGCCACCGACAAAACCACCGACATCTTTCAGCTTGTCCTGGTCTCTCTTTTTCATCTTTAAGAATTCATCCAAGGACTCCGTTGACCTTATCGGCTTTCTTAGTTTCTCTACAAATTCAGAATAATTCAATTCCAGTCTTTGCCAGTTTGTGGATTTTCTACTTGCACCAGTGGAGATTACTATTTTTTTATCGTTAATCATACGCATCTAATCCTTCATATAAAAGTCATTTTCAAATCCTGCGCCCTTTAGAACAAGTCCCTCAGCCCAATCAATCGGCTCACTCATAACAGCATTAATCTCATCAACAGTAATACTCTTATCGCACTCTAGTACAACCTCGTCGTGGATATGCATAACCACAGGATTGTCATGGTATTTCTTGTCTAACCTCACAAGTAAAAGCGCCAAACAATCTCTTGCAATAGCTTGTACGATATTTTCCGTTAATTTTCCACCGTAAGTGGACTCTGATTTTAGCTTTTTATTTAAGCCGATACCTCCGAAGTGAACACTCTGACGGTCAAACTGATTGTCTTTTAATTCTGGATTAGGATAGAATAGCTTTCTTCCTGAAGGTAGTCTTATAGTTAAAAATGATTGGCCATAAACTCCTTCAGCTTCATAATTTATAACCAATTTGTTGTTCACATATTGAGTAATACCTGTTCTAATAGCATCGATACAAGCATTGTCAACCTCATACCACAATTTAACTATATTCTTGTTTGCTGCTCTCCACTTATCCTTTATTTCCGTTAATTCTTCAGGAGATAAACCCATTCTGTCTGCGCCCATAGCAATAAGTGCATTTTCGCCACCTTGATATCCAAGTGCAAGAGTTGCAACCTTGCCTTTTTGTCTTAGTGCATACTCAGGATTTCCCTTTTTTATTTTCTCAATCGGAACATTAAACATCTGACTAGCAGTAGCCTCATAAATCTTGCCGTGAGTTCTAAATACTTCGTTTACCCACTCTTCTCCAGCAAGCCACGCGATTACTCTAGCTTCAATAGCTGAGTAGTCACTTACTACATACTTCTTGTCGTTTTGTGGCACAAATGCAGTTCTAATCAATTGACTAATAGTATCCGTAGCATTTCCAAATAACTCTTCAAGCGCCCTTTTATCTCTATTTTTAGTTAATTCTCTAGCAAGTCTTAAATTTACCAGGTAATTTCTAGGAAGATTTTGAACTTGAACAAGCCTTCCAGCCCATCTACCCGTGCGATTAGCTCCATAGACTTGTAACAGCCCACGAACTCTGTCATCATCACATACGCATGTCTTAATCGCATCATACTTTTTTACACTTGTCTTCGATAATTCTTGTCTTATTTCTAAAAATTCTCTGACATCTGGATGCAGGTCATCTCTGCTTAACAAATCAGAAACAGTAGCTTTTCTTACATTATCTACATCGGGCATAAATTTTTGGATCCATTCTAGTATCTGACTAGTTGAGTTTGGGTTTTGAACATCTGAAATAATTCTTGCCCTTTCTTCCTGCTCTTCAGTTAACTTAGCATTGATTTCCAACGCTCCATCTACTAGATCCATATCAACGCCAATTCCACGCGCATTCATTTCATCTGAAAGCACCCAAATTCGCTGTTCTTCACTTGGTAGTGGAAACATAGCAAGCCTTTTATAAATCTCCGTTTCTGCAACAACGTCCTGCTTACAGTAATCCTTGAACAAATCCCACTTATCCGGATCGTGTTCTGGTAGGTTTCTTCTTCTACCATTATTCGATTTTGTTGGTCTACAAGGCACCGAGAAATATCTAATCAAAGCCTTACCTGTATTTGATTTGCTTTTATCTTCGGATAAGTTTAAAGCAGCACCAGTATTTGCAAGACCAGCAGGATATCCTAGATACATTGCATGAAACATCGAACACTTCCAAGCAAACCTATCACCTACGTCAAATCCGTAGGCCTGTAGCGCATTGTATTCAAACGCTGCATTATATGCGTGCTTATTAACATTACCATCACGCATAGCTTCAATGATTTCTTTTGGAAGTTCTTCGCCGTTTTTCAAATCCACAATCTGAACTTCTTTGAAGTCCACAGAATACGCAAACAAAAGAACCTCAAAACTATCGTCTCTAACGTATCTGTATAGCCCACACTTCTTAATATCTACATCGCAGTACGTTTCAATATCTATACTTAAATCTCTCATAATACCTCCTCTATGATAAAAAAAGAGAGGGATTTATCCCTCTCAATATCCTAGCGTGGAAGTCCTGTAAGAGGATCTATATCGCTGTTTCCAAACGGAGTATCTGAATTATCTGCAACTGCTGAGAAAGCATCTTCAGCATTAAAGCTGTGGCCAAGAGCTTCTCCGTCTTCTACTTTTTGAATTCCATTTAATCCAAATCCAATTCCAGTTGACCCAGTGTTATACGCGTATATACTCAAAGCTACATGGCCATAGCAACCACTGTATAGCTCTGTTGGATTGATAATTGGTTGTACATTTCTATCAACAATAGCAGGTGGGTAATCACTTGATGCGCTTGCTGTAAATACCCAGTGACCCTTACACTCATCTCCATAAGCTTTTCCAGTTGGACTTACTCCGTCACCATCGTGAACTGGATTTTTAGGACTTGCTATACCTTTAAGTTTTCCATTCTTTTCTGCTTCAAATTCAGCATTAATTGTATCCATTAACATCTTATAACCTTTAACATCTGACTTTGGCAACAGACAAGTAACTGAATATTTTAGATCACCTTGTTTTGTTTCCTTTGGCTTAAATACATTTACATAACTTAATCTTACTTTGCTTGTTGTTAATTTTTGACTCATAATTTATATCTCCTTTTAATTTAATTTTTCAAACATATTCTCTGCGTCATTTACTACATAGTTGTCTCTCTTATCGTCTACTGTAACCAATGTAGGCTTTCCTTTTGGTTTAATAATTTCATCTTGTAGTAATTCGTTAAATTCCTTCTTACCTACTAATTTTTCTAACTTTGATAATGAAAGAGCCTTTCTTTCATACAACACTGACTCGTCATATCCACACTCAATCAACGTAGATAAGGCTTTTGACTCATCGTTAAACTTCCTAATACTTCTACCTTCAACAGCCTTGTATCCGTCAATCTCTTCTCCAGCAAGGATTGCTTTTAGTGCTTCTTCTTCCAGGTCTTTTATCCAATCGATAACTCCTGTACTTTCCTTTAGGAAGTGTGATATATCATCATTTGATAACAAGCCTTCTATCTTCTTATCAAGTAGTGGCTGTATTTCTACAACTGCCTTGAACATCTCCTTAGCCCTCTCAGGACATCTGCTTTTTGCCTTACAAAATCTACAATGCTCACCTTGGCATAACTTATCTGAACCATTGTAAGCATCTTTTGAGATCGGTTTTATTCTTTCTCCAAATGCAAGTAAGTCCTCAGCTGATATATCCCATGACTTAATATTATTTATTCGTGGCTGTACAATACACAAAGTAACTTTCTTGATATTAAATAAAAATCCATATCCAGCGTAAGCTCCTAACGCGTACAGCATTAGTTGAGGATTGTTTTCTGGATCCACTTCAACACCTTTTCCGTATTTCAAATCGATTACAGACATAGTATCGCCATAAATCATAAGACAGTCGCAAGTTCCAAAACCTTCGGGAACCCAATTCGAAAAATCGACTCTTTCCTCAATCGCTACAAACGGGCTTTCCTTGTATGATAATGCCCTAGTTTTTATCTCATCAAAATATACATCCGTATAGTTTTCCATAGATTTGTCATAAAGCTCATCAGATTTTATAGGCTCAACTTCCTTGTCATAAGCCTTTTTCCCATAACCTTTTATAAAATACTTTTTAAGCTTAGCCTCTGCAAGAGCGTGAGCCAGTGTTCCTTCTCTTGCATAGCTTGATGTAGTGTCTGGAAAGTCTTCTTCTAATCTCACACTACCAGGACAATTTATCCATCTGTGCGCACCACTTGCACTTAATTTCGCATGAACATCTGGCACTACAATACACCGCCAATTTCTCTAAGTTTCAAAGCAAAATCGTTGTATTGGCTTTCTTGTAATTGAGGGAGAGAAAATATACCCATATCTTGAATAATCTTGAATAACTCTTCTCTCTTACCCTCTTGAACAAGCTTTCCAGCGCAGGCTTGTAACTGTTCAAAGCTATACGCAACCTCACTAACTGGAACAGCAGCTTCTTTCTTTTCTTCTTTTTTCTCCGTTGAACTTTCTTCAACACGAACATCAGTTGCTTTTGGTACAACTTCTGACTTATCCACACAGCTACAACCTAACCTATCAGCTAACTTTCCTAAAACATCAAGTGTTTTATCATCAAATACAATTTTTAACTCCATAAAATCCTCCTTTGTGTTATAATCTAATTGAAGTTTATTATATAAGCGCTCATTATCTTTGCAGGATTGAGCGTTTATTTCTTTTTTTTAATCCTTTCCAGCAATCCTCATGCACATAAGAACTACTTCCGTCACTATGTGTAATTACATGGCATGGATTTCTAACATATATGGTCTCACCACAAATAGAACATTTGCAGATTCTTTCGCATTCAATTGCTGTCATTTCCCCAACTCTCCAATCTGTCTATACTTCATCTAGTTCAACCTTTAATCTGTTTATAACCATTCCTTCATTTCTTGTATCGTACATCTTCCAAATAATTCTCTTAATCTCATTAATCACATTCTCTGGATTGTTATCGTAAAACTTATCCATACAATCTTCAGTAGCGACTATTTGTGCATTAACACTAAATATTTTCATCTAAAGCATCCTTCCTGTAATAACTAACAAATTCCACAGAATGAAAGTTGTTAGAACCCTGCAAACAATCTTCAAAACAAACATAATTGTCAAAATATATTCATCAGACTTGTCCTTTTTAATTAAGCATTGTTTTGATTTCTTATTAACGTCTGCATCAACCTTTTTATTTTCTCTTTTAATATCATTCCAAACTTTATCGTTGAAATCAGATTTTCTTCTTTCCATACTTACCTTTTAACACTCCTTCATATAGATCCTTTGCCATAATATCTGCAACTCTTTCAATATTTGCTTTTTGTGGCTTATCGCTTCTTACAACAGTAATCTTAAAACCACTAAATTCAAATTTACTACCTACTTCTAGCATTGTTATCTCCTTGGCTATTTATAGTATTCAGGACTGAACAACTCTTCTTCACATTCATCTGTTTTAAATAAGTACTCAATGTCCAAGTTATCAAAAAATACTTTCTTGACCCTCAAAGCCTCATCAAAATAAAATTTACTATTTCCATTTATTTTGTCTGAAACCGTAGCAGGTCTTACGTCTAATAGATTTGATAGCATCAATTGTGATACTTTTCTTTGCTTCATTTCATGAGCTAAGTTTTTGTACATAGTACACCTCCGATTAACTTATACGATATGTCGTATGTTTTTCTTGATAAATACATTATAGCGTACTTAATCATAATATACAATACGCTTTACCGTAATTTTTTATATTTTTTTACGATTTTAAAATATTTTTAATTGAAATATAACGTTATATCGTATATAATAAATAAAACGGAGGTGTGACATGGACGAAGATACTATCAGAATAATTAAGGAAAAAATTAAGCAAAAATATGGAAATCTAAAAGCATGTTCCGAAGCTGCTGGGATAAAATATACTACTCTAAGAGATATGCTCAATGGGAATATATTAAAAAGTAATGTTGAAAATGTTCTAAAACTATGTAACGCATTAGAAATTCCAATCGAGATGTTAATAGAAAATTTTGATCCACTCGAACAGCTCCCAGAAATACTTGAAGAATTAGAGAGTTGGGGATATGGCTATGAAATAGATATGGATAAAAATTTTGAAATAGCTATTAGAAAGCTAAATGGAAGTTACGATTACTACAACATATATACATTTGTTGAAAATTACTATCCATATTTTAGAAAGCAATACATCCAATCCAACAATCAAAAGCTAATAGCCAGAAAAGCTGAAGACTTAAATGAAGAACAAATGGATGCAATACTAAAAATGATCGACCTGATGATAGATAAAAATGAGGAGAATTAATGAAGGCAAGATACGACTATGTTTTTGAAACTTTTGTGAATTTTGTAAGAAATAACGGTATTAATGTTTATGATCCAAGTCTGGACATAGAACAAGTAATTAAAGATGTTTTACAAATAGAAATAATGCACTATGATGTAACAAAATTAGATTTTTATGAATACTCAAAAGATGGATTCACGTATGGGGACGATAATAAAAATATTATATTCATAAATAAGGATCAGTATATAACTAGAAAGAGATTTACATTGGCTCACGAATTAGGGCACATTGCGTTAAATCATAAATTAGAATTGGATAACATACCCGATAATGTTCGTGAAACTGAAGCTAACACATTTGCAAGCCTATTGTTGTGCCCACCTTTTATCGTTTTAAAAACTCTGGAAAGCTACAGGTACTATACGAATATTACCGACGAAATAATCGAGAGATTAAGTAGCGATTTTATTGTTAGCGAAGAAGCTATGCGCATTGTATTACACAACCTAACGTGGTATTTAGATAAAACTAAGATGGATGATGATGAAGAATTTTACCTTCCATCATTAGCTATAATTCATCCAGAAAAGTATATGTCAGAATTTAGCAGAACTTATTATGGATATAGATAGATATTCAGGAGAAAATTATGGGAATATTAAAAAAGATTATAACTTATTTAAAACCTACTAAAGAGCAATTACCAGTAGTCAGCAAAGGTCTTGTCGATGTTAGCACGGGACCTGTTGAAATAATTCCACATCATCAAGTTCCCGAAGATGTTTTTGACCTATTGTGGTTTAAAAATGGGCCGTTTGCAAGCGACTACTATTATGATTGCGGAGAATACTTTGATGAAGAACCATCTTTAATTGATGTTACTCTGCCCGTTAAACCAGGAGTTAATGACATAAAGATAGGATATTACCCCTCATATACTAAGCTTTCTCCAATTCAAAGGTATGAATACATCAATTGGTTGAAGAACGTAGATAGTGATACCGACATATCTTACGTATTTGTATTTTACTATGGTCTTGAAAGATATATTTTTACAGAAAACTATGAGAGATCTGTTGCCATGATGTTTAAGCTATTAAATCGATTCGGAGATAATAAATCGTTTAGATTTTATTGTACCAACGCGCTGATAATTGCTTCTGTAGTACATCAAAGAATTGACTGGATACAAATGATAGATGACGATTTTTTGGATCCAATAAAATTAGCAACAGTTAAGGCCATGTTGCTTAAAAAATTTTATCCTGAAGACATTATAAAATTTTCAAAAATAGTAGGGTGGACTAACAATCGATATATAAAAAATAATTATGACCTATTTTTCGGATTTTTAGAGCAAAATTTAAACCAAACATTTGGAACCAATTTTTATCCTATTGATTTATCAGATTGCAAGAAGTACGATAAAACGAATAACCTGATGCTCGCCAATTATAGCCTCAGTCAGGAAATGAGGAATGTTAAGATGCTTGACGTTCTTGAAAATAAAAGAATCCAGAAGGATTTATATGGCCTATTAGAAAAAACACATGAGGACACAAAAATAAAACTAAGAAACGATAGAAAGAAGGTGAAATAGTGAAAACCGCAATAGCTTATGCACGATTTTCAAGTACTAATCAAAGAGATGAATCAATCGATGCACAACTTAGAGCTATAAGGAAATTCTCAACCGAACAAGACATTCAAATAATAGACACATTTTGCGATCACGCACTTAGTGGTAGGTCTGATGACAGACCACAGTTCAAGAAAATGATTAAAAGAACAGATGTTGGAGATATAGACTATGTTATAGTCCATAAACTGGATCGCTTTAGTCGTGACAGATACGACAGTGCCGTATATAAGCGTAAATTAAAACTAAATGGTACAAAACTACTCTCCGTAGTAGAAAACCTCACAGACAGCCCAGAATCGATTATAATGGAATCTCTATTAGAGGGCATGGCTGAATACTACTCCGCAAACTTATCCCGTGAAGTAATTAAGGGAATGAAAGAGAATGCCTACCACTGTTGGTTTAATGGTGGCAGAATACCTCTGGGATATGACATAGTAGATAAGAAATATGTAATCAACGATTTGGAAGCAAAAACGATTAGACTAATATTTGATATGTTTACAAATGGAAGCTCGCAAAGAAAAATAATAGATACATTAAATGCAATTGGATGCAAAACAAAACTAGGAAAGAATTTCACAAGAACGTCTTTAAGCAAAATATTGAGAAATGATTTATACAAAGGAGTATACACATTTAACATGAAAAAAGAAACAATAAAAAAAGAACATGGAGTTCCAAACATAATTACAGAAGAACAATTCAAACTTGCGCAACAACTACTACAAGATAAAGAATTCAAATCTTCTAAAAAAGCCGATAGCCCTTACTTGCTAACAGGAATATTGTATCACTACAATGACAAAATGGTAGGTGTATCTGGTAAAAGCAAAACTGGAAGAAAATATTACTACTATAAGTGCAAAAATTGTGGATTTACAATACCTAAAGAACAAATTGAAGAAGCAATAATAGAAATGCTAAAGCAAGTGCTAATCAATGAAGAAAACATAGATAAGCTTGTAAAATCAAAATATGAAACACTTCTTAATAAAGTCAATGTGGACGAAGTAAAAGCACTTGTACAAAAAGTAAATCAACTGGAAAAAGAAATAACGAATATAACGAATGCAATAGCACAAGGAGTGCTATCAGATACATTAGTTAATAAACTAAACACATCAGAAAAAGACCTGGAAATCTATAAATCACAACTTGCAGAAAAACAAGCATCGACTAACGTACAACTAGAAGATATAAAAGCTCAAATCTTAGCACAAAAACAAAAAATGGACTACAGTCCTCATCAATTGAAGACTATAATCCATTCATTATTTGAGCGCATCGAATATCGTGACGATCACGAAGTTTACGTTGAACTTCGAGATGTAGATGAGAGTTCGTATAACGCTGTGTTTGGCGAACGATAGAGGATTCGAACCCCCGACCTTCTGGTCCGTAGCCAGACGC
>ERZ1673749.1698-NODE-1698-length-13798-cov-3.662810_pt1 | contig 13798 bp, 9 predicted proteins | sample MGYA00580204_ERZ1673749 | MGnify/ENA primary metagenome ERZ1673749 (study PRJEB41218, sample SAMN15661745) | gut metagenome | host: Homo sapiens | place: Canada: London | collected 2015-08-20/2019-03-30 | study: EMG produced TPA metagenomics assembly of...
AAAACCTCGACCCTGTCCCCACGGAAGAACCTGCTCCCACGGCAGAGCCTATCCCGGAGGAAACGGCTGTGCCAATGGCAGCACCGACCCCGGAGCCCACGGCAGAGCCTACCGCCACACCGGCGGAGGAGCCTGCGCCGGACGCTGCGGAAACGCCTGCCCCGGAGCCGTCTGCGGAACCCACGGCAACCCCTGACCCCGCGGCAGCCGTGCAGGCGATGATTGACGCCCTGCCGGACGAAGTGACGGACGACAACGCCGAGGCAGTGGCACAGGCGCTGACGGACATTGACGATGCAAAAGAAAGCCTTACCGATGACGAATTGGCAGGGCTGGATTTGACGCGCTATGACGCCGCCGCCAACGCGCTGCTGGCGCTGTGGGGCGAAGCCACCACGGATGCGGTGGAAACGCTGGCTGACTACTCCACGCCTACCACAGAGGGCGAGTGGTATGTTATCGACAGCGTAGAAGACCTAAAATGGCTGGCAGAATCAGCCCCCATGAACGTCAAAGCCAAGCTGACGGCTGACATCAAACTCAACGGCGAAAACAAAGTATTAAACGACGACGGCAGCTTGACCTCCAACGCCGACACCCTCGTAAAGTGGACGCCCATCGGCAAATACGCCAATCCGTTTAAAGGCGAGTTTGACGGCGGCGGCTACACCATCAGCGGGCTGTACATTAACGATAGCAGTAAGAACTACGTTGGCTTGTTCGGCTGCGTTGAAAACGGCGGCACCGTGAAAAATGTCAACGTCACGGATTCCTATGTGTCCGGAAACATTTCTGTCGGCGGTATCTGCGGCTGGAACGATGGTGGCACCGTACAGAACTGTACCTCCGACTGTACAGTAAAAGGTACAGGCAATTCTGTCGGCGGTATCTGCGGTTCAAACCAAAATGGTAATCGCGCAGGGCTTGTACTGAACTGCCACAACACCGGCAAGGTTTCCGGCAATGAAAATGTCAGCGGCGTGTGCGGCTATAACTACAGCGACAGCATCATACAAGGATGCTATAACACCGGTACGGTTTCCGGCACATGGTATTTCGGCGGTGTGTGCGGTCAGAACGACGGCACCTTGGAAAAATGCTATAACACCGGCAAGGTTGGCACAGGGTCCACAGGGTTCTTTGTCGGCGGCGTGTGCGGCTATAACCGCAGCGGCACTGTGAGCAACTGCTATTACCTTGCGGGGACAAGTGCAAAAGCTGTTGGCGATGGAACCGAAGGCACAAATTGCGCATCCAAAAACAAACTCCAGTTCCAAAACGGCGAGGTGGCGTACCAGCTGCAAAAAGACCTTGGCGGCGCAACTGTCCCGCAGGTTTGGGGGCAGCGTATCGACCCGAACGACACGGGCGAAACGGACAAAACCCCTGTGCTTAACAGCACTTCTGCTTACACGGTTTACAAAGCGGCAGAGGGTTCCCCCTGCAATCGGTACAGCAATATGCCCGACCAAACATTTACCCAGCACGTGTATAATGATGAATACGACGTTTGCATACGCTGCGGTGAATGGCAGGAGGCAACGCCGAACGGCGACTATTACGAAATTCACAACCAAGGGCAGCTGCGCTGGTTTGCCAAGCAAGTAAACGAGCAAAACCGACCCAGCATCAACGCCCGCCTGATGGCGAATATCACCATGGACAGCGCCGAGTGGACGCCCATTGGCAAAAAGCAAATCCGTTTACAGGCGATTTTGACGGCAGCGGTTACACCATCAGCAAGCTGACCTGTAAGGACGCAAGTGCAGAGTACGTCGGTCTGGTCGGCTATGCAGATAAAGCCACCATACAAAACGTTACCGTGCGGGACTCTGCCTTTAACGGCAACAATTATATTGGCGCCGTGTGCGGTTATATCAAAGGCGGCACCATTAAAAATTGCCACGCGGTCGGGACGACCATTGGTGACTCCGATAGAGATGATTCCCAATACTGGGGCGGCATTGTAGGCTGCATGACAGGCAATAATGTTGTCACCGACTGTACCAACAGCGGCACCGTGAGCGGCTGTTGGAACCTCGGCGGCATTGCCGGATTTGCAGGAACGAATACAACGGTGCAGCGCTGCTTCAACTCCGGCGCAGTGACCGGCAGATACGCCAGATTCGGCGGCATTGTCGGACAGATATCCGGTGCAAGGGTGCAGGATTGCGGCAATACCGGCGCTGTATCGGAATTCACCTCTTCCAGCGGCAGCCAGTACGGCGGCATCGTTGGATTAGCTGAGAGCGACTCAACCATTCAAAACTGTTACAATGCGAACAAAAACACTGCCGCCAAAATTTGCGGTAGTTATTCTTGCGACCTCTTCAACTGTTACTACCTTCCCAACGATACCGGCAGTTCCGGCAGTACCGTCACAGGCATCACCGCCAAAACGGCAGAACAGTTTGCCAGCGGCGAGGTCGCGTACCTGCTGCAAGGCAATCGTGCCGAACCCGTATGGGGGCAGACCCTGACCGGGGCAAGCAAGCAAAACTACCCCGTGTTGAATGGCGCAAAGGTATACCAAGGCACCCCCTGCACAGGCAGGTACAGCAATACGAAGGAAGAACTTAAGCACGACTATCATGACGGCAAATGCATCTACTGCGGTGAACCAGAAATTGCCTACACCGTGACCATACCCGCCGAGGTAACGCTGGGCAATGCCGCAAACGCCAAGGCAACTATTTCTGCCGCAAACGTCACCCTGCCCACCGACAAAACGCTGAAGGTGACCGTTAACGGTCCCTTTACCGCCACGCTGGACGGCTATAACGATGTAACGGCAAGCTATAAAATCAAAAACGGTAATGATGAGCTAACCACCGACAGCGCGGTCTTGACCGCCCAAAGCGGTGAAACCGCTAAAACCACAACCCTGACCTTCGTCAAGCCGGACGCTGCCCCCTACGCGGGCAGCTACACCGGCACGGTAACCTTTACCGTCAGCGTTAGCCAAACAAACCCCTAAAACCATAAGACAGCACCAGCCGTCACGCCTCGTGACGGCTGGTGCTGTTTTATAGGCACAACGAATACCCGTTATTGGATACAAGTTCCAATTATCAAGCCCAAAAATCATTCCTCTGCAGTTGCCTCACCCGGTTTTGTTGTGATGAGCTTAATCCTCAAAGCTGAACTGAAAGCTCCACGCGGGGCACCGCCTCTGTGCGGGGGGCCTCCGCCGCCACAAAAAACGTAGGGGCGGATTCCATATCCGCCCGTGCCCGCTTGCGGCAGGATAAACTTCCGCGGGCGCATATAGAATGCGCCCCTACGGATTTCGTTTTCGACATCGGCCTTGCCGGTTCTGGGCGATACAACAAAAAAAGAGTCTGTGACATCTAAGATGCCACAGACTCTTGGTGCGCGGTACAGGACTCGAACCTGTGACCTCCTGCACGTCAAGCAGATGCTCTACCAGCTGAGCTAACCGCGCTTATTGCGCCGCCTCTTGGCGACGCATATTATTATAGCAGAACGACTCCCAAATTGCAAGCCCTTTTTACAAAAAAATTCAAATTTTTTCTGCGTCGCGCAAATCGCCCCGGCAGCGCCAGACCGCCAGCAGGATAAACACAAAGCATACGACCCAGGTCGTCGGCTCACAAAAGCAGACCGCGCGGTAGCCCCGGACCGGCACGAGCCATACGGCAAAGATCACCTTGCCCACAAGCTCCAGCCCGCTGGCCAGCAGCGGCGTCACGCTGTTGCCGACGGCGCGCAGCAGCGCAGCCTCCATATTATAAAGCATCGTCAGCGGGATGCCCAGCAGAATGACGGTCAGGTAGGCGGACGCGCCGCCCCATGCCTGTGCCGGGACCTGCAAAACGGTCAGCAGCGCGTCGCGGCCCAGCAGGGAGCACCCCGTCAGCACCAGCGACACCGCCGCCGACAGCGTGACCATCCAGCCCACGGCGCGGCGTATCCCGCTTTCATCGCCCGCGCCAAAATAGCGGCTGACCGTCAGCGCCAGGCCGTTGTTCATGCCGAAGGCAAAGTTCATGATAAGCCCGTACAGCGCCGCCGTCGCGCCGATCTCCGCCAGCGCGGCGGAGCCCAGCAGGTGCCCGGCCAGCGCAGTGTCGGTCAGGTTGTACAGCTGCTGCAAAAGGTTGGAGCAGAACAGCGGCATCGAAAATTGCAGCACCAGGCGGAACGGGTCGCCCTGGGTCATATCCAGCACACGGCTTTTGTGCGCGGTGGCCATAATGTAACATCTCCTTTATTGGTTGCAGGGTCTATTATACGGGACGGCACGGGGCGTGTCAATCGGATCATTCCGGCACGGGGCCCGGACAAAACCGCCGGGAACGCGGAAAGGGACGTGTGGAATTTTCCCAAACAATCAAAGTCTTTTGCGGATGGAAAGCCGGGCCCGGGTGTCGTATAATGCAGACAAAAAGCAAATGCTGCAACACTGTTATTTTGCAAAGAAGGAGAGAGCTTATGCAAACCTGTACACTGGCAGTCGACATCGGCGCGTCCAGCGGGCGGCACATCGCAGGCACCGTGCAGAACGGAAAAATCACCCTGCAGGAGGTCTACCGCTTCGAAAACGGCGTCCACCGCGAGAATGGCCACCTCTGCTGGGACATCGACACCCTCGCGAAAGAGGTCGTCAACGGCTTGAAGGCTGCACACGACGCAGGCTTTGCCCCCGCGACCATCGGCATCGACACCTGGGCCGTCGATTTTGTGCTGCTGGATGCGGACAATAAGCGCATCGGCGACGCCGTCGCCTACCGCGACGAGCGCACCGAGGGCATCCGCGAGGCGCTGGAAAAGGAATACGGCCTGACCTTTGCCGACCACTACGCCCGCACCGGCATCCAGTACCAGCCGTTCAACACGGTCTACCAGCTGATGGCGCTCAAAAAGGAGCACCCGGAGCAGCTGGCCGCCGCCAAAACGTTCCTGATGGTGCCCGATTACCTGAACTACCTGCTCTGCGGCGTGCCCGCCAATGAGTACACGAACGCCAGCACCACGGCGCTGGTGGGCGCGGACAGCAGGGACTGGGACGATGCACTGATCGAAAAGCTGGGTCTGCCGCGCGGCATCTTCCAGCCCATCAAGACCGCCGGGACCGTGCTGGGGCATCTGACGCCGGAAATGCAGAAGGCTGTCGGCTTTGACGCCGAGGTCATTCTGCCCGCAACGCACGACACCGGCTCGGCGTTCCTCGCCGTGCCCGCGCGGGATGAGTACGCCGCTTACCTGTCCAGCGGCACATGGAGCCTGCTGGGCGTGGAAAACGCAGCGGCCATCACCGGCCCGGACAGCTGCGCCGCCAACTTTACGAACGAGGGCGGCTATGAATACCGCTACCGTTACCTGAAAAACATCATGGGCCTGTGGATGATCCAGTCCGTCCGCCGTGAGCTTGGCGAAAAGACCGGCACCCGCCCGAGCTTCCCGGAGCTGATCGCCGCCGCGAAGGAGGCCGCTGACTTCCCCAGCTGCGTTGACCCCGATGACAACCGCTTCTTAGCGCCTGCCTCCATGATCGAAGAAGTCAGGGCCGCCTGCGCCGACACGCACCAGCCCGTGCCCGCCGCCACCGGCGAGGTCATGCAGTGCGTCTACAACTCCCTGACGCAGGACTACCGCCGCGCCGTGGAGAACTTGCAAAGCCTGACCGGCAAGACCTACACAAGCCTGAACATCGTCGGCGGCGGCAGCCAGGACGGCTACCTGAACCAGCAGACCGCCAACGCCACCGGCCTGACCGTGTTTGCAGGCCCCACCGAGGGCACAGCGCTGGGCAACCTGATGGTGCAGTTCATCCACAGCGGCGATTTTGCCGACCTGGCCGAGGCCCGCGCCGCCATCCGGCGCAGCTTTGAAATTAAAGAGTATCAGCCGGAGTAAACGACCTTTTGCCTTACACGACAGGGCCGGGCATGCCCGGCCCCTACCAATACAACAAATCCATATACAGGAGGTCCCACCATGTTAGTCGAAACCAAAGCCCGCGTTGGCGTGTTCGCCATTGCGCTGGGCGCTTACCTGCCGCAGTTCCCCACGCTGGTCCCCGAGTTTGAGGGCCAGTACGCCGCCTTCAAAAAGACGCTGCCCGACACCGTCGATGTCATCGACGGCGGCATCGTCACCACCAAGGAGCAGTCCATGGCCGCGGGCGATAAGTTCCGCGCCGCCGACGTTGACCTTGTCATTCTGCAGCTGCTGACCTACGCTACCTCTTACAATATGCTGCCCGCCGTGCGCGACCTCGACGTGCCCGTCGTCCTCGTCAACGTGCAGAAGAAGAAGGCCCCCGACTACGCCAACACCGACACCCCCACCTGGCTGGGCGAGCTGTACGCCTGCGGCGCTGTCGGCGAGATGGTCGCTGATCTGGAGCGCGCCGGCAAGCGCCACGCCGTCATCACCGGCGTTGTCGAGGGCGGTGACCCCGCCGTGCAGGCCGAAATCAACGACTGGTGCAGGGCCGCGCAGGTGCGCCGCCGCTTCCGTGATACGAACCTTGCGCAGATCGGCCGCCCGTACCCCGGCATGATGGATCTGTACATCGATGAGACGAACCTGTACAACCGCATGTGGCTCTACACCAAGCAGTTTGACTGGGAGAAGATGTGGGCCATCGCCGACAACATCACCGACGAGGATGCCATCCGCGCCAAGGCGCAGGACATTCTGGACACCTTCGATATTGAGGGCGGCGGCACGGTGGAGAAGGTCTGGGATATGGCCCGCTACGTTGTCGCATTTGAGCAGTGGGTCAGGGACGAGAAGATCGCCTTCGTCGCCAGCCACTACGACGGCTTTGCCAAGGGCGTGGCCGGTAAGCTGGACTCGATGCTGATCCCTGCGTTCTCGATGCTCATCAAGCAGGGCACGGCCTGCGCCGTCGAGGGCGACATCAAGGTCGCGATGGCCATGTCCATCCTCAAGACCATTGCGGGCTGCGGCCAGCTGAGCGAGATGTACTCCATCGACTTCAATGAGGACATCTGCATCATCGGCCACTCCGGCTCCGGCGACGCCGACATCTCCACGGCCAGAAAGCCGACCATGAAGATCGTGCCCGTTTTCCACGGCAAGACCGGCGGCGGCTACCTGACCCAGTTCTACCCGCCGGTGGGCGATGTGACCTATCTGGCCATCACGCAGGACAAGGACGGCCACTTCAAGTTTGTTGTGGCCGAGGGCGTCAACGAGCCCGGCCCGATCTTCACCTTCGGTGACACGAACATGCGCACCCGCTTCAGCTGCGGTGCCCGCGAGTTCGTCAACCGCTGGAGCGAGGCCGGCCCCACCCACCACATGGCCGCCGCCACCGGCCACCACATCGACACGATTTTGAAGGTTGCCGAGATCTTCAATGTGCCGGTGGATGTGATCACGCGCTGATTTCGGGATGCCTTCCCCCTTGGGGGAAGGTGGCCGAGGCCCCGCCCGAGGCCGGATGAGGGGCGGCCTTGCGGCAATTGCCCGGTAACGGGCTGCTGTCGGCAGCTTTGCCCTCATCAGTCAGTGGTCGGGGCCACTGACAGCTTCCCCCGGAGGGGGAAGCCAACACAACGATATAAAGGAGCAGAAATTATGTCTACGATTTTTGAAATTCCCTGCGTCAAGGGCTTTATCCGCATGTGCAACGATGGCTGGCTGCAGGGCTGGCACGAGCGCAACGGCGGCAACCTGACCTACCGCATGACCGGGGAGGACGTCGCCGCCTGCCGTCCCTACTTCGACGCCGAGCCGCGCGAGTGGGTCAACATGGGCGTGCAGGCCGATAATCTGGCCGGTGAGTACTTCATCACCACCGGCTCCGGCAAGTTCTTCCGCAACGTCGAGCCCGACCCGATCCACAGCATCGGCATTGTGGAGATCAACGACAAGGGCGACAGCTGGCGCATCGTCTGGGGTCTGGCCGACGGCGCACGCCCGACGTCCGAGTTCCCCAGCCATTTCATGAACCACAGCGTCCGCAAGGCCGCTACCAACGGCGCGAACCGCGTTATTTATCACTGCCACGCCACCAACGTCATTGCGCTGACCTACATCCTGCCGCTGACGGACCGTGACTTCTCCCGCGCCCTGTGGCAGAGCGCTACCGAGTGCCCCGTCGTTTTCCCCGAGGGCGTTGGCGTCTGCCCCTGGATGGTCCCGGGCGGCGCGGACATTGCCATGGCCACTAGCGAGAAGATGAAAACCTATCAGGCCGCTATCTGGGCACAGCACGGCCTGTTTGCCTCCGGCCCTGACTTTGACATCACCTTCGGCCTCGCCCACACGATTGAAAAGAGTGCCGAGATCTACGTCAAGGTCCTGTCCATGGGCGGCGGCCTGATCCGCCAGACCATCACCGACGATGACCTGCGCGCCATCGCCCACGACTTCGGTGTCACCCTCAACGAGAACTTCCTCGACTAACATTACGGGCAAAACGCCCCTGACCGAACGGTCAGGGGCGTTTTGCTGTACAAAAAGGCTTCCCCATCGGGGGAAGCTGTCACCGAAGGTGACTGATGAGGGCCGAACCCTCTGTGGCAACCCGTTTGCGGGCAACCGTGGCAAGCTCTCCCCTCATCCGGCCCTGCGGGGCCACCTTCTCCCCCAAGGGGAGAAGGCTTCAGGGCTTCTTCTTTGGAATATGAACCTCCGGGATGGCGACGTTTTCATAGTTGATGGACTTGTGCTTCTCCGGGGTCTCGGGGGCGTCGCTGTGGGCGATCTGGCCGGTGTGGACCTCGGGCAGGGCAACATCGTCACTGTGGACACGGTAGCGCTGCTTTTTCAGCGCCTCGCGCAGCTTGCGGAACATCAGAAAGACCTCCCCATTAGATAAAGTTGATAAAGAAGGTGATGACCAGACTGTTGAGGAAGTCCGCAAACAGACTGCCTACCAGCGGGATCAGCAGATACGCCTTGACCGACGGAGCATACTTTTCGCACAGGGCCTGCATGTTGGCCATGGCGTTGGGCGTCGCGCCCATGCCAAAGCCGCAGACGCCCGCTGCAATGACCGCAGCGTCATAGTCGCGGCCCATGATGTTGAAAATCACAAAGTAGGTGAACAGGAAAATCAGCAGCGTCTGGCCCGCCAGCAGGATGATGAGCGGCAGCGCCAGCGCGGCCAGCTGCCACAGCTTCAGCGTGATCATGGCAATGCCCAGGAACAGCGACAGGCTGATGCCGCCGATGTCGTTGATCTCGCCCATGTGGGTCGTGAATTTGTGGGAGAATTCGCCGATGTTGCGCATACACGCCGCGGCAATCATCGCGCCGATATAAATGGGGAACGTCAGCCCGGTCATGGCCAGCGCCTTGGAGATGAACGTGCCGATGCCGATGGCGATAATCAGCTGGAACACAGCGGCCGGGTACATGCTGGTGTGGCGCTCGTGCTTGATTTCTTCCTCCACCAGCAGGCTGTCGTCCTCGGGCACAACGGTGTCCAGCAGCTTGCGGCGCTCAATGAGCAGACGGCCCGTCGGGCCGCCCATGACGCTGCCCGCAATCAGGCCGTAGGTGGCCGCCGCCGTGCAGAGCGTGGTCGCGCCCGCAACGCCAAAGTCCTCGAGCACGGGGCCGAACGCGCCCGCTGTGCCGTGGCCGCCGACCATCGGGATGGAACCGGTGCACAGACCGATCAGCGGCGAGATGCCCAGCAGATCCGCCAGCCCAACGGCGAGGAAGTTCTGGCACAAAATCAGCGCAACGACCAGCCCCAAGAAGAGGATCAGCGATTTGCCGCCGCTTTTCAGCACCTTGAGGTTGGCCTGAAAGCCTACCGAGGTGAAGAAGAACACCATGCAGACTTCCTTTAAAATTTCGTCAAATTCAAACTCGGCAATGCCGGTCACATAGCAGAGACAGGTGAAAACGGCAAACAGCACGCCGCCGATGACCGGCGCGGGAATGCAGAATTTTTCCAGAAAGCCGATGCGCGCCTTCAAAAAGCGGCCCAGCATCAGCACGCAGACCGCCGCAAACAGCGTCTGGTACATATCCAGTGAGATGATCATGCGGCGGCCTCCTGTTCAGGGGACGCGCCCATCTCCGGCCCTGCGGGGGTGATGCCCTGCGCGGTGTAGTACGCAGCGGCCCCGGTGTGGTAGGGGATAACGCTCTGCGCGGCGGCCACGGCGGGGTCGGTCACCAGCGGCACCGGCACGGCGGCAGCCACGGCGTCCACGCTGTCAAAATACCGGGCAGTCAGCCTTTGGACGGTCTCGTCGGACAGCGCGTTCGACGCCAGCAGAAGCGCCTGCACGCTGACGGTCCAGACGTCCTCATCCTGACCGGCGTAGGTCCCGGCGGGGATAACGCAGGCGCGGTAGGCCGGGTAGGCCGCCAGCAGCCGCGCACCGACACCCCCGTCGACGGAGAGCAGACGGATGGCGCAGGTCTTGGCCAGCTGCTCCAGCGCGTCGGCGTGCAGACCGGCGGTGACGAACATCGCGTCGATCGTGCCGTCGGCCAGCCGGGCGGCAGCGTCGGTGTAGTTCAGGTTTACAGTGTGTACCAGGCGGTTGTTCAGGCCGCAGGCGGCCAACACCTGCCCGGCGTTCTGCTCGGTGCCGGATTCCTCCTCGCCGACGCTGAGCGTGCAGCCCTGCAGCTCCTCCAGCGTCGTAATGCCGGAGTCGGCCCGGACAACGACCTGCACGGCCTCCTCATACAGGGCGGCCACGGCGCTGAAGCTGCGCTCGGTACTCTCGTGGGAAAAGATGCCGCTGCCGTCGTAGGCATCCTGCGCCATGTCGGACTGGGCAACGGCCAGCTGTAAATAGCCGCCCGCCAGCAGCCGCAGGTTGGCGGCGGACCCGGCGGTCTGTTTGACCTCGATGGTGCTGTTCTGGGTGGCCATGGCGGTACCAAACGCATTGTACACGCCGCCTGCAGCCGCAGCCCCCAGCCGCAGCCGCGACGCCGCGCAGCCCGCCAGCAGGACCGCGGCGGACAGGACGGCAATGATACGGAACAGATGTTTTTTCAATCGTACACCTCTCTGAAATTCTTTAGGCTCCCCTTGAGGGGAGCTCCGCCCGCAGGCGGTGAGGGGTGGGCCGCAGCAACCCTTTTATAGGTCGGCTGCCAGCCACCCTTCCGGCCCTGCGGGGCCACCTCCCCTCAAGGGGAGGCAGGGATGGCGGCAGTTATTTCCCCACCACATCCCAATGCTTATCGTTCCTGTTCAGCACCTCGCAGCCGGTCTCGGTCACCAGGACGAGGTCCTCCACGCGGACGCCGAACTCGCCGGGCAGGTAGACGCCCGGCTCAATCGAAAAGATCATGCCGGGTCTGGCTACGGTGGTGTTCGCGCTGCTGACGTCGCCCTTCTCGTGGTCGGTCTGGCCGATGAAATGCCCCAGACGGTGGTTGAAATACGCGCCGTAGCCCGCTTCCGTAATCAGGTCGCGCGCGGCGGCGTCCAGCTCACACAGGCGCACGCCGGGCTTGATGAGCGCCTCGGCAGTCTCATTCGCGCGGCGCACCAGATCGTGCACAGCGGCCTGCTTTTCAGTGGGCTGGCCGCAGAACCAGGTGCGGGTCATGTCGCTGCAATAGCGGCTCTTCACGCAGCCCATGTCAAACAGCACGCAGTCGCCCTCTTTTAACACGGTGTCGTCCGGCTCGTGGTGCGGGTCGGCGGCGTTGGCACCAAAGGAGACGATCGTCGTAAAGCTCGGCCCCTCGCAGCCGTGGGCACGGAACTGCGCGTCGATAAACTCGGCGACCTCGCGTTCGGTCATGCCGGCCTTTATATAGTGCTTCGCGGCCTCGTTTACCGCGTCGTTGATGCGGGACGCCTCGCGCATGAGGGACTGCTCCTCGGCGTCCTTGCAGGCGCGGCAGTCGTCCACGCAGTCGCTGGACAGCACGACCTGCATACCGGGGTGGGTCTCCATCAGCGGGATCAGAAACCTGGCGGGCCACTCCTTGTCAATGCCCAGCGGCTTGCCCGCGTCCACGACCTCGGCAATCTGCGCCACGGGCTTGTCCGTGTCGGTGTGCCAGACGGTCCTGCACGGCGGCTCGGGCACATTGAACAGTCTGTTCAAAAACAGTACCGGCTCGCCCTCGGTGGGCAGGTAGAGCGCCAGCAGACGCTCATAGGGCTCCACGGCGACGCCGGTCAGATACCACACGCTCTTGGGGTCGCAGACGATCATCTGCGTCAGTCCCTGCGCGCGCAGGGCAGCACGGACACGGTCCATGCGTTCGGTTTTCAACATACAAATGCCTTCTTTCCCATTATTCAGTTTTCCGCGGGCTTCATTGCACTTTTGCGGTACTGCTGGGGGCTTTGGCCCACCATGGCGGTAAAGCGGGTCGAGAAGTTGCTCTCATCCCCAAAGCCGACCTGGTGCGCGATCTCGCAGACGGAGAAATCCGTCAGCACCAGCAGCTCCTTGGCGCGTGTGATCCGCGTGGACAGCAAAAAATTGTAGGGCGTCGTGCCCATGTACTGGCGGAACAGCCGCAGGAACCAGCTCTTGCTCACCGGCGTCTGGGCCAGCAGGCTGTCAAGCGACAGCGGCTCGGCATAGTGCTGGCGGATGTACTCGGCGGCCTGTTCGATCAAGGTGCGGTTGGAGCGGCTCTCGTCCCCGGCCAGCAGCTGGCGGGCCATCAGGGCCAGCATCCGGTGCAGGGCCAGGCAGATCTCGATCTGTGCGGCAGCGCCGTGCTCCCACTCGGCGGCCAGTGACTCAAACAGCGGCTGCATCTCCAGCCGACTGACCGTAACGGGGGACAGCCGCCCCTGCGGCTGCAGTACCTCGGCCAGATTGGCGACGCCCGCGCCGTCCAGATGCGCCCAGTAGTGGTGCCAGTGGTCCTGCCCGGGGGCAGTGCAGTAGCTTTGGGGGGTGCGGCAGTTCAGCAGCAGGGCGCTGCCGGCGGGCAGCTCCACGCGCTGGTCGTTCTGCTCGATCAGACCGGAGCCGGACAGCGTATAAAACAGCAGATAGCTTTCCTTATCGGTACGGGCTGTGGCAAAATGGGCGCGGCCATAAAAGTTGCCGGCCTCGGTGCAGTAAAACGGCTGTGCCAGCGCCGCCGCGCCGGGGGTGGCGCGCAGCCAGGTGCTGCGTTCCTCCACGTCCATATTATAGGTCAGCATAGTGGCGGTCCCTCCCTTGCTTATATGAACATGATAGAAACAAACCGCGCGTTTGTCAATAAAAAATAGAAAAAGCCTTCCCTATAAAAGAAAAGCGGGCAGGGGAGCGGCGGCACGCCCCGCGGCGTGCGCAAGAACCGGAAACCGTTCAGCCGGATGAGGGGAAAATACCGCGGGTGACCCCGCCCGCCTTGACAACGCCGCCCTTTTGTCCTATACTGATACACAGGTTAAACCTTGGTTTAAGTCATAGGAGGAAAACACATGGCCTATACAGTGGGGGAGATGGCGCAGCGGCTGGGTGTGCCCGCATCGACGATCCGCTATTACGATAAGGAAGGGCTGCTGCCCTTCGTCGGGCGCTCGTCCGGCGGCATCCGCGTTTTTACGGAGAAGGACTTCGAGTGGCTGCGCATCATCGAGTGCCTGAAAAAGACCGGCATGTCCCTCAAGGACATCCGCGAATACATCGAGCTGGCCATGCAGGGCGATGAGACCATTGCCCGGCGGCTGGAGCTGTTCCGCAAGCAGCGCACCGTGCTCGAGACCCGCATGGCTGAATTGCAGCAGACGATGGACACCCTGGACTACAAGTGCTGGTTCTATGAGACCGCCGCCGCCCGCGGCAGCACCGAGGGCATCAGCGACCTGCCCGACGAGGCTCTGCCCGAGGCCCTGCGCCCCGTGCGGGAG
>ERZ1673749.1699-NODE-1699-length-13794-cov-8.336924_pt1 | contig 13794 bp, 17 predicted proteins | sample MGYA00580204_ERZ1673749 | MGnify/ENA primary metagenome ERZ1673749 (study PRJEB41218, sample SAMN15661745) | gut metagenome | host: Homo sapiens | place: Canada: London | collected 2015-08-20/2019-03-30 | study: EMG produced TPA metagenomics assembly of...
CCTTCTGTGCTGCGTCGTTCTTTCTCTGCTCTGCTGTTCTCTTGTCCTGATTCTTACCTGTTGCGTTTGCCATAATCTTTGTCCTCTCTTTCATTGTTGAAAATATGTAATAGTTGCTCCGGCTCTGACCCTGCCGGACGGGAGACCTATGGATCACCTCCTCTCAGGTCTTGGCTGGCAGTTCCGGAAGGCCTGCAATGGATGTTGCCACCGACAGGATACCTGCCAGCGCGGATGCACTGGCTACCATAGGCCAGTTGACCTCACCCATGACCGCTGCCGAGCCGATGGTGGCGACAAATGTCTGCGCCATGGTCTTGACCGCACGGATACCTGCGGCCTTAACCCACCGGATGGTATCCACATCAGCCCTAAATACACAGTTCTTAAGCATAGCTCCTCACCTCCTCTCAGATAGTCTGCGACAAAATTAAAATAAGCCCGGTTGCCAGTGATCCGGCAAGCGCGCTTACTATCGCTGTGATTACTGTTTTTTTAATGTCCTTGTAGGTGTTGCCCGGTTCCCGTTCCAGGGCGTCCAGACGCTTACTCTGGTTGTCCAGGCGTTTCCCCTGCTCTTTCTGTTCTTGCAACATTTGCTCCATGTCTTTCGCAAGGCCATGGATGGACAGCACCAGATCCTGGATCACCTTACTCATGTCCTCCAGCAGCTCAATGCGCCGGTTCTGGCGCTGATCCTCGTCACGGATGCGGGCCAGCTCTGCTTTTGTTAAATCATCCATCATCTGGCTCCTTTTCTGGTTTTGTAATCATTTTTATCATCTCCTTTCGCAATAGTCGTGAACCAGTAATTATAATATTATTTCCTCAATAAAACTGGGGGGGATGTATCTATAGCTAATGGTTTTTCATTTTCTATAAATAGAAATGTAACATTTACACCGCAAATCTCGTTTCCATACGCTGCCAATGGTTGGAGAGGTTCTATTACTCGTATTTATATAGCTTAATTTATTCCAATCTAATGCGGGTAATATATGTCCCCTTGGCAATATAACCAATACTGATATAATATTTATTGGCTTCAAAAGTAGTGAGTTGTGAAATGTCAAGTTGAAAATTTCCAATAGAGGCTCCATATCCTCCATCCCACTTAACTTTTGCAATCTCCTCATCACTATTATACGTCTTATATCGACAAAGACTGATCCATGACGGAGGGATGCCATTATCAGGATCATTTTTCCAATATCTAAGAAATTGTCCTTCAAAAATCAACTTACTATAACTTCGTACATCAATCGTGTTTGGGAAAACAATAGCTCTATGGTTCCATGTTGAGTAGTCGCCTTTCATAAGTAGTCTGGTATTCTCTTGCGCAAACAAGTTGATTTGCAATCCCCCAACATTTACACCGTTATAATATAGATCCTGAGGCGTTGGTACCCACCCTTCAAAACTTCCGATAATACCCATTATCGACTCATTCTTTTTGATCCTCTCCGGCGTGATCCCTGCCATAGCCCGGATATCGGCCCATGACAGGAACACATTGGCGTTCTCGTTGTAATATCCGCTAGGAACCTTGACCCACATCCGCTGATTGCCTGCATCATTACCTTTGCTGTTGCCCCAGCCGTTGTAATCGCCACGGTTTGGCATGGTGCCAGTATATTCCTTGCCATCGTTGTTTGTAAACGTCTTACCTGCCAGAACATCCGACGGCACCGCATTGCCGCTTCCCAGGACAATCTTTCCGATATTGGCCGCCATCTCCCCGAATGTTGCGGTTGCCGCTGTAGGTACCCGTTTCGCAGTGATGGCTGCGGCAACCTGTGCTTTTCCATCACTGACAGATTTTTTTAGGTCTACCATATCCTCTGACAGACCGTTTACTGCCTCGTTGGTGGCGTTAATCTCCTTAGCTCCAAACTTATCTCCCTGACGAGTATACTCTGTTTCGTCTACCGGCGTCACCGTTCCATCCCCGTTTTCATTCAGGCGAATCTTTTTCTGTTCAAAAAGAGCATCCACAAAATCTGTTTTTAAAGCCATGTATTTACATCTCCTCCCAATGTCATTTCCAAGGTTGGCCTGCTGTCCATGCCCGACTGGATATTCAGGTACATTTTCAGGCAGGCGCTTTCAATCCGGTTCAGCTCCTCCCAGCCAATAAAGGGCTGATTCTCACTGTATGTCCGCTTATCTCCGATCTCAAAGGGATATGTACCAGTGCAAATATGATCCAGATTATCCTCAAACCGGTTAATCTCATCTGCATAAAATCCATAGTCCTGATAGGCCTTGTCCTGCCCCATATCCTCAAATTCAAACTCCGGCCAAAGTTCCAAGGCCATGCTCCGGATCTCATTAAGATTGCCCTTAATCCGGTTGTAATCCTGGATATTAAAAAAATCACTTGCCCGCCAGTCTGTTTTTGGCTGTTGCCACATAGCTCATATCCCTCCTTGCCTTGATCGTCCCGGATAGTGCTCCATTATATTTCAATGTGTGGTCTGTCACGCGGATCAGAAGATCCGGAACATACTTATTTTCAAGAAATGCAATGTCATTGGCGTCTATCCTCGGTTCTCCCCGATATTGCAGGTTATATTCCCGGTCAGCCTTAAAATAATCACCAATCCAATCAGCCAGATCGGCAGCATGGACTACATCCGATACCAACGGGTTCTCCCACGTTTCCGAGCTTCCTGTGGGATTAAGCTGGCGGCTGACCTTAGCTTGTGTTGCCACATATTCCTTACCGCTTATTACAACCTCTGCCGCTCCTGCAACGCCTGTAAGGGCCACGGTTGCATAGTAAGCACTGCTCTCTATAATGGTTACCCCTTGCCCTTCTTGTGGCTCTGTGAGGGATACTGATAATCCATAGGACGGGTTGGAAAAATAGAATGTATACTGGTTGTCCTGCGCTGTCAGGCTGATAGTTTCCCGAATCAATTCCTGTACCTCGCCATTTCCCTGGCTGTACAAAGTACGCAATACCTGCAGCTCTTTCACACGGGGCAGCTTGGTACCTTCCGGCGTTTTCGTCAACTCTACACCATACTCCAATACATAATCCGTGCTGTCCCCGAAAGCGATCTGATCCAGGATCACACGGTTATTGGGCGCCCCTTTTGTAAACTCAATCACCAACCGGTCGAACTCTGGGAACTCATGGCTGATTACTGCTGTCTGTTCCAAACCTCTGACTTCGTAATCTTCCTGAAGCTCTCCGCTGTTGTATGAATGGAATATGGCAGTATCCGGCCAGTTGCGTCCGAACATCAGTGTAACGCCAAAACACTTATATGCCGCTTCCATCGTAAGGGTAACGGTGGGGTTATTCTGAAAGGTTCCTTTTTCATCCGCTGCCAGATCAGAGACATATCCTGTATTGAGGTACGTTCCTCCATCAGACTGCCGTGGGAGGAAATACACTGCGCCGCCCGCCGTAGAATAATCCTGCCCTGTCAGTGCATACTCATCACGGGTGCCTGCATCCTTACTCAATATCGTACTGACATGGGAAAAATACGCCTCATCCTCTGATGATGCGGACATCTCCGGCACAAAGCTGGATTTCAGATATATTTTTCCTGTCCGATCCTGATACAGGATACAGCGACCTGCATTAGCGATCAGCTGGAGCGCTTCCTTGTGGGCTACAACCGGGATGGGATTCCTTACAATCACGGTTTTCAGATAGGTATCAACCCCATATTCCCTTGGATCCACCCCGGCGTCCGTGAATACATCAACCGCCAGATTATACAGACTAATCCCTTCTGGATGATACTGTCCCCGGTAATAGGTACCGTCCATGCTGTCAAACCGGTCGGATGCGCTCAGGTTCAGTTTCTCATCATCCGCAGACCACTCTTTCAGCGCCAGGTTAATGCCTGGAATCCATTCTATGGTTCCATCGTCCAATTCCTGCCCGTACAGCGCCTCTATATCTTGTCCCAACTCAAAAAAGTTAACGCTGCTCTCATCGTTCTCCACATCAAAAGCCCGATCCTTATTACTGACCGTCAAACTAAAATCAATCGTAGGTAATTCCTCCGATATAGGACTGATATGCTCTTTTTTCGTGGCTGACAGAATTTTGCGGCTGTCAAAGTAAATACCAATCCCCATAGTGATCTGGTTGATCCGGAACCGACTCTGCCCGTTAATCATCCGGGACGGGGAGAACCGCAGGAAGGTGGCTCCCTCGAAGATCTCCTCGGTCACATAATGGCCGTCTGCATTGTCTGTTACCTCTACTGTATGATGATCGGACACAATGGAAAAATCAACCGGATATGCTTTCCCGAACTCTACCGTCAGACCCTTAATATCATACTGAACCGGAAAACGGATCTCGATATCTCCCAGAAGCTTCTCCGTCACAAGTCCCTGATTGAGAACCACTGCATCCGCCTCGTGCGGCAGAAAGTACATGGAGCCATCCACCTGCGTATAATCCTCATCACAGGTACCATACAACTCCTGTACCTTGTAATTGTCCATGGGTTTCTTAAGGTCGGAAAAATAAGTATACTGATCCGGATCTGGAATATATGCGGATGCCTGTGCCTCCTGATTGATAAGACCAATCGTAACACGCAGATGGGATAGAGGATTGCGCCATTTGCGGCGCATAACCTCTTTGTATTTGCTGCTTGCTGCCTGCATTATTCAATCACCCCGCAGTCTACCAGATTAACCTTGCAGTCCTTGTACATAGTCGGAAGCCCGTCTTCATCTTCTTCCCAGACCTTGGCCGTTCTATTTCCGGGATACATCCGCTCTGTTTTCCAGCCTCCTGTCTTCATATCCGGAAACTTGACAGTTACTACGAATTCGTCAAATTCCCGCAGGATACTTCCCCAAGTGGCAGCATCCAGATAAGACCACTGCAGGCCGTCTATCTTGTCCTGATCCCGTCCCACTCTCTGCCCTACAAACTCTCCCAGGGCGTTTTTGCCCTGGTTGACGTTGGTGGCAATGGTGAGACCCGGCCCCTGGTCATAAGAGGGGTATTTGTGCCCGTTGATATAGATTGCCATGCTGTTTCCTCCTTATGTTGGTCTGAGCTTGTAGCCGCTGCGCTTCTCCAGATCAGCCAGCTGCTTCTTGATTTCCCTGATATCCACATAGACGGTCAGATCCATCTGCTCGATTAACTCTATAATCTTTTGCAGAAGGCCTACCATAATAGCAAGGTACTGGTCGCTCATGCCGCTGCTGTTGCGTGATGCCATTGCAACCGCACGGTCTACCATCTCCTGCATCTTATCCTCAGGTGCCACAATCTCGCCATAGTGCCGGTTGTCACCGATCATGGCAAGCTGTGGCGTGTTGGCGCGGACAAAGCCGCCTTGTGCCAAACGCGGAAGGTTGATATTTGGAATATTAGGAATGAGATCTGCACCGATTCCAGGCACTTTATCCGCTACCTCATTCACAGCATCGATCATGGCGTTAATAGCATCAATAACGCGGTTTGCCATGCTCTCAACGCCGCTGATAATCATGTTGATGATGCCCTTTATATCAGCCCAGATACCATCCCATATTTCCTTGGTTTTGCTTCTCACAGTATCCCATATGCCCGTGATCGCATCCCGCATGGCTGTGAATTTCTCATCTACAGCCGTTTTGATGGTATCCCAGAGGGTAGACAGGGTGCTCTTGATTCCTTCCCAGATCTCGGAAGTTGTGGATTTAATGCTTTCCCAGATTGTACTGATCGCATTTTTGATTGCAGTAAACAGGGTAGTTGCAAGGGATTTTAGCCAGTTCCAAATGGTGTTGAGCAGGGATTTTATGCCGTTCCAGATAGCGGTTGTAATGTTGGAGATATTCGTCCATACTGCCTTTATGGTTGCGTATATCGTATTGACTGCCGCTGTAACGATGCCTTTTAAGATCTCCCATATTCCGAAGAAGATTTCCTTAATTCCTTCCCAGGCCATTGTCCAGTCTGCGGTGAATACTCCTACTACAAATTCAATGACTCCGCTTAACAGTGTGATAAACCCTTCGATAATTGGAGTAACAACCTCAATAAATCCGAAAACGGCTTCTACAATCGTTTGTAAAGCGCCAGCAATTACAGGAGCCACATTGGCTATAAACCACTCAATAAACGGTTGCAAAGCACCTGTCCATAATTGAGTAATAGCATCCGCTACTTTTCCGCCAAAATCCAGAAACTTATCAATGAGCGGGCTTAAATAATTGTCTTTGACTTCAACAAATTTATTCGATAAATTCTGTAATACTGGCAGAAAATATGTGTTATAGACATTGAGCAGCAGAGTTCCTATCTCTGTAAATCCCTGCTTAAATGCTGCCATCATGGGAGCTACATGACTATCATATGTGGCCCTGACTTTTTCAAACGTCTCAGAAATAAGGTCTTTTATTGCGGAAAATACAGGTTCTATTGCTCCAAACGTGTCCTCCAGCGTAGTTCTGATGTAGTCCGCATTTTCCACGAATGGTGCCGCAATAATATCCAGAATATCCGCCGCAAATGTTCCGGCTAATTCAGAAACTCCCATAAAGGATTCCGAAAAAATCCCTATAACATCAGCAGTGATCTGCTTTGCGCTTCCACTCCGGAAGGCTGAAAAGATAGTATTAACAGCCTTGGAAAAATCACCTGCAATCTGAGCAACACGGGAACCGATATCAAACATAGATACCAGGTATTCCCTGATCCGCTCTGTATTCTGCTGCAAATACAGACTGATGCCGCCCAGAAGATTGTCCGCTATGGTTGTACCGATTCCGGCTACAGATCCGGCAATACGCCCCAGATTAACGGTTAAAATATTAGAAAACCTGATGGCTGCCTGCTCTACTTCCGGGTCATTAAAAATGTTTTTCAGACTATCCTTAATGTTGTCTATAGATGCCTGTATGCTGTCAAATACCGCAGTATCTCCAAAGCCACCCTTAAATCCTGCCTCAAACAGATTCTTAAGTTCCTTAGCCCTGTCGATCAGCGCCTGATACTTGCTATCCATGGCTTCTACCGCAGATGTATCAACCGCGCCCATATCAAACTGGTCTACGTCATACCCACCTGCAGCTCCGCCGCCCGATCCGCCTCCATCAGATCCGGTGTCAGGGTCGATGATATTCAGCTCATCAATCCCTGTAGTGACACTCTTCATGTCCTTGGCGGCCTTCTTCGCGGCGCTTCCTGCTCCGCCTGCGGCTGCATTGGCCTTATCCGCAGATTGCGCTACCGCTTCCATGCCTGCGGCCGCTGCACTGGTCCCACCGCCAGATGAGCCCTTTCCGGTAATCATTTCCGTAAAAGCCTTGAACGCGTTAGCAAGGCTCATCAGTTTACCGATAATGGTATTGATTACCTTAATTACTGGTGTCAGAACGTTAATCAATCCCTGTCCGATGGTGGCTTTCAACGAATCAAACTGAAGCTGTAAGACCCTTACCTGATTCGCCCATCCGTCAGAAGTCCGGATAAAATCACCAGAGGCAGCAGAGAGCTGGTCCTGCACAAACTTATACCGCAGAGCCACTTTCTCCATCTCGGACATCTTCGCCGTGGTCTTGCTGTACCCATTTGCCAGAGCATACGCATCAAGGGCGCTTTGGGTCATAACCACGCCCAGATCCTTCAGCGTTTCAGTTTCGCCCGTGAATACGGATTTCAGTTTGGTGTAAGCTTCGTCCTGGCTGATATTATAGAAAGAGGCTACATCCCCTGCCAGTCCGGTGAGGGTTGTAGCCATCTCATAAGCCGCCTGTTCACTGAATCCGAATGATTTTGCCATGGCTCCGGATGTACCGGCGAACTTCTTCGCCATGGTTTCAGACAAGCCGAAGGAAGCCGCTGCATTCTTGGCGAAATTATCCACCTGTTTGGACATCTGGGGGAATGTTACGTCCACCACGTTCTGGACTTCCTGAAGATCTGACCCAAGACGCAGGCAATCAGCTCCAAAGTCAATCAGTTTTTTCACAGAAAACGCCGCACCTAAGGCAAACCCTATCTTTTTAAGCGCTGGTCCCAGTGCACCAGTAAGCTCTCCAGAGGTTTCTTTTGCCTGTGATCCGATACCTCGTATGCTCTTTTTAACCTTTTCGGAGGATGACTTGCTATTCCGTTCAATCTCCGACCATGCTTTTTTCATGGCTTCCGATTGGCTCATTCCCTGCTTTCGATAAATCCAGGCAATAGAGGAAGCCTTTGATTTTGCGCTTTTTTCGCTATCCCTTAAAATAGCATCTATTTTCTGTCGGGTTTCATCAGCGGAAGCATCCACTTTTCTGAAAGCTCCGGCCATCTCGTCGCATGACCTCTGGCATTTTTGTGCTGACTTTGAAAAGGCTTTTTCAAAATCCGCCTTTACTTTCCGAGATGTATTGTCTATTGCTGTCTTGATTTTTCCTAATTCCAGCGATATGTCAAAACTAATGGATGCATCAGCTGCCATATGTACCACCTGCCTCTATCTGTTACTCAGACATCGGCACATAATGGCACTACTTGTCCGGCTGTATATCTACCTCGAACTCTCTCTTGCAATCCCGGCCCTTACATCGTACAAAAATCCCTTTTGCACAGGCGTCAGGATCATAATAAATAGGCATCCGGTATCCGCAATATGGACACCGGATCTGCTTTCTTACTTTTTCAATTTCCGCCACCTCCTACTAACCGCACATGGCTGCAAACATAGTTTCCAGTTCTGCCATGCTCTGCTCAAAGGTTTTCTCGTCCATGGTTTCAGCCCCTCGGTTCCTCCATTCGTCATAGATCCGGCGCTGATCCTTTGAGAAGTGCTTGATAACATCCTTATCCGTTTCGGATCGGATTGCTACTACGCGCCCTAAAGCGGTCTCCGGAGCTAATCCGGCAATCAGCGCCTTAAATTCATCCCAGGATACCGATTCAAACTCTTTCGTCCTGATTCTTAACCCGTACTGCGACAGGAAACTGGATACAATCAGATCCCAGTCCTCAAACAGATCGTAGTACGGGTCACTGCTCTCCCGGCTTGCTGTCTTCTCCCAGAACCAGATTAAAGGCTTCCTGTACTACAATAATCAGGTCGTTAAAGCTTAACTTCAATTCCTTTTCGATCACATCCCTTGACGCCTGAGGAAAGACAAGCTCATAAGCGCCAATGATCTCTTCTGCTCCCGGATCATCATTGGACATAATCCCCATCACCTTAAGCATGGTTGGGGCATCTGTATTAACTTCTAATTCCCTCCCCCTGATCACAAGGCAGGGATTCTCGTTAAAGCTTAATTTTTCTGTAATATCTACTCTTCTTGACATTTTTTTTCTCTCCTTCTGTTCAGCCGCCAATTCCCGGAGCCGGTGTAAATTCCGGCTTGCCGTAACACGTTACCTCAAATTCAAGGGTATCAATGTTCGTGGTATCCCCGCCTCCGGGAGTGGTTACGTTGACTACCACAGTGCATGCCAGCTTTGCACCAGATACCATGACCCACTCAAATTTCGTCATAACATCCTGCCCGAATTTCCATGCAAGCCCCGCAATATAGTCATTCCCAGGATCTCCCACGGATCTCTTGCCTTTAAAAGCAAATGACAGCTTCTTTCCTGTCATAGCCGACTTAGCCCAGCCTTTTGCATCCATGGCGTACCATTCCTCTACCGTTCCATCAATGGATGGAGCAAAATTTTCAAGGTCTGCCGGCATCACCATATCCTCATCCGAACTGGTCACGCCTTTGGTTCCGAATTTAAACTCATTGTTGTGTACCGGATAGACTTTAGCTTCTCCTGCCATTTCTTACCCTCACTTTCTCTGATATACAAAATCCAGCCAGATTACATACTCGTATACCCCGTTATCATCTGTACCTACCGGCTGCGGTTCCGGTACCTTAAGGCTGATCTGATTAACATGGGTATCGCCTATCATCAGGCTGGATACATTTCTAAGTTTCTCAAATAATTCATAGGCTGCCTGTTCTGAGGCCCGTACGTCCTTATCCCAGTGGATCAGCAGGGATATGCGCCGGATGTCATAGGAGCTGTACTGTGGGCCTCCCAGAGCCGTCACAGGCTGTCCGGAAGCCTTCCGGGGATATACGCCTATGGAATGCTCCCTCTTGTTGTCCATCTTGCCGATGTACACCATGTTATACTCTCCAAGGCCAGCTATATATCCTCTGATATCATCCAAGGTCAGCATCACACACCACCTGCCTTTTTATAATTCTCCTTAAAAGCTTTAGGAACAAAATCCGCTTTGTTTCCTCCGGGCAGCCAATCTTCAAACCAATGTCCCTTTGCATTAGGGTTTTCATCTGTCTGGAAGTTGTATTCCGGATGGTAGTACAGCCTCCGGGCATATGGTGTGCTTGCTACCAGTGATACCTTCCCCTGAGAAGATTCGCTGTAATCCACAAAGGTAGCGTCTCCCTGCAAATGGCCTGTATCAAACGGCATGACCTGTGCCTGTATCACCTCTGTATGCAGGGCCTCCCCAGTCTTCTCCAAGGCTGTCACTGCCGCCTGTGTGAGCTCATTGATCCTCGCCATATTCAGCTTGACGGAAGATTTTACCTGCATCAGATCACCTCCAGCCGGCAATAATTGACCGTCCCATCTGGATTCCGGGCTTTACTTCCCCGATTGATCCGACGTACTTCACCGAACACCGTCACTGTACCACCGCTTAAAGAAGGCCAGTCCGGGGCGATATCCCCAGAAAACAGGGCTGTACCTGTGATCTGTACCAGCTTCTTTTCGTCTGTCCACACTGTTTTGGCTCCGTCCTGAAAATTGCACAGAAGGTCAAGATCCAGAACCTTCTCCGACTGCCCGTATTCGTCTGTTCCCTCAGATTCCAGGTGTACATGGATCTCCGTTTTACACAGCCGTTTCGGTACCAAACAAGGGTATTTCATATAATCACCTCAATCCCCGGCAGCATAGACCTGTCTGGCACAGCAGAGCATATACATCTCTCTTCATAGCGATTCCCTGTTCTGTATACACATTCCAGGAGCTGCCAAATTGAGCAGATACGCCGTTGATACTGTAGCTTTGCAGGATCGTGCTGATCTCGTCCGCATTTTCGTATTCAAAATCCGCCTGCTGGCAGACCACCTCCCGGATCAGATCCTGCTGAAATGGTGTAAGATCAGAAATTCCCCGGCCCGCAATCCGGTTGAAGGTCAGGGAATCAATGTGGCGGGATGCCTGTCGGAGAGCGCCAGAAAGCTTATCCTCCGGGATCAGGCTCCCGCCATACTCATGCAAATAAAAATCAGGTGCAGCGTATGGCTCATATGCCATATCACCCACCTGCTTTCTTGGACGGTGCCTTTTTACTGGGTTCTTTGGACGGTTTGGGTTCTTCCATATTTTCAGGTTCGCCCTCATGTTCAGATGCTCCCGCATCCCCAGTCTCTTCCACTGTATAACCGTGTTTCCTGAACCAATCTAACAGATATGGATCATCCGTTTCCCCTACTCCGCCGCAAAATGGCACGGATGCTGATACTCCGGTATAATCTTTGTTGGGGCTATACACCTTCATGCCTTATACCTCCTACTATTTCACTTTAATGTTACGGAATACGCCTGCCGCCTTGGATGCTTTCAGCGCAATGGCTGCATTCATTTCCACTTCACCTTTCTTTACGGCTCCGGCGGTAGAAAAATCAGGAAGCCAGATCTGGACAGGGGCCACGCCTGCGAAAGAAACCGCGTGAAGTCCATCCATAGCCAGACGGGCTACATAAAGAGAGGTTGTTCCTGCATCGTCATCAATCCCGACCACCTCATCATTGGTACCAGGTTTTGTTTTCATGTCCACAAACGGGATACTGCCATAGTTCTCCACCTGGTTTCCCCAGTTATCCTTTGTTACCTGGTACATACTGGCACGTCTCGCGCAAGCACGGAGCTTGGAGATCAGTTTATTATTTCCCATGATGCAGGACGGAGTACCATCCAGACCGCCAAGGAACTCATCCAGCATATCCAGAAAATACTGGTAATTCTTAGTGATCATTTCGGAGGTAGACAGGTCAATGCTTCCTGCCTTGTTGTACTCTGTACTGCTTCCTGTCAGCGCCTTATCCAGGCCATCAAAAGCTTTGGAATCTTTTCCTGTATCACCGTTGATGAATGTATCATTAAACAGTGCCTGCGCTGCCTTGATCTTCTGAGCCTGCTGCAGCTCCACCTCGCTTACAATGCCGCCCATGCTTGCAATCACACGGTCAATCTCATAAGAACCGCCAAACACCTTAATTTCAACCGTGTGGCGCTCTTTGGTTACCTCTGATGGGGTGTATTCCTTGTTGATCTCACGGAACTGTGCGGTGGGCTGTGTCTTAAGACGGGTATAGCTGTAACTTGGCGTTGCTCCTCCGCCAGTCGGTGATACTGCATCATCAAATGGAATGTGCTCCAAAATCCAGTTGGATTTCTGGAATTCATCAATCACGCCCATCTGCAGGTCATCCTGCACATTCTTTTTTGCTTCTTCAAGTGTAATCGCCATTATTTTTTACTCTCCTTTCTCATCTGCGCCCATGCCTAATTTGGCTGCGATCGCTTCCTTCATCGTCATACGACCACCTTCTCCGCCACTGCCTCCATCCGTTTCCTTAGCTCCGATCGGGAAGAAGCCTTTCTTTGCAGCAGGCTTCTGCTCCGCCTTGAACAGGAATGGCTTACTTTCTTTCAAAGACTTTACCTGCTCATCCAAACCGGTTACTTTTCCATCCTCACCAAGGATAAGCTTGTTTCTGTCAACCAGACCGACTACCAGATCGCTATCCTGCGCGGATGCGGAAATAGCAAGTTTAATAGCGTTCGTCAGCTTAAGATCCGTAATCTCTTTCTGATGATCCAGATCCTTCTGCTTGATCTGATTCTGGAAGTCTGTGATCTGCTGGGTAAGCGCTGCATTGTCCCCGGCGGTCGTTTTTAAGGTCTCCAACTGGGTCTTGTAGTCATTGACGGATGTTTCCAGCTGTTTACGCTGCTGCTCTGTCTGGTCGTATGTGTCTTTTGCCACATACCCCTCCAGCTCCTTTTTGGATTCCTCTGCGGCCTTCTTGGCAAGAGATTTTTCGATGCCAAGAGCTTCAAACTGTTCCTGCGTCATTATGACACCTTCCTTTCTTCCGGTTCTTTAACGCCTGCCGAAAAAAGGCGAAAAAATAACACCCAGACCTCTGCCTGCGTGTCTATGACTAATTTTATGACTTGCTATGACTACAGCTCTATGCCTTCCATTACTGCCCGTGCTTCCAGAACCGCAATATAATCCGTCATAGCTTTTACCTGCATACTGTAAATGCTTCTGGGGCAGGTCGGTTTAAAGTCCAGCATACCCTGATCCCATTTATCCAGCATAGCTTTCAGCTTGTGGTATCGGATCGCAACCTGACAATACTCAGCCCTAAAGCGTTCCTTATAATCTGGGCTGCTCATCATCTCAGCTGTATCATCTAATCTCATTTCTCTCTTACACTCACTCATCTCTCGATCTCCTTTCCGCATTTCACACACCGCCTCACATACCCGCCATAAGGGCCATGGCGGCGGCACCAGTGCTTTCTATACTGATGTTCACATCCAGGCTTTGCCCGACAGAAGAACCGTTTCAGCCATCTTAAAAATCTACCCATAATTCTCTCCTTCCTGTTGCGACGTCGCAACGCCCATTACATGGGGTAACAGATATTTTCCCACTTCTTATAAGCATCAAAGTACAGCTCTTTCTTATCGCCGTTATACGTCAGCTCATAATACATACCATCAGACACTGGTGTACTGAGCAGGGCCTTATGATTCTGGAG
>ERZ1673749.1706-NODE-1706-length-13751-cov-4.924284_pt1 | contig 13751 bp, 7 predicted proteins | sample MGYA00580204_ERZ1673749 | MGnify/ENA primary metagenome ERZ1673749 (study PRJEB41218, sample SAMN15661745) | gut metagenome | host: Homo sapiens | place: Canada: London | collected 2015-08-20/2019-03-30 | study: EMG produced TPA metagenomics assembly of...
CGCGCATACCGGTGGAGTAGGTGCGCAGTGGCATGTGCAGGTAGTCGCCGAGTTCGGTGAACTCTGCGATTTCGTCGAGCTTGGATTTCATCTGCTTGCGCGTCTGCCCCAGGAACAGACCGCGGATGATGATGTTTTCCAGGCCTGAGATCTCCGGGTCCATGCCGACACCGAGGTCGAATACCGGAGCCACACGGCCGCGCACATCGGCGGCACCGCGCGTGGGCTCGTAGATGCCCGACAGTAGTCGCAGCAGCGTGGACTTACCCGCGCCGTTGTGGCCTACTAGGCCGACGCGGTCGCCCTCACGCAGGTGGATGTTGATGTCCTTCAGCGCTTCAATGACCACGACATTGGAGTCATTGCGGCCAATCGCACCACCCGCGGCGCCGAGGAACGCCTTCTTCATCGACCGCGATTTGGCGTCGAAAATGGGGAAGTCAACGCACGCGTTGTAAGTATCAATGCTGACCATGCTTATCCCTTGCTAGTTCAATTCGCTTTACGACGGCCCTTGCGGCCTAAACCCAGTAGCTCACGCGGGAGCGCCACAGGCGCATAGCCCCGAGTGCCAGCAGCAGGCCGACTGCGGTGCAGGCGAGGACAATCCACCAGTGGTAGGTATCCACCGGCTCGCCGGTCAATGGGGCGCGGATGATTTCCAGGTAGTGGAACAGCGGGTTGATCTCTGCGATGCGTGCGCGTTCGGCGACGGCACCGCCCTGTTCCTCCAGCGTCTTGGTGGTCCACACAATCGGAGTCATGTAAAACACCAGCTGAATTAGGGAATCCAGCAGTGGTGCCACGTCGCGGTAGCGCGTAGCGATGATGCCGAAGAACATCGTCACCCACACGCCGTTGACCACCAGCAGCGCCATCGCGGGGATGACCAGGAAGAAGTTCCAGCCCAAATCCGGCCGGAAGACCAGCACGAGGATCAGCCAGATCACCATGTTGTGGGCCAGGAAGAGCAGCTGCCGCCATACCAGCCTGTAGACGTGAACGCTCAGCGCGCTGGGCAACTGTTTGATCAGGCCTTCGTTTTCAATGAAGACGGTTGCGCCCTCGCGCACGCAGCCGGAGATGAATCCCCAGATGATCAGGCCAACGGTCACGTGTGGCAGGAAGAACGCCAGCTCCTGCTGGAACAGCAGCGAGTACAGCAGGCCGAGAGCCAGGGCCATGGCGCCGGTGGCAATGGTGATCCACAGTGGGCCAAGCGTGGAGCGGCGGTAGCGCTGCTTGATGTCCTGCCAGCCCAGCTGCAGCCACAGCTCACGCTGGCCGAAGCCGGTAACCAGATCCTGCCAGGCAGCGCCCATGGTGCGGGAACGCGACTTGAAAGCCGGTGCCTCACCCGTTGCGTCAGTTATGCGCGCAATGTCGCGACGGAGAGTTTCCTCCGTGCGGATAGCGGAGCCATTGCGCACAGTATTGGCCGGCTGGTCGGCTGCAGCTGCGGATTGGCGATCATTTTCTGCGTTAGTCACGTCTCCAAACTACTAGCTAGGGCGGTTTAGATTGAATACCGACGGCACCGGGCGAGCCATTATTCCACGTCGTGACGGCGAACAACCGTCGCGTGGGGTGGTCGTCCTTGGTGGTGACGTGGTGCTTCTGAGGCTGTTTCCACGGTTGGTTATGTGACCCTGGAAAACTTACATACAATCGCCGCTGTAACTGCTTTATGGCATGCAGCTGGTGCATATGGTTCACGCATCGGGAGTGCTTGCGCATGGCTACAGGCAAGAAAAGTTCGTCCAATTTTAAGCAACTACTAAAAAGGGAGAAAGATTATCCTATAGGGGGTTGCTTCGATAGAATTGGTTCCAACTAAGATGTGCAATCGATACACGGTTCGGGGCATGAACGCTCGATTCGTGGGTGATTGCACAGTTAACTCTGAAATAGATATCGCAGCTTGAATTCGAAACCGGGAAAGGGTTTTCATGGCCTTCGATGTGCCGACAACCAGGGGTGCTTACTCGTCGCTTTCCGACGGTTGGACATACCTCAATGCGGGTCAACGCACCCAGGTACCCGAGCGTGTCCAGGCTGCGATGATTTCTGCATTTCGCAATGCCCAGAAGTCCCTTCCTGGTGAGACTGGGGCGGGGGCTCATGGCCAGTCGCGCAGCTCGGGCGTTCCCGCTGCAGCGGAGCTAACCGCCAGTGCGCGCCGGGCTTTTGCCGACCTCACTGGCGGCCCGGTCGCCGGCGTGGTGTTGGGATCTTCGCGTGAGGTGCTCATGGAGCAGTTCACGTCCGCAATGAGTCGACGCTTGACGCTCGGCTCTAACCTGGTGATTTCTCGCATTGGTTCGCAAGTTGTACACGCACCACTACGCCGGGCAGCCAATCTCTACGGAGCTCAAGTCCGCATTGCTGAGGCCGACTTGTCCTCGGGTACGTTGCCGTCCTGGCAGTTCGACGAGCTCGTAGACGAGCACACTCGCCTCGTTGTCGTCCCGGCCGCGGATCCGTTCATTGGCACCATTGCCCCGGTAGCTGACATTTCTCGGCGGGTGCATGAGCACTCCAACGCCTGGGTTTTGGTTGATGCCTCGGATATTGTCGCCTACCGCGATGTGTCGATGAGCAAGCTGGGCGCCGACATCATGCTGGTTGATGCCTCCGTGCTGGGCGGGCCTGAGGTCGCAGCATTGGTGTTCAAGGATCCCGAGATGTTCGAGCGCATGACGTCGTTAAGCTATGTGCCGAATGTGCGCGGCGTCGAGCGGATCGAGGTTTCCGCGGTGTCGCCGGCATTGCTCGGCGGAGTGTCGGAATCGGTGCTGCACCTGGCATCGCTGGATAGCACGGCGAGGGGGTCACGTAGGCATCGCATTGAAACGGCGATGCCGCAGGTTTCTCGCTACTTGACGACGTTGTCGGAACGCCTGATTGCAGCGTTGATGACCCTGCCTCGGGTGTACATCATCGGTATGGATACCGAAGATGATTCTTTCGCGAGTGTGTCGCGGGCACAGCACATTCCGCGCGTTAGCTTCCTCGTCGATGGGGTGTCGGCGAAGGTGGTTGTGGACAGGCTGCTGGATAATGGCCTGGTGACCAGCATTGTTGATGCATACGAATCGCCACTGCTGGAGGCCATGGGCATCGATGAGGCTGGAGGCGCCGTGGGAGTTGGCCTCCAGCCGTTCAATACGCCGCACGACATTGACCAGCTCGTGCGCGCAGTTGCCTCGCTCGGTTAACTAGGTAGTCAGCTAACTAGACGGTCAGCACAATCTTGCCGCTGACCGCGCCGCTGTCGAGCAGCTCGTGGGCCTTGGCTGCGTCGCGCATATCCATGACCTCATGAATTTGAGGGGTGACGGTGCCGTCGGCAAGCATTGGCCAGATGGTGTCCTCTGTGGCGTTGACGATGCGAGCCTTGTCAGCGAGATCGCGGTAGCGCAGGCCGGTGGCGGTGATGGAGCCGCGCTTGCTCAGCAGGCGGCCGATGTTGAGCTCGCCCTTAACGCCTCCCTGCATGCCGATGATGACCAGGTGGCCGTCCTTCGCCAGGGCCTTGACGTTTCGGTCGAGGTACTTTGCGCCCATGATGTCCAGAATGACATTGGCGCCACCCTCAGCTGCAACGATCTCCTCGAAGTCCTCTTCCTTGTAATTGATGAGGATGTCGGCGCCGAGCTCCTTGCACTTAGCCAGCTTCTCCGCCGAACCGGCGGTGACTGCGACGCGAGCACCGAGCCGCTTGGCCATCTGAATAGCGAAAGTGCCGATGCCACCCGCGCCACCGTGGACCAGCAGTAGGTCGCCTTCCTTGAGGCCGGCAATCATCACGACATTCGAGAACACCGTGCAGGCAACCTCGACGATGGATGCGGCCTCGGTGAAGGAGTAGCCATGTGGCAGGGGGAGAATCTGGCCGGCCGGGACTGCGACCTTTTCGGCGTAAGCGCCACCGGAGAGAAGGCAGCAGACCTCGTCGCCGACTTTCCAGCCCTGGGAGTCCCCCTTGACCTCTTCAATGACACCCGCGCACTCCAGGCCGAGGGTGTCGGTCACGCCTTTCGGTGGCGGGTAGTGGCCAGCGGCCTGCAGTAGGTCAGCGCGGTTTACGCCAGCGGCTTTGACCTTGACCAGCACCTGCCCATCCTCGAGAGTCGGTTCCGGAGCATCGGCCCATTCCAGGGCGCGGGGGTTGGAAAGATCAGTCTGAATGATTGCCTTCATAGTCTTCAAAGGTAATGCAAAAACTGGTTATGCACGCGGTATTTCAAGCTCTTTTGCAGTTAGCAAAAATAGTTATGTCTGTAGAGGTGGATGCTTGGGGTGCGGTTTCCGATGAAGGGCTTGCGAAAGGTGCTGGCAAGGGGTGTTATGAGGGCGTTTGCTGCCTTACGGCGGTATGCGGTTATGATGTTGGCGTTGGAAGTATGGCAGAGCGGCCGAATGCACTGGTCTTGAAAACCAGCGAGGGTCACACCTCCGGGGGTTCAAATCCCCCTGCTTCCGCAGATAGAAACCCTCGGTAGATTTTCTACCGGGGGTTTCTTCATTTCTCTTAAAAGGGCGAATTACAAAACGTAAACCCCCGGTCGCATGCGGTCGGGAGCGTGTGTCCGAAATCTGCCACACGTAATTTTACGGAGGTAATTTAATTGCGTCGGCCAATGTGTACTGTGGCCTGAAACAATACGGGCGAATTGCCAAAACCGGTAAGCTCGGTCTTGCTGTAATACAAACCCTGCGTCATACTGGCGGACGGTATTGAGGGAAAAGGTCGAACAATGGCAACGAATCGGAGCAACCACTCGGACGACTCGTTCGGTGAGTGGAGCATAAATCCGTACACGTCAGATGATCAACCCTCCGCAGATACGCCGGCAAATGCGTGGAGCGCTGTGGATGGGGCACAGCGGAAGCAGCCTGAACCATACCGCCCCGCCCCCTATGTTCCAGGTCCGCAAGCTGGTCCGGCTGCCGCGCCGCGCAATGACAACAAGGGGCTGACCATCGCGGTTATTGTCCTAGCACTCGTTGCGGTCGCTCTCTTAGTCGGCGCAATGGCTTACTTCTACTTCTCCGATTCGAAGGGAGTGAATTCGGTCGGCAGCAACTCGTCCCAGTCGGTTCAGTCTGCTAGTGCTGAGGATTCCTCCACCTCGTCGACCGCTGAGCAAAAGCGTCGCGCTGAAGGGTTCCAGCCGCCATCGAATTGGCGTCACTGCTCCGGCTCAGGCGATCCGGGTGATTTGAACTTGGTATATGCAGAAGATGTCGGCGGTAACACGACGACCTGTCAGTTTGCCACCAACGTGCGCAATTCCTTCGTTGAGCAGTATCAACTTACGAAGAAGCTCAACGGTACTGTCACTGCTAGCAGCCCAACAACTGGCAAGACTTACAGCATGACCTGCCGCGATAACGGTGAGGTTGTCACTTGCACCGGCGGTACGAATGCGACGGTGCACATTGTCTAAACGTCTCCGAGTAGCTCTGGCCGCAACCGCCGTCGTCACGCTCGGCCTGAGCGCCTGCACCATCGGCACCGACTCGGCGGACATGCCGTCGCCGACGCTGTCCAATTCGCTTGACGACGGCCCCGGCGGCGCATCCTCCGACGGGAAAGTTGTGCCCGGTGAGATGCCTCGCGAAGTTGTCGAGGCCGTGAAGTCCGCACAAAAGGAACTCGGTGGTTTGGCCGGCGCCGCTCTGGCAACGCCGGATAAGGATTCCGAAGTGGTTTCCACGGGTGACTTCAAAACGGGTCCGGCCTGGTCTACCTCCAAGGTGCCGATTGCGGTGGCTTATGTGCGCCAATCGGGCGTGGATGCGCAGGTGGAATCTGCAATCACGGTTTCCGATAACGATGCGGCTGAGTCCATGTGGTACTCCCTGGGCGATGATGCGACCGCAGGCGCGACCACCGACGAGATTCTCCGAGAGGGCCACGACACCCGCACCGTCATGGGCACTGACCGCATCCGCGCGGAATACACCGTCTTCGGTCAGACACAGTGGGATTTGCGCGACCAAGCCGTTTTCGGCGCCAATTTGCAGTGCATTGAGGCGGGCCCAAAGGTCGCTGACCTCATGGGGCAGATTGCCGACGAGCAGTCCTACGGCCTCGGACGCATCCGCGGCGCCCACTTCAAGGGTGGTTGGGGCCCAGATGATGAAGGCATCTACCTTGTGCGGCAGTTCGGGTATCTGCCGGGCAAGAAGCCGGGCACCTTCGTTGGTGTCGCTATCGCAGCCCAGCCTGACGACGGCACCTATGAGACCGGCCAGCAAATGCTTGACCGCATCGCAAAGGCGATTGAGCGCAGCGGTGGCGCGACCACCGGCCGCGCCGGTAGCTGCTAGCTGAGCGATAGCTGTTAGCGCTCGATCCCGAGCGCAGCCAGCAGCTGCGAGGTCTCTTCCTCAGTAGTGATGGTGATGCGAGCACCTTCGCCGGCAAAGCAGCGGATGAGAATGTTGTGCTGCGCCAGGAAGTCGCCGAGATCCGTGGTGGTGGCCACCGAGACGTCGTCAAGCAATGAGAGATCCGCGATCCGACCCTCGTCAATCCAAATGAAGTTGGCCTGCGAGTTCGGCAGCACCGTCTCGCGGCCGGTGGCGGCATTGATGGCCTCGGTGACAGCGACGCGCTGCGCACGGACCTCAGTGATGCGTGCGGAGAGCTCTTCTTGCGCGTCCAGCGAGGCGAGCGCGGCGATCTGCGCGAGGGTGTTCACAGAGAAGGGGATGGCGACTTTATTCACGGCCTCCACAAGCTTCTCCGGACCGAACATGTAGCCCACACGAAGCCCGGCCAGGCCGTAGACCTTGGAGAATGTGCGCAGGCCAACCAGGTTGGGGTAGGTATCCAGCAACTCATGCGCCAACGGGGTAGCGGCATGAGTGGCCTCGTCCACCAGCTCGATGTAGGCCTCGTCGAGAGCGACTACAACATCGCCCGGAACCTGCGCCATAAACTCCGCGAATGCCCCGCGAGTGATGGTCGTGCCCGTTGGGTTGTTGGGATTACAGACGAAAACCAGACGTGTGTGGTCGGTGATTGCGGCAGCCATTGCTGAGAGGTCATTGCGGCCCTGCGCATCCAGCGGCACCGGTACCGGAGTAGCACCGGCGACGCGAGCGAGAATGGGGTAGGCCTCGAAGCTGCGCCACGGGAACACGACCTCATACCCATTCTCACAGGTGGCCTGCACGAGCTGCAGGCACAGAGCGGAGGAGCCACAGCCGACCGCGACCTGCTCCATGGGTAGACCCAGGTGTTCGCCGAGCTTAATGCGCAGGTCAACCGCGCCCATGTCCGGGTAGCGGTTCGGGCTGGTGGTTGGGTCAGCGATGGTCTGCGAGATGGCCTGCACCACCGAGGGAAGCGGCGGTTGGGCCATTTCATTGGACGCGATCTTCAGCGCGCCGGGCACAGCCTTGCCCGGGACATAGGCCGGAACCTGCTCGAGGTCGGCGCGGGTTTTTGGCTGAACTGAAGATGCATCGTTGGTCATAGGCCTAACTGTAGAACATGGTCCGGATTGGGCAGTACAGAATCCCCGCAAAATCCCAAGGTATGGTCGCTATTTGTGGTGCCGTATTTGGTGACTTCGCTGGTGTTTTGCTTTTCAATTCTTGTGTTCTGTAGGATTGGCTGCGGTTATTTGGTCTCGTCCACGCAATGGCGAACAGCCTTGCTGAAGCGGGATTGATGCCAGTGGTTTTGGAGGCGTGCCAGAGCGGCCGAATGGGGCTCCCTGCTAAGGAGTTGCCTGTCTTGCGACGGGCCGGAGGTTCGAATCCTCTCGCCTCCGCCACACGCGCCCGTAGCTCAACGGATAGAGCATCTGACTACGGATCAGAAGGTTAGGGGTTCGAATCCCTTCGGGCGCACCATGTAGACCCGCACTTTATAGGTGCGGGTCTTTTTGTTTTTATTACCTGGCATTTATTACCTGGCATTGCAGCGCGAGCCGGGGCATTGCGGGGCGGGGCATTGCGGGGCGGGGCAGCGCGGTCCTTCACTTGTGGCCAGGGTTCGGTCACTTATCGATGGTTTCTCGTGACCTGTCGATGGTTTTGCGCCACTTATGCGCGCGCTGTGGGTGCTACGTGTGCACTTGTCGATGCGCTGTTCACTTGTGGCCAGGCTATAGCGAATCGATGGGTGAACTATGCATCGAGAAGACAACGAACCAGCTCCCTTGCTTCAGCAACGCGCAGCAACAGGTAGCAACAGGTAGCAACGTGCAACAACAGGCACCAACCCGGACCTGCCGCCCGACTCACCACCTCCCTGAGCCGCCACGGCCGTACCTCCAACACCCCCGCGCAGCCTTTGCCCGGCCGAATCCGATTAGCCTGGCCTTGTACTTGGTCAATCGGGGCTTCCGCCCCGCGCCGCCCCGCGCCCCCTCGCACTCCGGGGGACATTTTCCTATCCTGAACAGTTGCAATAGACTTAGACCCCGGTTGCCCTCCCCGTATTTCGATAGGAGCCTTGATGGACGCCCGTCTAGCCGTTCGCCGTAAGCCCGAGTTCCGCAATGAGGAAGCTACGCTGCTGTCCTCGATCGGCCAGGACGGCGAGGTGGCAATCTACTATCTCTACGATGCTTTCGATGCGACGGAGGAGGATCTTGTCGCGCTGCGCGAGTCGGTAGTTGCTGATTCGCGTGTCGACGAGCTGGTCGAGCTCCCGGCCCCCGCCGAGCTGGGGAACTACCTTGCGGTCGAGCCGCTTCCTGGCCAGTACGACCAGCGTGCCGATGCCGCCGAGCAGGCCCTGCGCCTGCTCCGCCCGGAAACGAAGGCGCAGATTACCTCGGCAACACTGTATGTTTTCGACGCTCCGGTCAATGACACCGTACGGTCCTTCCTCATCAACCCGGTCGAGTCGGGGGAGAAGAACCTGAGCGTCCTGCGCCGTCCGAGCATGGGCGAGATTGAGCCGCTGAAGGAGTACCCGGGCTTCACCGAATTGGATGACGAAGGCCTGGCCGAGCTGCTCGCAGCAGATGGCATGGCCATGTCGCTGGCCGACCTGAAGACCATCCAGGATTACTTCCGCTCCGAGGGCCGCACTCCGACCGAGGTGGAGCTGTCCGCGCTGGACACCTACTGGTCGGACCACTGCCGCCACACCACCTTCAACACCGAGCTGACCTCCATCGAGAACAACGAGCCTCGCTTTGCCGCGCAGCTCGACCGTGCGCTGCGCCGCTACGACGAGCTGCGTGAGCTCAACGGTCGCACGCACAAGCCGCGCAGCCTGATGGACATGGGCACCATCATGGGCCGCGAATTGCGTCGCACGGGCGTTATGGATGACCAGGAAGTTTCCGAGGAAATCAACGCCTGCTCCGTCTACGTCGACGTCGAGGGCGATGACCGCAAGTGGCTCCTCATGTTCAAGAACGAGACTCACAACCACCCGACCGAAATCGAGCCATTCGGTGGTGCCTCCACCTGCCTCGGCGGCGCAATCCGCGACCCGCTGTCGGGTCGTTCCTGGGTCTACCAGGCCATGCGCCTGTCTGGCGCGGGTGACATCAACACTCCGCGTGAGCAGACCCTCGAGGGCAAGCTGCCGCAGCGCGATATTTCCTCCCGCGCCGCAGCCGGCTACTCCTCCTACGGCAACCAGATCGGTCTGGCCACCACTGGTGTGCGCGAGCTGGTCCACCCGGGATACGTCGCTAAGCGAATGGAACTCGGTGCCGTCGTCGCCGCTGTTCCGGCGGACAACGTCAAGCGCCTCGAACCTGCGCCGGGCGATGTGGTGATCATGCTCGGTGGCCGCACCGGCCGTGACGGCGTCGGTGGTGCGACCGGTTCGTCGAAGGCCCACGATGAGGACTCGCTGGGCCGCTCCGGCGCCGAGGTGCAGAAGGGTAACCCGGTCAACGAGCGCAAGATTCAGCGCCTGTTCCGCCGCGAGGATGTCGCTACCAAGATTGTCCGCTGTAATGACTTTGGTGCAGGTGGCGTGTCCGTTGCGGTCGGTGAGCTGGCTGACTCCATCGACATTCACCTCGAGCGCGTGCCGCTGAAGTACGCCGGTCTGAATGCCCGCGAGATTGCAATTTCCGAGTCCCAGGAGCGCATGGCGCTGGTCGTGCGCCCGGAGGACGCCGACTTCATCATCGCCGCCGCTGCCGAGGAGAACATCGAGGCCGTCGCTCTGGCAGACATCACCGACACCGGTCGTCTGCGCATGTTCATGGGCGACGAGGTCGTATTCGACCTCTCCCGTGAGTTCATCGACACCAACGGCGCCGACCGCGCCCAGAACGTTGAGATGGTTGCTGCGGAGGGCGGCGTCGTAAAGCAGGCACCGGCGAGCGTGCTGGAGTCGCTGCGTGCGGCGACGGCGGGCTCTCAGGAGGGCATGATCGAGCAGTTCGACTCGACCGTCGGCCGCTCCACCGTGCTCATGCCGTACGGCGGCGCGTCGCAGAAGACCGACGAGCAGGCGTCGATTCAGACGCTGCCGGTCGATGGCGGGACGAGTACCGCGTCCGTCATGACCTGGGGTTACTCGCCATCGCTTGCCGACGAGTCCCCGTACCTCATGGGCTCCTACTCCGTCGTGGAGGCACTGGCTAAGCTCGCAGCGGCCGGTGGCGATCCGCGCGGTGCCTGGCTGAGTGTGCAGGAGTACTTCCAGCGCCTGGACCAGGATCCGCAGCGCTGGGGCGAGGTTGCGCAGGCTCTGCTCGGCCTGCTCGAGGCTCAGGATGGCTTCCAGGTTGCGGCCATCGGCGGTAAGGACTCCATGTCCGGCACCTACGGTGAGGACCTGCACGTGCCGGCGACCCTGGTGACCTTCGCGGTCGCCGCGATGGACGAGACCGACGCCGTATCCGCTGCAATCCCGGCCGGTAACTTCGACCTCTACCTGTTTGCGCACAAGCCGCTCGAGTCCGGGGAACCGAACTACGAGCAGCTCAACGAACTGTTTGCTGCTGTGCGCGAGCTGTGTCCGGCTGCTGCTTCGGCTGTTACCAATGCGGATTTGGCTGCGACCCTGGTCAACATGGCCGTGGGCAATGGCGTGGGCCTGGAGGTATCCCTTCCGGGGGCTCCGCTGGGCTCCATCGTTGTGGCTGTTCCGGCTGGTCAGACTGTTGAGGGCACTGTTGAAGGTGCTGTGAAGATTGGTACCGCCGACGAGTCGGGCACGCTGCGATTCGGTGAGGAGTCCTTCACTGTCGCCGAGGCCCTGGAGGCAATGGAGTCCGGTTACCGTGAGGTCTTCCCGCTCAATGACGACGAGGGCGAGGCCCTGCCGGAGTTCGCTCACCAGGTCAGCACGACCGAAACCGACCTGCAGAGCCCGGGGAAGAAGGATGTCCACGTGCTGCTGCCGGTCTTCCCGGGTACCAACTCCGAGTACGATATGGCCGAGGCATTCGTCGCGGCCGGCGCTACCTACGAGTTCCACGTGATCCGCAACCTGACCCCGGCGATGCTGGCGGAGGATACGAAGGCGTTCATCGAGAAGCTTCAGGACGCCGACATCCTGGCATTCTCCGGTGGCTTCTCCCTGGGTGATGAGCCGGACGGATCCGCCAAATTCATCGCCGCGTTCCTACGTTCCGACGACGTCGCAGCCGCCGTCAAGGAGTTCGTGGCCGACAACGGTCTTGTGCTCGGTATTTGTAACGGTTTCCAGGCGCTGGTCAAGTCCGGCTTCCTGCCGTACGGCGACCCGGCGCAGCTCCGCGAGGACTCGCCGACCCTGGCCCACAACCGCCAGCTGCGTCACGTTTCGCGTATCGCTACCACTCGCGTCGCGACCGTGGATTCCCCGTGGCTACGCGATTTCGAGCCAGGCCAGACCCACCTCATGCCGGTTTCTCACGGTGAGGGCCGTTTCGTGGTTTCCGAGGACGAGGCCCGCCGCCTGTTCGAGGCCGGCCAGGTCGCTTTCCAGTACGTCGATGCCGACGGCGTGCCGACGATGACAGCGCCAGCAAACCCGAACGGTTCCTCCTACGCCATTGAGGGCATTGTCAGTGCTGACGGCAGGATCCTGGGCAAGATGGGCCACCCAGAGCGTTTCCGCGAGGGCCTGATGCGCAACATTCCGGGCATTGGTGAGCAGGACATCTTCGGCAACGCTGTCCGCTGGGTCCGCGGCGAGTAGAACTGGTTTGGTGCTGTGCGGCGGATAGTCTCCGCCGCATGTACGGTTAACGCTGTCACCCGCAGTCATATCGGCTGGCGCAGTGGCAGCATAAGACTCTTCCCGGATTGCCGGAATGCGTCTCTGAACAGCGGATTTTGTAAAACTTCGCAGGATGAGTAAAGTATCTATTCGTTGCAGGGGCCAAGGGAGTCACCCGGAGCCACTGAATAACAACAAAATGCGCCCGTAGCTCAACGGATAGAGCATCTGACTACGGATCAGAAGGTTAGGGGTTCGAATCCCTTCGGGCGCACAATGCGGACCCGCACCGATAAGGTGCGGGTCCTTTTGTCTGCCCGACTTATCGATGGTTCTCCGGCACTTATGCGCGCGGTATTGGCTCTGCCTGCGCTCATGTCGATGAGCTATTCACTTGTGGCCAGGCTATAGCTCATCGATATGTGGATACCTCATCGATGAGTGAATACCACCCACGAGCCACCCACGAGCCACCCACGAGCCGCACCAAACCCCAAAACCCCAAACCCCAGCGCCTCAGTATTCGAAGCATCTCAAACTCGCAATATCCGCCTAACGGTCTACACTGTGGAACCATGATCCGTACTGAGTCCATTCTTGACCTCGCTACCGTAGCCTCGGGGCAGTCCCATGCCGACGCCCTACAGGGCTCCATCGATTTGGCGCAGACAGCGGAAAAGGCTGGTTATCAGCGTATTTGGTACGCAGAGCACCACAATATGAACTCCATCGCGTCCTCGTCACCGGCAGTTCTTATCGCAGCCGTGGCTGCAAAAACCAAGAGCATCACCCTCGGCTCTGGCGGTGTCATGCTGCCGAATCATGCACCGCTGACGGTTGCGGAGCAGTTCGGCACGCTCGCGAATCTGTACCCAGGCCGCATCGAGCTGGGGCTCGGCCGCGCGCCGGGCACTGACCAGGCCACTATGCGCGCACTGCGTCGTGACCCGCGCTCGGCCGATTCCTTCCCGCAGGATGTGCAGGAGCTGCGCGGTTACCTCTCCGACGAGTCGCTGATTAAGGGCATCAACGCGATTCCGGGCCGCGGCACCCATGTGCCGCTGTACATCCTGGGCTCCTCGCTCTTTGGTGCTCAGCTCGCGGCGGCGCTCGGCTTGCCGTACGCATTTGCTTCACACTTCGCGCCGGACGCACTCCTCGATGCGATCGCGGTCTACCGCGAGCAGTTCCAGCCCTCTGAGCAGCTGGATAAGCCGTACGCTTTTGCGGCCATGAATGTCATTGCGTCGGAAAGCGAAGAGGACGCGCAGCAGCAGTACTTCGCTACCCGCAGGAACATGGTCAGGCGGTTCCTCAGCCGCGGTGGTCACCATCTCACCGACGATGAGGCGGAGATTCTGATGGATACTCCGCAGGGTCGTCAGGTGCAGAACATGTTCCGCCACACGGCGGTCGGCACGGTGGCGCAGGTGCGTGAGCAGATTGCGCAGTTCGGTGAGTACTCGACGGCGGATGAGCTGATTGTGGCTCATCAATCGCTGAAGGTTCCTGACCGACTGCGTTCGGTGGAGCTCACCGCTGAGGCCGCAGGACTGACCGCGTACGGCTCCAGGCCCCCGGTGCCCCCCCGCGGCGCGCG
>ERZ1673749.1713-NODE-1713-length-13676-cov-6.407386_pt1 | contig 13676 bp, 10 predicted proteins | sample MGYA00580204_ERZ1673749 | MGnify/ENA primary metagenome ERZ1673749 (study PRJEB41218, sample SAMN15661745) | gut metagenome | host: Homo sapiens | place: Canada: London | collected 2015-08-20/2019-03-30 | study: EMG produced TPA metagenomics assembly of...
AGGAACCGAATGAACCGGAGCAACCGGAAGAACCGGAGAATCCGGAAGAGCCGGACCAGCCGGAAGAACCGAATGAACCGGAGCAACCGGAAGAGCCGGGAGAACCGGAAGAGCCGGAGGAACCGGAAGAGCCGGGAGAACCGGAAGAGCCGGAAGAGCCGGAGGAACCGAATGAACCGGAGCAACCGGAAGAACCGGAGAATCCGGAAGAGCCGGACCAGCCGGAAGAACCGAATGAACCGGAGCAACCGGAAGAGCCGGGAGAACCGGAAGAGCCGGGAGAACCGGAAGAGCCGGGAGAACCGGAAGAGCCGGAGGAACCGGAAGAGCCGGAGGAAGCAAATGGGTCTGCGGCAACGACAATAGGTTGCGATGATTCGGGGCGAAGGAACCCATCCTCTAATGCCGAAGCACCGAAAACCGGCGATCCAGTGCTTTTCTTCACGCTCACTGCGATGGCTGCGGGGATGACCCTCGAAAAAATTAAGAGAAGAAGAAAGTAGCGTTTCCGGTAATATGTAATCGAACCAAAGGAAGGCGGAGCCAATGAGCTTCGCTTTCTTTTCATGGTGGGGATTGGTTCATGATCAGGAAGGGATAATCATGGTTCTCCTCTTGACATTTTCAGGACTCCTTGGTATCCTATTCGGGTATCTGTATGGGCTGAGTTTTGCCCTTCGATATCTTCGGTAATGAATTCGCAGCGTCGATGTGCGAACAAAAAATTGTCGAATGTCCAAAACCCGCCTCCTTGATTGGCGGAGTCGAAATTATCAAGGCAGAAAGATGAAAAGGAGTGAAACCATGAAAAGCTATTTAGCGAAACCCCGCGAGGTGGAACGCAAATGGTACGTAGTGGATGCGACCGACCAGGTAGTTGGCCGTCTCGCCGCTAATGTTGCCGCCGTTCTGCGAGGAAAAAACAAGCCGACCTTCACACCGAATGTTGATACCGGTGACTATGTGGTAATCGTCAACGCAGAGAAGGTACGCTTAACGGGAAACAAAGAACACAAGAAGGTTTATGTGCACCATACTGGATATCCCGGTGGACGCCGTGAAATCTCCTACAAGCAGATGTTGGAAACGCATCCCGAACGCATTCTTGAGAAGGCAATTAAGGGAATGCTTCCCCACAACACCTTAGGACGTCAAATGGGACGTAAATTAAAGGTGTATGCAGGTCCTGAGCACAAGCACGAAGCTCAGATGCCCGAAGAACTGAAGTTTTAGGTAGGAGGACATAATGGATAATCAATATCGTGGAACCGGTCGTAGAAAAACTGCGGTCGCTCGTGTACGTCTTCTTCCCGGCAAAGGTAACTTTGTAGTAAACGGAAAAGACATTGAAGAATACTTTGACTATCAGACCCTGCGTGACCTCGCAAAGTCTCCTTTGACCTTAACCGGAAACAGTGAGGCCTTTGATGTTGCTGTTAACGTTAAGGGTGGTGGATTCACGGGTCAGGCCGGAGCGGTTCGTTTGGGAATTGCTCGTGCTCTGTTGGAGTTTGATCCTGATCTTCGTGCGACTTTGAAGCGTGCCGGATTCTTAACTCGTGATGCAAGAAAGAAAGAGCGTTATAAGTACGGATTCAAGAAGGCTCGTAAGAGTCCTCAGTTCTCAAAGCGTTAGTTTTACACGCACATCAACCACGGTTCTTCGGAACCGTGGTTTTTTTATTGCCTTTTTTCGCTCCTTCGCGCGTCAGCGGTGTGAAAGGAGGCGAAAGTTCGCTCGCAGGACACCGGGATCATTCGCCAAAACCAGGGGCTTGAAGAGGAGTGCACGAGAAGAGGAAGGATCGTTACAGGCAAAGGGATAAGTAAGAGAAAATTCGGATCATGAGGGATTCCATAGTGCTTCCGCCCCTGGGAAACTCCGATTTTTACCTTTTCCCAGGGTCCCCCGCCCCTGGGAAACCCCCGTTTTTGCTTTTTCTCAGGGGACCCCGTCGGCGGAAGCATGGAATCCACCATTTACGATTTCAACGCACTTCCCTTTGCGGTAACTTTGATTTTCAACCCCGCCTCCTCGCAGACTTCGGGGACCCCGTAGGAGGGTGTCCGCGAATGATACTTTTTTCAGGCACCGGAACCCCCGCTTTACTCCTTCGTTATTCTTTTTTAGCATAGCGAGGATAAAAAAGAATAAACGTTTTCATCCACTACTGTGCTATCATGATAATAGAGGCCCAATAAAAGCTGCAATTTATCACAATTTCTAAGGAAATTTTGTTATGATAGGGTTGCCAATAAATTCATAGAATGTATATTCTATGAAATTTAAGAATAGTACAGGGGGAATCGTGATGAATATTCAACATCTTCAGTATTTAGTGACCCTATATCATACAGGGAATATGGTGGAAGCAGCGAATGAGTGTTTTGTAACCCAGCCGACCATTAGCAAGGCGGTTAAAAACCTGGAGACGGAATTTGGAATTCGGATTTTGGAGACGAGTTACGTCAACCGGGTGGTCTTCACCTCGGAAGGCGAAGATTTTGTACGCCATGCCCAGGTGATTCTAAATTACTCCCGGAACATGAAGGAGCGTTTTAAGAAAAGTCATGAACTGAGTCTCCGGGTGGCAAGTCAGCACTATAGCTTTGTCATCGAAAGCATGTCCATCTTACTGGACCGCTACAAAAAAGAAAATTATGAGATGACCCTGATGGAATCCGACACCAAGACGATCATGGAATTTGTCTATGAGGGCAAGGCAGAGCTGGGAATCCTGTACCGGTCCCAGCGCAACCAAAAGGCCATCGATAAGGCCCTGAAGGAGCGAAGCCTGATCTTTGAAGAGATGGGATCATGCGGGTTTCGCGCTTTTATGGCACCGAAACATCCGCTTGCCAAGAAAAAGAAGGTGAGTCTGGAGGATCTGGCGGCCTATCCCTTTGTCTGTTACCTGCAGAGAAATTACTACGTGGATTTCTTTGAGGAGGGCTATATTCCCGACAGCTCACAGATTCTTCGCGTGACGGATCGTGATTCCATGTATGCGATCATGGAGAGCAATCTGGCGTGTACGATCGGTACGGGCGTTGTCCGAGAGGAACTGGATGAGAGCAAGTTGAGTTCCCGCCCGATTGAAGGTCTGGATGACCAGATTCAACTGGGAACGATTCGTCGCGAGGATCATGAATCGGGTCGCTTGGTGCAGGAGTTTGTTGATATCGTCAAGGAAAATTTTGAGAATAAATAACGGGGAGGGGAGTGGATTCCCTTCGCCCATTAGGAAAACGTTACATATCCATGGGAAGGACTTTTAGAAAGGATGAGGGGATGAAACAGGATTTGACCAAATGCAAGATGGACACCCAGGCGGTTCATGGGGGAAATTTGGAGAACCAATACGGAGCGCTGGCAACACCCATTTATCAGACATCCACGTTTGTCTTTGATGATGCGGCACAAGGGGGAGCACGCTTTGCGGGAAAAGAACCGGGGTATATTTATGGTCGCCTGGGAAATCCCACGGTTACGGTGGCAGAGCAGAAAATCGCCCTTCTGGAGGGAGCGGAGGCTGCAGCAGCCATGGCCGCCGGGATGGGAGCCATCTCTTCCACCCTTTGGACGTTTTTGAATGCCGGGGATCATATGATTGCCGGAAGAACGCTCTATGGTTGTACCTTCGCTCTGATGGAACATTCCCTTGAGAGAATGGGCATCGAGATTTCCTTTGTGGATACCCGAGACCCGGAAAATGTTCGAAAAGCCATGAAGAAGAACACCAAGCTCGTCTATCTGGAAACCCCCGTCAATCCCAGCCTGGACCTGGCGGACATTGAAAAAATTGCGCAGATTGCCCATGAACAGGAGGGCGTCCGGGTCATAGTGGATAATACTTTTTCCACTCCGGTTTGCCAGCATCCCTTGGCGCTCGGCGCCGATCTGGTGGTTCATTCCGCGACGAAATATTTAAATGGTCATGGCGATGTCATTGCGGGTTTTGCCGTCGGCTCCCGGGATGATATTGCAAGGATTAAGATGGTGGGAATCAAGGATTGCACGGGTTCCGTACTTTCTCCCTTCCAAGCCTATCTCCTGATCCGGGGCATGAAGACCCTGGGAGTTCGAGTTCGCCAGCATGTTGCGAATGCCCAAAAGGTGGCAGAATTCCTACAGGATCATCCCCAGGTGGAAGAGGTGCTCTATCCCGGTCTACCCAGTTTTCCACAGTATGATCTGGCACAAAAACAGATGGACTATCCGGGAGCCATGATTTCTTTTAAGGTGAAGGGAGGTCTGGAAGAGGGTGCATCCGTCATGAACAAGGTGAAGCTCTGTACCCTGGCGGTTAGCCTGGGAGATTGCGAGACCTTAATTGAGCATCCGGCAAGCATGACCCATTCCACATATAGTCCGGAAGAGCGAAAAAAGGCGGGCATTGCGGAGAACCTCATTCGTCTCTCTGTCGGCCTTGAGGATGCCGATGACATCATTGCGGATCTTGACCAAGCATTGCAACCAAGTAAATAGTGTCTTTCGTCTTCACACCACGAAGGATTAGATTACCTACCTATTGAGGGAAAAGAGGGAGCATTTGCTCCCTCTTTTCCTTTGAGAAACAACGCCAAACCGGGAGAAGGAGGCATTGTTGGACTCGGGAGCTTGTGCAAGGGTAAATGTGATTAGAAAAAACAACCTAGCCGCCATTCACTGCCGACTGGGATGTCACGGGCAGGCGAGGGAGGTGGCGGCAAAACGAAGAAATGGCCCAAAAGCAAACGAATAGGAATAGAAAATCGAATATTTGCCACCTTCTGACGGTGAGTCCCCTGAGTATCCGCTCGCTCCGTCTATTTTGCCGGGGGAATCCCCCTGGTTTTTCGCTCGCTCCGACTACTTGCTCCCATTCTCTGTCCCTAATCCCGGTCGGTTCATTCTTTTTGATTCAGAGGATGCCGTGCCCCTTTTTTCACATTCGTTAGAGGGAACTCCTGGGATATAGATCCGGTTTTGCCCTCGGGTGCGTCCCTTTGAATGGTGCATGACCCTAAAATTTATTTACCTTTTTTTGACCTGCGGCAAATTTCAACTTTATAAATTTTTTGTAATATTTGAAAGGTTATTGGAATTGTTGTGAGAAAGAAAGGGGAAATGAGTATGCGAAAGGGAAGATTGCAGCGGTTAGCTTCTTTTCTGCTGGCGCTGGCGGTGATGGTGTCCACGATGTCGAGGATACCGAGTCTTGCTGCCGGAACGGAAAAGGTGCCCACTCAGGCTGTGGGAGAAGCGGAAAGAAGCAAGCAGGAGAAGGGAAATGATGCGGATAAGGGGGATACTCTTTGGAACTTGCGGGATCAGGAGAAGATCGCCGGGAAGTTCAAGGTGGAGATTCAACTGCCGCAGGCGGAGGACCGGGCAGCGGTTCATTTCAATGGGAAAGAATATTCGGTGGGAAAGCCGGGCAAGGCGGCACTTCATTACATCGCCGATGACATGGAAACGGATGCTTCCTGGGGAGCCTTGAATACCGTTTCGGTCAATGGCTCCAAGGTCCTGCCCATTCATGGACCGAGCACGAAGACAAGAGCGGAGGCGATGACCGTTTTGGACGGGGTGACTCTCAGGTATGGAAAAGAGAACGTCATCACGGTGTATGCCGGAAATCCTGCGACGAGCTACCGCGAGGATCAGGCACCATCGATTCGAAATTATGATGATTTTAAGCTGAGCAAGATGGAGCTGACGTTACCCAGTGGTCAGGTCATTTCGCCCACCAAGATTCGTGGCTATCAGGCGGATAACAAAGAGGTCCCCGTTGCAAAAGCGAACCATGTGGTGGAAGAAACGTATGACCCGGAAAAAGACTATGGCATGGGGGATGGCGTCAAAGGATCCAACCTGAAGAAGTTTTATCGGATTGATTTCATCTATCAACTGCCTGCCTACCAACCGAAGGTGAGAGTGCTTACCCTAGATACGGAGGAACTAAACGGAGAGCAGCTGATTCAGCTTTTCCTGAACGGAAAAGAGGTGCGCCGTGCTACGCTGAATGTGGATAATCAAGCCCCCTCCATTCAACTTTCCAAAGAGTTTGAACAGGGACGGAAGGTATTGGCGAATGGAACCCCTCTGGGAGTTGCGGTCACGGACCGGAATGCCGTAAAGGACCTCGCCATTACTTTGGATGGCAAGGAGATTCCGAAAGACTACGTTTTTCAGGGAAAAGAGCTGGGACAGGACAATCATGTTCTGAAGATCACGGCAACTGATGAATTAGGGAACCGAGGAGAAGCGTCCTACCTGGTTCGCATGGCGACTCCCGGTGCTCCTGAGCTTGCCGTCTCCTCCCAAAAAGACGGGGATCATGTCAAACTGATTGCGGAATTGAAGCAAGCGGGGAAGGACGATGCCGTCATCCACTTTTATAAGAAGGCACAAACGAATAGTAAAACCTATGTAGGCTTTTCGGAGAAACCGGCGGCCCATCTGGACACCGCCAGGAAAGCTGAGAAAAAGATCGGAGAAGGAGGCACTTCGGTAGTCAGCAAAACGGGCGAGCTTCCTTATGCTCTCTATGAGTGGAAAACGGAGAAAACAGAGGGAAAAATTCCCATGGACATTGCGGGAAGCATCCAAAAAGGGGAATCTCTGGCCCTGATGATTTATAATCCCTCGTCAAAGACATGGGACCAGCTGCAGACGAAAAAGAGCCAAGGACAGGTGCTGCATTTTTCCGTAAGTCCCGAGATTAAGAAGTACAGTGAGCAGGGAACACTACGGCTGGCCCTGGTTCCCGACTTGGTCGGAAATGGATCCAACAGAATGGCTTGGATTTCCGATACCCAATTCTACACACAGCGCCAGCCCCTGATTGACGGAAAATATTATGAGCGCATGACCTCCTTCCTGAAAGGACAGTATGAATATGGGTCCATTGCCTATGTGGCGCATACGGGAGACCTCACCCAGACGATTCCTAACGTGGAGTCGGAATATGTGATTGCCAGCCGTGCCCAGGACATCTTAGACCGGGCGGGTGTCCCCAATGGGGTGGTTTCCGGCAACCATGACGTGGGTCATAATCCGAAACAGGAAGACTACAGCATGTATAAAAAGTACTTTGGAGCAGATCGCTACAAGGATAAGGCCTGGTTTGGCGGCCAGCTTCAAAACAACACGAGCCACTATGATCTGGTAACCATCGGGGGTCATGACTTCGTTGTCCTCTATCTTGGCTTGTACCACGAGTTCGCTCCCGAGACGATCCAATGGGTCGACCAGGTGCTCACGCAGTATCCTCACAGAACCGCCATCGTTGCCCTGCATCAATATACCACCCTGGGGAAGACCGTAAATGGAGTGGTACAAGGGAAGTACTTTGTGAATTATCAGGGTCATGATACCCGGGAGCTCTTTGACCGTGTCCTCTCCCACTATGACAATGTGAGAATGGTGCTCTGTGGTCATATTGCCGGGGTTTCACGAAAGACCAATCAGGGAAAGGGACAGTCGCAACCCGTTTTGGAACTGCTGGCGGACTACCAGTCCTTACCGAATGGCGGAAATGGCTTTATCCGGTACATGACCTGGACTTCCAAGGGAATGGACACCACCACCTATTCGCCCATTCTCAATCGGTTTAATGGCTATGAGGCCGCCGATGACCACTTCCATGTCGACTTTAAGCCGGTGGAGAATTTACGAAAGTTTTCGGCTTATCCCCTTCTCGTCCGGGGGGACGAAGCGGACCATGCCCTGGGGAGCAAAACCCTGCAGGGATCCGGGCAGGCGGAACTGGTCTTAGACCAGAAAGACGTGGACTTTGCGCAATGGTACGCCACGGCGGAAATCGGAGCAAGCAGGATCGTTAGCCAGGTTCAGACCCTGCCCAACTCCTTAGAGTCCAAAGAGGAAAGCCAATCCGATCAAGAGACCTCCTCGGAGAGCCGTCGGGAATCCGGCTCTTCCCCGGAAGACTCCACATCGGAATCCTCCTCTTCCGGCAGGGAATCCGGTGAGGAAGGAAAACCGGAAGAATCGTCCTCCCCGTCTCGTGACGAGAGCGAATCCTCCTCGTCTTCCAAAGCGGGAGCACCCGGCTCTTCGGCCTCTTCTTCCTGTCAATCGGGAGGGGAAGAGGAACCGCAAGAGGCAGCCCATGGATCCTCGGGGCATGCCGAAAGCAGGAGAGAAGGCAAGCGGAACCGGGCAGGAAAGCAAGCGCCAACCACGGGAGATCCCATTCTCTACTCGGTGGCCGGGCTCCTGTTCCTGACCCTCGCCCTGGAAAGCATCCGGAAGAAGGAAAAGGAAAGCAAATAACGGACCTGTTGCGGAAAAAGTCCTGCCCTTGGGGCAGGACTTTTTTTCTTTCCGAGCCCTTGGTCCCGCTATGATAAGATAGGGACAATGTGGAGGAGAAAACAATGAAGTATGATTTTACGACCGTCTATGATCGAAGAGGAAAAGATTCCCTGGCAGCGGATGGGCCGGGGACCAGTCCGGGCTACGCACCGGGAGCCTGTGGTCCGGGATTTACGCCGATTCCCATGTGGATTGCGGACATGAACTTCGCCACTTTTCCGGGGGTGGTGGAGGCCCTGATACGGCGATCTTCCTATCCGCTCTATGGCTATTTTGCCCCCGGAGATGCCTATTTTAACGCCATCCTTCGCTGGCAAAAAGAGCGAAACGGGGTGGAGGACCTTTGCCGTGAGGACATCGGCTATGAGAATAGCGTGTTGGGAGGGGTGGTCAGCTGCTTAAAAGCGGTCACGCAGCCCGGCGATGGGGTCCTGGTGCATGAACCGGTGTATGCGGGCTTTCTGAAATGCCTGAAAGCCAATGACCGGCTTCCCGTCCTGTCCCCGCTCATCCCGGATCACGGGCTTATGACCATGGACTATGCGGACATGGAGGAGAAGATCCAGAAGCACCGGCTCAAGGTGGTCATCCTGTGTAATCCGCACAATCCGACGGGTCGCGCCTGGACGCGAGAAGAGCTCCGCCGGGCCATGACCCTCTTCCGGAAGTATGACCTGACCGTGATTGCGGATGAAATCTGGTCCGACCTGATGCTTCCCGGCTTCCATCATGTTCCGGTGGCCTCTGTCTCGGAAGATGCCCGCCATCGCACGGCTTCGTTTTATGCCCCCTCCAAGACCTTCAATCTCGCGGGCCTGATTGCCGCCTACCACATTATCTATTCGCCCGAGCTCCGCCAACGGGTGGAAGAAATCGGCAAGGCCACCTACTACAACCGGCTCAATGTCCTGTCCATGCATGCCCTCCAAGGGGCCTATTGCAAGGAGGGCGGGGACTGGGTGGACCAGCTTCGGCAGCAGCTGAGAGACAATATGCAGAAGATGCAATCCTATTTGGAGACCGTCCCCGGCCTCCGCTTCCCTCATCCGCAGGCAACCTATATGCTCTTCGTGGATGTCAAAGAATATCTGCGGGTCCATTCCCTGACCATGGAAGAGCTGGAGGACCGCCTCTGGTCCTGTGGGGTCATGGTCCAGGATGGTCGCCAGTTCCACGGCATGACCCACCTACGGATGAATCTTGCCCTCCCCCCCAAGCAGCTGGAGAAAGCGATTCGGCGAATGAAGAAGTATGTCTTTACCGACGAGAAAGGATGATCATGAAGATTGCCATTGATATTGACGATACCCTGACCGATTCCTACGACTATTTTCAGCCCCATGTTGCCCAATTTTTTGGAAAAGACCCTTCCCTTTTGAAGGCTCGGCGGATTTCCTATGCGAATATCCCTCCGGAATGGGGGAAGGAAGTGGACTTCGCCCACGCCTTTTATGATCGCCTTGTTCCGTCTACCCCCTTTAAAGCCGGTGCCGCAGAGGGAATGAAAGCATTGAAGGCATGGGGTCATGAGCTGGTGATCATCACCGGTCGAACTAAGGACTTCTATCTCGATCCCTACGCCACCACTCGGGAAGAATTGCAGCGAGGGGGCATCGTCTACGACAAACTCATTTGCACCCTGGAGAAAGCAGATGCCTGCCGGAGAGAGGGCATCACCCTTCTGGTGGATGACATGCCCCACAATTGCAGGCGTGCCGAAGAGGTCGGCGTCTCCGCCCTTCTCTTTGCCTCTCCCATGAACCAAGGAAATCGACAGGGCCTGCAGGCGGTAACCAGCTGGCCGGACCTGCTGGAACGGATAAGAACCGGAAACTTTCAGCCCTTTCCGGGTCATCGTCGCTGCGGCCGAGAACTTGGGTGAGTGGATGGCTTGAACGGAGAGACGGGAGCCGAGTGACCTAGGAGAAGTGCGGGACGAGAACAAGTGGAGTGGGGAGCACCAAGCAAAAAGCCAGGGACGGTGCGGAAAGGGTGTCCGGTACCAACTGATGCAAGAAGGAGTATTGAGCCGGAAGGAACCGAGATGCCAGGGGAAAACTCCTGGGAAAAGTGCGAAAAAGGGGATTTCCCAGGGTGCAGTTCCCCTGGGAAATTGTGAAAAAGAGGGTTTCCCAGGGTCGAGGACCCTCCTGACGCGCTCGCACCCGCCCGCACCGCCGCTCCCCTAACCGGTGCTCCCTTCCGTGGAGACGCACGCATGATCCGGATAGCCCGGCTTCCGCAAATGTTCGTTTTTAGGGCTTTTTTAGCCCTGTTTTATTTTATTCCGTCATATTTCAGAAAATATCGAATCTTATTTCAAGTTTCCGTTTCATCTTGCTAGGCACAATATATAGAGGTACAATAGGGGCGTATTAACTATATGTACAGAGTCTGAAGGATTTTTCGGACCATAGACTGGGATAAAACAGCGGCAAGAAAGGAAATGGGATGGAAGCGATTCGGGAGAAAGAGACAAGCAAGACCGGTGAAAAAACGCCAAGGGTTATCAAACGGGACGGCAGCGAGGTCGCCTTTCAGCGAGAGAAGATTGTCGCTGCGATTGAAAAGGCCATGAATTCGTCTTCGGGGATTTACGAGGTCGGATTGGCGGAGCGGATTGCGCGAGAAATCGAAGACCAGGCCATGACCCTGCTTCGGCCCATGACCATCCATACGATCGAGGAACAGGTCTACTACAAGCTCACCGCCTATGGGAATGTGGCAACGGCAAAGGCCTATGAGTCCTACCGGTCGGTGCAGGAATTCAAACGCCATGCCAACACCATCGATTCGGATATCATGGGAATTCTCAACCTGACCAATGAGGACGTGATGAATGAGAATTCCAATAAAAATGCCGCGATCGTTTCCACCCAGAGAGATCTGATTGCGGGAGAGGTATCGAAGGATGCCGCACGGAGACTCTTGATTCCCACGGATATCGTCATGGCCCATGACAATGGAGCCATCCACTTCCATGATATGGACTATATTATCCAACCCATGTTTAACTGCTGTCTGATCAATTTAGAGGACATGCTGAAGAACGGAACCTGTATCAATGGCAAGAAGATCGATACGCCGAAGAGCTTCCAGGTTGCCTGCACGGTGACCACGCAGATCATCGCCCAGGTCGCCTCGGGCCAGTATGGGGGCCAGTCCATCAATGGCGTTGACCGCATTCTTGCCCCCTATGTGCGAAAGAGCTTCAAGAAATATTTCAAGGATGCCCTGGATGACCAGGTGAATTTCTATGGCATGGAGCCGGATGAAGAGAAGGCGGAAGAGGTGGCCTGGAAGAGAACCCGCAAGGAAGTGCGGGATGGAATCCAGACCATGCAGTACCAGATTAACACCCTGATGACCACCAATGGGCAGGCTCCCTTTGTCACCCTCTTCATGTATTTCCAGCCGGGCTATGAATATGAAAAAGAGGCAGCCATGATCACGGAGGAGATTCTCCGCCAGCGGTTGGAGGGCATCAAGAATGAGGCTAACGTCTATGTGACCCCGGCCTTTCCCAAGCTCATCTATGTGCTGGATGAACACAATGTGCATGAAGACACCCCCTATTACTATCTCACCAAGCTGGCGGCAAAGTGCACGGCGAAGAGGATGTACCCGGACTATATTTCCGCCAAGAAGATGCAGGAGCTCTATCAAGGCAATGTGTTTGCTCCCATGGGTTGCCGCAGTTTCCTCAGTCCCTGGAAGAATGAGAAGGGGGAGTATGTATTCGACGGCCGCTTCAACATGGGAGTGGTCAGCCTTAACCTGCCACAGATCGGCATTCTATCGGGCCCCGATGAGGAAAGATACTTTGAGATTTTGGAGAAGCGGCTGGAATTGTGTAAGAAAGCCCTCCTCTTCCGCTATGACCTGTTGAAGGATGTGACCAGCGATGTTTCTCCCATCCACTGGCAATATGGTGCCATTGCCCGACTCAAGCCCCATGAACCGATCAGAAACCTCCTAAAGGGCGGCTATGCCACCATTTCCCTGGGATACATTGGCATGTATGAGGCCTCCATCCTGGTCACGGGAAAGACGCACACCTCGGAAGAGGGTCATCGCTTCGCCATCCGGGTCATCGATCGGCTCCGGAAGGCGGTGGATGACTGGAAAGCGGAGACCGGTCTGGGCTTTGCCCTTTACGGAACGCCCGCAGAAAACCTGACCAACCGCTTTGCCAAAATCGACCTGGCACGTTTTGGATCCATTCCCGATGTGACCGACAAGGGCTATTACACCAACAGCTACCATGTGGATGTGCGGGAGCCCATCAGTGTCTTCGATAAATTTGACTTTGAGAGCGAATTCCAGGAGCGGTCCACGGGAGGCATGATCTCCTATGCGGAGATTCCCAACATGACCCATAACATTCCCGCCGTGCTCACCATGGTCAAATACATCTATGATCATATTCTCTATGGAGAGTTCAACACCAAGTCGGACTACTGTCATGCGTGTGGCTTTGATGGGGAGATCATCGTCAACGATGACAACGAGTGGGAGTGCCCCCAGTGTCACAACAAGGACCGGTCCAAATTGACGGTGATTCGTCGGACCTGTGGATATTTGGGAGAAAATTTCTGGAACGAGGGAAGGACCAAGGAGATTAAAGCAAGGGTGTTGCATATCTGATGAATGTCGCACAGATTCGAAAATATGACATTGCCAATGGGGAGGGCATCCGGACCAGCATTTTTGTTTCCGGTTGCACTCACCATTGTCCCAATTGTTTCAACGGGGAATACCAGGATTTTTCCTATGGAAAGCCCTGGACGGACCGAGAGACCCGGGAAGTGATCAGCGATCTCAAGGATCCCCAGGTGGCGGGTCTCACCCTCCTCGGTGGGGAGCCCATGCAAAATCTGGAACTCACGCAGATTATCGCCGCGATTCGCCGGGAAGTCGACAAGCCAATCTGGATCTATTCCGGTTACACCTTTGAGCAGATTCTCGCCGATCCCGCGAAGAACATCCTCCTGTCCCAATGCCAGGTTCTGGTGGATGGCCTCTTTGTCGAAGCCAAGAAAGACCTGACCCTGGCCTTCCGCGGATCATCCAACCAGCGGGTTATCGATATTCCCAAATCCCTGCAAGCGGGTCATGCGGTCCTCTATCATCTGGATGGGGGCCAGGCAGCGGGGCCTGTGAACCACTGAATTTCAAATTACGGTTTTCCCGGGAGTCTCACTCCCGGGAAATTTTTGTTATATGGGGGGGCCGCAGGGGAATCGCTCGCAGGCGTTTGTTTCCCAGGGGGATTCTCTGGCTGGTCGTATGTTGGGGAGGTTCCCAGGGCACCCCTCCCCTGGGAAACCCCGGTTTTTGCCATTTCCCAGGG
>ERZ1673749.1716-NODE-1716-length-13642-cov-5.415691_pt1 | contig 13642 bp, 10 predicted proteins | sample MGYA00580204_ERZ1673749 | MGnify/ENA primary metagenome ERZ1673749 (study PRJEB41218, sample SAMN15661745) | gut metagenome | host: Homo sapiens | place: Canada: London | collected 2015-08-20/2019-03-30 | study: EMG produced TPA metagenomics assembly of...
CTCGCCGGGCGCCTAGCCGTAGACCTTTTCACCGGCGACCCAGGTCTGCCAGGTACTAGGCATGCCCGGGCGGTACGCCAGGTTGATGGCGTTCTCGGCGTCGAGGATGTGCAGGTCGGCGGCGGCGCCCGGCACCAGGGTGCCCTTCGCCGGGCGGCCCTGGGGGTCCTTGCCGTCGCCGACGTTGTGGCGCCGCAGGGCCTTGGCGCCGCCGGTGGTGGCAGCCTCGATGGCCTCGTCGAGGGTGAGGCGCTGCTGCAGCACCGCGGTTGTGACGCAGAAGTTCATCGAGGACGTAAACGACGTGCCTGGGTTGAGGTTGGACGCGATGGCGACGGTGGCGCCGGCGTCGATGAGCTTGCGGCCCGGTGCGAGATCCTCGCGGGTGGACAGGTCGCAGGCGGGCAGTAGCGTGGCCACGGTGTCCGACTCCGCCAGCAGTTTGATGTCTTCGTCGGACAGGTAGTTCACGTGGTCGACGCTGGCGGCGCCCATCTCCACGGCGAGCTTCACGCCGGGGCCTTCGCCGAGCTGGTTGCCGTGCACGCGAACGCCCAGGCCAGCGGCCTTACCGGCCTCGAGCACGCGGCGGGACTGCTCCTCGTTGAACGCGCCGCGCTCGCAGAACACGTCGATCCACTGCACGTGGTCCTTCACCGCGTCGAGCATCGGGCCGACGACCTCGTCGAGGTACTCCTCGGCGTCCGCCCCCGGCGGCACGAGGTGGGCGCCGAGGAAGGTGACTTCGTCGACGTGGCGGGCGGCCACGCGCGCGGCCTCGGCCTCGGATTCGACGTTGAGGCCGTAGCCGGTCTTGGTTTCAAAGGTGGTGGTGCCCAGCGCCTGCGCCGCGGCGATGCGCTCCGCCACCAGTTTGTCCAGGCGCTCCTCGCCCGCGGAGCGGGTGGCTTCCATGGTCACGGCGATGCCGCCGGCGGCGTAGCCTTCGCCCGCCATGCGCGCCTCGAACTCCTCGGCGCGGTTGCCGTCGAAGACCATGTGCGAGTGGGAATCCACCCAGCCGGGGAGCACAGCTCGCTTCTCGACGTCTACAGTTTCCGCCGCCTTCGCCGCCTCAGCCGGCGCCTCGTTGGCGGGGCCGACCCAGGTGACCACGCCGTCGTCGATAAGCATTGCGGCGTCTTTGATGGTGCCGAGGTCTGAGACGGTGCGCAGCTCGGAAATACCGGTGATGAAGGTGCTCATGAGTGCCTTTCTTTGGGGGTTTGCAGGGCCCAGGGTAATGAAAAGCGCTGACGCGCCCACGAGGGGAAACGTCAGCGCTTGGGGTGCGGATTAGTCGCGCGCCTTGAACTCCATCGGGATGCGCACGCCGCGCTCCTTGGCCACCTCGTCGGCGCGGGTGTAGCCGGCGTCGACGTGGCGGATAACACCCATGCCCGGGTCGTTGGTGAGCACGGCCTTGAGCTTTGCCTCCGCGAGCTCGGTGCCGTCAGCCACCGTGACCTGGCCGGTGTGGATGGAGCGGCCCATGCCCACGCCGCCGCCGTGGTGGATGGACACCCAGGTCGCGCCGCCGGAAACGGCGGTCATGGCGTTGAGCAGCGGCCAGTCCGCGACAGCGTCGGTGCCGTCGAGCATGGACTCGGTCTCGCGGTACGGCGACGCCACGGAGCCGGAGTCCAGGTGGTCGCGGCCGATGACGATCGGGGCCTTGACCTTGCCCTCCTTGACCAGGTTGTTGAAGATCACGCCGGCCTTGGCGCGCTCGCCGTAGCCCAGCCAGCAGATGCGCGCCGGCAGGCCCTCGAACTCGACGTACTCCTCAGCGGCGTCCAGCCAGCGGTGCAGGTGCTCGTTGTCCGGGAAGGCCTCCTTGATGGCCTGGTCGGTGACCTTGATGTCCTCCGGGTCGCCGGACAGGGCAACCCAGCGGAAGGGGCCGAGACCCTCGCAGAACAGCGGGCGAATGTAGGCCGGGACGAAGCCCGGGAACTCGAAAGCGCGGGTGTAGCCGGCCTTGCGGGCCTCGTCGCGGATGGAGTTGCCGTAGTCGAACACCTCGGCACCTTCGTCCTGGAACTCCACCATCGCCTGGACCTGCGCGGCCATCGCCTCGCGGGCCTTCTTGGTGAAGGTGGTTGGGTCCGCGTCGGCCTCGTTGTGCCAGCTCTCGAACGGGATCTCAGTGGGCAGGTAGGACAGCGGGTCGTGCGCGGACGTCTGGTCGGTCACGATGTCCACGGTGAACTCGCCTTCGCGTTGGCGGCGCAGCATCTCCGGGAACACCTCTGCAGCGTTGCCCACCAGGCCCACGGACAGGGCGCGCTTCTCGTTCTTCGCATCGGTGACCAGCTTGATTGCTTCCTCGAGGTCGGTGGTGACCTCGTCGAGGTAGCGCTTGCCCTGGCGACGCTTCAAGCGGCCCTCGTCAACGTCCACGATCAGGCAGGCACCGCCGTTGAGGGTGACGGACAGCGGCTGTGCGCCGCCCATGCCGCCGCAGCCGCCGGTCAGGGTGAGGGTGCCGGCCAGCGTGCCGTCGAAACGCTTCTTCGCAACAGCCGCGAAGGTTTCGTAGGTGCCTTGCAGGATGCCCTGAGTGGCGATGTAGATCCAGGAGCCAGCCGTCATCTGGCCGTACATCATCAGGCCCTCGTCCTCGAGCTCGCGGAAATGCTCCCAGTTCGCCCAGTCGCCCACCAGGTTGGAGTTAGCGATGAGCACGCGCGGCGCCCACTCGTTGGTCTTCCACACACCGACCGGCTTACCGGACTGTACGAGCAGGGTCTCGTCGGACTCGAGGTCCTTGAGCGTATCGACGATCGCGTCAAAGGCTTCCCAGCTGCGAGCAGCGCGACCGGTGCCGCCGTAGACGACCAGGTCGTCCGGGCGCTCCGCAACCTCCGGGTCGAGGTTGTTCTGCAGCATGCGCAGCGGCGCCTCGGTCTGCCACGACTTCGCCGAGATCTCAGTGCCACGCGGGGAGCGGACCTCGCGTGCGCCTTCGGACCAGTTCTTCGCCATGGGAATTCCTTTCTGTTGTTGCCTAATCGAGGTATCGGGTAGAGAGTAACGCCCGTCACACGGGTTGGGCTCGGTGGTTAGGGGTGATTTGTCTCGGATGCGAGACTTTTGTGTGATGTGGGTGTTCTTCGCGCACAAACCCCGAGCAAGGGATCCAGAGGATGCCCTGATTTGGGGCAAACTCTGGGTCCCTTACTCGGGGTATGCGGCGGGGCGGGGTGCGCTAGAAGATCAGGTACGCGATCGGCACCGTCAGGATGATCGACAGCACCACGCGCTGGAACCAGATGATCACCATGTGGCTGATCTTCAGCGGGATGTCCGTGGCGAGCACCGCCGGGATCATCGAGGAGAAAAAGAACACCTGGCTGATGGAGACCACTCCGACGGTGAAGCGCAGCACCTCCGACTCGTTGCCGGATACCAGTGTTGCCGGCAGGAACAGCTCGGACAGGCCGATGGCAAAGGCCTCAGAGGCGAGCCACGGGTCGGGCAGCTGGAACAGTAGGGCGAGCGGGTAGAACACCGCGCCGAGGATCTTGAACGCCGGGGTGTAGAACGCCAGCGCCAGGCCGATGATGCCCACGGCCATGATGCCGGGGATGACCTGGATGGTCATGATCACGCCGTCTTTGAAGTTGCGCCACAGCGTCTTCGGCAGCGAGTCGGCCTGCGCCAAAAACGCCATCGCTTCCTTCCACGCGGCGGCGAACACGTTGCCTTCCACCTGCTCCTCGGGTTGCGGGGTGGCGCCGGGGTAGTACTCGTCAGGGATGGTGGAAAGCGGTGGGATGCGCACCACGACGATGGTGACTAGGAAGCAGACGAACAACGTCACGGCGAAGTACACGCCCCAGATGTGCATCAGGTCCAGGGTGCGGGCGACGACAACCATGAACGTTGCCGATGCGGTGGAGAACCCGGCCGCGATGATGGACGCTTCACGGGCGGTGTAGCCGCCGGTGCGGTAGACGCGGTTAGTGATCAAAAGGCCCAGCGAGTACGAGCCCAGAAACGATGCCACGGCGTCGACGGCGGACTTGCCCGGCGTGTGGTAGACGGGCCGCATGAAGCGCTGCACCATCACGCCGATGAACTCCATCAGTCCAAAGCCAACCAACAGGCCGAGGAAGATCGCGCCCACCGGGATGAGCAGGCCGACGGGGATGACGAGTTTGTTCAGGATGAAGGGGCCGAGGCGTTCGTCGAAAAGAAAGGCCGGGCCGAAGCCGAAGACCAGCATCGCGCACAGCACCACGGCCAGCGCGGAGAGGAACGCGAACACCGCACGCGCCCGGTCTTCGCGCCACTTGCCGGTGGCGAACTGGTAGACGGCGCCGGCGGTGATCATCACCAGCGTGATGTACGGCAGCGCGGCGCTGAGCCCTTCTTGCAGCCAGCCGACGATGTGGTCCAGCAAAATCGTGTTCTTCTCGCCCACTGTGAAGGGGACGAAGAATGCGAACGAACCGATGGCGCTGTAGACGAAGAAACGCCACTTCTGCTTCGGGTCGTTGCTGTCTACCTCGTGCGGCTCGGGCATTGAGGGCACAGGGGCGATGCTTTCGCCCTTGATCCAACGGGTGCTCCCGCCGCGGCGGCGGGTGTTGAGGCGGTCCTCCATGATGCTGCTCCTTCGCGGAACTTAGCGCGGGTCTTCGCTCAGCCAAGACTCAATGCGGTCGTTGTGTTGCCCCAGCTCCGGCGCCGGCTTTGGCCCTTCCATGCCGGCCAGCTTGAGCGGGGAGGCGAGGGTGCGGAACCCATCCGTTTCTTCCACGACCACGCCGCGCTCTTCCGCGAACGGGCTGCGCAGCGCCTCGTCCAGGTCGTAGACGCGGGCGGTGGGCACGCCGTGCTCTTCAAACAGCGCGATCGTCTCGGCGCGGGTTTTGGTGCTCAGCGCCTCTTCGATGAGTTCGCGCAGCGCGACGCGGTTCTCGGAGCGGGCCACCGGCTCGGCGAAGCGGTGGTCGGTGGCCATCTCCGGGATGTCCAGCGCGTTTGCCAGGCGCTCGAACAGCCGGTTCGTGGTGATGGCGATGACCACGTCGCCGTCCTTGGTCGCATACGTGGAAAACGGCGCGGAGAGGCCGTGGTCGTTGCCGATGCGCGTGGGCGGGACGTCGTCGTAAAGCGCGCGCATGCCCACGGACTCCATGACGGAGATGAGCGAGTCGTACATGGCCAGGTCCAAATGCTGGCCGCGGCCGGTGGATTCGCGTTGGTAGAGCGCGGAGACGGTGCCGATGGCGGCGTAGAGGCCCGGGATCAGGTCACCCAGGGAGATGCCGACGCGCGTCGGCTTGCCGTTGGGCCAGCCGGTGATGGACATCAGGCCGCTCATCGCCTGGGCGACCAGGTCGTACGCCGGTTCCTTGGCCAAGGACCCGGTCTGGCCGAAGCCGGAGATGCTCGTGACGACGAGCCGAGGGTTGACCTCCAACAGTTCCTCCGGGCCCAAACCGAGCTTCTCCAACACACCCGGGCGGAAATTCTCCACGACCACGTCGGCGCGGCGGACCAGGTCACGCAGCACCTCCTTGTCGTCGTCGTTTTTGAAGTCCAGCGTGATGCCCATCTTCGAGCGGTTGAACAGGCGGTAGTAGGCGGACGTGCCGTCCACGAACGGGCCGAACTGGCGCGAATCATCACCCCAGGGCGACTCCACCTTGATCACCTCGGCGCCGAGATCCGCCAGGATCATGGAGCAGAACGGGCCCGCGAGCACTCGGGATAGATCGAGGACGCGGATACCGGAAAGTGGTGCATTCATGGTGTTTCCTCCTGCCCGAACTACACGAACGCCGACTCGCCCGTGATGGAGCGGCCGACGATGAGCTGGTTGATGTCGTAGGTGCCCTCGTAGGAGTAGATCGCCTCCGCGTCGTTGAAGATCTTGGCCATGCGGTAGTCCGAGATAAGTCCGTTGCCGCCCAGGATCTCGCGGCCGAGCGCGACCGTTTCACGCATGAGCTTCGAGGTGAACGCCTTGGCCAGCGCGGACTGTTCGTTGCGGGCGGAGCCGCGGTCTTCCATGCGCGCCAGCTGCGCCATCATGGACTCGGAGGCGACCAGGTTGCCCTGCATCGTGGCCAGCTTGTTCTGGTTGAGCTGGAACGAGGAGATCTTCTTGCCAAACTGGATGCGCTCGTCCGCGTAGCCGAGCGCGACGTCGAGGGCGCCCATCTGCGTGCCGACGGCCTGCCAGCCCACCGTGGAACGCGCGCTCTTGAACACCTTGTTGATGTCCTTGAACGAGTTCGCGCCCTCGAGCTTGTCGCTGTCTGGGACGAAAACGTTGTCCAGGGTGATGTCGGCGTTTTGCACCGCGCGGATGGCGATGCGGTTTTCCATCAGCGTGGCGGTGTAGCCCTCCGCCGTGGTGTCCACGATGAAGCCCTTGACCTGCTCGTCCTCCGGGTCGCGGGCGTAGACGGCGACGTAGTCGGAGAAGGTGGCGTTGCCGATCCAGCGCTTCGCGCCGTTGAGGATCCAGCCGCCGTCGACCTTGGTGGCGGTGGTGCGCATGCCCTGGGCGACGTCGGAACCGGCCTCCGGCTCGGTAATTGCCAGCACGCCAGTTTTGCGCACCGCGTACAGGTCCGGCAGCCAGCGCTCCTTCTGCTCCTCGGAGCCAAGCAGCTCGATGCTGCCGGTGAACAGGCCGTCCTGGCCGGAGAAGAACGTGCCCACTGAGCCGTCCGCGCGGTGGATCTCTGCCGCAACCAGGCCGGCCAGCAGACGGGAGCGGCCCTGGCCGCGCACGAGGCTGATGATGTTCAGCTCGCCTATCGACGGCAGCAGCTCGTGCGGGAACTCCGATCGGTTCCAATAGTCCACGGCGATGGGCAACACCTTCTCGTTCGCCCACTCGCGAACGTTGTAGAGGATGTCCTTTTCCTCCGCGGGCAGCTCGGACTCAAAATCGTAGAAATCGCCGTTCGGGTACCGTCCAGCCATAATGAGACTCCAATCACAATCTACGCAAAACTATGGTGTGCGCGACAGTGTATGGAGGTATTTGGAGGTCGCATCTGGCTTCCGACACCAGTTGTCTTGTATCCGAGACTAACGCGGGGGCGTGAAGCGTAGCGCAAGAAACAGACCTTAAGCCTGGGATCTGCCAAAATCGGCGCGATCCCAGGCTTTGGTTCCCAGGGTGTGCATGGGGATGGGGCGGGGTTCCTGACAAATCACGGCAGCCGTTTGTGACGACCTGGGGTTTCCCGGGCCGTCTGACAGATTCCGCCGCGAAGTGTCGGGGAAGGAGCCCCCGAGCCTGGGCCTTACCGCAGCTGGCCCACCACGGCTTCGACGGCGTCGACGTAGTCGCCGCCTTTGACCAGCTGCACGGAGTGCTCGATTTCGGGGGAGAGGTAGCGGTCGGTGCTGGGGCCGTCGACAAGCTTGCGCAGCACAGACACGGCCGCGCCGGTGCCTGCGGAGGGTTCGCCGTCGCGCATGTCCAGCGCGCGGGCGGCGGTGAGGATCTCCACGGCGAGCACGCGCTGCAGGCCGTCGATGCTGCGGCGCAGCTTGCGGCCGGCGGGCCAGCCGAGGGAAACGTGGTCTTCCTGCATCGCCGAGGACGGGATCGAGTCGGCGGAGGCCGGCACGGCGTTGCGCTTGAGCTCGCCGACGATGCCGGCCTGCGCGTACTGCGCGATCATGTGGCCGGAGTCCACACCCGGGTCGCCGGCGAGGAAAGCGTTGAGGCCGCGGTTGCGGGCGGGGTCGAGGAAGCGGTCGGTGCGCCGTTCGCTAATCGACGCCAAATCAGCCACGACAATCGCCAAAAGTCCAACACGTAAGCCACAGGCGCGCCGTGGAAGTTGCCGTTGGAGGCCACGCGGCCGTCCTTGGCCACCACGGGGTTGTCGTTGGCGGCGGCGAGCTCGCGGTTAGCCACGGTAGTGACGTGGGCCAGCGTGTCGCGGAAGCCGCCGGCGACCTGCGGGGTGCAGCGGATGGAGTAGGCGTCCTGGACCTCGTTGGCCTTGAAGCCGTCCAGGGCTGCGTCGAGGATCGGCGAGCCGGCGGCGACGGTGCGGATGTTGTAGGCGGAATCTGCCTGGCCAGGGTGGGGGCGCAGCCCTTGCAGGTCCTCGTCGAAGACGGACAGGGTGCCTGTGAGGCCCTCGACGCTCATGGCGGTGGCGATGTCGGAGACCTTGGCGGCCTCGCGCAGATCCGCGATGGCAAGGCATAGCATGCCGAGCATGCCGTCGGTGCCGTTGATCAGCGCCAGGCCTTCCTTCTCGCGCAGGACCAGCGGCTCGATGCCTGCAGCGGAAAGCGCCTCAGACGCCGGGACGATCTCGCCGCCGCGCACGCGGACTTCGCCCTCGCCGAGCAGCGCCAGCGCGCAGTGCGCCAGCGGCGCTAAGTCGCCGGAGCAGCCGAGCGAGCCGTACTCGCGCACCACCGGGGTGATGCCGGCGTTGAGCGCGGCGGCGTACGTTTCCGCGACCACGGGGCGCACGCCGGTGCGGCCGGTGCACAGCGTGGACAGGCGCAGCAGCATCAGCGCGCGGACGACCTCTTCTTCCACCTCAGGGCCGGTACCCGCGGCGTGGGAACGGACTAACGAGACTTGCAGCTGAGCGCGCATGTCCTCCGGGATGTGCTTGGTGGCCAACGCGCCGAAGCCGGTGGAGACGCCGTAGACCGGGGTCGGGTCCGCGGCGAGCTCCTCGACGCGCTCGCGGGTCGCGGCGATCTCATCAAGGGCCGCCGGGTCGATGGCGACCTCGGCTCCGTGGCGGGCGACGGCCACAACGTCCTCGATGGACAGGGCCCCAATTCCAACTGCAACTGTGTGTGTCATGGACGTGATGGTAGCCCAAAAAAGTGTGTCTGATCACACGTTTCCGAAGAACTGTGCTCGCAGCCCTTCTGCGGCGGTGTGCAGTGCGCTGACCAGCTGTTGCGTGTCCGCGCTGCCAACGGGGAAGGTCACCGCGAGCGCCGCCGCTGGGCGTGAAAGGTGGTCCAGCACCGCCACCGCCACGGACTCCTGGCCGCGCGAGATGGCTTCGTGCTCGGTGGCGAACCCTTGGCGTCGATAGGCAGACAGCTCCTCTTTGACCTCGCTGTAGCGGCGGCGCTCGCCCGAGGAGTTGTACGCGGCGCGCAGCTCCGCCTCCGGCAGCTGCGCAAGCATGATGCGCCCCGAGGCGGTCTTCAACGACGGCAACCGCACGCCCACCTCCGTGACCAGCGACACCGCGCCGGGGGCGCGCACCTCGTGCAGGTACACAATCTCCGGGCCAGCGAGGCGCGTCAAGTGCGCCGAACCGCCCGCGAGCTGCGCGATCCGCGCCAACGGCTTCGTGGCCAGCCGCACCAGCGGCTGCTGCGTGGTGTACGCCTGCGCCATGCGGTACGACGCCAGCCCCAGCCCGTACGTGCCGGGCTTGCGCAGGTGCACCACAAACCCGGAATCCTCCAGCTCCCGCAGCAGGTGGTAGGTGGTGGAACGCGGCAGGTCCAGCTCGCGCTGGATGCGGGTGGCGGAAATCGGCGCGTCCGTGGTGGACAGCAGCGCCAGGATGCGCAACACATTGTGCGCGGCGGGAACCTGCGGCTTAGTCATCGCACATAGTATGCCCACGGCGCTACCCTCGGAGGGCATGAACACCGTAACTGCACCGCTTTTCACCCCCGCTTCCAACTGGACCGGCCGCAACGACGGCCCCGGCCCCGAGCACGCCCGCTGGCACAGCGTCATCGACACGGCCGCCGAGCCCACCGAGGGCGCCGTGCACCTGATCGGCTACGCCTCCGACGAAGGCGTCGAGCGCAACGGCGGCCGCCAGGGCGCGGCGAAGGGGCCGGAGGCGTTGCGCGCCGCGCTCGGCTCACTCGCGGTGCACGAGAGCACATTGCTTCTCGACGCCGGCACCGTGACCACCCAAGACACCGACCTCGAAGGCTCCCAACGCGAGCTGTCCGACCGGGTGCGCGACCTCGTGGCGGCGCAGGGCGCCGACGGGATGACCGTCGTGCTCGGCGGCGGGCACGAAACCTCCTTTGCCACCCACCGCGGCGCCTACGAGGCGATCGGGCCGATGCAGGTGATCAACTTCGACGCCCACTTCGACCTGCGCACCGAAACCCGCCCCACCTCTGGCACCCCGTTCAAGCAGATCGCCGGCCTGGTGGGCGAGGACTTCGACTACAGCGTCTTCGGCATCTCCAAGCCCAACAACACCAAGGTGCTCTTCGACACCGCCGACGAGCTTGGCGTGACTACCGTGCTGGACACCGAGCTGTCGGCAATGACCGTGCGCGAGGCCGCCGAACGCGCCCTCGCTGCGGTGGAAGGCGACCTGCCCATCCACCTGTCCATCGACCTGGACGTGCTGCCGGCGGCGGTCGCGCCGGGCGTTTCCGCCCCGGCCGGCTTCGGCGTGGAGTACGCGACGCTGCGCGCGATGGTCGCGGCCGTGGCATCCTCAGGGCGCGTGGCGCTTCTCGACGTCGTCGAGCTCAACCCCGACTTCGACGTGGACAACCGCACCGCCAAAGCTGCCGCGCGGCTGATTGACGATGCGGTTGTTGGGGCGAAGCTGCGTCGATAAGCAGCTGCTTTCTAGAAGACTAGGTGCGCCACCGGCACAGTGATCAGCACGGTGAGCACCACGCGGATGAACCAGATCTGCACCATCTTCCAGATGCTCAGCGGGATGTCGGTGGCCAGCACCGCCGGCACCATCGCCGAGAAGAAGAAGATCTGGCTCACGCACACCACAGCCATGGTGAACTTCAGCACCATGTCATCTGAACCCGCGGACAGTGTGGCCGGCAGGAACATCTCAGCCAGACCCGATGCCAGCGCGCCCGAGGTCGCCCACGGATCCGGCAGACGCAGCAGCCACACCACCGGGAAGAACGCCACGCCCAGGATCTTGAACACTGGCGTGTAGGTGGCCAGCACCAGGCCGATCGTGCCCACGGCCATGATGCCCGGGGTGACCTGCACGGCCATGATCAACCCGTCGCGGAAGTTCGCCCACAGAACCTTGCCCAAAGACTCGGCGCGGTTGAGCTCCAGCTTCGCCTCGCGCCACGCCGCCTTGAAACGGTTGCCCTCGATCTCTTTCTCCGGGTGTGGGGTGGCGCCCGGGTAGTAGTCCTCCGGGATGCGGGTGATGGGTGGGATGCGCACCACGATCGCGGTGACGATGAAGGTGATGATGAAAGTGATGAAGAAGTACGCGGTCCAGTGCTCCATCATGTCCAGCGTCTTGGCCACGATGACCATGAACGTGGCGGAGACGGTGGAAAATCCCGACGCGACAATCGACGCCTCGCGGCCGTTGTAGCTGCCGTTTTTGTACATGCGGTCCGTGATCAGCAGGCCCAGCGAGTACGAGCCCAAAAACGACGCCACCGCATCCACCGCGGACTTGCCCGGGGTGCGGAACACCGGCCGCATGATCGGCTGCACCATCACGCCGATGAACTCCATCAGGCCGAAGCCAACCAGCAGGCCGAGGAAGATCGCGCCAACCGGGATGAGCAGGCCAACCGAGATGACCAGCTTGTCCAGGATGAACGGGCCGATGTCCGGGTTGAACAGCCACGCCGGGCCGAAGCCGAAGGTGAGCATCGCGCACAAAACGATCGCCAGCACCGACAGTGCGGCGAACGCCATGCGCGGGTAATCCTCTTTCCAGCGCCCGGAGACGAACTGGTAGACCGTGCCCGCGATGATGGCGAATAACGCCAGGTAGCGGGTGCCTTCCCCGAGCGTGGTGGTGATCCAGCTGACGATGTGGTCCAACAGAATCGTGGACTTGGAATCGCCGATGGTAAACGGCACGAAAAACGCGAAGATGCCGATGGCACTGTAGAGGAAAAAGCGCCACACCGCCTTCGGCTTCGGGTCAGTCTCCGGTGCGGTGCTTCGCTGACCGGGCTGCTCCCCGCTGGTAATGCTTTCGGTGTTGTCGGTGGGATCCTCGATGCCTTCGAAGCGGGGGTTGTCCAGCTCCGGGATGAGCGCCTCAGCACCCGCAGGCAAGTTCTTCACCGGCCAGGCGGGGGAGAACCTGCGCCGGGAGTGCACCGGCCTCGCAGTCTCGTTCATTGTGTCCTTCCATCTGTTGCATTCAGCACCGCAAGCCCTGCGGATATCGCGCAGAACGGAATGTTTTCGGTGTCGGCGCATAATTTTTACACCAAAAGTGACCCAAGGCACAACCAGATGGCCTATGTTCTCTAGATACCAGCAAGGTTTCCCGAATAATTTCCAGCACATACCCCTTTAGGAGGGTCCCGTGGAAGGTTTTATCGACACCCTCAACGGTGTGATTTGGTCCAACGCTCTCGTCTATCTGTGTCTCGGCGCAGGCGCGTACTTCACGCTCGCCACCCTGTTCCTGCAAATCCGCTGCCTGCCGGACATGATCCGCCAGCTCAAGTCCGGAGAAAGCTCCGAACAGGGCATTTCCTCGTTCCAATCCCTGATGATCTCGCTCGCCGGCCGCGTCGGCGTGGGCAACATCGCCGGCGTAGCCACCGCCATCGCGTTCGGCGGCCCGGGCGCGGTGTTCTGGATGTGGCTGGTGGCCCTGCTCGGCTCCGCCACCTCGTTCATCGAGTGCTGCCTCGCCCAGATTTACAAGGAAACGGACCGCGACACCGGCGAGTACCGCGGCGGCCCCGCCTACTACATCGAAAAGGCGTACAAGCACACCGCTGCAGCCCCGTTCATGCTGGTCTACGCCATCATCTTCGCGGTGTGCATGCTGCTGGCCACGTCCTACTTCCTGCCGGGTATTCAGGCCAACGGCGTTGCTGCGGCCGTCGATAATGCATGGGGCATCAATATCTGGGTCTCCGCCACGATCATGACCGTGCTGCTCGCCTTCATCATCATCGGCGGCATCAAGCGCATCGCGAACTTCGCTTCCATGGTCGTGCCGTTCATGGCCGGCATCTACATCATCATCGCCATCGTGGTGCTGTTCGCGAACGCTTCCCAGATTCCCGAGGTCTTCGGCACCATCGTCCGCGCCGCCTTTGACAAGGAGGCCGCATTCTCCGGCATGCTCGGCGCCGCCATCATGTGGGGCGTCAAGCGCGGCATCTACTCCAACGAGGCCGGCCAGGGCACCGGCCCGCAGTCTGCGGCAGCCGCCGAGGTCTCCCACCCGGCGAAGCAGGGCTTCGTCCAGGCGTTCGCCGTCTACATTGACACCCTGTTCGTCTGCTCCGCCACCGCCTTCATCATCATCTCCACCGACATGTACAAGGTCTTCGAGGGCCAGTCCGAAGACGGCGCGGTGGTCTACGACGGCTCCCTGCCCGACGGCATCCCCGTCGGCCCCGGCTACGTGCAGGAAGGCCTGAACTCCTTCTCCGCCGGTCTGGGCCCGTCGTTCATCGCACTGGCGATCATGTTCTTCGCCTTCACCACCGTGCTGGCGTACTACTACATGGCGGAGACCAACTTCACCTACCTGAACCGCTGGGTGAAGAGCGAAGGCGCACGTAAGGCTATTATCTGGATCCTGCGCGCCCTGATCCTCGTGGCTGTCTTCATCGGTGCGACCACCACCCCGGGCACCGCCTGGGCGCTCGGCGACATCGGTGTGGGTGCCACCGCATGGCTCAACATTGTGGCGATCATCTTCCTGCAGGT
>ERZ1673749.1718-NODE-1718-length-13617-cov-33.834243_pt1 | contig 13617 bp, 10 predicted proteins | sample MGYA00580204_ERZ1673749 | MGnify/ENA primary metagenome ERZ1673749 (study PRJEB41218, sample SAMN15661745) | gut metagenome | host: Homo sapiens | place: Canada: London | collected 2015-08-20/2019-03-30 | study: EMG produced TPA metagenomics assembly of...
CAAGCGCCGCGCGGACCTTGGCCGCTTTCTCGGGATCCATGGCGGCGAGCTTTGCTTCCAGCTCGGCGGCTTTGAGCGCGGCCTTGGCGGCAGCTTCATCGTGCTGAGCATCGGAGCCGGCAGCCGCAGCGGGCTGAGCGTCAGTAGCACCCGCGGCGCCCTCCCCTGCAGCAGCAGCGGCACGGACCTTCATGGCCTTCTCGCGCGCAGCCTTCACCTCGGGCGTAATAACGCTCATGGGCTCGGCAGTCGAAACCTGGTAGAAAAAGCCCTTAAAGTCGATCTGCATGTCGGTGATGGCAAGACCAAATAGGTCGTGCGCTTCGTTTTCAAACGGGAATACCGCCGGATAGTACGAGCTGATGGACGGAATCTCCTGGTACTGGCCGATGCCCTCAACCACCAGGTTGTCGATCGCATAGCTGCCGTCCCGCGCGATCTGCTCTTGCGCAGCGCGGACGTTGATAAACGTATAGACCAGGCGATACGATCCGTCGTCCACACAGCGCTCGGCATGCATCTGCACAAAGCGCGCGCCGGCACCCTTGAGCGCCTGCACATTCGGTAACAGCTCGTCGATCCCAACGATGGTATAGATAGCCTTTTGCATTACTCGGCCTCCTTTGCAGCGGCGGGCGTCCCAGCAGGTGCGTCGCCAGCGGCGGGCGCGGTGGGCTTCCCGGCAGGCGCGTCACCGGCACCATCAGCCCCGGCCCCCGCAGCCACAAACCCGTCCTCGCCCAGCTCAACGCCACCGTCCCAGGTTGCGGCGCCGCCCACGGTAAGCGGGTCGCCGCCGGCGCGCATCACGGCCTCCTTCTGGTCCAGGATGCCACACGCCTCCACGATGGCATCGATCACCGTCTCGGGGCGAATGGCGCACCCGGGCGCGTACACGTCCACGGGAATCGCGCGGTCCACGCCGCCGATCACGTTATAGGCATCGCGGAATACGCCGCCCGAACACGCGCAGATACCGCAGGCCACCACGCACTTGGGCTCGAGCATCTGGTTGTAGATCTGGCGCACGACGGGCAGGTTCTGGGCATTGACCGACCCCGTCACCAAAAAGATATCCGCATGCTTGGGATTGCCGGTGTTGACCACGCCAAACCGCTCCGCATCGAACAGTGGCGTGAGCGAGGCCAGCACCTCGATATCGCATCCGTTGCAGCTCGAACCGTCGTAATGAATAACCCACGGCGAGCGCGACATTTTATGATCCATGGATGCCGCCTCCTAAATAAACACGTCGACGAGGATGGGCATAAGGTTGAGCAGGCCAAACACCAGCGCCACACCCCAGCCGAGCTTAACGCAGCTGCGCCAGGTGCTACGGGCGAAGGTGTTGTCGATCAGGACCTCGACAAAATACGTCGCGGCCATCACGACCAGGGCTACAACCCAGCTCACGGGGTTGTCCCAAACAAAGAACATGCCCACCCACATCAAAAACAGCACGGTCTCGCACCAGTGCATAAGGGTCATCTTGGCCAGCGTGCCGCCGCTCATCTCGGTGGCGACGCCCTGGACAATCTCCTGATGCGCGTGATGCGAGTACGAAAGGTCAAACGGCGACTTGCGCAGCTTGATGGTAAGCACCGCGAGCAACGCGAGGAAAATGGGTGCGCTGTACACGATGATGGGGGCCGACTGCCCCGTCACGGCAATGGAATCGAAGCTGTCGGTGGCAAGGTACAGGCCCACGCTCATCAGCAGAACGGCAGGCTCGTAACTCATAACCTGCAGCAGCTCGCGATCGGCGCCAACCTGGGCAAACGGGCTTTGCGTCGAGGCGGACGCCAGCACCACAAAGATCGCGGCGAGCGTCACCATAAAGGCGCACAGCAGCGTGTTGGAGCCCGACACAAAGATGCCGCCGCCCACCACGGTAAAGATGAGCGCGCACGCCATGTAGGTGTCGTCCATGGTGTTTACGCTGGCGGGGGCCTTGCGCAGGAGCTTGGCCACATCGTAGAAGGGTTGCAGCAGGCGCGGGCCCACGCGGCCCTGCATGCGAGCCGAAAGCTTACGGTCAAGACCGTCAATCAGGCCGCCCACAAGCGGCGCCAGCAGGGCAAACACCACGGTACCAATAAATATGCCCACGACGCCCGAGCCTTCGAAATACTTACCGCGCAGCACCGAGGGCGCACTCATGGCAAGCCGCTCGGGCCCAATCCACGCGCAACACAGCAGCGCAAACAAGATAATGCTACAGCACACGACGCTGCCCGCGGGGCCAATACGCTTCTCGCCAAGGGCGTCCTCCGAGTACCAATTGCGCTTTTCGGCCTTCACCTCGTGTCCCATCGAGCCGCGGAAATGGCGATATTTGTCGGTTCCCACACCCGAAAGGTACACGTTGACGTGCGGCTTGTTGCTCACGCGGAATGAAGTCAGCAGCACCACGGCGATAAAAGCCACGATAACCACCATCAGATACATGGCGTCCTTGCCAATAACGTACGGCACGCGGCCAAACACCATGGCGAGGTAAGGCGACACCAGACCGCTCGAGATAACCGGAAACGCCACGCAGCACAGAATCAGGAGCGCGGCGATGGTGTTGAGCGCCATCCATTCGGTCTTATGGACATTGACCTCGACGTTTTGAGCCGTGGGGTCGACGCCCGAAAGCTTGGCAAGCCACTTGCCCCAGAAGAAGAACGTCGCGGCCGAGCCAAAGGCAAGCACCATGATCATGAGCACGTTGCCGGTCTGGGCAAACGCCACCAGGGCGCCCCACTTGGACACGAGCATGCCAAACGGCGCCACAAACATGCCCATAATGCCCAGCATCATCAGACGCGTCAGGTGCGGCATGCGGCTGAACATGCCGTCCATGTCCTCGATATTGCGGCTGCCGATATGATGCTCGGCGGTGCCCACGCACAGGAACAGCAGCGACTTGGCCACCGTGTGGAACAGGATCAGGAAGATCGCGGCCCACACGGCCTCGGGCGCGCCGACACCCAAGCAGGCACTGATGAGGCCCAAGTTGGAAATGGTGGAGTACGCGAGCACGCGTTTGGCGTTGCTCTGCGAGATGGCCATGAGGGCAGCGAGCAAAAACGTGATGGCACCCACACTCGTGACCATAAAGCCGGTCACGGGATAGATGGCATAGAGTGGGCTCAGCTTGACCATCAGGAACACGCCGGCTTTGACCATGGTTGACGAGTGCAGCAGGGCGCTCGTGGGCGTGGGGGCAACCATGGCGCCGAGCAGCCAAGTGTGGAACGGCATCTGTGCGGCCTTGGTGAGCGCGGCGAGCGACAGCAGAACGACCGGCATCACCAGCAGCGCGGACTGCGCGGTACCGGCGCCGGAAAGCTCGATCATACCCGAGATGGTCAACGGCATGCCGTTAACGTGCAGATACATGAGTCCGGCCAAGAACGCGATACCGCCCAGCATGTTGAGGATGATCTGGGTAAAGGCGTTCTTGATGGCCTCGGGCGTGCGCGTGTAGCCAATCATAAGGAACGAGCACACGGTGGTGATTTCCCAGCCGCAGAACAGCCACTCAAGGTTGTCGCTCGTCACGATGACGAACATGGCCGAGAGGAACAGGAACATAAGCGCCAGGAACTGCGGACGACGGTCGGGCGCGGTCTGCCCGCGCAGCGCGGCCTCGTGCTCATCATGGGCCTGGAAGTCCTTCATGTAGCCCAAAGCGTAGATACAGATAAGGCTGCCGACGATGCCGACGGCGAGGACCATGATCACGCTCATGTAGTCTAGGTAGAGCGGCGTCGCCGTGACGGCTTCGGCCGCAGGCAGCGTCATGGCCGCAAAGACGAGCGAGCCCACCAGCTGGACTATGCCGAGCACCGTGGTAAGCACGCTCTTATATTTGTGCGCGTTGTACAGGATGACGGCGCACAGAATTACGTCGATGACGGAGCTGATGATCGAGAGCGCATGCGAGGTACCGGGGGCAATCTCAAAGCTCTGCGGACCCGTGCAAAAAAACATGACGGCGACTACAACTGTCACCGCCATGATAATGCCGGAGCCTATGAGTCCCACCGCATCGCGGGCGCGGTCACCGCGCGCGAGCAGCATGCCCAGCGCCGGTACCAGCGGAAACAGGGTAAGGAAATACAGTAGCGTCATACCATCACTCCCCCATGCAAAAACGCTGCAATTGTTTAACGTTATAGCTCAATTGAGGAGTAGCGGCGGCAGGTTTTCGGTCAACTGGGGAGTTTTAGGCGTACGGGGCAAGGAGTCTGTCCGCATTGGAGCAGAGGGGTGACACTCCACCTATCGCAGCGACAGGCGCGCGGGCCACTGCGCGCGGTTGATTGGCCACGCTGGAGGATATCCCGATAGGCTCGCGACGGTCCAAATAGTTGGCGCGGCAAGAAAAATGCGCCCCTGTGGGCGCACCCTCTTGCTACTCTGCCTGCTTAACGCGCGGCTTGCGACCGCGCGGCTTATCGATAAGCGCGTCGGCGCCGCCATCGCGATACTGACGACACCAAGCCTTGACCGAAGACTCGCTGGGAATCTTGTGCTTGATCATGGCCTCGCGAACCGTCAAGCCGTTTTCCAGACGGTCCTTAACCACAGCGAGCTTTACGTCGTACGAATAGGTGTGATGATGCGAACCGGCATTGAGAACGGCGTCGGCACCGCCCACGGCATACGCGCGGGCCCACTGACGAGCCGTGGCCTGGGGAATGCCAAGCTCCGCGGCGAGAGCGCGATGACCGACCCCCTCTTGGAGGATCTCGACGGCGCGCTGCCTAACCTCGGGCGCATGCGTGCGAGTCCTAGTTGCTTCCGACATACCTGCCACTTCTTAGCCTTAGCCGTTAATCTGCTTTCTTACGTGCAAGTTAGATAGTAGCATTTTACTGTTTGCTCAAAGCAGTTAATTAAAATAGACGCGGCGTTATCTGGGCATTTGGCACCAAATTACGACATTTCTTTATCGATTATTTACGCTGGTAGCTGACTCGCAGCTAATCGTCATTCGCTTGTCAACAAAATTGGCATCTCTTTATGTCCTTTGGTATAGAGGATATAGTTATTAACCCCTCCTCCAATATTTTTGAGTGATCTGCAAGGCAGTAGACGTCCTCACTCCTCATGATTACCGCGCATTGCCATCCACCGGAGCAAAACAAAAAGGGCGGGACCTGCTGCGCTTGCAGGCCCCGCACCGGTTGGCACCCGACGGGACACAGCCGGGCGAGACGGATCCGTGCTACCGTCCCGCCTGGCCGCGATGTTCAACTACAGCTCGTTGGCCGCGTGATATGCCGTGCGAATGGCGCTCGCGATGTCGGCGGTGCGCTCGCCCGAGCAGTCGCCCACGCAGGTCACGGGCACCGTCACGCCGTCAAGGTCAAACGCGTTGGCCTTGGAACCCACGGCCATCACCACGTAATCGCAGGCGATCTTCACCGGCTCCTCGGTGCCGTCCTCGATGGTGCGAATGGCCTCCACACCCTCGTCGGTAATGGCGGTCAGGCGGGTCTTCACGTGCTGCTCCACGTTGTGCTCGGCAAAGTCGCTCATGATCAGCGGCAGAATGGTCTCGGACTCGCCCGCGGCAATCTTGTCGAGCATCTCCACGATCGCCACCTCGCAGCCGTGCTGCAGCAGGTACTCGGCAGTCTCGGTGCCCACCAGGCCACCGCCAATGACGACGACGCGGCCGCTGAGCTCCACCTTGCCGGCCAGCACGTCCCAGCTCGAGACGACCTTGTCCGAATCGGCACCCGGAACGGGGATGACCACGTCGTGCGCGCCTACGGCCACAATCGCAGCGTCGGCGGCGTTGAGGTCCGCGGGGCTAGCGACGTGGTTGAGCTCAACCTTCACGCCCAGGCCAGGCAGAATCTTCTCGTAGTACTCGACCGAGCGCATGATCTCGTCCTTGCGCGGGGGCGCGGCCGCCAGCACAATCTGGCCGCCCAGATGGTCGCTCGCCTCGTAGACGGTCACGTCGTAGCCGCGCTTGGCTGCCACGCGCGCGGCCTCCAGGCCGGCGATGCCGCCGCCCACCACGGCGATCTTCTTGTCGCCCTCGCCCGGCTTAATGGCGATGGTCGCCTCGTCGCCGTTCTCGGCATTGAGCACGCACGAGATGTACTTGCGGTTTTGAATCGCGTCGACGCAGCCCTTGTTGCAGTTGAGGCACTCGCGGATGGGCTCACCCGTGGCGGCCTTCAGCGCAATGTCGGGGTCGCACATGAGCGAGCGGCCGTACGCGATGATATCGGCCGCGCCGTCTTCCAGAATCTTCTCGCCGGCCTCGACCGAGACAACACGTCCGACGGTGGCCACCGGCACGGAGACCAGGGCCTTGACGCGCTCGGCCACGGGCAGCGTCCAGTTGTAGGGCATGGCGCCCATGGGCGGAATGGTGTCGCCCATGTTGCCGGTGTGGTTGGCCTGCGCGACCTGGATCATGTCGATGCCCGCGCCCTCAAGCAGCTTGGCAAACTCGCAGGCCTCGTCGGGCTGCAGGCCGCCCTTGCCGCGCGGCGTGCCGTCGGGGTTCTCCATAATCACGGGGAGCTTGTACTCCACCATCAGCTGCGGCGCGGCTTCCTTAATGGCAGCGACGACCTCCAGCGCGTAGCGAACGCGGTTCTCGAACGAACCACCGTACTCGTCGGTGCGCTGGTTGAGGATGGCCGAGCACAGCGAACCCACCAGGCGGTCGCCGTGGACCTCGATGGCATCGATCCCGGCCTGCTGTGCGCGAGCGGCCGAGGCAGCGATGGCCTCCTTGATCTGGGTGAGTTGCTCCACACTCGCCTCGTTCACAAAGTGCTGCATGTCGTGGTGCAGCTTGGCGTAGGCCTGGTTGCGGATCTCGTTGGACTCGGCCATCTTGGCGGCAAAGGTCTCCTCGTCGCCGGCGGCCTTGGCCTCCTGCGCGGCCTTGGCGGCGGCCATGGATCCCATGACCATGCGGCCGACGCCGGGCACGTCGTACTCGGGGTGGAACAGCTGCAGCGCAACCTTGGCACCGTGCTTGTGGACAGCGTCGGCCAGGGCCTTAAACGTGGGGATCTGGGCGTCGGTCGCCAGCTTGGGCGTGGGGCTCGCAGTCATGACGGGAGCGACGTCGCCGATGACGATGTAGCTCACGCCGCCACGGGCCAGGCGCTCGTAAAAAGCCAGGCTGCGCTCGCCGATGGAACCGTCGCGCTCCTCGTAGCCGGTGGTCAGCGGCGGAAACATAATGCGGTTCTTGAGCTCAAGGGGGCCAACCGTAATGGGCTGGAGCAGCTTGGATGCAGGTGCGGTCATGGACATTCCTCTCTTGTAGGCGCGGCGGCGATGTTGCCGCGTAGTTGTCTAAAGGATATGACATGGGAGCACAGCAGCACAACGAAAATCGGCGGATAGCAGGTAGCGGCAGCTGGATGGGGCGGGACCGCCTGCCGGTTTGTCTCGATCTGTAACAGTTACGCGGCGAAACCGGGTCCTACTGTTACAGATCGAGATATTCCTCTCGACCCAACCTCAACAATCTAAATCTGTAACATCTAGACCCACTTTTGGCCCCTACCTGTTACGGATCGAGACAAACCAATCTAATCTGCCGAAAGATCTCGATCTGTAACAGTTACTCAGCAAAATGAACCCCAGATGTTACAGATCGAGACAAACGGGGCCCGCCTGCTAGAAAATCTCAATCTGTAACAACAACTCGGCAAAATCCGTCCCTCGTGTTACAGATTTAGACAAACGGGGCCCAACCCACCGGTATATCTAGATCTGTAACACCTAGCCGTCCAAATCGGGTCTAAATGTTACAGATTGAGATTTTGTTTGAGAGGCCGAGAATTGGACCGAATACACAGCCCCGGAATAACAAAAAAGCTCGCCGGCTAGGCCGACGAGCTGCAAGTTCTTGGTCGCGGGGGCAGGATTTGAACCTACGACCTCCGGGTTATGAGCCCGGCGAGCTACCAGACTGCTCCACCCCGCAATGTCTGGGCGCTTCATGTGCGCAAGAAAGAATATTACGCGGGAGTTCGGTAAGCGGCAAGGAAAATCTCGTAGAGCATAATTCCTTCATATTTAAAACCCCTCAGCCCCTATCACCGTAAACGAATCGCAGCCGAGCGCCGTCGGCGGCGCGTATACAATGGTGCGCGTCCTTTTATGCCAACACTGGGAGTAGACATGCTGCTCGCTATCGATATGGGAAACACGCAGACGGCCATGGGCCTGTTTGACGGAGACGAGCTGGTGCAGTCGTGGCGCATGCCCACCGACCGCTCCTATACCGCCGACGAGATCCACGTGCGCCTGATGGGCTTCTTTAAGATGTACGACCTCTCGCTCGGCGCGGTCGACGCGATCGCCTTTGCCGGCGTGGTGCCACAGCTCTCGCGCGAGTGGCACGCCGTGGCCAACCGTATCGCGGCAGACGCCATCGTCATTGGGCCGCAGACGGCGGCCGTGACCAAGCTGCGGGCGGCGCGCCCCCAGGCCGTTGGTGCCGACCGCATCGCCAACGCCGTCGCTGCCGAGACCTTCTACGGCGCCCCGGCGATCGTGGTGGACTTTGGCACCGCAACCAATATCGACGTCATCGACGAGGACGGCTATTACATTGGCGGAGCGATTGCGCCAGGCATCCGCATTTCGATGGACGCGCTCGCCGCCCGAGCCGCCAAGCTCGCCAGCGTTCCGCTCGAGGCACCCGAGCACGCCATCGGCCGCGATACCGAGGAGTGCATCAAGGTCGGCGCCGTAACGGGCGCCGCGGCCATGGCCGAGGGCCTGGTCGCGCGCATGAAGCGCGAGCTGGGGCGCGAAGACGCCACCGTTATCGCCACGGGCGGCCTCGCCAGCATCGTCGCCGATTCGACCGACGCCTTCGACATAGTCGACGGCCAACTCACCATCAAAGGCATCTGCGAAATCTACCGCCGCATGCAGGAGCTGGGGTAGGACGGGGACCTAAGTCGAGCACGCCCGATGCCACAGTCCCCGCAAACGTTCGCCAAGCCTATTCCTCAAAACTGAATAATTTTCAATTTTGAGGAATAGAGACTCCTCGAACACGCCCAGCACAGCGATATCGTGCATGTTTCCTATTCCTCAAAAACGAAAATTTTTCAGTTTTGAGGAATAGGACCGAGATGCCGCCCTGCAGTCACGCGAAAGCCCTCCCCGGTGCAGGCCGAGAAGGGCTTCGTTGTCATCGTTATCTTTGGGCACGAACGCCTCGCGTTACAGCCCGCGAATGCGCACGGCCTCGGGCGGAAACTCCTGCTCGCCGGCATCGGTCTTGATGGTCGCGCGACCCCAGATGTCCAGGCCCGCAAACACGCCGACCGCGAGCGGCAGGCCGTTGGGCGACACCGCCGCGACCTGACGACCCAGCAGCGGCACCATATCGAAGTACTCGCCCAGCACCGGGGCCAGCGGGCCGGCAGCGCCCTGTGGTGTGTTGGCGGCAACCGCCCAGGCGTTCACGCGGGCAAGCACGGCGACGGCCAGCGCCTCGACCAGCACCTCGTCGGCCATACCCACGCCGAGCTCGCTCAGCGCCGAACGCTCAATATCCACCGTCACGGCACCGAACATGCCCGCGGCACCGGCACCGCCGTTGACGGCAACGCGCGCGAGCGACGTCTCAAACGCAGGCGCGCCGCACACGATGTCACTCGGCCACTGGATGCCCACCTTGCCGGCAAGCCCCAGGCCCGGCGTTGCGGCCGTGCCCGCGAGCGCGTCCATCATGCCCATTGCGGCCACAAACGGCAGGCCGTGGAAGGCGTGCATGTTCACATCGGGGCGCACGACCAGCGAAAACGTCAACGACGCCTCGCCCGCGCTCCAGGCGCACCAGCCCGCGGACACACCTTCGCGACCCGCGTCGCGCGCGGCATCGAGCTCAGTGCCAGCGGCTACAGCATTCATCTCAATCATCTACATACGCCCCAATTCGCCCACGATATGGCCCACGCGGTCCTCGGGTTCCTTGACCTCTACGCCGTTGTAGCGGAAGAACCGCGCCGGATCGTGCATCAGGTCCTCGAGCGGCACCAGCACAAAGTCGCGCTCGCCGATCAGCGGATGCGGCAGGCGCAGCTTTTTGCCGCCGTGAACCTCGCCATCCATCCACAGCAGGTCCAGATCGATGGTGCGCGGGCCATTGGCCTTGGCCTTTTTGGAACGGTCGCGGCCCAGCTCGGCCTCGATCTTCATGAGCTCGTCGAGCAGCACCAGCGGTGCCAGCTCGGTCTTAATCTCGATGACGGCGTTGGCAAAGGCGTCCTGGCGCGTCTCGTAGGCCGGTTCGCTCTCATAGATGCGCGAGCAGTTGGACACGCAGGTGAGCGGAACCTCGGCAATCATGTCGCGCGCGGCGCGGATGTTGTCGCAACGATGCCCCAGGTTGGAGCCCACGGCCACAAACGCGCGACGCGGCTGCGGCTTGGCAACAGCCCAGTAACCGTTCAGGAACTGCGCAAAGCCCGCGACGTCATGCACGCGCACAATGTTGGCGCCGGCCTGGATGGCGCCCAGGCACACGCCAAACGTGGCGGCATCGCGCTCGGCGGCCTCGGTCACGCCCGAGACAGCGCCCACAAAGCGCTTGCGCGACACGGCGCACATGAGCGGATAGCCCAGCGACGCCATTTTGGCGGTCTCGCGCTGGATGACGATGTCCTCGTTGGCCGTCTTGCCAAAGCCCGGGCCCGGATCGATGCAGATGCGGTCGCGCGACACGCCGGCGTGGATGAGCGCGCGGGCCTGATCGGACAGAAAGCCCATGACGCGGCGCATGATGGGCGCCGAATCTGGCAGGGTAAAGCGGCGGAGCTGAGAGGTGGGCACGTAGGCCTCCTCGCGGCGGGCGCTGCGGCGCATCATGGCTGCCAGGTGATCGCTGGGCTCCGGCGCGGACTCAGGGCTCGCGGCGGCCTCGGCGACAGGGGCGGCCTCTTCGGCGGCCGGTGCCTCCTGCTTCTGCTCGTCCGTAGGCTCGGGCGCGGGTTCCGGATCGCCAAACGGCAGCGAGGGCTGCACCACGCCACCCGGCAGCTTGGCCTCCGTCTTGGGCTCGCCCAGCAGCTTGCCACGGCGACGGCGGGCAGGCTTCTCGGCCTCGCGCGCAGCCTCGGCGGCCGCCTCGCGCGCCTTCTCGGCAACAAACGCCGCGGCCGAGGTATCGAGCTGCACCGTCGCGTGCGTACGAGCAGTCGCGGCGACCTCGCCGGCGTGCATCACGATAACGCCGCAGGTACTCGTCGCGACAAACTCGACCATCTTGGGATCCGTGAAGCCCGTCACGTCGTTGACAATCGAAGCACCGCAGCGCACGGCCGCCTTGGCAACCGCCACATGACGCGTATCGATCGAGACGATAGCACCCTCTTTGGCGAGCGCGCGCACGACGGGCAGCACGCGACGCGCCTCCTCGTCGGGGTTGACCGGGGTAAAGCCGGGGCGCGTGGACTCGCCGCCCACGTCGATGATGTCGGCGCCGGCGTCGAGCATCGCCAGGCCGTACTCGATGGCGGCATCCGGGTCGAAGTGCTCCCCGCCATCGCTAAACGAATCGGGCGTCACGTTGAGGACGCCCATGATGCGCGGACGGTCAAAGCTGAGCTCATACTTTCCGCACCGCCATGTCTTGCTGTCGTTCGCCATGAACATCCTCCTAAAATGCCCACGCCGCCACGCTTGGGCGCTGGCGGCGGGGTCGCTTTGCAATCAGTCTTTCTATTGTATCCGCGCGCGCGGGCTAGAACGCAAACGCGGCCGCGATGTCGCAAGAAATCAGCAGGTCGGCATTTGCATCCTGATCGGTGGGCGCCAAATTGCAAATGGCCAGCGTATCGCCGGTAAAGTATCGCGTAAGGCCCGCCGCCGGATACACCACGAGCGAGGTTCCGCCCACGACGAGGGCGTCGGCTGCGGCGATGGCGGCAACGGCGCCGGTAAGCACGCGCTCATCGAGCGGCTCTTCGTAGAGGACCACATCGGGCTTGATGCGACCGCCGCACGCAGGGCACACGGGCACGCCCGCGGCATCCTCGTGCTCGCGCGCGCAAATCCATTCGGCGCTGTAGACCGCGCCGCACGTCTGACAGATATTGCGGTGGACCGAGCCATGCAGCTCAAACACCCGCCGTGAACCAGCCGCCTGATGCAAGCCGTCGATATTTTGCGTCACCACGGCATCGAGCTTGCCGGCGCGCTCCAGCTCCGCCAGCTTGGCGTGGCAGTGGTTGGGCTTGGCGTTAAGGGCGATCATCTTGGTCCGGTAGAAGTCGAAAAACTCCGCCGGATGCGCCTCGTAGAAGCTGTGCGAGAGCATAGTCTCGGGCGGATAGGAAAACCGCTGGTGATACAGACCGTCCACGCTGCGAAAATCGGGAATGCCGCTTGCCGTGGAAACGCCCGCGCCGCCAAAGAAGACCACGTGGCTATGGGTTTCGAACAGCTCCGCCAGCGCGGCGGAGGCCTGTTTGGGGTCCGATATTGCCTGCGTCATGTAAGTCCTCCGTCCGTGTCTCCGGGACGGCGGCGTTCGCGCTATCACTCGCGGACTCCGCCCCGCCCCTGTTGCGCTAATCTTAAGCCTGCCAACCCCGTCGAAAGGACACCATGCCTCAGACTTATACTTTCGCCTCGTGGAACGTCAACGGCCTGCGCGCCGTGCTCAAAAAGGACCCGAGCTTTATCCAGATCGCGCAAGAACTCGACGTCGATATCCTGGCGTTGCAAGAGACCAAGTTGCAAGAAGGCCAGGTTGATATTGACCTGCCCGGCTATCGCCAAACCTGGAGCTACGCCGAGCGTAAAGGCTATTCGGGCACTGCGGTCTTTAGCCGCCAGGAACCGCTGCGCGTGCTGCACGCCGACGCGCTGTTACCCTACGCCGGCGAGGGCGAGGCGGCCGAGCTCGTCGCCCAAGCCGCAACCGAGGGCCGCGTCTGCGCGTTGGAGTTCGACAAGTTCTGGTTTGTGGATGTCTATACGCCCAACGCCCAAAACGAGCTCGCGCGCATCGATGTGCGCATGGCCTGGGACGATGCCTATCGCGGCTTTTTGAGCGCGCTTGAGCGCGAGACCGGCAAGCCCGTGGTGACCTGCGGCGACTTTAACGTAGCGCACGAAGAGATCGACCTTAAGAACCCCAAGTCCAACCGCGGCAACGCAGGCTTTTCGGACGAGGAGCGCGGCAAGTTTACCGAGCTGCTCGACGCCGGTTTTACCGACACCTGGCGCGCGGCCAATCCGGACGTCGAGGGCGTCTACAGCTGGTGGAGCTACCGCTTTAATGCCCGCAAGAACAACGCAGGCTGGCGCATCGACTACTTCCTGGTAAGTGACGCAATCGCCGGCAACGTACGCGACACCGGCATCCGCGGCGACATCTTCGGCAGCGACCACTGCCCCGTCACCCTCGCCCTGGAGCTCTAACCCCTCAAATGATCCCCCGGGGACGGAGTAAAGGGGATCATTTTCACCTCGCGAGGGAATCCACGCGGCCCACCCGCCACGAAACTGGCCCATCTACTACGTTTAAGCCACTACCCTCAACCACAGCGAGCAACGCAAAAAGAAAACCGACGCTCCTATAAGTTGTCAAGAGGCAGTTTGCGGGAGCGC
>ERZ1673749.1719-NODE-1719-length-13616-cov-22.401445_pt1 | contig 13616 bp, 10 predicted proteins | sample MGYA00580204_ERZ1673749 | MGnify/ENA primary metagenome ERZ1673749 (study PRJEB41218, sample SAMN15661745) | gut metagenome | host: Homo sapiens | place: Canada: London | collected 2015-08-20/2019-03-30 | study: EMG produced TPA metagenomics assembly of...
GTGTGAATTCTTCAAATACGTTTTATAATTTTGCACTTGCTGGTTGACTCTGCGCACTCTTAAATTTTTTCCGAAAATCAACATTCGCACAAAAATTGTTTGTTCAAGCCAAATCCTTTTTATATCTTTGTACTCCGTTCTCTATGACAATAAAAAATAATCACTATCAAATAAAAAGAAAATTATGGACAAAAAACTACTCAAAACACTGACGACTTTATTGTTGTTGGGCACCACACTGGCAGCGCAGGCCATCGACCGCAAAGCGCTCAGTGAGTATGCCAGCTCGCTCAAGGGCCAGAAGAAAGCCGATTTGAAAACAGCCGTTTTCAATCTCATAGGCAACCTCAAGACATTGTCGTACGGCAGCGGCTACAGGAAAACGTGGTGGGGATTCTACCGCACCGATCGCATCGGCAACACGATGGAATGCCGCAACCGCTACAGCGATGTCAAGTTCTATTTCACTGGCGACGACGGTAAATCCATCGCAGGAATGAACATCGAACACTCGTTCCCCAAGAGCTGGTGGGGGAAAACAAAAAACAATGCCTACCAGGACTTGCACCACCTCTATCCATCCGACGCAAAGGCAAACAGCAGCAAGAGCAACTACCCCATGGGCATTGTCACCAGCGGTTCGTCAGCCCCTGACGGTGCCGAGAAGGTGGGAATGGGCCCCGGTCCTAACGGACAACTCATCAAAATGTTCGAACCGGCCGACCAATTCAAGGGCGATTTCAGCCGAACCTATATGTATATGGCAACTGCCTATCAGAACCTGACGTGGCAAGGCACACAGGGCTTGCAGGAGTTGGAGAACAACTCGTGGCCGACACTTCGCCAATGGGCTTACACCATCTACACCGAATGGATTAAGAACGACCCCGTGAGCGACATAGAGATTGAACGCAACAACGCCGTGGCTGAGATTCAGGGCAACCGAAACCTGTTCATCGACTACCCTTATCTGGCAGAATACATCTGGGGCGACAGCATCGACCGCCCGTTCGACCCCTACACATCCGTCACAACGGCATCCGACGACTACCGCTACGGCAGCCAAACACCGCCGGCAGTGACCACACCGACATTCTCAGTGACCTCAGGCTCATACATCGCTCCGCTGACGGTTGAGATTACATGCGCAACCACAGGTGCGACGATATACTACACCACCGACGGAACGGAGCCGACTAAGGCCAGCACACCATACAACAGTCCGCTGACGCTCAACACCACAACCACCCTCAAGGCCATAGCAGTGAAGGGAACCGACGCAAGCAGAGTGGCAACGGCCAACTACACGCTCAAGAATGCCGACGACATGTACTACTTCTCGAAACTCACCACCGCACCGACCGACGGCAAACGGTATCTCATCGTGGTCAACAACGGAACGCTCAAGGCTGCAAAGCCAGTGGTAGAGGGCACAAAGGGCTACGGCTATCTCAAGGTGGCGGACGTTCAGGAGAAAGAATCGAAGATAACACTCGAAACCGATGAACTCGCCTTCACATTCGAGGCAGCAGCCGGAGGATTCAAAATCAAGGACAGCAAGGGCCGATACTACTACCAGAGTGGCAACTACAGCACCTTCACGCCGACCACCGACCCAACCGAGGCCGACGTATGGACGGTTGTGAAGAATGACGACGGCACCTATTCCATCAAGGCCGCCGACTCTGGCAACACCATCCAGTACTCAACCAAGTACAAATCGTTCGGCAACTACAGCACAACGTCAGCCAAAAACTTGTTCCCCATGCTCTATGAGGAAACAAAATCTAACGGAATAGCCACCATCGAGGTGGAGACAACTGGCGTCAACGTCAACAACGCTACCTACACGCTGCAGGGAGTTCAGATGCCGCAGGGCAAACCATTGCAGCCGGGCATCTACATCCGCAACGGACGCAAGATAGTAGTGAGATAAACAATACCCACAACGGTCGGAAACGGCCACAATAACCAGCGCAACGGGCTGACAAGCACAGTGACTACGGTCGCCGCTTGTCGGCCCGTCGCCTTGATATCTATAAGGTGTGGCCGATTCTATCCCATCCATCGCCCAATGAAATCTGCCACACGTTCAATGTGATGTACAGTCTTTGAAAGGCAGTGTGGCAGAGTGGGTTGACGGGTTCGGGAAAATGTGTTTGTGAGTATGATACGGATGAGCTGGCGAAAGGTCACCTTTTGCGAGGCCATTGCTGACCTTTTAGCCGACGAAAGGTCATCTTATTGTTGGCGATGGCTCAGTGTCGGAATGCCGATTGAGAAAATGCCCGCTTGTTTTGCGTTGTTGCTGTCGGCCGTTCTGTCCGCAACTGATGGCTTACGGCACCAGTGTGTGGGTGTGAAACCGCCGATATCGAGATTGGAGGGAAAAAAGAATCCCCCACCGTCACGGTGAGGGATTTCTCTTATCAAATGATTAATGATTTTACCTTAAATGCAATGGTTTGTCGCCGAAGGATTAGTATGCGAACAAAGGATAGTCCTTCATTGTTGCATTCACCTTCTCGCGAACTGTTGCAATGACCTTTTCGTCTTCTGGTGATGAGAGGACGGTGTCGATGAGCTCTGCGATGAGCTGCATCATGTCTTCCTTCGTGCCACGGGTTGTCATGGCAGCTGTTCCGAGACGGATACCGCTGGTCTGGAATGCCGAGCGACTGTCGAATGGAACCATGTTCTTGTTGACGGTGATGTCGGCTGCAACGAGTGCGTTCTCTGCCACCTTACCAGTCAGTTCGGGGAACTTGCTGCGGAGGTCGAGCAGCATGGAGTGGTTGTCTGTACCGCCGCTGACGATGTCGAAGCCACGGTCGATGAGTGCTGCTGCGAGTGCTGCTGCGTTTTTCTTCACCTGTGTTGCGTATTCCTTCCAGCTTGGCTCAAGGTTTTCGCCGAATGCCACGGCCTTGGCAGCGATGACGTGTTCCAATGGACCGCCTTGGTTGCCGGGGAATACTGCTGAGTTGAGCACTGCCGACATTTTCTTGAGGTTTCCGTTCTTAAGAGTGATGCCCCATGGGTTGTCGAAGTCCTTGCCCATAAGGATGACACCGCCACGTGGACCGCGGAGAGTCTTGTGGGTAGTGGTTGTGACGATGTGGGCATACTTCACTGGGTTGTCGAGCAGTCCGGCAGCGATCAAACCTGCTGGGTGTGCCATGTCAACCATGAAGATAGCGCCGATTTCGTCGGCTACCTTACGGATGCGTGCGTAGTCCCATTCGCGGCTGTATGCCGAGCCGCCGGCAACGATGAGCTTTGGCTTGTGCTCGCGTGCGAGTTTCTCAAGGTTGTCGTAATCTACGCGTCCTGTTTCCTTGTTGAGGGTATAGCCGATGGGGTTGTAGAGAATACCTGATGTGTTGACAGGGCTTCCGTGAGAAAGGTGGCCGCCGTGGTCAAGGTCCATTCCCATGAATGTGTCGCCTGGCTTAAGGCAAGCGAGGAATACTGCTTGGTTAGCCTGTGCGCCTGAGTGTGGCTGCACGTTGGCATATTCGGCTCCGAAAACTTTCTTGATGCGCTCAATAGCTAAATTCTCCACGATGTCAACAACCTGGCATCCACCGTAGTATCTCTTGCCGGGGTAGCCTTCTGCATACTTGTTGGTGAGGTATGAGCCCATAGCCTGCATGACCTCGTCACTTACGAAATTCTCGGATGCGATAAGCTCCATGCCTTTCAGCTGGCGCTGGTGTTCCTTCTCGATAAGATCAAAAATCTCAAGATCTCTTCTCATATTGTTTAAGTGTTTATTGTCTTTTCCAGCTAACATTTTTCATAGTGTAATGCCTTCGAAGACTAGGTTATTATTATTGCTTGCAAATATAAGCAAAATCTGTAAATCGCACAAATAAAAGATAGAAAATATTGTCTTCGGCCTTTGTTATTGGCTGATACTGTGCCGCTGATTTCTCACTTTGGGACAATCGTGCATCTTTCTCTCGGCATCATTCGCAGAGTTCCACCTTATCTATATATTGCTCTTTGTCGCAGTAGTGGCATTTCAGTATGCCGTGGGTCTTGTCAACGGTGTTGAAGATGGTGGTCATCGGCTCGTTGTTGGTGATGCACTTGGGGTTGTTGCATTTGACGATGCCATGCAGTTCGTCGGGTGTCGTTACCTTTTTCTTCTCCACCACCTCGTAGTCCTTGATGATGTTGAGGATGATGTTTGGCGCCACGACCGACAGGCGTGATATTTCGTCGTCGGTGAAGAACTTGTCGCTGACCTTGATGATGCCTTTCTTTCCCACCTTGCTCGATGAGAAGTTGTAGCCTATGGTGACGGGTGTGGCAAGTTGCTGCAGTTCGAGCAGGTTGAACACTTGGAATGTCTTTCCCGATGGTATGTGGTCTATGACGGTGCCGTTCTCGATGGCGGCTACAAGTCTTTCTTTCTTTGACATTTTCTTTCTTTGTTGTTGGTGTTGATAATAGGGTAGGGATGACTTTGTCCTATTCCTTCTTCTGTACTATATTTATGGTGTCGAAGATGTCGCCTGCCGTTACATAAACTGTGAGGGTGCGTTCCTTGCCCGTCGTGTTGGGTTCGATGGTGAGCCAGTAGGTGTTGCCTTTCACCTCAATCTCGTACCAGTCTTTTTTAATATGGCGGTAGTCCCATTCTTTGCCTTCCTCGACGGCGAGAAATTTCTTGCCATCAACGGTGACGTATGAATCGAGCCATGGTCGGCTGTAGTTTGTGCAGGTGACGGCGAACGTTCCTCCTTTCGCCTCGGCAGTAATCTTGGTGGGATTGCCTGGGTGATCAGCTACCCATTCCATTGGATCCCACAATCCCACTGGGTCGGTCTTGTCGCCACAGGAGGCGAAGCCAAGCAATGCGCTTGCCATAAGCAGGCAGCATGCGATGTGTTTTGTTTTTCTCATACTTGTAGTTATTCTCGTTGAATTGCGATGGCGGGTCGTGGCCTTTCGGTGTCGGCAGTGGCCCGCATGGGTTATAGTATCGTCTTGTCTGCCCTCACCTTGTCGAGTGTGATGCCGAGCGAGTAGCAATAGATGGCCTCGCGTGCGAAGAGTCCGTTGCGTGCCTGCTGTATGTAGTAGGCGTGCGGACTGTCGTCCACGTCGTAGGCAATTTCGTTGACACGTGGGAGTGGATGTAGGATTTTCATGTTCGGCTTTGCCAGCGTGAGCATGTTGTTGTGTAAGATATAGACATTCTTCACGCGCTCATACTCCATGAGGTCTGAGAAGCGTTCCTTCTGTACGCGTGTCATGTAGAGTATGTCGGCGTCGGCAATCAGTTCTGGTGTGAAGTCCTCGTGTTCGGTGTATCTGATGCCGTTCTCCTTGCAGTAGAGTTTGTATTCTTCGGGCATGGCCAGTTCCTGTGGCGCTATGAAATGGAAGGTGGGGTTGAAGTGGCGCATGGCCATGAGCAGCGAATGCACCGTCCGCCCGTATTTCAGGTCGCCCACGAGGTAGATGTTTAGGTTTTCAAGCGTACCCTGTGTTTGGCTGATCGTGTAGAGGTCGAGCAAGCACTGCGATGGATGTTGGTGTGCTCCGTCGCCTGCGTTGATGATGGGCACTGGCGCCACTTCCGAGGCATATTGCGCCGCTCCCTCGATGTAGTGTCGCATGACGATGGCGTCAGCATAGTTGCCCACCATGAGAATGGTGTCCTTCAGCGTCTCGCCTTTGCTGACACTCGACACCTTGGCGTCGGTGAATCCTATCACCTTTGCCCCCAGTCGGTTGGCCGCCGTCTCGAAACTGAGGCGCGTGCGTGTCGAAGGTTCGTAGAATAGGGTGGCGATGACTCTTCCCTTGAGTAGCTCTCTGTTGGGGTGTGCTTCGAACTCCTTTGCCATGTCGATGAGATAAAGTATCTCCTCGCGTCCGAGCTTCTGGATGTTCACGAAATTATGTCTTTCCATTGAAATTTGTGAGTTTGACCGTTTCGACTGTAAAGGTACGGAAATAATTTTGTCACTCCCAAAAAACAAGGCAATAATTTTGTGCTTTCCTTAAATTAAACTATCTTTGCAAATGAATTATGTCAGTTGGCCGACATTCCGCCGGCGACATGATGACAGAAATATGGATACATGAGACGACATCTCGTACATTTCTTTTGGGGAACGCTGATATTTCTTGTCGGTTCCATGGCTGTCTTTTTCGTGGCCGTTTGGAACGGATGGGTGGGCTATATGCCTGATATGGAGGAACTTTCGAATCCTGTCGATAAGCTTGCCTCACAGGTCTATTCCAGCGATGGCCAGTTCATCGGAACATGGAATCAAGACAACGCCAACCGTGTGGCGATCGATTACAACAGTCTCTCGCCACACCTCGTCCATGCCCTCGTAGCAACCGAGGACGAGCGCTTCTACGAACATTCCGGTATTGACTTCATTGCCCTTGGCAGAGCTATCGTCAAGCGTGGCGTCATGCAACAAGCGAGTGCCGGAGGCGGTTCGACCATCACCCAGCAACTCGCCAAGCAAGTCTATTCCGAAAAGGCCCGCAACACCCTTGAACGACTGTTGCAGAAGCCTATCGAGTGGATTATTGCCGTGAAGCTGGAGCGACATTTCACCAAGGAGGAGATATTGGCCATGTATTTCAATTACTTCGACTTCCTCCACAATGCCGTGGGCATCCAGCGTGCGGCCAACATCTATTTCAACAAGGAGCCACGCCATCTGAGCGTCACCGAGGCTGCCACACTTGTGGGCCTCTGCAAGAATCCGTCGCTCTTCAATCCGCTGCGCTATCCCGACCGATGCCGCAACCGTCGCAACGTCGTGCTCATGCAGATGAAGAAGTGCGGCTACATCACACAGGAGGAGTTCAAAGAGCTTATCCAGCGTCCACTCGGCATTGTCTATACCCGTGCCAAGCCCATTGATGGCTCGGCCGACTATTTCCAGTCGTTCCTCCGCCAGTACATGATGGCCGAAAAGCCGGAGCGGGAGAACTATCAGGAGTGGCGCATGCGTGAATTTGTGCTCGACTCCGTGGCATGGGAGAGCGATCCCCTCTATGGGTGGTGCAACAAGAACCAGAAACGCAACGGCGAGAACTACAACATCAACACCGACGGACTGCGCATCTTCACCACCATCGACACACGCATGCAGCAATATGCTGAACAGGCAGTACGCAAACACGTGGGAGGATACCTGCAGGCAGAGTTCAACAAGGCCAACCGATACAAGAAGAACGCACCGTTCTCCAACAATATCACACGAAAGACCATCAAGGACATTCTCAACCGCTCGTGTAAGCAGAGTGTCAGATATCGCACTTTGAAGGAGCAGGGGGCAACCGACGAGGAAATCGTACGTAGCTTCCGAACACCACACGTCATGACGCTTTTCACCTACCACGGTAACGTTGACACGCTCATGACGCCCATCGACTCCATACGCTACTACAAGTCGTTCCTGAGAGCAGCTTTCATGAGCATGGACATCCACACGGGAGCAGTGAAAGCCTACGTCGGGGGCATCGACTACGAACACTTCAAGTACGACATGGTGATGGTCGGACGCCGACAGGTGGGTTCCGCCATCAAACCTTATCTTTATGCGCTCGCCATGCAAAACGGAATGACACCTTGCAGTACTGCTCCCAACGTGCAACGTACCTACGGCGGATGGACGCCGCGCAACACCTCGCGAGCACGCTACGGACAACAGGTAACGTTGAGATGGGGATTGCAGCAATCGAACAACTGGATTTCGGCCTATCTCATCAATCTCCTTGGTCCGTCGCAGTTCGTCAACATCCTACACGACTTTGGATTCTACAATCCCGACATCGACCGCTTCACGTCGCCTGTGCTCTGCCTCGGCTCGTCCGAGCTTTCAGTGGGCGAGATGTGCAGTGCCTATACCACTTTCGCCAACCGTGGTGTGAGGTGCGCGCCACTCTTCGTTACGAAGATAGAAGACAGTCATGGCAATGTCATCGCCAAGTTCCAGCCACTCATGAACGAGGTCATATCAGAGGAGAGTGCCTTCAAGATGCTCGATATGCTGCAGGCAGTCATCAACGGAGGAACGGGCGGACGACTGCGTTCTCGCTTCAACATCGACGGACAGATAGGCGGCAAGACCGGTACAACCAACGACAACTCCGACGGTTGGTTCATGGGCTTCACGCCACAGCTTGTAAGTGGCTGCTGGGTAGGTGGCGAGGACCGCGACATTCACTTCGACAACACGTCAATGGGGCAGGGTGCCACCATGGCATTGCCCATCTGGGCCTACTACATGAAGCTGGTCTATGCCGACAAGCGGTTAGGCTATTCACCATCGGTGAAGTTCGACATTCCCGCCAACTTCAACCCGTGTCAGACAGCCGATTCCATATCGGTCAACGGCATACAGGAGATTTACTTCTGATGCGCCGTCGGCTGCCACAATAGGTCTGTGCTGCATCAGCCCGTCAATCGGACGACGGCAGGCTTTTGGACGGCAAATACAAAGAAACTCAATCAATAAAATAGTGATAATTTTCTCAAACAACTAATCGTTGAGAAGCTGGCTGGCTCGTGATGAGTCAGCCAGCTTTGCTTTGCTGAGGTCCGTTCTCTTGTCGGACGGCGTCCTCCAAAATATCGTTCGTTTGGCAGTACTATCACCCTTGGATGACAACAATATAGTTTTCTGTCAGATTTCTTTCGAAATTTCGCCATCTTTCCTACCGTTCTCTCTCGCCGTAGTTCGCTATGCTTTGACAGAACGACAAACAAGCTGCACGGCATAACAGGGGGAGGACTCTGCCGTCGAAGCCCTGTTCGCACTAAAAGGCTTTCAGCGAGAAGGCATAATTGAAGTTAATTATCTGTCGGTTCTTCTGATTTTCTTTCCATGCGTCTTCTTTGTGGCTGATTCTTGAAATCTCATTTGCATCGCACGCTTTGAATTTCTGATACACGGTGGACAGCACTTCAATCTGTTCCTTGGTCAGACTGGCTGCGTCGAATGAGATTTCCGACACCAGTTTCTGTCCGCAGTTTCCGTTTTTGAACTCCACGATTTCTTGTTCAATGTCATCTGTGATGGAGTACACCTTGTCCCATTTCAGCGGAACAGGCCCATACTGAATGGCCTTGTATGACAAGCCCGTAATGGCTTGTCCATATTCCCTGTAGGCGATGAAATCGGAATAGAACAGGAGCTTGTTCATCTTTGTGACAAACACACCTCCCATCTTCTCAATGTAGAACAGCATGACATTCTTCAATTTGCTGACAGATTGTTCGGTATAGCCGTTTTCTGCACCCCTCGGCACGTTTCCGAAAACCAAACTCAACTGATAATCCTGCATCGGGTTTTCCGTTTGTCGGAGCTTCATGATTCTATCGTTGTCAGCTGAAGTGAAGTCCTCTCCCGCATCGTTGGCATACTTTAGAAATACGGATATATCCTTGATGGCCATCAATGTCTTGCCATTGGCCACGCTCGGCATATCACCATTCTCATATAGCCGATAGGTGTTGTCGCCAAATCCCAGTATGCGTGACATCTTGCTGGCCGAAAAACCGTATTTGGTCCGAATGGCCTTAATCTCATCGGCGAAAGGTATGCCGTGTTTTACCCGATACTGGTTGTACACCTGTGAGGTGTTCACCTCGTCAAGTTGTGTCGTTGTGAAATCTTCTCCAGTATCAACACAATGATAGTAACGATGCTCATAAGAGAACTGTTCTTTTCTGAACACGGCACATCTTCTTTCATGATTCAAAGTTACCTCTCCTCCTGTAAATGGACTTTTCATGTTGTTCTGAATTTATAATTTAACTTTTTCTCTGCAATGTGGAAGGAAATGCAGATGGCCGACGAGCCAGCAACCCCCATTGATATCTTGATATAGATTTCTTTTCCTTTCACGTCCTTGCCGAAAACCCATAGCTCGCCCATCTTGTTCAAACTGTCAATTAAAGGGCCGTCCACATAATCCTCGACAACCAATTCTTTGATAATGTTTTCACGGAATTTAGGTGTTATCTCAAGGTCCAAAAGCGTAGCAATATTTTTGCCTCTATCGTCTCTGAAGATGAGACCGAATACGGCAATTTTAATATTTAAATCCTTTAGAAACTTCTCTACATCCTCGACTTGTACCATTTCTTCTAAGGTGGGTTCTATAAATTGGCCTTGTCTGATTTTCTATTTCAAGGAGAGTCGCCTACGCTTTGAGCTGAAATGAGGCAAAGAGCGGCAAGACGTAACCCCGTGTCAAATTTTACTTGTTGTTGTAGTGGTAATTTATAAAACCCACCACGGATGCAAAATTACACTATAAAGTTGTAATTTCCAAATAATAATGGTTAAAATTACCCGTTATAGTGTCGTGTAGTGGTTGTAATGGGAATGAGGACAGACCGATCTTTTGTTCCAACGGAGTGCAGGAAAGGGGCAAAAGTGGCCTAAATTTATTTTTGAAAACACAGGCAAAGTTATATCAAATCATGTGGTTGGACGAATTTTGTTTCGATACAGAAATGGAACAAACTTGTTATTGTGTTACCAATTCGTATCCTGATGGTGGCAAATCGATTCTTCATACTGAAAATGCCGCTCGACCATTGGCACGAAGGTGTATGACAAAAACAGGAGTTTGAATTGTATGTCGCAATCTGCTGACAATCAGAATAATAGCAACGGGATACTGATAGGTGAGCTTTTGCCACGCCATTCATGACCTATCACATGGCAAAAGGTCAGCTTTCGGGAAATGATCGGCAGACCTTGAACTGATGGAACAAATTATTTGGAATGCGATTGGGATAAGGACGGGTTGATTGATATAAATCAAAAATTCGAGGAGAAATGAGATTTTTTTCGCTGTTTTGTTTGCTTGTGTTCGCAAACTGTTGTACTTTTGCATTACAAGAAAGATTAATAGATTGTTTAGGTTAGTAGTAATAGATTAGGTTTAGTAGTTTTTTAGGTAAAGAACAAAGCGATTGTTCAGGATTCAAGCAAATAGGATTAGTTTAGGTAATTAAGATTTTTTCATCAAAAGGGTAACAAAATGATGCAAGATTTAGGGTAGTACCGTGAGGTACGAACCTAAAATCAAGCTTCATACAAGAACATAATACAGTATTAAATAGAGAATGCAGAGCGTGATGCCCTGCATTTTTCATTTTCTTCCATTCCCCGTTCGTGCCACTTCCCTTAGAAGGTGTAGCCGAATCCCACGTTGAGGAAGATGGGGTACATGTTGAACGTGATGGTTTTGAAGTCTTTTTCGAAGATGTCAGTGAAGGCCCATGCCAAGTCGGCATTAACCGTGAAATGTCGGAAGGCCCGCCATGTTCCGCCCACTTGTGCTCCCCATTGGAAGTGGTTGAGGTTGGAGCTGAAGTCGTAGGCGGCGGTTTTGCCGTCGGTGAAGGCGAGTTTCTCGCCCGTTGGATCGGTCTCTCTCAGGTATCCGTCGCTGACGTGTCCCGTGAACTCGCCGTCCAACCGGAGCGAGGCAAACAGTCCGCCCCTGACTTTCCAAGCGTTGTTGAAGCGGTAGTTGGCCATCACGGGTATGGTGAGCATCGTAGAGTTGTATTTTGTTTTCACATAGCCCGTCCAACGGCCTGCCACGCGGCTTCCATCGTCGATAATCTCCATGCTGTAGTTTTTCACCTTGGCACCTGTTATCATGCCTTTCTCCTCCACTTTCAGTGCTACCGACACACCCCAGTGTGGGTTCTTGTCGAGCCATTTGGTCACCATGCCTTCCAGCGAGCCGTTGAACCGTGGGCTGTAGCTGTCGATGGAGCGCACCTCCACGGGCAGGGGGGTGGGCGATGCGCCGCCGATGTTGACGCCAGTCTTCACCTCAAATTCCCATCCGTTGCGTTCCGACTGCTCAAGTACGTCGTTTCTTACGTCCTGTGCGTGTGCGAAGGGGCATATTAGGAGTGCCACGCCTACGATAATTGCCTTGCCGACGGTCGCCATTCGTGCGGTGGTTGTCGTTCCGTCGGTTGTGTTGCTTGTTGAATATGTTGTCTTCATTCTTCTTTTCAGATAATCGTTAATAATTGGTTGGCCTTGTTTTCCGCCTCCCTCTGGGGGTCTTTCCCTTTCCGTGAGGACCGGTGGGAGGGTTTACTCGTAGAAGAGTTCCATTTCATCGACGTAGAGTGTGCTTCCCACTGCTCCGTTGAACGTTGCCCCGTCCTTGCTTGACGACATGATGATGGCAAGGTTGTATTGGCCTGCCTTCAGTTTTGCGGCATCCACTTTTCGCCCTTTCACTGGTTCAAAGTTGATGGCGAAGCGTGTCCATTCGTCGGTCTCTTTCTTGTCGTTGAGCCTTGCCATGAGCACGATGTTGTCGCTTGTCAGTGAGTTGGTTCCGTCGAGATACGGCACTTCGGGTGTCACTTCGTATAACACGGCATAGATGTCGAATTCGTCTTTCTTGCCAGGCACTTCGATTCCTTTCTTGTCGGTGAATTTTTCACCAGCCTTGTATTTGTAGTAGCCCACGAGTGCCTGTGGAGTCTTGCGGAACGGCTGTCCGAAGCGGGTCGATTTCGCCATGTTCTTCATATTGATTTCAAATGTTCCCATGAACAGGTTGCCGGCGGCCAGTGGTGCTCCGAACGACGCTCCCATTGCTCCTGTGCTGACGGTCTGAAGTTTCGCGCATTTTCCCTGCACTCCTCCGTCTGCCTGGCTTGTGGGATACGATTCGGCTGGGTCGGCAGCGTTGGTGAACATGAAGCCTGCGTTTCCGCTTCCCCATGTCATCTCCGTGCCGTCGATGGTGGTGTCATAGAAGATGTGGTAGAATTTGTGTGGTGGGGTGTTTGGATCCCAGCTGCTGGCATACTCGTACCATTTCATGTTTTCAAAATGATAGACGGTGGCAACGTCGTCGGAGATGAACGAAACCTTGTAGTTTTTCTTCCATTGTCCGTCCTGCGATGTCACGGTGTAGGTCTGTGGGGTGGTGAAGTCGCGCACTGTTCCGCTTTCGGGCTCAATGGTGGCTCCTTCGGTGAGGGTGAACTTGGGTGCGAGTTGTGTCACTTCGTCCCAGCCGTTGACGTAGAGTCGCACTTCGTTGTTGGTGATGACGGGTTTGCGGATGAGCAAGTCGCCATCTACTTGGCACGAAACGATGTCGGCCTCTGTATTGAGGGCTTCGTCCCTGATGCACGATGTGAGTGTCAGTGCCAACAGGAGTGCCAGCATTGTGAGTCTCACGCTTGTTGATTTAACCATAATTGTCATACTGATTTGAATAGAGTTATGGGTGGGTTTTGTGCGTCGTCGCCGTGATTGCCTCATGGAGGTGCATGGGTTGACGCCTTGTCGGCCTTTGTCCTCTTTGCTTCTCGGAGTGCGTGCGTGGCGGCCGTGTGGTCTTCTATCGTTGCTGGCTCGCTGACGCTTGGCTTTCTGCCATCGAGAACATCATCTACTCAGGCCGATTCTTTGGACCCTTCCAAAGTGAAATCGACTGCAAATTTACGTAAAAAATATCAGAAAGGTGGAAATTTGTATTGAATAGTAAGCATCTTTTCGTTTTTTTAGCCGGCGCAGAGTCAACCAGCAAGTGCAAAATTATAAAACGTATTTGAAGAATTCACA
>ERZ1673749.1733-NODE-1733-length-13543-cov-9.800193_pt1 | contig 13543 bp, 9 predicted proteins | sample MGYA00580204_ERZ1673749 | MGnify/ENA primary metagenome ERZ1673749 (study PRJEB41218, sample SAMN15661745) | gut metagenome | host: Homo sapiens | place: Canada: London | collected 2015-08-20/2019-03-30 | study: EMG produced TPA metagenomics assembly of...
CAAATTTTGCGGCATATTTTTTTCGGATAGGTGCAAGGTGCAAGTATATATCTAGTCGACTCTCAAAAAGGCGACATCGCATTCTTCATATAGACCTGCGTGATGAATTGGTTTTGAAAATTTAAATTCAGCCTCTACAGCACCATATAATCATTCTTTCAAAAAGGTACAAAAGAAGCCACATGGTTCTTTTGAAGTTGAATGCGGCAGCCGCAAACATGACATTCAAAGTACGTCCGGCTGGTGAGGCGAGTAGATCTTAAATTAATCTGCAAGGGTTGGCTTCCGTCCAATTATACCAATACCAACTGTTGCTGGTAGCTTTTTCATGGTCCCTTGAATTAGATTTCTTACAAATCCGCTACGAAGATAGGCAGGGAAGTGGATTGTTCCCTTTGAACCAGAGACTATAGTTAGGCCAATATAGTAATCTTTTCCTTTATGTAATGCTATTGATGAGGTTGTTTCAATTTTAATTTCAGAATTCTTATTCAAAGGAGATAGGTTGAAATAAATAGGTTTGGAAATGATAGGGGAAAATTGTCTTTTTGAAAATTCATAGACAACAAGTCGAAGTGTGCAATGTTCATAGGTGCATTTCTTTATCTTCAAGTTGAAGCTATCAATAATAAAATTATCATGCACAGTAAATTTGGGTCCTATTTCATATTTGCCTGTTGGAGCATTGCCGAAAGCAACATCGCCAGGTAGTTTCATTTCTTTCCTAAGAATCGCCGTAGGCGTAGTCTTTCGGGCTACAACCAAAGCTTCACCAAGTTTATAGACTTCGTCTTCCAATGATATGTCAACGATTCCACCTTTATATACAGAATACGGTGTTACTTTCTTTTTATAACCAATATGTGTACAAGTCATATCACCCTTGATACCGATTGGAAGTTCGAGAGAAAATTGTCCGTATCTATCTGTCAAAGTAAAAATACTATCCACGCATACCGTTACATATTCTACACCTATGTTATTTTTGTCTTTTACAACACCTTTAAGCTTAGTCTGCCCATTAGCGCCACAAACACTAACAACAACAAATAAATACAAACAGATTATTTTATTCATTTTGGATTTTCCGTATGGAAATCGTGAATCAGTCCAACAAAGTAGAGGCCCTCACCCTACTCAATGTTTCGGGAGTCATCTGTAAATAGTTGGCAATATAGGTCAGCGGAGCGCGCAAGACTACTTGGGGAGACAATTTGCACATCCGCTTGTATCTATTCTGTGCTGACTCGAATCTGATTAAGTCGGCATGAACCTGCGAGATAATCAAACTTTCTTCTAATATCTTTCGATACATCATTTGAATATTGACATGATGCAGAGATATCTTCTCAAGATCATCTTTGGGCATAGCATATACAACGGAAGCCTCAAGTGCCTCTATTTGTAGGTGACTGGGCTGCTCTTTGAACAAACTCTCAATACACATAAAGATGGTGTGGTCTTCACCTAAATGTTCTGTTAATTCTTTGTCGTTCTTGAAATAAAACTGACGTATCAATCCCTTGTCGAGATAATAAATATTGCGACACACCTCTCCCTCACGGAGAATCATTTCACCTTTCGCAAATTTCATGGGAACGAGAATGTTTTCTAATGCATCCAACTCTTCGTGTGTCATCGTACTATATCTACGTGCCAATTCCCTTGCAATATCACGAGGTGTATTAACAGGTTGTTTCATTTGTCTGGTATTGAAAAGTTAGTAATTTTTAGTTTGCGTAAAGCATCAATCTAGTTTCAGCACGGCAAGGAACGCTTTCTGCGGAACTTCTACATTTCCAATCTGTTTCATGCGTTTCTTTCCTTTCTTTTGCTTCTCCAACAATTTGCGTTTTCTGCTCACGTCGCCACCGTAACATTTAGCGGTTACATCCTTACGGACGCATTTCACGGTTTCCCTGGCGACGATTTTCCCTCCGATGGCAGCTTGAATGGCTATGTCAAACTGCTGTCTTGGTATCAAGTCTTTGAGCTTTTCACACATTCTTCTACCCAAACTCACTGCGTTGTCTTGGTGCGTCAAGGTAGACAAGGCATCCACAGGCTCTCCATTAAGCAAGATGTCGAGCTTAGCCAACTTTGATGGTCGGAACGAGTCTACGTGATAATCGAACGATGCATAACCCTTTGAGATGGATTTCAGTTTATCGTAGAAATCGATGACAATTTCTCCTAACGGTATCATGAAATGCAATTCCACACGATTTCCAGATATGAACTCCTGCTTAACCAGCTCGCCTCTCTTCTCCAAACAGAGCGTCATGATGGGGCCAATGTAGTTGGCATCTGTAATAATGGTAGCTCGAATATAGGGTTCTTCAATATGTTCAATCATCGTTGCTTCTGGCAAACCGGATGGATTATGAACTTCCTTTGCATCTCCGTGTTTGTCGTAAACCATATAAGATACGTTGGGTACGGTAGTGATGACCTCCATGTTGAATTCTCTATCCAAACGTTCTTGCACGATTTCCATGTGCAAAAGTCCCAAGAATCCACATCTGAAGCCAAAGCCAAGGGCCACCGACGATTCAGGAGAGAACGACAATGAGGCATCATTGAGTTGAAGTTTTTCAAGAGATGTTCGCAAGTTTTCGTAGTCATTAGGGTCAATGGGATAAACACCCGCAAACACCATTGGCTTCACCTCCTGGAAACCAGAGATAGCCTTTTCGCAAGGACGGTTTACATGTGTGATGGTATCTCCCACTTTCACCTCCTTGGCATCTTTTATGCCACTGATGATATAGCCTACTTCTCCGGTTTTCATTTCTCGCCGGGGAACCATATTCATCTTAAGAATGCCAATTTCATCGGCATCATATTCCATTCCCGTGTTATAAAACTTTACCTTATCGCCCTGCTTAACGCATCCATTTTCTATTTTAAAATAAGCGATAATACCACGAAAGCTGTTAAAAACAGAGTCGAAAATTAATGCCTGGAGTGGAGCTTTCTCATCCCCCACAGGATGTGGAACGCGTTGCACCACAGCATCTAATATATCGCTTACTCCTTCTCCTGTCTTGCCAGATGCGCGAATAATATCAGAACGGTCACACCCTATCAATTCTACGATTTCATCTTCAACCTCTTCTGGCATGGCAGAAGGCATGTCAATCTTGTTGATAACGGGGATTATCTCGAGGTCATGATCAATGGCCATATACAGATTAGAGATGGTCTGCGCTTGTACACCTTGCGTAGCGTCGACAACCAGCAAAGCACCTTCGCATGCAGCGATACTCCTACTTACCTCATAAGAAAAGTCAACGTGACCCGGAGTATCAATCAAGTTTAATATATAATTTTGCCCCTCATACTGATATTCCATTTGGATGGCGTGGCTCTTAATTGTGATGCCGCGTTCTTTTTCCAAATCCATATTATCAAGCATCTGTCCACCAGTTACTTGAACTGTTTTAGTATATTCCAGTAATCGATCTGCCAATGTTGATTTTCCATGATCAATATGGGCAATGATGCAAAAGTTTCTTATTTGATCCATCAGATATTTTCGTTATCGTATCAAAGATTGTACTACCGCTATGAAGGAAGTTCAATCGTTAGTTTAAAAAGAGTGAAATCAATCCTTTTGTTAGTAAATAGTGCCATGAATTTCATTATGTTCGTCAAACTGATTCAAAGGCCGCCAATCTTATGCAAAGATAGCTATTTAAAACCATATATCAACGAACGAAATGATAAAATTAGTAAAAACTTTGTATCTTTGCAGTGGATAGAATCCGCCCAAACATAACTGAAAAAATAGCTTTTCACTCGGCACATACGAGCCTCGAAATGCTTATAATGTAAGAAAACATGAAAAAATTATTCATCGCTATTTTATTAATCCCCATGCTGTTTGCATGTCATGAGAGTCTGGAAGACAGATGCGCAAGAGAAGCCAAGGAATATACGGATAAATACTGCCCCACCCCAGTTGTTAATGGCACAAGGACGGACAGTGTGACCTTTCAAAAAGACACCAAGACTTACACTTACCACTGTTCATTTGTAGGTGAATTGGACAATGCGCAAATTGTTACACAGAACAGAGATAAAATACACCAACTCATGGTGAAGGAAATTAAGGACAATACAAGTATTAAGAAACTAAAAGAAGCAAAATATAATTTTGCCTACATAGTGCATTCAGATAAAGAACCACAGAAAATATTGTATCAGCAAACAATCAGTGTTGCCGACTATCAAGGTACTTATTGAGGGGAGGGGGGCTTTGTTAGAATCTTGCAGGCATTAGACGATACACATTATTGTGTAATCTAAAAAGAGAATGCGTCAAAAATGACGCACTCTCTATAACATGTTCCTGTTATTCAGGTTTCATATTGGTGTAAACAGTTTGCACATCGTCAAACTCTTCAAGACGCTCTACCATCTTATCAATCGTTTCACGCTCTTCGGGAGTAACGTCTTTCAAATCGTTCGGGATGTATGTAAACTCAGCTCCTGTCACTTCAAAGCCGTCCGTTTCCAGATGTTTTTGAATTTCACCGAAGCTCGTGGGGGCACCATAGATGGTTATTTCGTTTTCTTCCTCATCTTCATCATATTCATCTTCCACACCATAATCTATGAGGTCGAGAATCAGTTCGTCCATGTCCAAGCCATCTTTCTTCTTAAAGGTGAATACGGCTTTATGGTCAAAGAGGAATGCCAGTGAACCACTTGTCCCCAAGTTGCCATTAAACTTATTGAACACAGAACGCACATCCCCAACGGTTCGGGTTGTATTGTCCGTCAAGGTATCTACCAAGATAGCCACTCCATGAGGACCATACCCTTCGTATGTGACCGATTTGTAGTCGCTTTGATCTTTCCCCATCGCATTCTTAATGGCACGATCTACATTGTCTTTCGGCATGTTTTCGCGCTTGGCATTGGCTATGAGGGCGCGCAAAGCGGGATTGTTTTCAGGATCAGGTCCTCCAGCTTTTACTGCAATTGCAATTTGTTTACCTATTTTCGTGAATGTACGAGCCATGTGGCCCCATCTTTTCAGTTTCGTTGCTTTACGATACTCAAATGCTCTTCCCATTGGAATAAAAATATTTAATCCTCTTCATTAAAGAGGTTTAGGACGAAGAACTTTCGTTCCTAAATGTTGATTATTAAATGATAAATGATCGTTTATATTTACAAAAGTATGGCAACCGAATCATCGAAGTTCGGCGCCAAGCTTTTCTGTGAGATTCTTAATAAGTTTCTGCATGATTCCGTCAATCTGCTTGTCATTCAATGTTTTTTGCTCATCTTGCAGAATAAAATTGACGGCATAGCTCTTTTTGCCTTCTGGCAGGTGCTTTCCTTCGTAGACATCAAAGAGCTCAACGCACTTCAGTAACTTCTTTTCTGTCTGGAAGGCAATCTTTTCTATTTGCTCGAATTCTGTTTGCTTATCTATCAACAGGGCCAAATCGCGACTAACGGCAGGATACTTAGACAACTCTTTGTACTCAACCTTATTCTTACGAGTTAATTTCATAAGTGTCGTCCAATTGATTTCAGCAAAATAAACTTCACCGGATACATCAACCTGCTTCAGCAACTTTTTACAAACAACACCCAATTCTGCAATGATTTTCCCTCCTCGATTCTTGATGGTCAAACCATGGGAGAAGATGTTGTTGTCACTTTTTTCTGTCACCAACATGCCAAAAGACACACCTAACCGGGCAAAAATATTTTGAACATAGGCATTCAATTCATCAAATGAACTGGGCTCATCTGCATGTGCCCAACTTCCTTCCACACGTTTACCAGTAACCCACAGTCCTAAATGATAAGCTTGCTGATATGCCTTAATCGGATCATCCTCATTCTCTCGCTCTGCTACATATTGGTAGCAGTTACCAAACTCAAAGAAGCGCAAGTTTGTTTGCTTACGATTCACATTGCGCATAATGCTTTCAAGGCCTCCAAACAACAGCGTCTGGCGCATTACGCCCAGGTCGGTACTCAAAGGATTCATAATCTTTACCGTTGCCTCCTCTGGGTAACGGTTCAAATCATGATAATAAGACGTCTTGGTAAGCGAATTGTTCAGAATTTCATGAAAACCACATCCAACCAACTGTTCACCAACCAAGTTTTCCAAATGGGCAGCTCTATCCTCATCACCCTGTATGGTCAACGAACTCTTGAGCTGCGTTGGAATTTCAACGTTATTATAGCCATAGATACGCAGAATATCCTCTACAACATCACAGGGGCGCTGAACGTCAACACGGTATGCGGGGACAGACAATTCAAGACCTTCTTGATTCTCGCTCTTGATTTCCATTTCCAGGCTTTCCAAGATGCTCTTCATCACTTCTGGCTCTATCTCTTTACCAATGAGACCGTTCACATAATCGTATGAAAGTGACACTTGGGCGTTTTCAATAGGTGTAGGATACACATCTTTAATCTGCATGCTAACCTTACCTCCTGCAAGCAGTTGACACAATATCGCAGCTTGCTTCAATGCGTATATCGTGCCATTAGGATCGATGCCACGTTCAAAGCGATAGCTTGCATCCGTACTCAAACCATGCCGGCGTGCGCTCTTGCGAATCCAGGTTGGATGGAAATAGGCACTCTCCAAAACAACATTGCGTGTTGTTTCATAGGTACCACTACCCTTTCCACCGAAGATTCCGGCAATGCACATCGGGTGTTCTGCATTGCAAATGCTTAAGTCGTGTTCACCCAAAGTATGCTCTTCACCATCAAGGGTCACAAACTTGGTTCCCTCTGGCTGCGTTCTCACCACGATTTGATGACCTTCAACCATGTCGGCATCAAAGCAATGCATGGGTTGTCCGTAAGCCATCATCACATAATTTGTGATGTCAACGATGTTATTGACGGGTCGCAAGCCGATTACTTTCAGCTTGTTCTGCAACCACTCCGGACTTTCTTTCACCTCACAATCTGTGAGTGAGAGACAGGCATAACGCTTGCAGGCCTCTGTATTTTCGATTTTGACATCAATGGGCAAGTCTTCGTTGTCAACCTTAAATTCATCACAAGACGGACGATGCAGACTGGTTTGATACCCATTTTGCTTCAACCATGCATACAAATCACGAGCTACACCGTAATGAGACAAAGCATCAGACCGGTTGGCTGTGATGTCTATTTCGATAACCCAATCGCTCTCAAGGTTATAATATTCTGCAGCCGGCTGGCCAACAGGGGCATCTTCTGGCAACACAATGATACCCTCATGTGACGTACCAACACCAATTTCGTCTTCGGCGCAAATCATTCCGAATGAGTCTACGCCCCGTAATTTGCTTTTTTTGATGGTAAACGAATCATCACCATCATATAAAACACAGCCAAGGTCGGCTACGATGACTTTCTGCCCAGCAGCCACATTGGGGGCGCCACATACAATCTGCTGAGGCTCTCCCTTCCCTAAGTCTACTGTCGTGATGTGGAGGTGGTCTGAGTTGGGGTGCATCTCACAAGTCAACACCTGCCCAACATAAAGTCCCTTTAGTCCTCCCTTGACGGTTTGAACTTCTTCCAAGGCATCTACTTCGAGCCCTGTAGAAGTTAAGGCTTGCGCAACTTCCTGCGGAGTCAAGTCGAAATCGACATATTCTTTAAGCCATTTATATGAAATATTCATTAGATAGATGAATTTTAAGTGTATTCGTAAAGCATTACAAAATTACTAAAAAAACAAGACCCTTACAAATGTTTGTTCAAAAATGAGTGTCACAAAACCTATCTTGAGGAAAAGATAGTACATCGATGCACGAGCAAACGACCGAATCGCTTGATGGGATGAACCAAAGAGGGCATGTCAAATTTATGACACACCCTCTAATACAAACTCATTCACCTCAAGTTAATCAAGCCATTTTACATAGTTGAAATCTTGACGGTGTGGCAGGTTTTTATGCTTTGGGAACATGCGCACGCATGATTTAAAGGTGCCGGCATCATCAGGATCTACTACGGTTTCAAAAGTATATTGATTGCCTTCGTGCCCTATCATCTCAAAGGGGCGTACACGATAAACTTCCCTACCGTCATCATCGGGCATAGGTTTCAGTGTCACCAGTTCCAACCCAACAGCATCCTCCAGGCCTTGTTCGTCAATCACGTATTTTAAACGATATTCAACACCCGTTTCGCCACCGCTTGTCAAGAACTCAGTATCCTTTGAAACAACATGGATAGCATCCCAACGCTCGGCCACTGTCTCTTTCCAATGCGCAATCTCTTTAGCCAACTTGGCATCTTCAGCGGCCAACTCAGCAAATCTAGCTGCTTGCTTTTCGTAGAACTTGTCGTAGTAATCGTCCAACTGACGCTTCATCGTGTAATGAGGTGCAATCGTCGCAACTGATTTTTTCACCACGTCCAGCCATTGTTCACTAAAGCCTTCCTCATTCTTATTATAATACATAGGAATGATCTCATTCTCTAAAAGCGAATAAATGGTAGCTGCATCCAACTGGTCTTGGTACTCCTGGTTTTGGTAAGTGCGCTTCTGAGGCAAAGCCCATCCAGCACCTTCTCTGTAACCTTCTACCCACCAGCCATCAAGCACGGACAAGTTGACAACACCATTCATCTCGGCTTTCTCACCTGATGTACCTGAAGCTTCAAGTGGACGCGTAGGCGTGTTCATCCAAATATCTACACCAGAAACCAGTCTACGGGCCAAATGCATGTCGTAATCTTCCAGGAAGATGATTTTACCTAAAAACTCTGGGCGCTGGCTAATCTCATAGATACGTTTGATGAGATCTTGACCTGCTCCATCTGCAGGATGGGCCTTGCCCGAGAAGAAGAACAGCACAGGGCGTTCTGGGTTGTTCACAATCTTTGACAACCGATTGATGTCTGTAAACAACAAGTGCGCTCTTTTATAGGTTGCAAAACGACGACAGAAACCTATCATCAACGCATTTGGATTGATGCATTCAAGCAGGGACATCACGCGTGAAGGGTCGCCTTGGTTCTTCAACCAATTCTCGGTAAACTTCTCGCGGATATACTTCACCAGCTTATTCTTCAACTTCATTCGCGTCTGCCAAATCTCTTCATTAGGAATCTTCAGAAACGCGTGCCAAATGTCCTCGTTGCTCTGGTCGCTCATGAACGACTTGTCGAAGTACTTGTCGTAAATGTCACGAAATTCTGTCGAAGTCCATGTTGGGAAGTGTACGCCATTGGTCACATATCCTACATGGCTCTCCTCTGGATAAGAGCCTTTCCAGATAGGAGCGAACATTTTTTGGCTTACCCATCCGTGCAACTTGCTTACGCCATTAACCTCTTGTGAGGTATTGCATGCAAAGGTACTCATGCAGAATTTTTCTGTATGATCGTCAGGATTCTGACGTCCCATTCCAATGAATTCATCCCATGTGATACCCAAACGCTGTGGATAGCCTTGCATGTACTTTCCGAAAAGGGTTTCGTCAAAATAGTCGTGGCCTGCCGGAACGGGGGTATGCACCGTGTACAGTGAGGATGCTCTTACCAGTTCCATAGCCTGATTGAACGTCAGTCCGCTCTCAATGTAATCACAAAGACGTTGCAAATTACACAGAGCCGCATGGCCTTCGTTGCAGTGATAGATGTCTTTCTTAATGCCCAGTTTCTTCAAAGTGAGAATACCACCAATACCCAGCAATATCTCTTGCTTGAGTCGGTTTTCCCAATCACCTCCGTACAGAGCGTGGGTAATAGATCTGTCAAACTCTGAGTTCAAGTCGTTGTCAGTATCTAACAAGTACAATTTGATGCGACCCACATTCACACGCCATACATATGCATGCACCACATAATCAAGATAGGGAACGTCAACCACGATGGGGTTGCCATTTTCATCAACCTCACGCTCAATGGGAAGCGAGTTAAAGTTTTGAGCCTCGTATTGAGCAATCTGTTTACCCTCCATATTGAGTGACTGCTTGAAATAGCCATAACGATACAAAAAGCCAACAGCACACATATCTACATTACTGTCTGATGCCTCTTTAAGGTAGTCACCAGCCAACATGCCCAGACCTCCTGAATAGATTTTCAATATCTGATTAATGCCATACTCCATGCAGAAATAAGCAACAGATGGACGCTTCTTATCGGGTTCCACATCCATGTAAGCGCGAAATTGGGCATAAACGTCCTCGACACGCTTCATCAGCTTGGCATCGTTCACAATCTCTTCTTTGCGGTCATAGTTAAGGCGCTCCAACAACAGCACAGGGTTGTGCCCTACTGCTTCGTATAATTTCTCATCAAGACTCTTGAAGAGACTACGCGCTTCGTGATTCCAACCAAACCACATGTTATGCGCTAATTCGTCCAAACATTTCAGTTGTTCGGGCAATCTTGATTTGATTGTCAACTCCCTCCACTGTGGAGCGTTAACATTGCTCGTCTTAATTTTCATAAATCTTTAATTTTCTTATTTCTTTTCTTACTTGATTATTCTATTCTCTACGCGTGACAAAGCCTGGTGATAGGCTGCTTCGTAATGCTTAATAAACCGTTGCCACAACGCTTTTTTTGACAAATCGGCTGCTCGCCGGCGTATGGTATTCACCTCTTTAGGTGATAACTTTGACAGCTGCATGATGGTTTGCTTGATTTCGTCGGCCACTTCAGAGTAGTTGTTGTCAGTGCGGTGAATCACTTTCACACCATGCTCAATCTCACTGTTCGTTCCGATTGTTCGATTCACCCACAAACCAAATCCCGCCAAATCGGTTGTGACACAAGGCACCCTGAACGCAATAGCCTCCAACGGTGTGTAACCCCAGGGTTCGTAGTAGGAAGGATAAACGCACAGGTCGTTACCCACAACCAAATCATAATATGGCAGGTTTAAAATGCCATCATCACCTGTGAGGTAGCACGGAACAAACATCACTTTCACGTTGTCATGTTGGGCGTTGTGCATATTCAGCGCTTCCAACATCTGAAGGATGCGGTCGCCTGACATGTCCCGAAGCCAGTGGGTTAACATAGGATGTTCCAAGGGCGTGTCAAACGATTCGCCCGACGCCAACCTTGTTATCAAGTCGGCACGCGGTTCGCCCACCCAAGCCGGCACTTCCACCACGACCAGCACTTTACGCATTAAGGCTTCTTGCGACAGCCGTAAGCGGTTGATGGCTTCTAAGAAGACATCGATGCCTTTGTTGCGAAACTCATAACGCCCACTTGTAGAAACAATGAAAGCATTGTCATCAAAAGTATTGCCCATCAAAGCATTAGCAACTTCTATGATTCGCTTTCTTGCCTGCCTCCGTTTGCTCGTCAGCTCTTGCCCTCGTGGCACAAAACTGTCTTCAAAACCATTGAGTAATATCTCATCAACGGGTTTATCCAGCAGCTCCTTACATTCGTTGGCAGTAATCTCACTCACGGTTGTAAAGCAGTCAACGTGATGTGCGGTTTGCTTCTCTATCGAGTGTTTGCTCTGCATGTTGAGTTCCTCGGCCATTTGGTCTCCGTGATAGGCCGACAGATATTCGTACAGGGGCTTATTGTTTCCCGCAATACTTCGCCCAATGCTCGTTGCATGGGTTGTGAAAAGGGTGCCTATCTCGGGTACCTGATGGCGAATGTAGAGCAATCCCATGCCGGTCATCCATTCATTTCCATGATAAATCACCTTCTTGGTCTTGTCCAGATAAAAGCGATAAAAGCTCTCCACCACCCTGCCGGCTGCATACGAAAACATAGAGGCTTCGTCGTAATCGCCATAGCCGTGCAGACTGTCCACCTGAAACCACTCCCACATTTGGGCATAAATCTCATTTTTCAGTGCATAAAAGGGTTGGTAATCCACCAATATGGCAAGCGGATGTCCCGGAACTGACCAGCGGCCAATTCTGCACGCTAATCCGTCATCAGCGGCTTTGCTCTTCCAATCTGCGAACAAAGAGCTGTCTTCTTGAAAATATGGATTGTCTTGTTCTTTCCAACAATCAGGGCCGATAAAAATGATTCGGTCCGGATATTGATCCTGCAATGTTTTTGCTCGCGTAGAAAGAACGGTATAAATACCTCCCACTTTATTACAAACTTCCCAACTCGACTCAAATATATAGTCGGGACGCAACAAGTCCTTAGTCATAAGAATCATAATATGATGAGCAAAGATAATATAAAAAAGGTGAAATCCAAATGATAGGTTCTTTAATTTTCTTAATACACGCGTTTTATTGATATAAAGCAGTAACTTTGCAATAACAGGCAGCATATTGGCCAGTTAGGGACATCTAACGCAGCCCCTACCCGAGCCTTTCTGTACACAACTAAAATCAACAAAAGATGAAAAAGTACCTATTTCTTCCTATTTTATGCTTTCTAAGCTTGTTGGCGACAGCACAAAACGCACAAAAGCAGCCTTTCAAGGGTGTCATAGGTAATGCGGAATACAGAATATACATCAAAATGAATTTGTACGAGAACAACGTTACTGTACCTGGACAGGAAATCTTTGGTGAACTTCCTGGCTTCATGGGTGATAGCATCGATTCACGAAAATGGTTGTTCACATCGGCCAAGATTCATAAAAACACGGCTCAACTGGCAATTACCAACGACTATGGTAGCGAAGACTTAGTGGCCACTTTAACCCTTAACAAAGACAACACCTACACGTTGAAGCAAGTAGATGGCAGCAACATGAAAATTGCACGTCAAAGAAAATGGAAAAAACTGCCCAAAACATTGGTATTCATCCCGAAAAAATAGGTACCTACAACGGGGCCGGGCTTATTGATAAATCTTTGTATTTCATCACTTTTTGGCCCAATGTTCATCACTTGGCATAGGTAATCACCAGCTTTACACTTTCTTCGTTCGTGCGCTTCTGAATCCATTGGCGCATTTGATTGTTCTGCTGGTTCGTCAGCGGCTTCTTCACTTTGAACTGAGCGATGGCTAAAAGGTAAGGCTCGTTTGCTGTGGTATCCAAATTAGCTTCGACTACTGGAGACAACACCAATGATTGGACACCTGGATACAGCACCAACATCTCGTTCAACATATCCACACTCAGTTGTGAATACGAATCAATTTTCCCCAATTTTTCTCGTAAATTCTTGATTTCAACAGCTTGCTCTTGAAGTACTTTGACGCTTTGTTCCCGATTTTTCGAGATGGCTACAAGAGTACCTTTTTCTGGTACTATATCTGAGGATTCGGTACCCTGTATAACAGTTAGTTTCAGATGTTTCAGTCGCGAATGCTCATTCAGTTCCTTCTGCGCTTTCTTCTTTTGCTCTGGCGTAATCTCTTTACCTAAAGCAACGATTTGCAATACGCTGTCTCCGTATAGATGTTGCGATACCACTTGTGTTCCTTTCCAGTTCAAATTATGTTGAACAAAGTTACTCAACTGCTTGTCAAACAAGCTGGTTCGCATCATTCGTACAGTCATATAACCTGCTGGAATCATCGTTAAAATAGCAATGGCTAAAATCATACGATGCACAAATTTACAACGTTGAGGGTCTACAAAGTGTTTGCG
>ERZ1673749.1734-NODE-1734-length-13536-cov-31.923670_pt1 | contig 13536 bp, 8 predicted proteins | sample MGYA00580204_ERZ1673749 | MGnify/ENA primary metagenome ERZ1673749 (study PRJEB41218, sample SAMN15661745) | gut metagenome | host: Homo sapiens | place: Canada: London | collected 2015-08-20/2019-03-30 | study: EMG produced TPA metagenomics assembly of...
CGATAATCCAATGCATGCGCTCAAAGCTCGGCTTCATGCCAAAGTCGCTGCCCATGAGCTGCAGGCGCTCGACCGTCATCGGCGAGCCGTCGGGCAGCACGGGCTTCTGAGCCTCGAGCGCATCGGCCAGGGCTGCCACGCGCTCGACGTCAGCGGGGTAGCGGTCGTAATACTGCTGCGTCTTGGCGGCCATGCGCGGGAAGGTGTGCGCGTAGACCTCGCTGGCGCTCGCCGGCACATGCGGAATGCCGCCGCAGGTAAAGCTTGCCGCCACGCCCTCGGGGAAGAGCGACAGGTAGCTCAGCGTCAAAAAACCGCCGTAGCTCTGTCCGAGCGTGACCCAGGGCCTGCCGCCAAAGCCCACCAGGCGCAGGTACTCAAAATCGCGCACGATGGAGCTGGCGAGGTGACGCTTGAGGAAGTCCGCCTGCGAGCGGGCCGCATCGGAGCCTTCCGCCTCGGCGCGCTCGCCCAGTGCGGCAATCGTGCGCCCGTCTACACAGCTGCTGCGCCCGGTACCGCGCTGGTCGGGCAGCACGACGCGGAAATGCTTGACGGCCTCTTCGATCCAGCCATCGCTTGTGGGCGACAGCGGACGCGGGCTCTCGCCGCCGGGGCCACCCTGCAAAAACAGGAGCAGCGGCAGATCGTCGTTGATGCGGTCGGGCGCGCAAACCACGCGATAGAAGAGCTTGATGCTCTCGGGCGCGCCGGCGATGGGTGCCGGCATGGCGCCGCGGCGCATGGTGCTGCCGACGGCCAGGAGCATCGGCTCCAGGCCGCGCCAGTCGAGGGGGACATCGATGCTGTGGTCCTCGACATACAGGCCGGGGACGTGGTACGAAGTGATGAGCGCCATGTGATACTTCCGTTCGTTGCGGTGTTTCGGGTTGACCAATTCTACCGCCGCGGGTGAGGTCATGCGCAAATCGGCTACCATGGTTGCAAACTTCTAGGAGAAAGGGCCGCCCATGTCGGTCGTTATAGCCACGTATGTCCACGATCTTGCCGTTGCCGCCAAGGCAGCGTCGGCCTCGCTTGCCACGGCGAGCGACGAGCAGCGCCAGGAGGCCGTGCGCGCCATGGCCGCAGCACTGCGCAACGGTGTCGACTCCATCGTCGCCGCTAACGAGCTCGATATGTCCGCCGCGCGCGATGCGGGCACCTCGGCCGGCCTGCTCGACCGTCTGCTGTTGACGCCCGAGCGTGTCGAGGGCATGGCCGCCGGCCTGGAAAAGCTCGCCGAGCTGCCCGATCCCGTCGGCCGCGTGCTCGACCACCGCGTGCTCGCAAGCGGCGTAGACCTTACGCGTGTGACTGTGCCGCTGGGCCTGGTCGCCATGGTGTACGAGGCGCGCCCCAACGTGACGGCCGATGCCGCGGGCATCTGCATCCGCACCGGCAACGCCTGCATCCTGCGCGGCGGTTCGCTGGCGTATCACTCGTGCGCCATGATTGCCGAACTGCTGGCCGATGCGCTTGAGGCCCAGGGTTTCCCGCGCGAGGCCGTGTCGATGATCGAGTCTACCGACCGCGAGGCAACCGGCGAGCTCATGAAGCTCCGCGGCATCGTCGATGTGCTCATTCCGCGTGGCGGTGCGGGCCTGATCCAGCGCTGCGTGCGCGAGTCGCTCGTTCCGGTGATCGAGACGGGCACGGGCAACTGCCACATCTACGTGCATGAATCCGCCGACTTTGATAAGGCGCTCAATATTATCGTCAATGCCAAGACGCAGCGCGTGGGCGTGTGCAATGCTGCCGAGTCGCTGCTGGTCGACCGTGCTGTGGCCGATACGTTTTTGCCGGCGGTCGTTGCCGTGCTGCATGACCACGGCGTGCTCATTCACGGCGACGAGGCTACGTACGCCGCGTGCGCCGACGCCGGCTTTGTGGAGGGTGATGACTACGTCGCCGCGACTGAGGAGGACTGGGGCCGTGAGTACCTGGCGCTCGAGATGAGCGTGAAGGTCGTGGCGAACGAGGACGAGGCCATCGCGCACATCAACCGCTACGGCACGATGCACTCCGAGGCCATCGTTGCCGAGGACACGGATGCTTGCGAGCGCTTCCTGGATGCGGTCGATGCCTCGGCCGTGTATGCCAACGCCAGCACGCGCTTCACCGACGGCGGCGAGTTTGGCCTGGGCGCCGAGATCGGCATCTCGACCCAAAAGCTCCACGCCCGTGGCCCCTTTGCCGCCGAGGCCCTCACCACCTACAAATACAAGCTCCGAGGCACCGGCCAGGTCCGCCCCTAAACCTACCAAAAAGGGACAGGTTTATTTTGGCAGGTTTTATCTGCGGTTTTGCCGGGCGACGCGTTCGCCCGGCTTTTTTCTCCGTATGCCTTTTCTGCCTTTCGGCTTGAGCCGCGGCGATATACGATAGTGACACCGTGTCCTAGCACCGACTCACTTGGAGGTATTGCCATGTCTCAGACGCTTTCCGCCGGAATCACCCGTGACCGTGCGTTCGAACTGCTCAACGAGCACAACAAAGATCCGTTCCACATCACCCACGGCGAGACGGTCGAAGGCACCATGCGCTACTTTGCGCGCGAGTTCGACCCCGAGAACGAGGAGTTTTGGGGTATCGTCGGCCTGCTGCACGACTTGGATTGGGAGGAGCATGAGGACGACCCCGTGAACCACACCATCTATGCTGCCAAGATTCTGGAGGGCGAGGGCGCATCGCCCGAGCTCATCCGCGCCATCCAGACGCACACGTCCGATTTCAACGCCTCGCTGCCCAAGCCCGAGTCGCAGATGGAGAAGATCCTATTTGCGTGCGACGAACTTACCGGCCTGATCGGGGCCGCCGTTATCATGCGTCCGAGCAAAAGCGTCATGGACTTTACGACCAAGTCGCTCAAGAAGAAGTTCAAGGACAAGCGCTTTGCCGCCGGCTGCTCGCGCGACGTGATTACGCAGGGCGCCGAGATGCTGGGCTGGGAGCTCCCCGAGCTTTTCGACCGCACCATCGCGGCCATGCAGTCCTTCGCGCCCGACCGCGACACCTTCCAGGCCTAACCTGCCAAAAAGGGACAGGTTTTTTTGGTAGGTTTTATCTGGGAAAACGCTTCCGTTGGACGTTATTCAGCGGAAGCGTTTTCTGTTTGACATGGTGACGTTGGCGAATGGCGGCGCCTCGCGGCAGGCAGCTGCGCTTCGCCGTACTCGTAACTCGGCAAGCGCGACGCTAGGACGCGTTCTTGATAATCCATGTCCCCAGTCCGGTCAACAGCTGAACCTGCCTAACCGTTAACCCTTCTTTTCGAAGCGCGAGAATCGCCTCATTGCGAAGTGGCTTGGAGACGGATTTGAGTTCCGTCGGAGCACATCCTGCGACACTCTGCACGATTGCCGTGCCAAATTCGCATAGATCTTCCTCGCGAACCTTGGCTGTTGCGCTGGGGCGATAGGGAAGCGACGGCGCACTTTCCATGAGCTGAAGGTATGAGCGAGGTGTTGGGAATAAAACACCGACAACGCTGCCGGTGACATGCGGCCGTGACCTGGCACTCATTAGATACTCACGATGGCTGCTCCAGGGATATTCGTCGTATGCCGCCAGTCCTGCTTTTTGTGGATTCAGATGAATGTATCGAATTGCCTCGAGTAAATATACTTCCGACTTAATGGGCGAATCCCAAAACCGCTCCTGAAACACGTGGCCGATATGTCCCGTCCGCGCATTGTACCTGCCCGCATACGATACGGCTACCGCGTGCATCGCGTCGCTCTTGCGGTCGTCCGGATCGTCGATGAGCAGATGAATGTGGTTTCCCATAAGGCACCAAGCGATAAGCTCGATATTGTGTTTGGGGAGAATCGCATCGAGGATCTGAAGCATGGCGATTCGGTCCTCGGCATCGTCAAACAGCAATTGCCCTCCGTTTCCACGCAACGTGACGTGGAAATAACCGGTTGGTGACTTTGAACGAGGTTTTCTCGGCATGGCCCCTCCTTTAGCTTGGATGGGCTGAAGATACCTCATTCGGAGGCTTCGGTTGTCGAGATTCAGTTCACCGACCATAGCTGCTACCTGCCGAAATGTTATTGCGTTTTCAAATTGATGCTTTTTAATGGTAATTGAACAAGACGGGCGCGCTTGTTGTGGATGCGGGCGTTAGTTGCGTCGATCTGGACGGCCCCCCTCGCGTGATGTCATCGCAAATGGGCTTCACGCATTTCTACGGCGATAGAAAAATGGCCGGGCGCTCACAAACAAAACGGAGAACTCGGCCATTTACTGATTGTTTGTTGACGTTTGGCCAGATAAAACCTGCCAAAATAAACCTGTCCCTTTTTGGCAGGTTAGTTGAGGGCGGCTTGGGCTAGGCGAGCTTCGGCGTCCTCCTCGGTGACGCCCAAGGCCACGGCGAACTCCTCGATGGAGCGGCGCTTGGCTTCCTTGAGTACGCGCATGTAGTAGGAGCTGGGCTTTTTATCAGCTTTCTCGGCCTGGCGAATGCGGTGCATCATGGTTTTTGCCACGCGGACCGTCTCGGGCGCGCCCAGCTTGAGCTGCTGTTTAAAGTGCGTCTCCTCAAGTGAGCTGTTGCGCTCGGTAAAGGTGTCGCACTCCAGCTCGTCGTAGTGGCTCAGCAGGTGCTCGGCATCTTGTTGAGAGATGGCGGCGTGCAAACGGTCGGCCTGCGCTACGGGGTACTTGAGGATCGTCTGCGCATGCCCCTGCTTGGTCTCGAGCAGCAGCATGGGCTGCGGTGTGTCGTCCCTAAAACCGACGACGGTGCAGACTCCCTGGCCCGGATGAATGACGTGTTGACCGATTGAGAACATGCTACCTCCAACTTATACGAATTTACGTATGACTAGAATAACATGCTGACGTGCGCAAACCCTTACTTTATGCAGGAAAAGCACACAACTCCGATAGGTAAGAGTATTCGATAACAGACGCAGCTCATTCACACCTTTATGCATTTTCAACGCTTGCATAATCTGCAGGCAGACTGGCATCTTTGAGTGACTCCATACAAGCTGTAGTCAATTTTGTGCATATGCAATATCGATTGGCTTTACCCTGCGACAGTGCCCGTCGCTTGTGATAGAGTGCTACAAACTCTGGCTTTTGCCCTACGAGTGACCAAGAGCTCGGGGGCTTTAACACAAGGAGGATCTATGCCCGAGAAGATTGAAGAGCTGGTACGCGCTGCGCTTGCTGCGGCCCAGGAGGCCGGCGACCTTTCCGCATTTGAACTTGACGATTGCGCTATCGAGCGACCGGCTGACACTTCTCATGGCGAGTGGACCTCCACCATGGCCCTGAAGTCCGCCAAGCTGGCCCACTGCGCCCCGCGCAAGATCGCCGAGGCCATCGTTGCCCATATGCCCGAGGACCCCGCGATTGAGAAGGTCGAGATCGCAGGCCCCGGCTTCATCAACTTTTATCTTTCCGTCGCTGTCAAGAATGCCATCTTTGGCGAGGCCCGCGAGAAGGGCATGGACTTCGCTAAGTCCAACGTCGGTGGCGGCTTGAAGACCCAGGTCGAGTTCGTCTCCGCCAACCCCGTCGGCCCCATGCACATCGGCCATGGCCGCTGGGCCGCTCTGGGTGACTCCCTCTGCCGCGTTATGGATCACGCCGGTTACGACATCCAGCGTGAGTTCTACATCAATGACCACGGCTCTCAGATGAACACCTTCGGCAACTCCATCAGCACGCGCTATATGCAGCTTGCCGACATCATCGCCAAGCAGGGCGTGGATATCGACGAGGCTCACAAGCTGCTGATCGCTGACCGCGACGCCTTCGTTGCCGATGAGAACGACGAGCATCCCGAGACCCATCCGTACCAGGACAACTTTGCCGAGACCCTGGGCAAGGACTCCTACGGCGGCGACTACATCATCGATGAGGCCGCCGAGTTCTGGCGCACCGATGGCGATAAGTGGGTCAACGCCGATCCGCAGGAGCGCATGGAGAGCTTCCGCGAGCGCGGCTACGTAAAGATGGTCGACAACATGCGCGACCTTTGCCACGCCGTTAACTGCGACTTCGATCGTTGGTTCTCCGAGCGCTCCCTGTACGTGAAGGACACCGAGGGCGAGACCGCCGGCACCTCCGCCGTCGACCGCGCTTTTGAGAAGCTCGACAAGATGGGCTACCTCTACACCAAGGACGGCGCCCTGTGGTTCCGCTCCACCGACCTGGGCGATGACAAGGATCGCGTGCTGATCAAGTCCGACGGCGAGTACACCTACTTCGCCTCCGACGTTGCCTATCACTGGGATAAGTTCCAGCGCGTCGACCACGTCATCGACATCTGGGGCGCCGACCACCACGGCTACATCGAGCGCGTCCGCTGCGTCTGCGACGCTCTGGGTTACCCCGGCAAGTTTGAGGTTCTGCTGGGCCAGCTCGTCAACCTGCTGCGCAACGGCAAGCCCGTCCGTATGTCCAAGCGTAAGGGCACCATGGTGACCCTTCAGGAGCTCGTCGACGAGGTCGGCTCCGATGCCGCTCGCTACACGCTCATCTCCAAGAGCTCTAACCAGATGGTCGACTTCGACATCGAGGCCGTTAAGAAGCGCGACAACTCCAACCCGGTGTACTACGTGCAGTACGCTCACGCCCGCGTGTGCTCCATCCTACGCCGTGCCGCCGACGTTACGCCCGAGCAGGCTGACGAGATGGGCATGAAGGCCGTCGCCGCCAAGGCCATCGGTGAGAACGTCGATTACTCGCTGCTGACCGACCCGACCGAGCTCGCCCTTTCGCGTAAGCTCAACGAGCTCACCGACCTCATCGCCAGCTGCGCTCGCGACCGCGCCCCGTTCCGTCTGACGCACTTTGCTGAGGAGCTCGCCGGCGACTTCCACAGCTTCTACGCTGCCTGCCAGGTTTTGCCGAGCGAGGGCCGTCCCGTCGACCCCGAGCTTTCGCGCGCCCGTCTGGCCGCTTGCGACGCCGTCCGCGTGACGCTCGCCCTGGTGCTCACCCTCGTTGGCGTTTCTGCGCCCGAGCAGATGTAATCTGCGAGTCATTTGACCGTACAGACTTGGTTTAACTAAGCCTTGAAAGCCCGATCTCCCACGGAGGTCGGGCTTTTTGCGTTTGGTGAGACTATTTGGTTTGCTGGGAAATGCTACCTAATCGCAACTATACCGGTTTACGGGGCTGAATCGCCAACTGGCGAGCATGGTGCCAATAGCAATATTAAACCCGCAGGTAGATGGCTTATTGTTTCTTGAGAATGCAGGGTATGGTTGGCTTGCAGCATTCTGGCCCCGTAATCCGGCGTAGTTTTGAAAATTGTCCCTTGGGGACGGAGGAAAATGGATCATTTTTGTCTCGCGGAGGGGTGGCGGGATACCGTCCGCCACGAATTGGGCTCATCTCCTACGTTTGGACGCATATCCCGAACCATGCCGAAAAGTACGATATTAAAACCGCAGGTAGCAGACTCGTTGTTTTTGAAAAAACAAGGGTATGGTCAGGGGCTCGGGGGCAAACGTAGTAGATGGGCGCGATTCGTGGCGCGGCTATTCCGGGTGCCACGGCTTCACTCCTCTGGCGCGACATTTCAAGGCGCTTTTGAGGAGGAGTGTCCCTGATGACTGGGCGTTTAAGAACGTCCAATGACTAAGTTGCAGGTTGTTGCGGTTGTGTTACACTAACGCTGCGTATATGACGCAAATATCTCGATACAGATCAATGATGTCCGTCGGTATTTGACGGAGCTAGACTGTTTAGCCGCCCTGAAGGTTTATGCAGGGAGCATGTGATCACAGGGCTTGAAAAGAAAGTTGAGCAAACACTGTGTCTGATCAACAGCAAGAAAACGAAATAACGACGACGCAGGCCGCTCCCGCTGCACCGGTTGCGTCGGACCAGGTCGCGGCGCCCGCGCAAGCCTCGGCTCCTGAGACGCCTAAGGCTGCTTCGACGCCTACGCCTGTAGCGGCTGAGAAGGCCGTGCCTGCAACTGGTGAGGAGGCTGTTCCGGCAAAGCCCAAGCGCACGCGCCGCGCGGCCAAGCCTGTCGCTGACGGCGAGGAGGTCACCAAGCCCAAGCGCCGTACTACGCGCACGACGCGCGCCAAGCGCACCGTTGTAGCTGACTCCTCGGCGCCGATTTCCGATGAGGTCGCGCAGGCACGTGCGTTGGCGCAGATTAGCGAGGCTCAGGTGGTGCGCGCCCGCCGTCGTGCTGCCGAGCGCGAGGCCGCGGCTCTGACCGAGCTTGCAGCTCCGTCTGTGCCCGAGACGCCTGCCGCCACCGAGACCCCTGTCGCCGACCAGCCGACCGAGAAGCCGGTACCGCGCACACGCCGTCGCACGGCTGCTAAGGCCGAGCAGGTTGCCGATCAGCTAACCCCCGAGCTCACTGAGGCTTCGGTCCGTTCCGCGGCAGGGGAGGGCACATCGCCTGTTGAGCCCGCTGCGCCTGTCGAGGCCAGCGAAGTTCCCGTTGTCGATCCGGCTTTGCGCCCGCACCGTCGCGGTCGCAAGCCCAAGGCCTTCGTCGAGGCAGAGAAGGCCGCAGCCGCAGCTGCAGCCGCTCGGGATGCTGCGGCGACCGCCGAGTCTGCAACCGCCGCCGACGCGCCCGTCCAGGATGCTACGACTTCCGAGGCCGCTCCCGCCGATGTCGAGCCCGCCGACGTCCGTCCTGGTCGCAGCCATCGTACTGCTGCTAAGCGCACGTCCAAGGCCAAGGCTGCCAAGAAGGGTGCGTCCGAGGATTCCGCCGAGACGACCGCCGATGCATCGATTGATGCCGCCGAGCCCCAAGACGTCGAACAGTCTGCGTCCGAGAAGCCCAAGCGCGGTCGTAAGAAGTCCGCTAAGGCCAAGGCGTCCGAGCAGCAGGCTGATGTCGAAGCACAGGTCGATTCCGGCGCCGAGGCCAATGGCGCCGCTTCGGCCAATGCCGACGCCGCCGCAACTTATGGTGCCGCGCCCGCCGAGGCCGAAGACGGCGCTCGCTCCAACCGTCGCCAGCACAAGCGTAACGACGAGCGCAACGACCGCAAGGACGAGCGCAACAACGACCGTCGCAACCGCCAGCGCGATCGCAAACAGCGCAACAAGGAGCGCAACGCCGCCCCCACCGAGCCCACGCTTTCGCGCGAGGAACTCGCGGCCATGAAGGTCGCCGAGCTGCGCGAGAAGGCCAAGGAGTTCGAGATCGAGACGACCGGCAAGAAGAAGGCCGAGCTCGTCGAGGAGATCTACACCACTGCCGCGAAGGCCGAGGGCTTCCGCGACATCAAGGGCATCCTGCAGATTCGTCCGGACAGCTCCGGTATCATCCATGCCCACGGTTACATGAAGTCCAACGACGACGCCTTCGTCCCCGCCTACCTCATCCGCTCCGCGCGTCTGCGCACGGGCGACGTCATCGAGGGCTCGCTTCGTCCTTCGCGCGGCGGCGACAAGCGCGCCGGCCTCGCCAAAATCACGACCGTCAACGGTCTAGACCCCGAGCAGATTCGCAACCGCCCCAAGTTCGGCGACCTTACCCCGGTCTATCCCAATGAGCCGCTGCGTATGGAGCACGGCAAGGATTCCATTACCGGTCGCGCCATCGATATCGTGTCGCCGATCGGCAAGGGTCAGCGTGGCTTGATCGTGTCTCCGCCCAAGGCCGGCAAGACCACGATCCTTAAGAAGATCTGCCAGTCCATCTCGATCAACAACCCCGAGGTGCACCTCATCTGCCTGCTCGTCGACGAGCGCCCCGAAGAGGTCACCGATATGCAGCGTTCCATCAAGGGCGAGGTTGTGGCATCGACCTTCGATATGCCCGCCGACAACCACACTCGTGTGGCAGAGCTCGTCATCGAGCGCGCCAAGCGCATCGTTGAGCTGGGTGGCGACGTCGTGGTGGTGCTCGACTCCATTACGCGTCTTGCCCGCGCCTACAACTTGGCGGCGCCCGCCTCAGGCCGCATCCTTTCGGGCGGCGTCGATTCGGCGGCCCTGTATCCGCCCAAGCGCTTCCTGGGCGCAGCCCGTAATATCGAGAACGGTGGCTCGCTCACCATCCTGGCCTCTGCCCTCATCGACACTGGTTCCAAGATGGACGAAGTCATCTTTGAGGAGTTCAAGGGTACCGGCAACATGGAGCTTAAGCTCGACCGTGACCTGGCCGATCGCCGCATCTTCCCGGCTATCGACCCCGTTGCCTCCGGTACGCGTAACGAGGACCTGTTGGTTGACGAGCAGATGCGTCCGTTTGTCTTTGGTCTACGTCGCATCCTTGCCGGCATGAACAACACCGAGCGCGCGGCCGCATCGTTTATCAAGGGTCTTAAGGGCACCAACACCAATCAGGAGTTCCTGGTGCGTTCGGCCAAAAAACACAGCGACTACGAGCAGACGTTCTAGGTTGTCATCCACACGCAGCGTTAATCATCAATGCGATAAAGGGTCGGGGCTTTGAGCCTCGGCCCTTTTCTATATCGCCGCTTCGCACTTATTTTTGACCATAAGACTGGCAAGCAGCAGGTTTCCCGTTTCAATCCGACATCGTCGCTTGCAATCGACAGGGCGGTTTCGCATAATAGCTTTTAAGCTTCGCGACGGAAAACGCAGATGAAACGAACCATATACCGTTGCTTTGGGGCACAGCCCCGCTTCATCTTCTCTCGCGCAGCCAACTGAATGATGCGATTTGGGTGCTGGAAGATGGGGAGAGCTCATGGCTTCTTCTGATGCAACACAACGAGCAGTCCTTGCCGGACTTTCATGCGGGATCGGCCTTGCCGCTCCCGTGGTTATGTATGCCGCGACGCTGCCGTTTTCGTCGGTGAACGAGACGGTCGTGGCGGGTGCGGTTCCCTTCGCCGTGGGCGCGGTGGCGGGCGTGGGTATCTATGCCGCCTCGCTGGGTATCTCCGAGTATCGTGCGCAGCGTGAAGAGCGTCTGTTCCAGCCCGATGCCATGGGCGGTGCCGCCAATCTCAATCAGCATCAAAGCGAGTTCAAGACTGCCTCGATTCCAGCTCAGCAGCAGGATGCGACTCTTTACGCTGCGGCTTCTGCTTCTCAGGCTCAGGCGGAGCAGTCTACCTCGGCATTCCTTTCCGGCCTGACTGGTGCGTTCCAGCGCCGTCATGCCGATGATGGTGTCCCTACCATCGCTCGAGCTGCAGATGCTATGGACGAGGCCGAGGCTTGGTCCATGATCGACAGTATGCTCGACGACGATTCGCCGGTGAGCTGCGACCCTGCACACTCGCGCGACGTCTATCAAGTCGCCATCGACGAGCTCACCAACGGCGGGCAGACCGGCTCCTTCAATCGCGACGACATCGCCGCCGCGGCGCGTGCCGTGTCGGGCTCCCAGGCCGCCCCTGCGGGCAGCACGGCGGCTTTCGTGGCACTCGTTGCCAACGCGGCATCCAATAACGCCTACAGCGCTACCTCGTCGGACGCGAACGCTTTTGCCGATAATTCGTACGTTGATGAAGCCATGACCGCGGACGAGGAGGCCGTTGCCGCCCGCCGTGCCGCCGAGAGCTCGCTTTGGGGCGCTCCTGCCCAGCAGCAGGCGGCTGAGGCTGCGCCGTACAATGCAAACCTCGCCAGCATGCCTATCATCTCCGGTGCCACGGACATCGATCTCGATGACCTCGATGAGCCTGCAGCCATCACCGCATCGATTGATGCCCAAGATCGCATCGACACCGGAGACCTTCCGGACGCCTCGCTCGAGGTTGATGTTCCCATGGCCGATTACTCGGGCCACGAGGACATGTGGGCCGCCGCCACCGCGATTCTGGATGAGATTGACGAGCCCGCTCCTGTTGTAGCGCCCGCTCCCGTCGCTGCCCCTCAGCCTGCTGCCCCCGCCTATGTCGGCCGTCACAGCGCTGTGTTCCCCGAGGATACCGCCCGCATCTCGCGCGAGAGCATCGAGCGGGCCGAGGCTATTGCCGCCGGCATTATGGAAAATCGTCGTCACGAGCGCGTCAATCAGATCCTCGAGGAAGAGATCGAGCGCCTACAGTCCTCTACCGCCAAGCGTACGGGCCGTGCTTATCTGAGCGTTATCGAGGGCGGTACCGCCAGCTTCGCGCCGCTCCGCGCGGAGGCATAACTTCTGCATGGTTAAGATCAATCGAAAATGGGCGGTTGTAACCTGCCTGATGGCGCTCTTGATCTGGGGCAATTCGCTGGTTCCCGGCTCGGGGTCGGGCTCGCTGAGCCTAACGGTCATGGAAGCTATCCGCGGTTTCCTGCACGGCGTGGGACTTCCATATGAATGGGTGACCAACTTTGTTGTTCGCAAGTGCGCGCATTTTACCGAGTATATGGTGCTCGGCATCCTGGCAACGCATGCCTTTGATTTTGAGGGCCGGCGCACCTTTGACGTGCTGCTGCCCACGGCGGTGTTCCTGCTGCTGATTCCTTCGATCGACGAGACGATTCAGCTCTTTGTGCCGGGACGCGCTGGCATGATCACCGATGTGATGATCGACTGCTGTGGAGCGGCAACGGGCGTTGTGCTCCGATATCTCTTACGGTGGCTGATGTGCGCCAAAAAAGCCGCCTAGGACGTATTGTTTGGTCCTAGGCGGCCTTTTTTATTTGAGGCTTATATGAGGCGTGGTGGCGTCGTTCCGTAGGTTGGATTTGCCGAGCGCGCCACGCCCTGTGGGTGCGTCTGCTACTGAAGCGCCTGTGCGCCCAGGGCCAGGCAGCCCATGATGCCCTGCTTGCCCTCGAGGCTGTTGTTGACAATATAGGAATCGATGTCGTTGACCTCGGGCGTGACGATATAGCCGTTGAGCATCTCGGCGCACTTTTTGCGTGCGAGCGGCACAATGGGGGTGTGGTCGGCCACGCCGCCGCCGATGATGATCTTTTGCGGTGCGTAGCACAGCGTGTAGGTCATGAGCGCCTGTGCCAGATAGCCGGCGAGCAGGTCCATGGCCTCTGGGTCATCGGCCATGTCTCCGGCGCTCTTGCCATCCCAGCGCTTTTTAACGCCGGGGCCGGCGATGAGGCCCTCGAGGCAGTTGTCGTGGAAGGGGCAGGCGCTGTGCTCGCCAATGGTGTCGCGCGGGTCGCGCGTGACCAGGATGTGGCCGGCCTCGGGATGCATCATGCCGTGCACGAGCTTACCGCCCGAGAGCACGCCTGCGCCTACGCCGGTGCCGATGGTCAGATACACAACGTCAGTGAGGCCCTGGGCGCAACCAAAGGTGACCTCGCCCAAGCAGGCAACGTTGACGTCGGTGTCGTAGCCACAGGGAATATTGAGCTCGTTTTGGATGGTGCCCAGCAGGTCAAAGTAGCGCCATGCCGTCTTTGGGGTCTCCAGGATCTTGCCGTATTGGGGCGAGGCAGGGTTGACTGCGGTGGGGCCAAAGGCGCCGATGCCCAGCGCAGTGATGCCCTTGTCGGCAAACCATGCGTTGACGGCCTTAACGGTCTCCTGCGGGGTCGTGGTCGCGATCTGCTCACGTTCCAGGACTGTACCGTCTGCATAGCCCGTGGCGCAGACCATCTTGGTGCCGCCGGCCTCGAGCGCTCCGATAAGCTGCTGCTCTGCCATAG
>ERZ1673749.1735-NODE-1735-length-13520-cov-6.593242_pt1 | contig 13520 bp, 8 predicted proteins | sample MGYA00580204_ERZ1673749 | MGnify/ENA primary metagenome ERZ1673749 (study PRJEB41218, sample SAMN15661745) | gut metagenome | host: Homo sapiens | place: Canada: London | collected 2015-08-20/2019-03-30 | study: EMG produced TPA metagenomics assembly of...
AGTGAGCAGAACTGCGCGGTCATGGCGGTGGACGAGCTGCGGGACTATCTGGAAAACGGCAATATCCGCAACAGCGTGAACATGCCTGCCGTCAGCCAGGAGCGCAGCGGCGCCTGCCGGCTGTGCCTGATCCACAGGAACGTGCCCGCCATGCTGGCGGCCATCACCACGCTGCTGTCCCGGGACGGCATCAATGTGGAGAACCTGAGCAACAAGTCCCGGGGGGACTACGCCTACACCATCGTGGACCTGAGCGCCCCGGCGGACCAGTGCGTCATCGACGAGGTGACGGCGCTGGAGAATGTGATCCGGGTACGGGTCATCCAGTGAGCGCCGAAGGGCTGCCGCCTGCGCGGCAGCCCTTTCCCATTGACAGCAGGGCGGAAAACAGGTACAATGGTTTCTGCCTATTTGATATGCCCCTGTAGCTCAGTCGTATAGAGCGACCGCCTCCTAAGCGGTAGGCCACCAGTTAGAGTCTGGTCAGGGGTGCCAAGTCAGCCGCTGTAAGCCAGTTTTCGGCTTACAGCGGCCTTCTTATCCGTTCCACCGCATTCCAGCGGCTGCCAGGTGCCTTTCATAGCGCGGTCTCTGTAAAAACTCCGGCTGATGTGCGATCCGCAAACTGCTTGGGCATCCTCTCAGGCCGCCTCCAGGCGCTTTTATACCCTCGTCCTCCTGCCGTTCTGCTGGATGGCGGCCCTGCGGCACGCCGCTTCCCGGCACAAAAAAAGAGGCGCCCCCGGCTAATGGCCGGGGACGCCTTTTCACATCCAGCGGAGACGGTGCTCTGCCGGAAGATCAATTCAGCACTTCTCGAACACGGTGGCAACGCCCATGCCGCCGCCGATGCACAGGGTAGCCAGGCCCTTCTTGGCCTCGGGCCGCTTCTGCATCTCGTGCAGCAGGGTCACGATGATCCGGGCACCGGACGCGCCGACGGGGTGGCCCAGGGAGATGGCGCCGCCGTTGACGTTGACCTTGCTCATGTCAAAGCCCAGCTCACGGGCCACGGCGATGGACTGGGCGGCGAACGCCTCGTTGGCCTCCACCAGGTCGATATCGTCGATGGTCACGCCGGCCTTGGTCATGGCCTGACGGGAGGCGGGCACGGGGCCGACGCCCATGATCTTGGGATCCACGCCGCCCTGGCCCCAGCCGATCAGCTTGGCCATGGGCTTCAGGCCGTACTTCTCCACAGCCTCACCGGAGGCCAGCACCAGTGCGGCGGCGCCGTCGTTGATGCCGGAGGCGTTGGCGGCAGTCACGCGCTGCTGACCCTTGTCGTCGGTCTCCTGGATGCCGGTGGGCTCAAAGGTGTGGACCACCTGGGGATTGGGGGACTCGGGCCCCACGGGGAAGGCGCCCTTCAGCTTGGAGATGCCCTCGGCGGTCACGCCGGCACGGGGGAACTCGTCCACCTTGAACTCCACGATGTCCTTCTTGACCTTCACGGGCACGGGGACGATCTCAGCCTCGAACTTGCCAGCCTTCTGGGCGGCCTCGGTCTTCTGCTGGGAGGAGGCGGCGAACTCGTCCATCTCCTTGCGGGTGATGCCCCAGATGTCCGCGATGTTCTCAGCGGTGGTGCCCATGTGATAGTTGTTGTAGGCGTCCCACAGGCCGTCCTTGATCATGGTGTCGATCATCTGGGTGTGACCCATCCGGGCGCCGTAGCGGCCGGTGGGAACGGCGTAGGGAGCGGCGCTCATGTTCTCAGTGCCGCCGCAGACAACCACGTCGGCGTCGCCGGCCAGGATGGAGCGGGCGCCCTCGATCATGGACTTCATGCCGGAGCCGCAGACCATGCCCACGGTGTAAGCGGGGACGGAATAGGGGATGCCGGCCTTGATGGAGGCCTGGCGGGCCACGTTCTGGCCCTGGGCGGCGGTCAGGATGCAGCCAAACATGACCTCATCCACCTGCTCGGGCTTCACGCCGGCACGGTTCAGAGCCTCTTTGATGACGATGGCACCCAGATCGACGGCAGGGGTGTTCTTCAGCGCGCCGCCGAAGGAACCAATCGCGGTTCTGCAGCAATTCACAACATAGAGCTCTTTCATGATCTTCCTCCGTTTTTATAAAAATATGGGATTGGCAGCTCCGACGGCTCTTCGTCAGGCGCTGCCGCAGACGCCAATCACAAGTTGAGGGTGGCGGCGAGAGTTTGTCAAAAGAAAAACATAATTGCCAAATTTTTGACAAATGCTCATACACCAACCGCTTGCTGATTTGATTATACTGGGTTTTTCCTGCCCCGTCAATGCAAATTTCTGTGAAATTCGAAAATTTGTTAAAACTTTATCAAAACCTCTGCGAATTTCGTCATTTTGCCAAAATTGGCACAAACACCCATCAGGCAACCTCTCCGCCGGAGGCATCCAGCTCCGCCCGGGCGGCGATGAGCTCGTCGTAAAACCGGCTCACATCCAGGTCCGCATAGGTGCGGGTGGTGGAGATGTCCGCGCTGTCCGCCGCAGCCTGGAGCAGGGCGTCGAAGTAGTCCGGGGCCACGGCCTCCAGGTCCACGGGCTTGCGCAGAATCAGGTAGAAGCCGTCATCCGCCTCCACCACGCCGCTGAACTGGCCCTCCTCCAGGGCCTGGGCCGCCTCCTCGCAGGCGGCGGGCAGCGTGCCGTCCCCCACAGTGAAGGTGTATCCGGACGGATGCTGGTCCCGGTCCGTCTCATCGCTGTAAGTGGCGGCCAGGACGGCAAAGTCATGGGCAGGGTCCGCGCTGCCGTTCAGCTTGGAAAATGCCTCCTCCGCCCTGGCTCGGCAGGCAGCCACGGCCTCCGCGTCCGCCGGGTCCACAGCGGCGGTGGAGAGCCAGATGTGGTCCACGGTGAGGTAGCCCTGCTCCTGGGCAAAGGTCTCCAGGTCATGCTCCGCGGGGGCCAGCTCGCTGCCCTCCGTGCAGTAGAGGTCGTACAGGTGCTCGTAGAGATAGTAGTCCCCGGAGATGGCCTCCGCTTCCGCCCGGTCCAGCCCCATGCGGGCCAGCACGGCCAGATAAGCCTCCTCCCCGCCGTACTGGGCCGCCCGGGCCGCCCACTCCCGGTCCATGGCGGTCCGGTCCTCGTCGGTGAGGGTGCAGCCGTAATCCTCCGCCCAGGTCTCCACTGTGGCGTACAGGGCGGCGTTCTGCAGCGCCTGGTCCTTGGCGTAATCCTCCAGGCTCTGGCCGGAGACAGTGTCCCCCCACTGGATCCCCTCCCCGCTGTCGTAGTAGTCGGCAATGTAGTCGCAGGCGTAGGCCAGCCAGTAGAGGTATCGCTGGGCGGACACGTCCCGCCCGTCCACGGACAGCAGCACAGTGTCCGGACGGATGCCGGACGCCTCGCAGAGAAGTCCCCCCTCTGTGTCTCCGCCCCCGCAGGCGGTGAGAGAGATGGCGGCCCCCAGGGCCAGGCAAAAAGCGATGCATCGTTTCATCACGGTTCTCCTTTGTCATTCCTCGCAGATTCCGTGGAAACGCCCCGCACAGGACAGGCGGGGGACGTCCCACCGCCACCATCCTATGCGGGGCATGGCAAAAACATGATGAAACTTACGGGGTCCCGCCCGCGGCCTCCTCCGCGGCCAGCTTCAGGTCCTCCACCAGGTCCCGGGCGGCCTCCAGCACATCCTCCCCGGGCTTGAGCTTCAGGGTGAGGGCAGGGATCTCCCCCGCCGCCAGCGTCAGCCGCTGGCGGTACTTGGCGTGGCCGCACACCGCCACCAGGGCCTGTGGGTGGAACACTCCCAGCTGCAGCCGCAGGAGGCTGCCCTTCTGGGAGATATCGGACACGCCGGCTTTGGCCGCGGCAGAACGCAGCAGGGCCACGTCCAGCAGGGCCAGAACGGACTTGGGCGCCTCGCCGTAGCGGTCCAGCATCTCGTCCAGCAGATCCGAGGCGTCCTCGTCCGTGCGGATGGCGGCGATGCGGCGGTACAGGTCCATCCGCTGTTCCGCCGAGGGGACGTACCGGTCCGGGATATGGGCGTTCACCGTCAGGTCGGCGGCACACTCCGTCTCGATCCGCTTCTCCTCGCCCCGCTCCTCCAGGACGGCCTCCTCCAGCAGCTTCAGGTACAGGTCGTAGCCCACGCTCATGAGATACCCGGACTGCTCCGGCCCCAGCAGGTTCCCCGCGCCCCGGATCTCCAGGTCCCGCATGGCGATCTTGAAGCCGGAGCCGAACTCCACATACTCCCGGATGGCGGCCAGCCGCTTGGCGGCAGTCTCCTGGAGGATCTTGCCCCGGCGGTAGGTGAGATAGGCATAGGCCCGCCGGGCGCTGCGGCCGATGCGGCCCCGGATCTGGTGGAGCTGGGCCAGCCCCATCTTGTCCGCGTCCTCGATGATGAGCGTGTTCACGTTGGGGATGTCGATGCCGGTCTCGATGATGGTGGTGCACACCAGCATATCCGCCTCCCCGTCCACCATGGCCTGCATGACGGAGGACAGCTCCTGCTCCGTCATCTTCCCGTGGCCGGTGACGATGCGGACCTCCGGCCCCAGCATCTTCTGGAGCCGGGCGGCGGTGGCGTCGATGCTCTCCACCCGGTTGTGGAGGTAGTATACCTGGCCGCCCCGGCCCAGCTCCCGGCGGACGGCATCCTCAATGATGGCCCAGTCGTGCTCCAGCACATAGGTCTGCACCGGCTGGCGGTCTGACGGAGGCTCTTCCAGGGTGGACATATCCCGCAGGCCCGAGAGAGCCATGTTCAGTGTCCGGGGGATCGGAGTGGCGGAGAGGGTCAGCACGTCCACCTGGCGGCTCATCTCCTTCAGCCGCTCCTTGTGGGTGACGCCGAACCGCTGTTCCTCGTCGATCACCAGCAGGCCCAGGTCTTTGAACGCCATGCTCTTCTGCAGCAGCTTGTGCGTGCCGATCAGCAGGTCCACGCCGCCGTTTTTGGCGGCCTCCAGGATCCGCTTCTGCTCCCTGGCGGGGGTGAAGCGGGACAGCACCTCGATCTTCACCGGAAAGTCCCGGAACCGGCTGACGGCGGTGGCGTAGTGCTGCTGGGCCAGGACCGTGGTGGGCACCAGAATGGCGGCCTGCTTCCCGTCCAGGATGCACTTCATCACGGCCCGGAGGGCCACCTCCGTCTTGCCGTAGCCCACGTCGCCGCATAGCAGCCGGTCCATAGGCCGTGGCTTCTCCATGTCCGCCTTGATCTCCGCGATGCACCGCAGCTGGTCGTCGGTTTCGGTGTAGTCAAAGGACTCCTCAAATTCCCGCTGCCAGGGGGAGTCCGGGGAGAAGGCGAAGCCCGGCCGCTTCTGCCGCTCGGCATACAGCGCGATGAGGCCCCTGGCCAGATCCTTGGCGGCCTTCTTGGCCTTGGTTTTCTGCCGGGTCCACTCGGCGCCCCCCAGCTTATTGAGCTTGGTGCGCTCGGTGTCCTCGCCTCCGCCGATGTACTTGCTCACCAGATCCAGCTGGGTCACGGGGACGTACAGGCAGTCCCCGCCGGCGTAGTCGATCTTGATGTAGTCCTTCTCCACGCCGTCCACCGGCATCCGCTGGATGCCCACGAACCGGCCCACGCCGTGGTGCTCATGGACCACCAGGTCTCCGGGGGACAGGTCGGTGTAGGACTGGAGCTTCTGCCGGTTGGAGTCCTTCTTCACCCGCTGGCGCTTGCGCATGGCCGGGGCCGTCAGCTGGCCCTCTGTCAGCACCGCCAGCTTCAGCGTCGGCCACTCGCTGCCAGCGGACAGGGCCCCCAGGGAGAGGCGCACCTCCCCCGCCGCAGGCATGGCGGCGCCGCTTAGATCCAGGGTGGCCGGGATGCCCTTCTCCTCCAGCAGCCGGTGGAGATTCTTCGCCCGGGTCTCCCCGCCGCAGAGCACCAGCACCGCGCTGCCGGAGGAGCGGTAGTGCTCCAGATCCGTGACGGCGGTCTCCAGGCTGCCGCCGTAGGAGCTGAGCTGCTTTGCATTCATGGTCAGGAGGCCCCGGGGCCGCAGGGGGTGCCGGGAGGTGGGCAGAGAGTCCTCCAGGATCACGGGGAAGTCCTCCAGCGCGGCGTACAGTTCCTCGGCGGTGAGGGTCAGATGGGCGTACTCCCCCGCCAGCACCCCGGCGGACAGCAGCGCCTCCACGTCCTGCTTCTGCTGGAGGACCGTGTTCTTCACCCGCTCGTCCACCCGGCCGCTCTCACTGAGGAACACCACCGCGTCCGGAGGCAGGTAGTGGACCCCGGCGGTGACAGTCGGATAGATGGCTGCCAGATACCGGTCCGCCGCCCCCGGGGCCGCGCCGCTGCGCAGCCGCTCCGCGTCCTCCCGCAACGTCTGGACGATGGCCTCCGTCTTCTGCTTTTTCGCCAGCTTCTCCGCCAGGGCGGTCAGCTGGTCCGCAAGACCGGGCAGGCCTCCGGGGGCGCAGTGGGGCAGCACCTCCGCCGCCGGCAGGATCCGGGCGGAGGACACGTTCCGGGTCCGCCGCTGGGTGCCGGGGTCGAAGGCGCCCATGGAGTCGACCTCATCGTCAAAAAACTCGCACCGCACCGGCTGGTCCATCAGGGGAGAGAACACGTCCAGAATGCCGCCCCGCAGGGCGAACTGGCCCACGCCCTCCACCTGCTCACAACGGGTATACCCGGCGGAGAGCAGTTGCTCCGCCAGCGCGCCCAGCTCTGCCTGCCCCCCCACCTCCAGGGTGATGGCCAGGGACCGCAGGGTCTCCGGCGGCAGGGTCCGGGCCATGAGGCCGTCCGCGGTGGCCACCACCACCGGCGCGTCCCCCTGGGCCAGGGCGTACAGCGCCGCCAGACGGCTCCGCTCCCAGTCCCGAGAACCCACGGCCCCGGGGCGGAACTGCCACTCCCGGCCCAGCAGGGTCACGGGGCGGCGGCCCGTCAGGGTCTCCAGATCAGCGGAGAGGACCTGGACCTCCCGCTCGTCCCCGCAGAGAAACACCGCCGGACGGCCGCAGGCTGCCGCCACCGCCGCGCCCACGCAGGCCCGCTGCACCGGCTGGAGGCCGCTGACCGCCGCGGGACAGCCGCCCTCCTCCACCCGGCGGATCAGCTCCGCCGCCTCGGGGATAGTCTGCAATTGTCTCAGAAACTGTTCCATAGGATGTGGTCCTTGTCAACATGAAAAATTGGGAAGACTCTCTGGGCGCCGGGCCGCTTCCGGGCGCATGGCCCGGTGGGCGTTCTCCGCCCGGCGCCTGTTTGGAAGCAGGGGCTGTAAAGCGGATGGACATGATTCTCCCACCCAGGTCATATCCACCGGCACGATCCGGGAAAATGGATCCGTCCTTAGTGTATTCCCCTTTACCGGGCGCCATGCCCGGCGGCAAAAAGAGGCGCGGCGAGCCGCCCCATTGGACGGCCCTCATTCAATTGAAGTCATTCATGGCCTTCTGACAGCCATGTTCAATGATACATTCCGCCGCGTCGATGGCCCGGCGGAAGCTCTCCACCAACACCTTCCGCTCCGCCTGGGAGGGCACGCCGATGACCCAGTCGATCATGTCGCCCCCTTCGCCCGGCGCGCCGGTGCCGATCTTGATCCGGGGGAAGTCCTGGGTCCCCAGGTGGGCAATGATGTTCTTGATGCCGTTGTGCCCCCCGGCGGAGCCGGTGGGCCGCACCCGCAGCTTCCCCACCGGCAATGACACATCGTCATAGATCACCAGCACGTGGTCGGCAGGGATCTTGTAGAACTGCACCGCCTCCCGCACCGCCTCGCCGGAGAGGTTCATATACGTCTGGGGCTTCATCACCAGGCACTTGGCCCCGGCGAAGGGGATGATGTTATAGGCGGATTTGAACTTGACCTTGTTCAGCTTCACCCCCGCCTGCTCCGCCAGCAGGTCCACGGTGAGAAAGCCCATGTTGTGGCGGGTGTGCTCATACTTGGCCCCGGGATTTCCCAGGCCCACCACCAGCCAGTCCACGGCGGCGGATTTGGCGCCTAACAGCATGAAAAAAACTCCTTTGCAACGTCAGCCAAGGCGGGAAAGTTCCCTTCCCCGCCTTGACCAGTCCATTATTGATACGCAGAAATGCCGGAGCTCCGCCGCTTCTCAGCGGAACAGCTTGGAGATGGAGATCTCCTGGTAGATACGCTCGATGGCCTCTGCAAACATGGGGGCCACCTGCAGGTATTTGATCTTGCTGCTCTTTTTGGGATCAATGGCGGGGATGGTGTCCAGCAGGGCCAGCTCGGTGATGACGCTGTCGTTGATCCGGTCAATGGCCGGGCCGGAGAGCACGCCGTGGGAGGCGCAGGCCTGGACGCTCTTGGCGCCGCCCACCTCGATCAGGGCCTTGGCGGCGTTGCACAGGCTGCCGCCGGTGTCCACCATGTCGTCGAAGAGGATGCAGTCCTTGTCCCGCACGTCGCCGATGACGTTCATGACCTCGCAGCTGTTGGCCTTCTGCCGGCGCTTGTCCACGATGGCCAGATTCATGTGCAGCTTCTGGGCAAAGGCCCGGGCCCGGGACACAGAGCCCACGTCGGGAGAGACCACCATCATGTTCTCGCACTCGGAGCCGTACTTCTTGGCGTAGTAGTCCACAAAGATGGGGTTGCCCGCCAGATTGTCCACAGGAATGTCGAAGAAGCCCTGGATCTGGGAGGCGTGCAGGTCCATGGTCAGCACCCGGTCCGCGCCCGCGGCGGTGAGCATGTTGGCCACCAGCTTGGCGGTGATGGGGTCACGGGCCTTGGCCTTGCGGTCCTGCCGGGCATAGCCGTAGTAGGGGATGACCGCGGTGATGCGGCCGGCGGAGGCGCGCTTCAGCGCGTCGATCATGATGAGCAGCTCCATGAGATTGTTGTTCACCGGGGTGCAGGTGGACTGGACCACGAACACGTCGCTGCCGCGGACCGTCTCGTACAGGGAGACGAAGATCTCCCCGTCGGAGAAGGTACCGACCTCCGCCTCGCCCAGTTTGGTTCCCATCAACTTGCAGATCTCCTCCGCCAGCTTCGGATTCGCGTTGCCGGAAAACACCTTGATGTCCTTGCCGTGAGAAATCATTGTTTGAACGCCCTCTTTCTATGTTCTGAATGTTCTTGGTTTCTGTCAGTAGGATCGATCAGCCGAAGGAGCATCAGTGCTCCTGCCCGTACAGCTTCCGCCGCCGTTTGGCCCACCCCTCCTTGTTCTCCTGCTTGGCCCTGGCCACGGCCAGCGCGTCCGCGGGCACATCCTTGGTGATGGTGGCACCCGCCGCGATATAGGAACCCGCGCCCACAGTCACCGGCGCCACCAGATTGGTGTTGCAGCCGATGAAGGCGCCGTCCTCAATGGTGCAGCGGTACTTCTTCACGCCGTCATAGTTGGTGGTGACGGTGCCGCAGCCGAAGTTGACCTTGCGGCCCACGTCGCTGTCCCCCACATAGGTCAGGTGGGAGATTTTGGTGCCGTCACCGATGGCGGAGTTCTTCACCTCCACAAAGTCGCCCACCTTGATGTCGTCCCCGATGGCGCAGCCGGGGCGCACGTAGGCAAAGGGCCCCACGTGGGTGCGGCTGCCGATGGTGCTCTCGTTCACCTGGGAGGCATTGATCTCTGTCTCATCGCCGATGACGCAATCCCGCACCACGGCATTGGGACCGATGGTGCAGCCGCAGCCGACGGCGGTCTCCCCCCGCAGGATGGTGCCGGGCAGGAGCATGGTCCCCCGGCCGATGGTGACCCGGGGGTCGATATACACCGCGTTCGGGTCCAGCACCCGGACGCCGGCGCGGATGTGCCGCCGGACGATCCGCTCCCGGAGCAGGGGCTCCAGCTCGGCCACGGTCTCCAGACTGAAAACCGGCACCCAGCCGGGGATCAGCTCCGCCGCGGAGACGGCATTGGTCATCTTCTCCTGCCAGACCGCCTGGAGCTCATAGCCGGGGGCGCCGTAGACGAAGCCGGGGCCCGCCTCCTCCATGGGAAGGGCGGCCCGGACAAACACGGCCACCGGGTCCGGCGTGTTCAAAAAGTCCAGCAGCTCGCTGTGCTGCTCAGAGATGGTCACGTCTGCGTCCTCCGGGAAGCAGGCGCGGACCTCCTGGGCAAAGCGGGGGCTGGAGACAGCAAAAAACCGCTGCACGCCGTCGGCCAACAGCTTGTCACTCATCCATTTTAGGATCGGGCAAAATAACACGGCTTCCAGCATCAGCGGTTTGGAGTGCGCCGGGAGGGAGGAGTCCTCTTCCAGAAAAAACACGGCGCGCTGCGGAAAATCCATGGGTTTTCTCCTCCTTGTTCGTTCGTATTTTTTATTATAACAAATATCTTGGGAAAATCCAGTATTTCCGGCGAATTTATAAAAGAAATTTCCTCCAGATTTTTCTTGTACAGGGACGTTTTTTTGTGGGAGACAACAGATCCGCTCCTGCGGCGCCCCCTCTTTCTGTCATTTCCGGCATTTTGCAGAAATCCAGCCGGATTTGTCGTGATTTTTTCTAAAAATCCGGTTTTCTTCACACATTACAGTTGAATTTGCCGGGGCGACGCGGTACAATGTGTTTTGACTGCATGAAAAGAGGGGGACAGCTGTCTATGCTTCATATCGTACTGGTGGAGCCGGAGATCCCACAGAACTGCGGCAATGTCGCCCGCACCTGCGCCGCCACCGGCAGCCAGCTGCACCTGATCCGCCCCCTGGGCTTCGACATCTCGGAGAAGGCCGTCCGCCGCGCTGGCCTGGACTACTGGAACCTGGTGGAGGTTTTTGATTACGAGAATCTGGAGGACTTTTTCCGCCGCCGCCCCGAGGCGGAGCGGGACCTGTGGCTCACCACCACCAAGGCGCCCCGGTCCTATCAGGAGGCCCAGTTCACCGCCGACAGCTGGCTGTTCTTCGGCAAGGAGACCGCCGGGCTGCCTCTGGCTCTCCGGGAGCGGTACCGGGACCGCTGCGTCCGCCTGCCCATGGTCAGCGAGGCCCGCAGCCTGAACCTGAGCAACACCGTGGCCGTCTGCGTCTACGAGGCGCTGCGGCAGAACGGGTTTCCGGGCCTGCTGGGAACCGGCGAGATGACCTGGGGCTGAGCCCCGCCGGGCGGCGCCGATTCCGCTGGGGAGGCCCGGCTGCTTTTGCAGGGCGCGGAGCGGCCTTGCATTGCAGGGGGGCGGCCGGGGGTGAATTTCCATCCTTCGGTCCATACTAGTCCCTGAACGCGCTGACACCGCCGCCGAACGCCTCTGCGGCTTCGGCTGCGTTGGAATGAATCATGAGGAATCCAATGGAACGAGATCAGATAGGAGGACATCTCAGATGAATACCCATAAAAAGACGGTCCGGGATGTGGAGGTGCGGGGCAAAAAGGTCCTGCTCCGCTGCGACTTCAACGTCCCCCAGGACAAAGAGACCGGCGCCATCACCAGCGACAAGCGCATCGTGGCGGCGCTGCCCACCATCCGGTATCTGCTGGAGAATGGGGCGGCGGTCATCGCCTGCTCCCACCTGGGCAAGCCCAAGAACGGCCCAGACCCCAAGTTGAGCCTGGCCCCGGTGGCGAAGCGCCTCAGCGAGCTGCTGGGGCGGGAAGTGATTTTCGCCCATGACGTGGTGGGCCCCGACGCCCAGGCCAAGGCGGCCGCCCTGCAGCCGGGACAGATCCTGCTGCTGGAGAACACCCGCTTCGAGCCCGGCGAGACCAAGAACGACCCGGAGTTGGCCAGGAAGCTGGCCGACATGGCGGATCTGTATGTGTCCGACGCCTTCGGTGCCGTGCACCGGGCCCACGCCTCCACCGCCGGCGTGGCGGCGTACCTGCCCGCCGTCTCCGGCTTCCTGATCCAGAAGGAGCTGGAGTTCCTGGGCGGTGCCATCGCCGACCCCAAGCGGCCTCTGGTGGCCATCCTGGGCGGCAGCAAGGTCTCCTCCAAGATCGGCGTCATCAACAACCTGCTGAACATCGCCGATACCATCATCATCGGCGGCGGCATGGCCTATACGTTCTCCGCCGCCCAGGGCGGCAAGGTGGGCGACAGCCTGCTGGAGGCCGACTGGGAGAGCTACGCCAATGAGATGGTGGAGAAGGCAAAGGAGAAGGGCGTAAAGCTGCTGCTGCCGGTGGACACCGTCTGCGCGGACGCCTTCGCCCCCGATGCCAAGAGTCAGGTGGTGAAGGCCGGGGAGATCCCCGACGGCTGGCAGGGCCTGGATATCGGTCCGGAGACGGTAAAGCTGTACTGCGACGCCGTGGCGGACGCGGGCACCGTCATCTGGAACGGCCCCATGGGCGTCTTTGAGTTCCCGGCCTTCGCCAAGGGTACTGAGGCTGTGGCCGAGGCCCTGAGCCGTACGGACGCCATCACTATCATCGGCGGCGGCGACAGCGCGGCGGCTGTGGAGCAGCTGGGCTACGCCGACAAGATGACCCACATCTCCACCGGCGGCGGGGCCTCCCTGGAATTCCTGGAGGGTAAGGAACTGCCCGGCGTGGCCTGCCTCCTTGATCAGTAAGCTGCTGTGCCGCCGATCCACCGTTGCGGCATTGCGTTTCCCGGTTCCTCCCGGAGCCGTCAATCGCGCCGCTGGAATTTTTGGAGGGCAAAGAGCTGCCCCGCGTGGCCTGCCTCCCGGATGCTTAAAGAGGGGGACTGTGTCCCCCCTTTACATTCCTCCTCACCAATCTGCGGACTGGTGACACCGCCCAGGGCGGCTGAGGCAAAGTATTTTCGCCACGCACGCCCTGAGGCGAAAATGAATTTGAATGTTGCGGCCGCTTGCGGCGGCCGCGCCGAATCCGTCCCCAAACGCGCTTCATTTGACTTGACAAACGGGCTGGAATTCTGTATAAAAAAAAGGGCCTTTCGGGGAAAATGCCCTGGAAACGGCCAAAACCTGCGCATCAGATCGCGGAGAACGCGATTGCGGATAGATGAAGACATAAAGGAGAAGAGATCACCATGAATCGCAGATATCGCAAAACGGTTATCGCCGGAAACTGGAAAATGAACATGACCGCCACTGAGACGAAGAAATTCGCCGAGGAACTGAAGAAGATCATGCCCCGGGCCAAGTGGTGCGACACCCTGATCTGTGTCCCTGCCTGCAACATTCAGACCGCCGCCAAGGCGTTCAAGGACCTGCGGATCTCCGTGGGCGCCGAGAACGTGTACTTTGAGGAGAAGGGCGCCTACACCGGCGAGATCTCCGCCGACATGCTGAAGGACCTGGGCGTGAAGTACGTCATCGTGGGCCACAGCGAGCGGCGGCAGTATTTCTGCGAGACCGATACCACCGTCAACAAGAAGGTCCACGCCGTGCTGAACGCCGGCATGAACCCCATCATCTGCGTGGGCGAGAGCCTGGAGCAGCGGGAGACCGGCATCACCGACGAGTGGATTGCCCTTCAGGTGAAGAGCGCCCTGTACGGCGTGCCCGCCGACAAGCTGCGCCGCTGCATCATCGCCTATGAGCCCATCTGGGCCATCGGCACCGGCAAGACCGCAACTGCCGAGCAGGCCGGCGAGGTCTGCACCAACATCCGTGCCACCATCCGCAGCCTGTACGGCGCCCGGGTGGCCCGCAGCGTCACCATCCAGTACGGCGGCTCCATG